>Ga0209499_1000025_pt1 | contig 115426 bp, 118 predicted proteins | sample C_130208_EF_Meta_FD_187306 | JGI IMG/M metagenome (GOLD analysis project Ga0209499, IMG submission 187306) | Freshwater microbial communities from Lake Croche, Canada to study carbon cycling - C_130208_EF_MetaG (SPAdes) (version 2) | ecosystem: Environmental > Aquatic > Freshwater > Lake...
GGGAACCATCAGGTTCATCTCATCAAGAAATTCACGCTTGCGCGTGCGCTTGGTGACAAGCTCAAATCCGGTATTGGCAAGACTGATTTGTTTCATGGCTCTACTGTCTCACGTCGGGCCTACTTGCCTATGACTTTTGCAGACCTTCCCTAGTAGATCCCGGAGGAATGATAGCGCCTGACCGATTCGGGTCCGGGGCGGGGCGCAGGTCGGGTTCGGTCGTGGCCGATCCGGCGACCTTCTTGCCGGTCGGCGTCTGGCTTTGCCGTATGGATGCCGTACGGCGGCATCATAGACTCGCAAGCTATTGATTTTGGTGGGCGCGACAGGGATCGAACCTGTGACCCCTTCCATGTCAAGGAAGTGCTCTACCGCTGAGCTACGCGCCCTTAAGGGACGCGGAAGAATACTGGACTAGTGCTGTACCCGCAACCTTACTCGCAGGGTCGTGCACACTTAGCCGAACGCAAAGAGTGGCGCTTTGGATCCCACGCGGGCTAATTGAGCGCTTTTATCCCATTCGATTGCGGGCCTGCGCCGCCTGCGCTGTATCCAATTGGCTGGCAATGGGGCAGTCTTTGGATTGCCTCGTGAACCCGTTTAGGATGCGTTGGTGCGGCTCGATACAGGTTGTCGGTCACGCGCATTGGTCCATTTTTAGGAGTCTTCCCATGAATTTCCGCATCCCAATTGCGTTGCTCGTCTGCAGTGTGGTCTCGGTTGCCTTCGCCGGCGGGCCGGAGCCGCGCGCGATGACGATGACGAAGCCCGTCAAAGTCAGCGCAGCGGATGCGGCAGGTCCGGTGTTTCACGGTACTTACGCCACCAAAGAAACGGCGGGACCCGATGGCCCAGCCACCGATGTGGTCATGCTGCGATCGAAGGATCACCGCTTGTCGGTGGGCTTGTTTGAGGCCGGTCCCTCCGAGACCGATATAGCCGCCTACGCGGAGGATGAGTTCTTTTACATCCTGGAGGGCGGGATCACACTCACCTCGGCGGATGGTAGCGTGGTCGCCGCCAAGGCGGGCGAGGGCATTGCGATCCCGAAGGGTTGGAAAGGCCACTGGTCGACACAGGGGTATCGTAAGTACTACGTGACCTACGAAACGCCGAAGACCAAGTAAGGGCACATCGTACCTGCTGCACGCTCTGGGCTTGGCGTTATGCGCACGCCCCGAGGTGTTACCCGAAGTCCGCGATCGGCGTGAGGAGCACCACGCACCCCAAGGCCGCAAAGATCAGCGCGGCCAGGCGGTGTATCCATTGCGTGGGTAGTCGGCCTGCGAGTCGATGGCCGATCAGTACTGCCGGTACGTTGGCCAGCAGCATGCCCACCGTGGTGCCACAGACGACCCAGATGACCGACGCATAACGAGCGGCGAGGGCGATCGTGGCAATCTGCGTCTTGTCGCCCATTTCGGCTAAGAAGAAGGCGACTACGGTGGTGCCCAGGATGCCGTAGCGGTTTGTCGGTAGTGCCTCGTTCTCATCCAGTGTGTCGGGCACAAGAATCCAGGCCGCCATCCCAAAGAAGGCCGCGGCGAGTCCGTAGCGCAACACCGTGGGGCCCAAAAAATGAACCACCACGCGTCCGACGAGGCCCGCGAGCGCGTGATTGACCAGCGTGGCGATGAAGATGCCGGTAATGATCGGCAAGGGACGGCGATAACGGGCCGCCAAGACCAATGCCAACAGTTGGGTTTTATCACCGATTTCGGCGAGGGCGACGATGCTGGCAGAGACGAGAAACGCTTCCATAGAGCAAGCATAAAGGAAACTTAAGCGCGGCTTCCTGTTTGCCTCGTTATGATGCTGCCAAGTCGCGGGAAAGTGCATGCTCGGATTTTGGCGCCACCGTTCTGCTGTAGTGCTCGTGCTCGCCGGTCTCATGATCGGCGCGTGCGCCTTAGTGGCTTCCACCTGGTCCAGCTTTGGCCATACCTGGGATGAGCCTGAGCATCTCGCAGCGGGTTTGCAACTGGTCGATACCGGTCACTACGACTACGACATCCAGCACCCGCCGATCGCGCGCGTCTTACTCGCGATTGGCCCTTATTGGGCCGGCGCGCGCGCGCAGGGCTTGCCGCCGCCCGATGGCAAGGCGGAGGGCATCGCCATTCTCTATGGCGCAGGTCACTACGACCTGTACTTGTCTTTGGCGCGTGCGGGGACGCTGCCCTTTCTCGCCTTGTTGATACTCGTGACCTATCTGTGGGGTCGCACGCTGATGGATCGGCCGGGGGCCTTGGTGGCGGCTGCGCTCGTGGCCACCACGCCGACCGTATTGGGGCATGCGGGCCTTGCCACCATTGACGTGGCGGCGGCCGCCAGTTGCTTGTTGGCGGTCTATGCCTTTCGTCAGTGGTTGCGCCGCGGTCGGTATCGGGACGCGGTGTTTCTCGGCTTAGCGGCCGGTTTGGCACTGGGCGTGAAAATGTCGGCGATCCCGTACGGCGGCATCGCCGGCGTCGTGGTGCTCGGCCTGCACTGGCTAGAGCGGCGGCACGCCGCGCCGTTGGGCCCTGCGATCCGTGCTCGCAGGTGGTGGCTCGGTGGGTTCGGGGCGCTGCTGCTGGTGGGGTTGGTCTTGGATCTGGCTTATGGCGGGCGCTGGATCTATCTGACGGACCATTTACACCATTTCAATCAGGCGATCGGTTATCTGTTTGGGTACAAGACGGGCGTATTTAAAGAGCCTGCCTACGATCTGTTTGAGTACCTGCCAGTGCCGTTGGCGCTGCAGTGGTATCTGGGCGCGCTGCAGGCCATCACGGTGCACAACGACAACGGCCATTTGTCGTATGTGCTCGGCGCGTTGCACACCGGGGGTTGGCCCAAGTTTTATTTGCTGGCGCTGGGCGTGAAAACCCAATGGCCGTTGTTGTTTGGCGCAGTGGCAGGCTTTGCTGTGCTGCTGCGCCGTGCGGTGCGCGACGCGCAGGTGGCGGCTTTGACGCTGCCGCTGATGGGCCTCGGTATTTTGTGGTTTGCATCGGACTATAGCCATATCAATATCGGGGTTCGACACGTGTTGGTCCTCTATCCCTTGTTGGCCGTGGGTGCGGCGGTGGCGCTGCAGGCGCTATGGCGTCGGGGGCAATACGCCGGCGCTGCCGGCTGGGGGGCGTGGCTTTTGGTGGCGGTCGCGGTTGTCGCCCAGGCCTATAGTCTGACGACCACCTGGCCGGACTATCTGGCGTACTTCAACCCCTTCGCGCCAGTGCCGGCGAAGATCTTGGTGGATTCGGATCTCGACTGGGGTCAGGACTTCAAACACCTGCGTCATCGTCTGGCGGTCTTGCACGTCCCTGCGGTGTCCCTGGCTTATTTGGGGACTGCCGATCTGGCGCGGGAGGGTTTGCCGCCGTATCGCTTGCTTGCACCCGATGAGCCGACGACCGGCTGGGTTGCCGTGTCGGCGCTGGCGCGCGCTTATGCGCCGCGGCATCTGGCGTGGTTGGACGCCTATCCGGTGCGCGAGCGGATTGGTCAGACGATCGATCTCTATTACATTCCCGCCGTCTCGGACCCGGCTGCAGCGGGGGTCGGCACAACGCCTGCCAGACCGTGACGCCGGTCGCGGCCGGGTCGATGCCGAAATTTGTTAAACTGCGGTGATTTTTTTCGCCGAGGCCGATTTTCATGCCTGTGATCACCTTACCGGACGGCAGTCAGCGTTCGTTTGACGCCGCTGTCACTGTCGCGGCGGTCGCCGCCAGCATCGGTGCCGGGCTCGCCAAGGCCGCCTTGGCGGGCCGGGTGGATGGGATCCTCGTCGATACCTCCTACCGGATCGAACAAGACGCGGCACTCTCGATCGTGACTGACAAAGATCCGGTCGCGCTCGAGGTGATCCGGCATTCGACTGCGCACTTGCTCGCGCAGGCGGTGCAAGCGATCTACCCGAGCGCGCAAGTGACGATCGGCCCGGTAATCGAGAATGGCTTCTTCTACGATTTTGCCTTCGAGCGGCCGTTTACGCCGGAAGACCTCGAGAAATTCGAGGCGAAAATGAAGGAATTGGCTAAGGCCGATCAGCCGGTGCTGCGGCGCGTCTTGTCGCGGGATGCGGCGGTGACGTTGTTCAAGGGTCTCGGGGAGCATTACAAGGCCGAGATTATCGAGAGTATCCCGGCCGAGCAGGACATCAGCCTGTACGGGCAGGGCGACTGGTTTGACCTGTGTCGTGGCCCGCACGTGCCCTCGACCGGCAAATTAAAGGCGTTCAAGCTGATGAAGGTTGCCGGGGCGTACTGGCGCGGCAATTCCGACAACGAGATGCTGCAGCGCATCTATGGCACGGCTTGGCGTAATGAGCAGGAGCTCAAAGAACATTTGACCCGGCTCGAGGAGGCCGAGAAGCGCGACCACCGTCGTATCGGCCGGGAGTTGGGCTTATTCCATCAGCAGGAAGAGGCGGTCGGTAGTGTGTTCTGGCACCCGCCTGGCTGGACCCTATGGCGGGATGTGGAAAGCTATATGCGAACGCGCCTAGATCAGGCCGGCTATGTCGAGGTCAAGAGCCCGCAGCTGTTGGATCGCTCGCTGTGGGAGAAGACCGGGCATTGGGACAATTACCGCGACAACATGTTCATCGCCGAGTCCGAGCATCGCATGCTCGCGGTCAAGCCGATGAACTGCCCCGGTCATGTGCTGATCTACAAGCAGGGCATGAAGAGCTACCGGGATTTGCCGCTGCGCATCGCTGAGTTCGGTGCCTGCCATCGCAATGAACCCTCCGGCGCGTTGCATGGCCTGATGCGGGTGCGCGCGTTCACGCAGGACGACGCACATATTTTCTGCACGGAAGACCAGATCAACGCCGAGACGGTGGCTTTTTGCAGTTTGTTGCAGTCGGTCTATGCAGACTTTGGCTTCACCGACGTGGCGGTCAAGTTCTCGGACCGGCCGGCCAAGCGGGCCGGCTCCGACGCCACCTGGGACAAGGCCGAGGGCGCCCTCAAGGCCGCCGTCGAGGCCGCCGGCCTTGCGTATACGCTGAACCCGGGCGAGGGCGCCTTCTACGGTCCAAAACTGGAGTTCGTCCTGCGCGACGCCATCGGGCGGGACTGGCAGTGTGGCACCCTGCAGGTTGATTTTGTGCTGCCGGAGCGGCTGGATGCGGAGTATGTGGCCGAGGACAACACCCGGCAGCGGCCGGTTATGCTGCACCGCGCCATTTTGGGCTCCTTCGAGCGCTTCTTGGCCATCCTGATCGAACACCACGCCGGTAAGTTCCCGACTTGGTTGGCGCCCACCCAAGCGGTGCTACTGAACATCACGGATCGGCAGGGGGCTTACTTGGCCGAATGCACCGATTTCTTGAAAAATCAGGGGCTTCGCGTCGAGAGTGACTTGCGCAACGAAAAGATCGGCTTTAAGATCCGCGAGCACACCTTGAGACGGGTTCCGTATCTCTTGGTGGCGGGGGACCGGGAGGCCGAGTCCCGCACGTTGGCCGTGCGCACGCGGTCGGGCAAGGATTTGGGTTCAATGTCCCTCGAGCAGGTGACCGAACTGATCCAGTCCGAGATCGCGAGCCGCGGCCGTCATTCTTTGGAGGATTGACTTATCTCTACTACGAAGCGCATACGGCGCAACGACGAAATTCTGGCGCCGTTGCTGAGGGTGATTGCCGATGATGGGTCGCAGGTGGGTGTGCTAGGGCGGGCGGAAGCCCTGCAGTACGCCGCCTCACAGTCCCTGGACCTCGTCGAGATTTCGCCGATGGTCGACCCCCCGGTTTGCCGGGTGATGGATTTCGGCAAGTTCTTGTTTGAACAGAACAAGAAGGCACATGCCGCGAAGCGCAAGCAGAAGCAGATACAGATTAAGGAAATCAAGTTCCGGCCAGGAACGGATGAAAATGATTACCAGATCAAACTGCGTAACATCATCCGCTTTCTCTCCGAGGGCGATAAGGCCAAGGTCACGCTGCGCTACCGCGGACGCGAGCTGGCGCACCAGGAGGTGGGCCGCCGTTTGCTGGATCGCTTGGTCCTGGACTTGGCGACGCATGCGTCCATTGAGCAGAACCCCCTGATGGAGGGGCGCCAGATGGTGATGATGTTCGGACCCAAAAAGCGGTAAGATTGAAGGTTGTAGACGCAGGTGCTGACACCTGCGACACAAGTGACCGGAGCGCAGGGGTAATCCTTCGCGACGGAACGCCCCGAGCGCCCCGATGGGTTGTGACAGGGTAACGAGTAGTGCCGGCGGTGAGCCCGACCGGTGTGGGAGAGTAAGATGCCTAAGTTGAAGACCAACAAGGCTGCGTCGAAGCGTTTTCGCAAGACTGCGAACGGTTTCAAGCGCGGCCAGAGCCATAAGCGCCACATCCTGACGAAGAAGCCCTCGAAGCGTAAGCGCCATCTGCGTTCCGGGAAAATGGTGCACGAGTCCGATCTCGGACGCGTCACCCAACTGCTTCCGAACCATTAAACGACGTCAGGAGATAAGCAATGGCACGAGTTAAGCGTGGCGTCATCGCCGGACGCCGTCACAAAAAGATTCTCAAAAAGGCCAAGGGCTACTACAACGCACGCCGCAAGGTGTTCCGTGTAGCGAAGCAGGCGGTCATCAAGGCCGGCCAGTACGCCTATGTCGGTCGCAAGCGCAAGAAGCGCGATTTCCGTTCGCTGTGGATTCAACGTCTGAATGCCGCGGCGCGCGCCTATGGCCTGAACTACAGCCGTTTGATCAACGGCCTCAAGGTGGCTGGGATCGCGATCGACCGCAAGTCGCTCGCCGACATCGCCGTCCACGAGCCGGCGGCTTTTGGCGCGATCGTCGAGCAGGTTAAGGCGGCCACTGCCGTAGCGGCGTAATGCCGTGGATCTCGGTAGCCTCGTCAGCTCGGGTCTAGCCGAGATCCAGTCCGCCGCGGATCTGATCGTCCTCGATCAGATCCGTGTGCGCTTGCTCGGTAAGAAAGGTCAGGTGACCGAGCAGTTAAAATTGCTCGGTACGCTCGCACCCGACGCGCGTCGCGAGGCTGGCGCTCGCATCAATGAGGCCAAACAGTCCCTGACTAGTGCGATCGATGCGCGCAATGCCGCGCTCGAGGCGGCGCTCGTTGCCGCGGCGCTTAGTGCCGGCACGATCGATGTGACGCTGCCTGGTCGTGGTCAGCACACCGGTGCACTGCATCCGGTCACGCGCACGCGCTTGCGGATCGAGGAAATTTTTCAGCGGGCGGGCTTCACGGTGGCCGAAGGCCCTGAAGTCGAGGATGACTTTCACAACTTTGAAGCCCTCAACATCCCCGGCAATCATCCTGCCCGGGCGATGCATGACACCTTTTATTTTGGCGATGGACGCCTGCTGCGGACGCATACCTCGCCGGTGCAGGTGCGCGCGATGTTGGCCCATGCGCCACCGCTACGCCTGATCAGTCCGGGCCGCGTCTATCGCTGTGATTCGGATCAGACCCACACGCCGATGTTCCACCAGCTGGAAGGCTTGGTCATCGACGAAAACGTGAGTTTCGCCAATCTGAAGGCGATCCTGCGGCGCTTCGTCTCGGCGTTTTTTGAAAAGCCGCTGGAGATCCGCCTGCGGCCTTCTTATTTTCCGTTCACGGAGCCCTCGGCGGAGGTGGATTGTCAGTGCGCCTTCTGTGAAGGCCGCGGCTGTCGTGTCTGCAAGCAGACCGGCTGGCTGGAAGTGTTGGGCTGTGGGGTCGTCCACCCCAATGTGCTGCGCAATTGCGGGCTGGATCCGGACCGGGTGTCGGGTTACGCCTTCGGTATGGGGATTGAACGGTTCTCTATGCTGCGCTATGACGTGAACGATCTGCGGTTGTACTTCGAGAACGACCTGCGGTTTCTCAGCCAGTTTGGCCGGGCGTAACACGGTGGGGGGGACGCAATGAAGCTGAGTCTCGCATGGCTCTCGGAATGGGTTCGTCTACCGGCGGACGTCGCGGCGTTTGCGCATGGGCTGACGATGGCCGGTTTCGAGGTCGAGGGACGCAGCGCCGCCGCTCCGGATTTTACCGGCGTCGTGGTGGGGCACATTCTGAGTGCCGAGCAGCATCCGCAGGCCGACAAATTACGCGTCTGCATGGTGGACGCCGGCGACGGCGCGGCGCTGCAGGTTGTGTGTGGCGCCGCCAACGCGCGCGCCGGTATCCGCGTACCGTTCGCACGCGTGGGGGCGCAATTGCCCAACGCGGTGTCCATTGGTCAGGCGCGACTGCGCGGTGTCGATTCGTACGGCATGCTCTGTTCGGCGCGGGAACTGGGGCTCGGTGAAGGGCATGCCGGTTTGCTCGAGTTACCCGATGCGTTCGTCATCGGTGCTGATTTGCGTCAAGCCCTGCGGCTGGACGACACCGTGTTGGAGATCAATTTTACGCCGAACCGCGGCGATGCCTTGTCGGTCCTCGGCGTGGCGCGCGAGGCGGCGGTGCTCACCGACTCGACGCTATGTATGCCGCCGATCGGTGCGGTGGCCGCGCTCTCAGAGGCGCGCTTGCCCGTGCAGCTGCTGGCGACCGCAGGCTGCGCCCGCTTTGCCGGCCGGGTCATTCGCGGCGTGGATTCCAAGGCGCCGACGCCGTTGTGGATGCAGGAGCGCCTGCGCCGTGCCGGGCTACGCAGTTTGGGGCCCTTAGTGGATGTCACCAACTACGTGATGCTCGAGTTGGGCCAGCCCATGCATGCTTATGATCTGCGCTGCCTGGAAGGTGGACTCGAGGTGCGTTGGGCGCGGCCGGGCGAGGCACTGGAATTGCTCGAAGGCAGTACGATCCCGTTGGCTACCGACATGCTGGTGATTGCCGACGCGGTGGCCCCGGTGGGCTTGGCAGGCATCATGGGCGGGAAAAAGAGCGGCATTGCGGACGACACCACGGATGTTTTTCTGGAAGCGGCTTGGTTTAACCCGACTGCGGTGGCCGGTCGCGGTCGTCGCTTTGGCATTCTGACCGACGCCTCGCAGCGCTTTGAACGCGGCGTGGATCCAGCCGGTACGGTCCGGGCCTTGGAGCGGGCGACCGCATTGCTGCTAGGCATGGCCGGCGGCGTTCCCGGGCCCGTGGACGTGCAGGAGGCGCCCAGTGCGCTGCCGCTACGGCAACCCATTCCATTGCGCGCCCGCCAGATCGAGCGACTGATTGGTATTCCGATTCCGGCCGCACGGGTCGACGCGATCCTGCGCGCCTTGGGCATGGCGGTCGAGGCGACGCACGACGGCCATCGCGTGACCCCACCGAGTTGGCGCTTTGATCTGGTGCAGGAAGCGGATCTGATCGAAGAAGTGGCGCGCGTCTACGGCTACAACCAGATCCCAGAGATCGACCTGCCAGTGCCGCAACGACCGGCGACAGTGACCGAAACCCGGATCCCGGCCGAGCGCTTCGCGCTGGGACTGGTCGATCGCGGCTACTACGAGGCGATCAACTACACCTTCGTCGATCCCGTGGCACAGCGACGCTTACATCCCGAGCAGGCGGCGCTGGCGCTGGCCAATCCCATCGCCTCGGACTTAGGGGAAATGCGGGTCTCGCTTTGGACGGGACTCCTGAAGTCTTTGTCAGAGAATTTGCGGCGTCAGCAGGACCGTGTTTATCTCTTCGAGCAAGGCGCGAAGTTTGTCTTGCAAAATAATGAATTAAAAGAAATTAACTGTATCGCTGGCATCGCTTATGGGGCCGCACAGCCGGAGCAGTGGGGCAGCCCGAAGCGGCTGCTCGACTTTTACGATGTGAAAGCCGACGTGGAGGCGTTGCTCGCGCTGAATGGCGCTGCGGACTGGCGGTTTGCGGCCGGTGTGGTCAGTGGCTTGCATCCAGGACAGTCGGCGCACCTGCTGCGCGGCGAGCAGTGGGTCGGGTCGCTGGGTGCACTGCATCCGGAGCTGACGCGCGCGCTGGATTTGCCGAGCGCCCCGTACTTGTTTGAGATTGAGCTGGCGGCATTGGCAACGGCGGCCGTCCCCAAAGCGAGCGAATTATCGCGCTTTCCAGCCGTGCGCCGGGACCTCGCGGTGATGGTGGACGAAGCGCTCACTTTCAACCAGTTGCGTGAATCTGTTATCGTTGGCCTCGCACACTTACTACGTGAAATCCGCATTTTTGACGTCTATCGCGGGAAAGGCATCGAAAATGGACGAAAAAGTGTCGCTTTGGGGTTGATTTTACAGGACAAAAACAAGACCCTTACTGACGCAGACGTGGATACCGTGATGCACGGCATTCGCGCCCGTCTCGAAAGGGATTTGCAGGCCACCTTCCGAGACTGACTCGGATTCGGGAACCCAACGATGGCATTGACCAAAGCTGAGATGGCTGAGGCGCTGTTTGATCAGCTCGGCCTCAATAAACGCGAAGCGCGCGAGCTCGTTGACCTTTTTTTTGAAGAGGTCCGACTGGCGCTCTCGCAGGGCGAGCAGGTGAAACTGTCGGGCTTCGGCAATTTCGATCTGCGCGACAAGAACCAGCGGCCTGGCCGCAATCCCAAGACCGGCGAGGAGATTCCGATCAGCGCCCGTCGTGTGGTGACCTTCCGCCCCGGTCAGAAGTTGAAGGCACGGGTGGAAGCGTATGCTGGAACCAAGTAACAACGCCGAACTGCCGACCATACCGGGCAAGCGCTATTTCACCATCGGTGAAGTGAGCGAATTGTGCTTGGTCAAGCCGCACGTGCTGCGTTATTGGGAGCAGGAGTTCCCGCAACTCAAACCGGTGAAGCGGCGCGGCAATCGCCGTTACTACCAGCGTCAGGATGTGCTGGTGATCCGGCAGATTCGTAGTCTGCTCTACGACGAAGGCTTCACGATCGGCGGCGCCCGCCAACGTCTGGCCGGCGATGAGAACCGCGAGGACGTCTCACAAAGCCAGCAGATTGTCCGTCAGGTCCGTTTGGAGTTGGAGGACTTGCTGAAGTCGCTGCGACGCTGAGCGTACTTTAGCGGTGGCCTCGAGGGCCGCCTTCGTTTACACTTTTCGTTCAGTCAACGTCGCGGTTCCCGCGGCGTGCCTCCGGTCGGGGCGTAGCGCAGTCTGGTAGCGCACTTGCATGGGGTGCAAGGGGTCGAGAGTTCAAATCTCTCCGTCCCGACCAATTAACACGCAGACGGCGAAGCGATTCGGCAGATCCAGACCAGTAGCCGCATGCGGCCAAGATTCAGGGGCCCGTTCCGTTTCGGGGGCTGGAGCCCGGTGCACAGAGCCTACTGGGCGCTCTGAAATGCCTGCCCCCAGGCATCCGCGGCGTACAGCGCGTCCATCACCGCATCCACGGTCACGACGAAGGGTTCGTTATGCGCCGTCTCACCGATCGCTGTGGCGCGCGTGGCAATCGCGCGCGCGGTGTCGCGCGTCAGCGCTGCGATGCCTAGGGCCTGCAGCGTGATCGGCAGGCCGACGGCGTGGCAGAACTGCATGACTTCTTCCACTTGCGCCGAATCCCGCCCTTCGAGCACCAGTTGCACGAGCGTGCCGAAGGCGACTTTTTCGCCGTGCAGGTAGGCGTGGGTTTCCGGCGCCGCGGTGAGGCCGTTGTGCACCGAATGGGCGACCGCAAGCCCGCCGGATTCAAATCCCAGGCCTGAGAGCAAGGTGTTGGCCTCGACAATGCGCTCGAAGGCCGGGGTGATGGCGCCGGCATGTGCGGCGGCGACCGCGGCTCTGCCGTCATTCAATAACGTGCGATAGCACAGCGCCGACAGTGCAGCCGCTGCGATCGTGCTGGCGCCACCCATCGCGTTGGGCTTGTGGGCCCGCTGCGCCGTGTCGGCCTCAAACCAAGTCGCCAAGGCATCCCCCATGCCGGCAATCAGATAACGGACGGGTGCGCGGATGATGACCGAGCTGTCGACCAAGACCAAGTCGGGGTTGCGCTTGTAGAACAGACACTTCTCGAAGACACCCGCTTCGGTATAGACGATCGATAGCGCACTGCAGGGCGCATCACTGGCGGCGGTCGTGGGGCAGCAGACCACCGGCAGAGCTAATTCGGAGGCGACCGCGCGTGCGGTATCCAATGCCTTGCCGCCGCCTACACCGACCACGCAACGCGCGCCCATCTGCGTGGCCTTCTGTTTGCCGCGGGCAATTTCCTCCAGTGAGCACTCGCCGGAGAAGGGGAGCACGTCGAAGGCAAAATCGACTGCTTTGAATGTCTCAATCCAAACGGATTCGAGTAGCTTGCGGGGGCTGGCACTGGCGATGATAAGCGCGGGCGGGGATAGGCCTAATTTGCGCATCTCCTCTGCCAACACGCGTGTGGCCTGTCGGCCTTGGATATAACGGGCTGGGGCGCAAAAGATATGCAACATGACCGTTGTTTTACTCCGGGCTAGGGTGAGAGTCGGGCGTGGTGACGGGTCGACTCTTTCAGTGCGCCGCACCCCTAGTCAGGCTGACAGTCTGTCGCAAACCATCACCGATGTCTTGGTCCGCACTGCGGTAACGCGGTCTCACTGCGGCGTTGATCGCCCGTGCGCCCCCCACAAGGCGTGGGACGGTGACGCGCGGTTACCGGCAAACACACGGTGCCTAGACGGGGCCGAGCCGATGCATGCCGCGCGCCCGGTCAGGGGAACCTGGTGCACCGGCCGCGCGCATCCCTGGGGCCGACGGCGCCGTTTCGCGCCGCAGAGGACGGCGTGGTTGCAGGCAGGTGTGCATTAGAGTACGCAAGCCAGACGGCATTACTGTGTGCAGTGCCAACCGCTAGGGTCAGCGATGGGCGCGGGTCCCCGAGCGCACGGCTAATTTAACGTTGCCATATCTGTTTTAGTTGCGGTACTGTCATTTACTTATTCAGGGCGATTGTTACGCCTAAAAGTGAAGCTTGGGCATAAAAGCGGGGGGGCGATGCAAACACCACCGAGACCTGAGAACGAGCAGCAGCGCTTACACAGTCTGCGGGCGCTTGATATTTTAGATACAGACGCAGAGGAACGCTTTGACCGACTGACCCGCTTAGCCCGCATGGTCTGTCGGACGCCAATTTCGGTAATCAGTTTGGTGGATGAGTCAGTGTTGTAGAACGCAAAGTACGCGCTGAGCCCGCGTCGCAGTTCGCTCCATTGATGGTCGCAGCGACACTTTGAGCAAGGCGACCGTTGTGGTCGTTGATGGCAAGACGATTGTCGCGATTGGAGGGGCGCTCAGTGATTCCGGCGGATGCCGAAGTGATCGAATTGGCCACCCGCTGCTCGGTATCGCGCGCGCGGCACCAGCGCGACCCGGAATCGGTCGCGACGGACTAGGAGTAGTCTACCGTCCCGCCACGAGAGCGCGCTAAAACGGACGCGTGCGGCGTCGGCCGCGCGCACTGCCGGTCGTGTAAGCCACGCGTTGCCGTTGACGATCGCGTCGTGGTGTTGGGCGAAAGCACCGTGCCCGAGCCGCGCCAAAACCCGGTGCATGCCCAGAGCGACGCGCGTCGCGCCTGGGGTAGGAATGCGTTTTTACGGCGGTCTCATCCGCCGACCTCGCGTGGCCGCGAAGGGACTTTAGGCAATCGCTGCCGGTAAAAGATGCAATCTACGTACGCGCGGCTGGTTTGGCATGACAGCGCGCAGCGTCCAGATCGGGGCTGCACATACTTTTTTCGCGACTAGCCATTTTGAATGCCGTGAACGCGCTTTCAAGAAACGGAAATAATTTAGTAATTTTCTTGTCTTATTTCATGAGATTGAAATATTACGGAAACATACTACGCGCCGTCGGTGAGGAATCTGGATGTGCTCCGTCCACGCCGCCGATTTTTCGCTGGCAATACCCCTGCATCTAGGCTCCGGAGGGCCGCTTATGAAGAGTCACACACGGTTTTTGGTTGCTACTGGCGTAGCGCTCGCCCTCGGCATGGGGCTGCCCTTGGTCGCTCAGGCGTCGCCGTCAGCAAAGCAGAAAGAACAACTTGCCGCGCAGCAGAATGAAATTCAGACGGTTCGAGATCAGGTCCAGGCGTTGGTCGATCGTTTGAACAAGCTCGAAGCGGCGAATGCGCAGTTGCAACAGTCGAATGCACAACTGCAGGGCATGAATGCGGACTTGAAGGCACAGTCAGAAAAGGTTGAAAAAATTGAGCAAGCCGTGACGACCGGCGAAAAGGCCCGCGATGCGCAAAGCGATGCGATCGCGAAAACGGCCGCCAAGGTCGGTGCGGTGGATTGGGCCAGCAAGATCAAGTGGAATGGCGACTTCCGCTACCGTAATGAGTCCATTATCCGCGACGTGAAGACCGATCAGGATCGCGAGCGTATTCGGGCGCGCTTTGGTTTCGGGGCGAAGATCACGGATCAGTTGGCGGTGGATGTGCGCTTGGCGACGGGTGCGGACGATCCGCGCTCGGATAACACCACGATGGGCGCGGCGGGCACCGGTATGGCGCGCCGCTCGATCGGACTAGACCTGTTCTACGCGACCTGGAAGCCGCTGGCCGGCACTGCGGTGGTGCTCGGTCGCCAGCCGTATCCTTATTTCCGTCCAGGCCAAAGCCTCTTGAATGACAATGACGTCAATCCTGAGGGCGTATCGGTCGGCTACAAGAGCGGTGATTTCTTCGCCAGCACCTTCGGGTTCTGGTTGTCCGAGATCAGTTCGGCGTCGATCGATCCGACCACCGGGGCGCAGACCGCCGCTTTGAGTAAGCAGGGCAATGGCGCTAACTACGACGGCGCGCAGGTCGGCTATCGCTTCCACCTTGGTGACGTCACGACGCTGACCGCAGCACTGATGTACACGAACTGTGGTGGCTGTAAGGGGCACCAGCCGTTCTGGGTCTCACAAGGATCGGCAGCGACCGTGGCGCAGATCAGTGCGGCGGCGAATGGCAACAGCACCGATGCAAATGGCAACTTGCTGTACCAGTTCCAGAATACGCAGGGTAGCCTCGAGTTAAACACCCACCTGTTCGGTTATCTGCCGCTGCAGGCGTTCGCTGACTACGCGCACAACAGCGGCGCCTCCAATGGTCAGGACACGGCCTATACCGCCGGGTTCTTGCTTGGCAAGGCCGCCGACAAGGGTAAGTGGGAAGCGGGATATGCGTATGAGAAGATCGAACGCGACAGCTACTTTGGGCAGTTCGTGGACTCGGACTTCGCTGGCGGCGTCACCAACGGCAAGGGCCATGTGATCCGCTTTGCGTATATGCCGGTGAAGAACTGGACGCTCAAGGCCACCTACTTCATCAATAACTTGAACATTGCCGGTAGCGCCGATCCGATCAAGTCGCCGCACGACGAGGCCTACCGTCGCCTGCAGTTGGACTTTGTCCTAAAATACTGAGTGCAGACCGGCTTGGTAGGAACGACGGGGCCGTTAAGGCCCCGTTTTTTTGTCGGCGCGGGCCACGGTGTGGTCTGGCCGTTGCTGTTGCAGACGCTTTGGGTTGGTACAGACGTGCAACCGGCGGCGCCGGCACGCAAGCGCCGCGTGCGCAGACGGTAAACAAGGCGATTCTCTCTGGCACCGCGCAGCGGTGCGTCACCCAGGTGCGCAGACCGGACACGGGCAGTCGCGGCCGGGCAGCCCGTACGCTGTGGCCGTCGTCGGCGCGAGCCTGCGCGACGCTGTGGATGCGCCGGCCATGCCCGGCACGGGGGCCCTAGAGGCGACGCCAGCGCCGTCCACGACGACCCTGGCGTCGTGTCCAGTCAGCGCCGCTGCGATCCGCGCATGGGGCATGGGGGGCGACTGCAGCGCTGCGGCGACCGCTGCGTAGCGACACGGCGAGTGCCTGCGGTTCGTCTGTCGTTCGCTGCCACGAGGCCTGCCCGGCCTGCTAGGCGTTTGGATCGGCTCACAGGCCGACGATGCCGACGATGGCGCCTGTCATCAGCGAAGCGAGGGTCGCTGCCCACAAGGCGCGCGGCGCGAGTGCCACCAGGTCGGCGCGGCGCTCGGGCGCCATGGCGGCAATGCCGGTGACTTGAATACCCATACTGGCGAAGTTGGCAAAGCCGCAGAGGGCGTAGACGGTCACCAGACGGGAACGGGGGTCCAGTACGTCGGGGCCTGCTGCCGCTAGGCGCAGATAGGCGATGAACTCGTTGAGGACGGTTTTTACGCCAAGGAAGTGGCCGGTGATCACCGCATGGTGCCAGTCCAATCCCATCAGCCAGGCGAGCGGGGTAAAACCCCATCCGGCCACCCGTTCCAGCGACAGCGGGGTGCCCGCGACCAGGGGTGCGGCCGAGAGGCCTTTGTTGGCCAATGCGACCAGCGCCACCAACACCAGCAGCATGGCCAGCACGTTTAGCCAGATCAGCAGTCCGTCTGCAGTGCCCCGCGTGAGGGCATCAATGGTGCCGCCATAGGGCCGGGGTGCCACGATGGGGCTCGGATCTCCTGCATCGGGGACCATGATGTGGGCAAAGAGAATGGACGCCGGAATAGACATGAGCGACTTGGTCAGGAGGTGCGCCGGTACGTTTTGCATCTGGCCGGCCAGCACGATGGAGTACAGCACCATCACGCTGCCGGCAATCATGCTCATCCCTGCGGTCATCAACAGCATCAACTCATAGCGGGACATGGTGGCGAGGTAGGGTTTGACGACTAAGGGGGCCTCGACTTGACCCAAGAAGACGTTGGCGCTGACCGCAAATCCGGCCGCTCCACCGGTGCCAAGCGCCTTGCGGAACACGACCGCGATCGCACCAATCACGGCCGGCAGGATGCGCCAGTGCCACAGCACGGCCGATAAGGCCGAGATCACGATGATCAACGCCAAGGATTGAAAGCCGAGCACGAAGGAGTTGGCCGATTCGGTGACCGCAAACGGGGCAGGGCCGCCGCCGAGGTAACCGAATACGAACGCGGTGCCCTCGCGCGTGGCCTCACCGAGTGCGGCGACCCCCGCATTGAGTAGACCTAGCGCTTGGGCGATGGGTGGTACCCGCAACAACAGGGCACAGATGGCAAATTGCAGAACCACGGCAACCGCGACGCGGCCCCAGCGAATGTGGTGACGGTTGGCGCTGCATGGCACCGCAAGGGCAATGAAGACGACGATGCCCAGACTCGCCTGCAGGTCGCGTAGTTCGAGATGCATAGTCAAGGACCGGCTGCCGGGGCGCGTGCGCGGCGCACCCAAGCCTCGACGTCTTCGAGTTTGCGTGGAATATCGCGGGTGAGCAGTCGGTAGCCGGTGTCGGTCATCTGTACTTCGTCCTCAATACGCACGCCAAAACCCTCCGCCGGCAGATAGACGCCCGGCTCGACCGTAAAGACAGCGCCGACCGGAATGGGTCGTTCCATGTCGCCGCCATCATGGACGTCCAAGCCGACAAAGTGACCAAAGCCGTGGATAAAAGCGGCCAGATACCCCGTACGGCGCAGGGATTCCTCCGCGACATGCTGCAGTTCTGCCATGGAGACGCCGGGCTTGATCGCCGCAAAGATATCCTCTTGGGCCTGGTAGACCGCGCGGTAGACCTTCGCTTGCGCCGCAGTGTAGTGACCGGAGACCGGGTAGGTACGGGTGACATCGGCCGCGTAACGGCCATATTCGGCTGCGGCGTCGATGACGACGAGATCGCCCTCTTGCAGTAAGCGCGAGTTCTGGTCCCAGTGCAGCACGGCGCCGTTTGGGCCGCTGCCTACGATGGACGGATACGACAGTCCGGTGGCCCCCGCAGCGTAGAAACTGTACTCGAGCTGCGTCTGCACGTCGCGTTCGGAGACGCCGGCGATGGTGGCGCGTGCGGCCGTCTCGTGGCCGGCGGCGGTGATTGCGATGGCGCGTTGCATCCGCGCCAGTTCTGCTTCATCGTGCGCGGCCCGCAACTCGCCCAGCAGCCCGCGTTTGTACTCGGTGCGCAGACCGAATCGGCCGGCAATGCGTTGGGCAAGTTGGGCATCCGCGCGATCCTCGGCTGTTGCCGTGCCCGGTGCGATCACGGCGATACAGTCATGATGCGCAGCGGCGCTCGCTAACGTGGCAGCGGGGTTGCCGCGCCGCACGACATCGACTCCATATCGGGCAATGAGTGCCGGCGAGATCGCTTCGCGCGGGCCGGTCCAGCGTTCCGCCTCGGGGTCCCGCGACTGGAGGAATAGGGTGACCTTGCGGTAGGGCGATTTGGGCTGCAGCAGCAGGTGGGCGCCCGGCTCATTCAGGCCCGTCAGCCAGTAAAAATCAGCGTCCTGGCGAAAGTCTTCCGTGACACCGGAGGTTTCGCCCTGGGCGGACAGGACGGCCGCGCAACCGCCCAGCGCGTCCATGACGCGTGCGCGACGGGCTTGGTAGACCGATGCCGGCAATTCGGCGACCGGGGTGGGCTGGGGATGCGCGTAGCCGGTACCGATGGACGCAGCGAACAACAGGGCGGGCAGCATGCGGAGGCCTTTTGCAGTGGAACGAGTCGTGCAGGCTAGGCTAGGCGAGCGGCGCGCGCGCGGCAAGGCGCACCGTCGCCGGTCGCCCGTACCGGGGGGGGGGCTTGCGCGGGCAGCCGGTGCGGGCGCCTCGGTTTGCACTGGCGCCGCGCGAGGCATCTCGCTATGGTCAGCGGGAGTAGGTCGACGGTCGGCCGCTAAGGGGGCGTGATGGCGACGGCAGTGCGGGAGATCGTCATCGTCGGCGGTGGTACGGCGGGCTGGATGACGGCAGCCGGGCTGGCGTCGGTCATGCATCAGGGATTCCGGATCCGCGTGGTGGAGTCGTCGGAGATTGGCATTATTGGGGTGGGTGAAGCGACCATCCCGGCGATCAAGCTATTCAATACCGCGTTGGGCTTGGACGAGGACGCGTTTCTGCGTCAGACCCAGGGCACCTTCAAGCTGGGTATTGAATTCGCGAATTGGGGTCGTCTGGGGGATTCTTATATCCACGGCTTCGGTCCGATTGGCCGCGCCTTTGGTGCTTTGAGTTGTCACCAGTACTGGCTCAAGCACCGCCTGCAGGGTGGTACCAGCGTGTTGGACGACTATTCGATCAATACGGTTGCGTCCCGGCGTGGCAAGTACATGCGCAGCCGAGCCGACATGCGCAACTCGCCCTTGGCGGATATCGAAAACGCGTTTCACTTCGACGCGAGTCTCTATGGACAGTTCCTGCGCAGTTATGCGCAGGGCAAGGGCGTTTTACGCACCGAGGGCACGATTGTCGATGTACGCCTGAAGCCGGAGAACGGCTTTATCGACGCACTGGTCTTGGCCAGCGGCGAGGTGATTAGCGGCGATTTCTTTGTCGATTGCAGCGGCATGCGCGCCTTGCTGATTGGGCAGGCCTTGCAGGAGCCCTATGAGAACTGGTCACACTGGTTGCCCTGCGATCGTGCTGTGGCGGTGCAATGCGAGTCGGCGGGGCCGCCGTCACCGTATACCCGCTCGACGGCGCGCAGTGCCGGCTGGCAATGGCGCATTCCTCTGCAACATCGGATCGGCAATGGCCACGTGTTTTCCAGCAACTTCATGAGTGAGGACGAGGCGACGTCTATTTTGCTGTCTAACCTGGACGCCCCTGCGCGCGGGACACCGCGGGTAATTCCTTTTGCCCCGGGTCGCCGGCGCCGCACGTGGGTGCGCAACTGTGTGGCGGTGGGTTTGGCGGCAGGTTTCTTCGAGCCGATCGAGTCAACCAATATTCATCTCGTGCAAACCGCGGTGCAACGGCTTATTCAGTTGTTTCCGACAACGGCATTTGAGCCGATGGATACGGCGAAATTTAATGAACAGACGCAGCAGGAGTACGAGCGCATTCGGGACTTCGTCATCCTGCATTACAAGGCCACTGAGCGCGACGATTCACCGTTTTGGAATCATTGCCGCAACATGGAGGTGCCGCAGACGTTGATAGACAAGATCGACCTGTTCAAGGCCTCGGGTCGATTCTTCCGCGAGCAAAATGAGTTATTTATCGAGCCCAGTTGGGTGCAAGTGATGGTCGGTCAGCGCATTCTGCCGCGCGCCTATCATCCTTTGGTCGATACGATCCCCGCAGCCGAGACCGAGGCATTCTTAGCAGATATGCGGCAGGTGATCTCGAAATGCGTCGATGTGATGCCGCCGCATGCGCAGTTCATTGCGGAACACTGTGCTGCAGCAGCCCCTGTTTGAGGTCGCGGTTGGCGCGTCGCGCGCAGCGAACAACCGGATTACTCAGTATCGCTTGGCGATCCCGAGATAGGCTTGAATCTTCGGTGTCGCGGCGTTGATGCCACGGTTAACGCCGATATCCATTTGCAGATTGCGACGCAAGAGACACGCGAAACCGAGATCCAGTGCGGCCTGGTGCGTGGCGCCGGCCGGATCCGCATCCCACGCGCTCCACCATTCAAACGACAGCGACCAATCATGCGGCAAGCTACGACTGATATTGATCAACTGGGCGCTGGCGGTGTGGTAGCCGCTGCCGGCGGTGTTGTGCAGTCGGTCGATTTCCGGACTCAGGTTCAGGCTCCAGTCGTCATCGAGGCGCACAACCACCGGCACGAGCAGGCCCCATTCGACGGCGCCGTTGCCCAGTCCATGCTTGGCGGTCGGCAGTTTGAGCACGGGCAGCAACGCGATTTCGGTGCGTGTGCCCAGTGGCAAGCGACGTTTTAATTTTAGATACAGATCGCCGACGCCCGCAGCGGTTTCCGATTGCGGTCCGCTGGCCGAGTGCGAGGCAATGGCGAGGGCAGCCGTCGCCTCGACGTCCAGATTGTTTGTAATGCCGTATTTCACGGTGGGGTTTAACAAGACCCACGTCTGTGCGACAACGCCACCGGCGGTGGACTCGCTGTAACTGACCAGATCGGACTCGATCTGCAGGTGCCCGGCATCGGCCGTGCACGTGCCGGTCGATTTGGTCGGGCGGTCGGTACAGAGTGGGGCGGGGTCATTGGCCGAGGCCGCCAGCGCCACGGCGGCGCGGCTCAGTCCGACCAGCAGCAGGGTGCCTAGCAGGCCGGCCCGTCTGAGGCGCCGCGCCGGCGCTCGCTTTGGGGATCCAAACTTAACCGGCGCTGGGCTCATTGCGGCTATTTTGCCGCGCAAGACGTGGCGAAACTGTGCACTAGGTCGCAGTCAGGGACGGTCTGCCGCCGATGCCCGCAAGCCGCCCCGCGGTGGTGTCAGTGAATCCCACGTTGCAAGCGCAGCGATCCCGTTTCAAACTCGGGGTCACGCAAGCGCCCTCGGGTCGGGGCGCGTCGGGAGGACAAATAACATGAAGAACGGTATCCAGGGTCTGGGGCTCGCCGCATTGGTCACGTTGCTGGCGGTTGCCGCGCCGGTGCAGGCGGCGCGCCGCACGGTGCACCGGCAGGCGCAGCCGCAAACGATGTCGCCGGTGCGCGCGCAGTCGGATGATAAATGCGATGCGACCTGCGACGCAGAGTCCGATAAGTGCATGAATCAGGCCGGCAAGGACAGCAGCAAGCAACACCAATGCGATGCCAGCTACGATGACTGTTTGCGCAAATGTCAGGGTTAAAACCCGGATGAAGGCACTGTAGGCGCGGGCTTCGCCCGGTATTCCTGCGGGACTGTTTGTGCGGTTTTGCGATTAAAATGTCACTGCGCGGTTGCAGTTGGCCCCCTTTTCTGTATAGTGCGGTTGCGCCGAGAGGCAAAACAGAATACATGTCCTTGATTTAATGGGTTTTTCAGGCAGTCTGAGCATGATGGAACGGGACGACGAGCACTTCGAACTCGATGAGGAGTTTCTCGCCGACGCCGAGGCCGAGGAGCCGGACTACGATCGCCTGATGGATCGGGTCGATCGCAAGAAGGCGCCCCCGGGTAAAAAGGGGAAAGCCGCTTGGAGCAAACTCGAAGACGTGCTCGCCGAGCGCCGCCTCAAACGCGAGCTTGAGGACTTCGAAAACGACCTCTGAGTCGTCGCGACCGTCCGCAATCCGCCTGCGCGGCACACGGCGCTGAGCGTCCTCCAGACTAACGGCCCCGTCCGGGCATTCGATCCCCAGATGTCAACCTCTACGCCTCGTTTCGTCGTACTCAAATTTGGCGGCACCAGTGTCTCCAGCGCCGCCAACTGGCGCAACATACTGTGGGTCATCCAGCAGCGCTTGGCCGAGGGCTTGACCCCTGTGGTGGTGCATTCGGCCTTGACCGGCATTACGGATGCCCTCGAAGCGCTGCTGAGCGCGGCAGCGGACGGCCGCCAGAGCGATGTACTGGCGACCTTGGCCGAGCGGCACCGGGCACTCGCGCAGCAACTGGGCATGGCCATGCCGGCCGGTGTGCAGCGCCACTTGGATGAGCTGGGGCAGATCACGGCTGGCATCGCACTCGTGAAAGAAACCTCGGAACGGGTGCGCGCTCGGGTGATGTCTACCGGCGAGTTGATGGCGACCGAACTGGCGGCGGCTTGGCTGGGTACGCAGACGTTGGATGTGGAATGGGTCGATGCGCGCACCGTGCTGCGCGCCGACACACAGACCGGTGCACCGGAGAAGGCGCAAATCCTTGCGGCGACCTGTGATTACAGCCCGGATGCCGCACTAAAGGCGCGCTTTGCTACGCCGGGTCGCGTGTATCTCAGTCAGGGTTTCATTGCGGCCGATGCACGTGGCAACACCGTGCTACTCGGACGTGGCGGCTCGGACACGTCGGGTGCGTATTTTGCGGCCAAGTTGCAGGCGGTACGGTTGGAGATCTGGACCGACGTACCGGGCATGTTCAGCGCCAATCCCAAGGGCGTACCGAACGCACGGTTGCTGCGCGCGCTGCATTACGATGAAGCCCAGGAGATCGCGTCTTCTGGCGCGAAGGTGCTACATCCCCGCTGCATCCTGCCCGTCAAACAATACGGCATTCCGCTGTACGTGTATGCGACGCAGACGCCGTCGATCGAAGGCACCCACATTAGCGCGCACCCGCAGGGCGGCGATGCCGCGCAGGTCAAGGCGATTGCCCTGAAGAAGGGCATCACGCTGATTTCCCTCGAAAGTCCCGGCATGTGGCATCAGGTCGGTTACCTGGCCGACGTGTTCCAAGTGTTCAAAACCCGCGGCCTATCGGTGGATCTCGTGTCCACGTCGGAGACTAACGTCACGGTGACGCTGGATCCGGCCGCCAATACGTTGGATGCGGCTGTCTTGGATGGGCTTTTGCACGCGCTGGAACCGTTGTGTCGAGCGCAAGTGATCGGCCCGTGCGCCGCGCTGTCTTTAGTGGGGCGCAATATTCGCGGGATTTTGCATGCGCTTGGCGATGCGCTGCGCCTGTTCGAGCAGGAGCGCATCTATTTGGTGAGCCAGGCGGCCAACGATCTGAATTTCACCTTCGTGATCGACGAGGCGCAGGGCGATCGTTTAGTCGCTGCGTTGCATGATTTGTTAATTCAGGTGGCGGTGAATGATCGCGTGCTCGGTCCGACGTGGAGTGAGCTGCAGGGGCCAGAGGTGCACAGCGACGCGCTGGTGCCGTGGTGGAGCCTGCGGCGGGAGCAGTTGCTCGCCACATTGGGCACTCGGGACGCCGCTTACGTCTATGACCTGTCGGCAGTGACGGCAGCGGCGGCGCAATTGACGTCCATCGCTGGCGTTGATGCCGTGCATTACGCGATGAAAGCCAATCCGCACCCCGAGATCTTGCGGACACTGGCCGCTGCGGGCGTCGGCTTTGACTGCGTCTCGCGTGGCGAGATCGAACACTTGCGTGCCTGTGTGCCGCATATGGATCCGGCGCACGTGCTGTACACGCCGAATTTCGCGCCGCGCCATGAAGTGGAATGGGCGTTGGCGCAGGGCCTGACCGTTACCTTGGATAACCTCTACCCGCTGCGGGCGTGGCCGGAGCTCTTTGTCGGGCGCGATTTGTTTGTGCGCATCGACACCGGCAGAGGGCACGGGCATCACCGGCACGTGCGCACTGCGGGTGTGCATTCTAAGTTTGGGGTGCCGCTGTTCGAGATTGAGGAATTGGAGCGGTTGGTGACCGCAGTGGGCGCGCGTGTGATTGGTTTGCATGCCCACACCGGCAGTGGCATTTTTTCCAGCGACAATTGGCTGGAGGTGGCCGAAACGCTGGCCGCGCTAGGGGAACGTTTCGGTGCAGTGCGCGTGTTGGATCTGGGCGGTGGCTTTGGCGTGCCCGATAGGGCCGGTCGCCGGCCCGTCGATTTGGTCGCCGTCGGCGCCGGTCTGCTCGCGTTCCGTGCCCGGCACCCGCGCTACACGCTCTGGATTGAGCCGGGTCGCTACTTGGTGGCCGCGGCGGGCGTGTTGCTCGCCCGGGTCACGCAGGTCAAAGGCAAGGGGGCGAAGCAGTACCTTGGCGTTGCCACGGGCATGAATTCGTTGATTCGGCCGGCCTTGTACGGCGCCCATCATGATATTGCGAACTTGACTCGTCTCGGTCAGCCGCCGACGGTGGTTTATGATGTCGTCGGTCCGATCTGCGAATCCGGCGATGTGCTCGGTCATGACCGTACGCTGCCGCAGAGCGTCGAAGGCGATGTGGTGCTGATTGCGACGGCTGGTGCGTACGGTCATGCGATGAGTTCGCATTACAACTTGCGCGAACCGGCACCAGAATTGGTGATCTGAGCCGCCAGCGCGGTGCGAAGGAGACGCAGATGAAGGTCGGTATCGTCGGTTGGCGCGGCATGGTCGGTTCGGTTCTGCTCGAGCGCATGCAGGCGGAGGGCGATTTTGCGCTTATCACGCCGATTTTCTTCTCCACCTCACAGCCCGGTGCCGTGGCGCCGGATGTCGGTCAGGGCGCGGACACGCTAAGGGATGGAAACGACCTCGGCGCGCTTGCGGCTATGGACGTGATCATCACCTGCCAGGGTGGTGACTACACCGCCGCCATCCATGCGCCATTGCGCGCGAGCGGTTGGAACGGATATTGGATTGACGCGGCATCCACGCTGCGCATGACCGATGGCGTGACCTTGATTTTAGACCCGGTAAATCGCGAGGTCATTGATGCGGCGCTCGCTGCGGGGCGGCGTGACTACGTGGGCGGTAATTGCACGGTGTCGCTGATGTTGATGGCGCTCGGCGGACTGTTTCGTGCCGGTCTGGTGGAGTGGGTGACCGCGATGACCTATCAGGCAGCCTCGGGCGCCGGTGCGGCCAATATGCGGGAACTCATCGCCCAGATGGGTTCGGTGTATGGGTCGGGTTTGGCGTTGATTGCCGATGCCCGCTCCTCCGTTCTCGAGTTGGATGCCGTGGTGGCTGCGCACTTGCGCAGCAGTGCCTTGCCGCAGAAGGAATTTGGTCGTGCGCTCGCGGGCAATCTGATCCCCTGGATCGATCAGGATCTGGGTAATGGCCAGAGCCGCGAAGAATGGAAGGGTGGCGTGGAGGCCAACAAGATTCTCGGTCGCACTCACAACCCCATTCCCGTGGATGGCATTTGTGTGCGCGTCGGTGCGATGCGGTGTCACAGCCAGGCGCTGACGATCAAGTTGACCGAGGATCGGCCGCTGGCGGAGATCGAGTCGCTGATTGCTGGGGCGAACGCGTGGGTGCGTGTGATTCCCAACGAGCGCACCGCCTCAATGGACGCCTTGACCCCCGTGGCGGTGACCGGCACGTTGCAGGTACCGATTGGTCGGTTACGTAAACTGCCGATGGGTGGCGAGTATCTGACTGCCTTTACCGTGGGTGACCAGTTGTTGTGGGGTGCGGCCGAACCGTTGCGCCGCATGCTGCGCATTTTGTTGGATCGCGCCTGACGCTGCGATGAAACGCTGGGCAGTCTTCACGGTACCGAGGACCGTGTTTGTTCTAGGGCTGGCATCGCTTCTCAACGATGCGGCCAGCGAAATGGTTGCGCCATTATTGCCGATCTTCCTCACGGTCAGTCTCGGCGCGAGCCCACTGGTGCTCGGTGTGGTGGAAGGCGTTGCCGAGGCGGGCGCAGGCCTGCTGCGGTTTTTCGGCGGCCGATTGCTGGACCGCGGCGTGCCCGCGGCGCGCCTGGTACGGGCCGGTTACATCGGCTCCAATCTCGTGCGTCCTCTGATTGCGCTGGCGCGTGCCTGGCCGTGGGTGTTGGTGTTGCGTCTGCTCGACCGGGCAGGACATGGACTGCGCAGTGCGCCCCGTGACGCGATGATCGCGGCGGTGGTAGCGCCGCAGGGGCGTGGGGCGGCTTTTGGTCTGCAGCGATCGATGGACCATGCGGGTGCGGTCATCGGCCCCTTGTTGGCGGCTGCGGTCCTCGCGCTGGGCGGTTCCTTGCCGACGGTCTTTCTGGCCTCCGCGATTCCCGGTGTGATCGTGATGGTGATGCTCTGGCTGGCCTTGCCGACGTTGCCTGTGCCTGCGGTTCTAGTGAACGCGCCGATCCACTGGTCGGCACTGGACCGGCGCCTGTGGGGCCTGCTGGGCGCGGCCTTGTTGTTATCGTTCGCCGCGGTCCCGGAGGCGTTCCTGATGATCTGGGCGGGGCGGCATGGCATTGCGGTGGCGGAACTGCCGTTGCTGTGGGCGTGCACCAGTGTGGCGAAGATGCTCATGGCAGCGCCCTCCGGTCGGCTGTCGGACCGCTTCGGTCGACTCCCGGTGCTGCTGGTGGCTTGGTCAGGGCGGGTCGCTGTGTTGGCCAGCCTCGGGGGAGCGGTAGGAACGGGGGCGTCTGTGGTGGCGCTCGTGGTGGCGTATGGCGCGTGCCTGGCGGTGGCGGAACCGGCGGAGCGCGCGCTGATTGCCGATGTCGCGCCGCCGGCGCACCGAGGCACTCTTTATGGCGCTTATTACGTGGTCTCTGGCATCGGCATTCTGCCGGGCGCGACCGCATTCGGTGCGCTATGGCTCGCAATGGGTCCCGCGATCGCGTTCTACGCGGCGGCCGCGGTCAGTGCCGTGGCGGCAATTGCGATGCTGTTGGCGCGGGCAGCCAATCAATCGGCGGCAGAATGACGCGATTGGAGTTCTCGCGTAACGTCTGCCAGCGATAAACCTTCGGCGCGCAATAGCAAGAGCAGATGGAAGACCAAGTCGGCACTTTCGCTGACCAGTGCTCGGCGGTCGCTCTGCACCGCGGCCAGCGCGACCTCCAGTCCTTCCTCGCCCACTTTCTGCGCCATGCGCGCCACCCCACGTGCATAGGTCGCTGCGGTGTAACTGGTCGCTGGCGGGTTGCGAATGCGCTGCTCGATGATCGCCTCGAGTGTGTGCAGAAATTCTGCTGGGCGATGCGCCGGCGACGTATCGAAACAATTGGAGGTGCCGGTATGGCAGACCGGCCCGACAGGGCGTCCCCGTACCAGCAAAGTGTCGCGGTCACAGTCGGCGATGACTTCGACCACGGCAATTGAATTGCCGCTGGTTTCGCCCTTGCGCCAAAGTCGTTTGCGGCTGCGACTGTGGAAGGTGGCGTAGCCATCTGTGAGCGTGCACTGCAGTGCCTCCTGCGTCATCCACGCCAACATCAGTACCGCGCCGGTATCGGCATCCTGCACGATCGCGGGCAGCATTCCGTCACTTTTGCTCCAGTCTAGTGATGTCGAATCTAAAGTGAGCATGGGCGCACCGGGATACCCGCTTGGGCTAGTTGACGTTTGAGTGCAGGGAGACGGATTGCACCGCTGTGAAAGACGCCGGCTGCTAGGGCACCATCGACCGCACACTGCGTGAATACATCGATGAAATGGGCTGCCGTCCCGGCGCCACCCGAAGCGATCAGTGGCACGGCACAGACAGCGCGTACGGCCGACAGTTGCGCGCGGTCATAGCCGGCACGGACACCGTCATTGGTCATGCAGTTGAGTACGATCTCGCCGGCTCCGCGCTGCTGGACCTCGCGAACCCACGCAAGGGTCGACCGAGCAGTGCTGCGCGCACGTGACGGATCACCCGTGTGTTGCCAGACTTCATAGCGTGTCGCCTCGGCGGTCACTACGGTCTGACTGTCAATACCGACGACCACACACTGCGAGCCAAAACGGTGCGCCAGCGCGTCGATGAGGCTTGGGTCGGTGAGCGCTGGCGTATTCACAGAAACTTTTTCAGCACCGGCACCGAGTACCGCTTCCGCAGCAGCAACGCTGCGGATGCCACCGGCCACGCAGAAGGGAATGTCGAGTAGGCGTGCGACACGCTCCACCCAGCGGCAATCCACGGTGCGGTCAGACGGACTTGCCGTAATGTCGTAGAAGACCAGTTCATCGGCCCCTTCATCGCGATACCGCGCTGCCAGTGTCTCGATTGCGCCGACCACGACGTGATCGCGAAATTTCACTCCCTTGACAACTTGCCCGTCACGCACGTCCAGGCATGGGATGAGGCGCCGGGCTAGCATGACTGCAAGGCATCCAGACTGAGTTGCCCTTCCAGTAGCGCGCGGCCACAGATGGCGGCACAGAGGCCTAGCGTGCGTAAGGCGGTGAGGTCTGCAAGGCCGCGAATACCGCCCGAGGCTTGCCACTCCACGTGGGGATGGCGGCGTATAGCCTCGGCGTACAAGGCGAGGTTGGGACCTGTCATGGCGCCGTCCCGGCTGACGTCGGTACACAGTACGCATTGCAATCCGAAGCGTTCGTAGTGCGCCACGGCATCCCAGAGGGACGTGGCGGATTGCTGCTCCCAACCGTGGGTGGCGAGGCGCGGTGTGCCTGTGTCATCGAGGCGCACATCGAGGGCCAGTATTAGCCGTGCGCCACCAAAGGCGTGCAGCCACTGCGCAACTTTTGCAGGGTCGGTGACTGCGATGCTCCCGAGCACTGCGCGCTCGATGCCGGCATCGAAGGCGCGCTGCAGGGTGGTATCTGAGCGCAGGCCCCCGCCTAGCTGTACTTTAAGACGCCCATCGGCGACGAGTGCGGTCCACACCGTGGTGTTGTCACCCGCGCCACGTGCCGCATCCAAATCCACGATATGCAGTCGCCTAGCGCCGGCGTCCGCATAGCGCCCGTACACGGCTTGGGGACTGCACGCATAGCGGGTTTGCGCAGCGAAATCGCCCTGCAGCAGACGGACGACGCGGCCTTCCTTGAGATCAATCGCAGGAATCAGTTCCATGTTACTGCTCGAGCGCTAAGAAATTGGCGAGTAGGCGTGCGCCCGCCGCGGCCGAGCGCTCCGGATGAAATTGGACACCATGAAAATTAGCGCGGGAGACCACGGCCGCGATGGGCACGCCGTAATCGGTCTGTGCGATAGTGGCGCTGCCGGGGCAAAGTGCGTAGCTGTGCACGAAGTACAGATGCGGGCCCGTGCCTAGACCGTCGAGTAGTGCATGGGGGGTGTTGATCGCGAGTTGGTTCCAGCCCATATGCGGCACGGGCAGACAGGCCGGTAGACGCAAACGCCGCACTACGCCGGGGAGGATGCCCAGACCTTGCACGTCGCCCTCTTCGCAGTGCTCGTGCAACAGTTGCATTCCCAGGCAAATGCCGAGCACTGGTTGCATCAGGCGTGGTAACACCGCGTCGAGTCCGTGTCGCTTGAGTCGCGCCATGGCGTCAGCTGCCGCGCCCACGCCGGGTAAAATCACGCGGCTGGCCGCACGTATGCAGTCCGGATCGGCCGAGAGCAGCGCTGTGGTGCCGAGGCGCTCAAGTGCGTAACGCAACGACGCGACATTAGCGCCGCCGTTGTCGACGATCACAACGCTCATAGCGTGCCTTTGGTGGAGGGGATGTCGGTGCCCTCGCGGCGCACCGCCTCGCGCAGTGACCGACCGACGCCTTTGAAACAACTTTCCACCATGTGGTGCGTGTTCTCTCCCTGCACTTTCAGATGCAAAGCGCAGCCTAACGCGTCGGACAAACTGCGAAAGAAGTGCGGCACGAGTTCGGTGGGTAAACCGCCAACCATCTGCCGAGGAAACGCGCCTTCGAAGACGAAGTAAGCGCGACCCGACAGATCGATGGCAACCTGTGCTTGTGCTTCGTCCATGGCCAGCAAAAAGCCATAACGTGCAATACCGCGCTTGTCACCGAGCGCCTTGCGCAGTGCCTCACCCAAAGCCAACGCGCAGTCCTCAACCGTGTGGTGCTCGTCAATGCGCAGGTCGCCCTGACAGGCGATGTCGATACCGATACCGGCGTGGCGGGCGATTTGTTCGAGCATGTGGTCGAAGAAACCGATGCCCGTGGCAATGCGACTGAGACTGTCCTGATCCAAGTTGACACGGACTTCAATTTGGGTCTCGCGGGTGCGTCGTGCCACCGTCGCACAGCGTGGCGGGTAGGCCAACTGGGCCGAGAGGCTCGCCCAGGTCTCTTCGGGCGTGCCGTCGATGCGCAGGCGATAGCCGGGAAGTCCCAATCGACGTGCCAGTTCTAGATCCGTGTCACGATCGCCAATGACCGCCGAGCGCGTCCGATCTAGGGAATGGTCGATGAGGTACGCATCCACCAGCGCGGTGCCTGGCTTACGACAGGCGCAGCCATCCTCGAGGCGGTGTGGGCAGATCAAAATGGCGTCGAACGCGATGCCCTGGCTGGCGAGTAAGGTCAGCAGAAAGTCCTGCGGCGCGCGAAAATCGTTCGCTGGAAAGCGCGCAGTGCCCAAGCCATCTTGGTTGGAGACCATCACGAAGCGGAAACCCGCGCCAGCAAGCGTACGCAGCGCGGGCACCACGTCCGGTAGCAACCGCAGTTTGTCGATTCGGTCGACCTGGTGGTCGGCGGGTTCCTCGATCAGCGTGCCGTCTCGGTCTATGAACAGAATCGGGGTCATGGCGTCGACAAAGCCTCCAGCAGTCGGTCGTTAATGTCGGGCGCCGAGACGCTGATCCGAATCCCTAGCGGGGTCCGTGGGTCGCGGGTGCAGTCGCGTAGCAAGAAGCCTGCCGCATTGGCGCGGGTCAGGAACGCCACGGGGTCGGTGACGGTGACGAAGAGAAAATTGCTGCTGGATGGGCTGACGGCGAGTACTGCAGGGTGCGTGCGCAGGCGCACAGCCAGTCGGTTGCGTTCGCCAATTAAGCGCTCGATGCGGGCTGTGGCGATCGGTAGGGCGGCCGGGGCGAGCGCACGTAGGGTGGCTTCGATTGTGCCGGTGGACATGGAATAGGGTGGCAGCAGTTTACTCAGCAAGGCGATGATCGATGGATCGGCGATCACACTACCGACCCGAGCGCCGGCCAGCGAGTACGCTTTGGACAAGGTGCGTAGGACGACCAGATGGGGAAATTCGTGCAGGCGTTCGATCCAAGAGGACTGCTGTGAAAATTCCACATACGCCTCGTCAATGACTACCAGTGTCCGCTCGCGCGTCGCGTGCAGTACCGCTTCGATCGCGGCAGGCGCCAGCGTCGTGCCCGTCGGATTGCCGGGTGAACAGAGAAACACCAGCTTGACAGGAGCGCCCTGCAACGCGGTGATGACCGCCTGGGCATCCAAGTCGAAGTGCGGCGCAGGGCGCAGCGGCACCTCAATCAGATCGGCCCCTTGAATCCTGGTCGCGATGGCATACATGCCAAAGGTCGGTGGGCAAACGAGCGCGGCATCCACACCGGCCCGCAGAAAACCGCGGGTGAGCAGGTCAATGCCTTCGTCCGCACCTCGGGTTGCTAACAACTGCGTGGTCGGTACGTCGTAGAGGGTCGCCAAACAGTGTCCCACTGTGGCGGGCGTGGGCTCGGGATAATGGGCCAAGCCGGCCATGGTGTCGTCGCCGACCGCTCGCCATGGGTTTTCGTTGGCGTGCAAACGCACGTGCGTCGTGCTGGCGCTTGGCAAGGCGTAGGCCTGCAGTGTGCGTAGATCCGGTCGGCCTAGTCGGTCAGCGATGTTCATGTGCGTTCCAATACGGCGAGCCGGACCCGCACCGCTTCGGCGTGCGCGCCTAGCCCTTCCAAGCCGGCAAGTCGTACCGCCACCGGGCCGAGATCCTGTAGGCCCGCAGGCGAGAGTTCCTGCACGGTGATCGTGCGTAGAAAATTGTCCAGCGACAGGCCAGAGTAGGCGCGCGCGTAGCCGTTGGTGGGCAACACATGGTTGGTGCCGCTGCAATAATCGCCAACCGATTCGGGCGACCAGTGACCCAAAAACACGGATCCGGCGGCGCGGATCTGCGCGAGCAGCGCTCGCGCACCATCGACCGCGATGATCAGATGCTCGGGTGCGTAGGCATTGGCGACCGTGCAGGCCGTGTCTAAGGAGTCGACCAAAAGGATGCGGCTGTTCGCTAGCGCTGCCGCTGCGATCGTCTGACGCGCTAGTGCACGCAGTTGTGCATCGACGGCAGCGCGCACTGCAATAGCCAACGGGCGTGAGGGTGTGACGAGGATGACTTGCGCGCTCGGGTCATGTTCTGCTTGGGCGAGCAGGTCGGCCGCAACGAAAGTTGGGTGTGCGCTATCGTCGGCGATTACCATGACTTCGGACGGGCCGGCCGGCAAGTCGAAGGCCGCACCATCCGGATCCGCCGCCACCTGCCATTTTGCTGCAGTTACCCAGACGTTGCCGGGTCCGAAAATCTTGTCGACCTTCGAGACCGACTCGGTGCCATAGGCCAGCGCGCCCACTGCTTGGGCGCCGCCGATCTTGTGCACGTGCTCGATTCCTGCGCGACGCGCAGCGACCAGTACGGCAGGGTCCGCTCGGCCATCCGGGCGCGGTGGTGTGACGAGCACACGCGTTGGGCAGCCGGCGAGCGCCGCAGGTACCGCCGTCATAATCGCCGTGGAAGGGAGCGCTGCGGATCCGGCCGGCACGTACAAGCCGACCGCCTCTAAGGGCAGGTAGATCCGTTCGCAGACGACGCCGGGTGCGGTCTCGATGCGTAGATTGGGCGGACGCTGGGCGGCATGGAAGCGCTGCACGGTATCGATGGCGCGTTCGATGGCGGCAATATCGAGGTCCGTCAGTTGGCTTTCTGCCCAGAGAAACTCGGCGGCATCGACGCGGCTGCGGGTCAGTTCCACGCCGTCAAAGCGGAGCGTAAAATCGCGCACGGCGTCATCGCCACGGCGGCGTACGTCGGCAAGAATCTCGGCGACGGCTGCTTGGATGCGCGCGCCAATCACGACCGAAGGCCGCGTCAGTAAGGCCGCGCGTGCGCTGGCGTCGAGCGCGGACCAGTCGTGCAGCGCCAGCCTCATGGCAGCATTTTCTCGACCGGCAGAACCAGTAGGGCGCTGGCGCCGGCGGCCTTGAGGGCCTCGAGTGTTTCCCAGAAGACGTTCTCGCGACACACCGCATGCACGGCCACTTTTTCGGTCGTGCCCTCGAGGGGCACGATGGTGGGGTATTCTGAGCCCGGCAGCAGGCGCCGAATCTCCGGCAGCGCCGAACGCGGCGCGTGCAACATGATGTATTTGCTCTCCTTGACCTGCTGCACGCCATCGATGCGCATCAGTATGCGCTGCAGCCACGCCTCTTTGTCGGGACTGAGCGGTACCGGTGTACGGATCAGCAGGGCCTGACTCTCGAAGATCGTGGCCACTTCGGTGAGATGGTTGGCGCGCAGTGTGCCACCGGTGGAGACGAGATCGCAGATCGCTTCGGCACGACCCAGCCGGGGTGCGATTTCGACGGCACCGGACAGCGTCATGATCTGGGCCTGCACGCCGTGCTGGTGCAGATACTGCTCCGTGAGGTACGGGTACGTGGTGGCGATTCGCAGTCCATTCAGACTCTGGGGTCCCGCCCAGGCGCAGCCTTCGGGGACGGCGATCGACAGCCGGCAACGCCCGAAGTCGAGTGGTTGCAGCACTTCGAACAGCGGGCCGATGCCGGCGGCGAGGCACGCCAGTCGCCGTTCTTCCAGCACGTTGCCGCCGACGATGCCAAGGTCACACACGTCCTCGCGCACCAAGTCAGGAATATCATCGTCACGCACGAGCAGGACGTCGAGGGGCATGTTTTCGCCGAAGCACAGTAATTGGTCTTTGCCGCGCGAGGACTTGAGCCCGCAGCGCGCGAGGAGGTCAAGGCAGTGGTCCGTGAGGCGCCCAGACTTTTGCACGGCCACTTGCAGTCGTTGGGCCTTATCCATCGGTACCGCCCAGGCGACTGCGGGCAAGGTCATAGCCGCCATGGCCGGTCGAAAGAGCGCGGGCGACCCGCCCGATGGTGGTGACACTGACACCGGTGCGGCGCGCGATCTCCCGGTAGGGCAGGTTTTTCTCGAGTAGCCCGACTACGGTCCAGCGGTCCGATAGGGCTTGGATCTCGGCGGGAGTACACAAGTCGCGAAAGAAGCGCCGACACTCGTCGGTACTCTGCAGGGACTGCAGCGCGGCATACAAGGCCGTTTCGGCCAAGTCTGCGGCGATGGGATCGGCGGGGCGATGCAATTTCATAGCGTACCAATGTAATAGCGTACTAATACATTAGTGCATTAACCGATGCGAGGCAAGTCGTTGACCCTCCGTTGGTGGGACCGTACACTGCGCGCGCCCATCTAGACCGGCTGAGGGACTGGCCCTTTGAAGCCGGGGCAACCTGCGCGAAGCGTTCAGGTGCCAACTCCTGCGATGCCCCCGGGTATCGGTAGATGGGCAGCTCGGACCGTCCGGTCCGGCGGCGCCTCGGCGCAACTCAGGAGTCCCTGTGCGTGGCGTCCTGAGGAGTATCGATGTCTGTGGTGTCTGAAGCGGGTCTTCCCGCCGTTCCAAGCAGCGAAGGCGTTATTGCTTTGCCGGCCCCGTGGCCGTTGCATCATGGCGGCATGCTGGCTGCGGCACGTCTGGCGTGGCGCTTGGTGGGTCCCAGTGACGCGCCGGTGGTCTTGGCCATCGGCGGCATTTCCGGTCACCGACGGGTAGGCAGTGACGATAACGGTTGGTGGTCGGCGGTGGTCGGTAGCGGTCGGGCACTGGATACCCGACGGTACCGCGTACTGGGTATCGATTATCTGGGTGGTAGTGCGGACTCCACTGGGCCTGCGCGCGGCGGCGCACCTTTTGCGCCGATTAGTGCACACGATCAAGCCGATGCCATTGCGCTGGTCTTGCAGCGCCTCGGCATCGTGCTGCAGGCGGCCGTTGGCGCGTCGTATGGCGGACAGGTGGTGATGTCTCTGGGCGCGCGTTACCCGATATTGGCGCCGCGTTTGCTGGTGATTTCTGCCGCGGATCGGGTGCACCCGCTGTCGGCGGGTTGGCGCGCGGTGGAGCGCGAGATGGTCCGTTTCGGTATACAAAACGGTGATGCGGAAGGTGCCCTCAAGTTGGCGCGGGCGTTGGCGATGACGACTTATCGCACGCCACGCGAGTTTGAAACCCGCTTTTCAGGCCCCGCACGTCGCGATGCCGATCGCTTTCGGTTGCCCGTCGAGGACTATCTGTTTGCGCGCGGCGACGCTTATGTGGCGCAATACCGACCAGAATCCTTCGTGGCCCTCTCGGAGTCGATTGATTTGTTCAGTATTGATGCCGCAACGGTCGCGGTGCCCACGGCAGTGGTAGCGGTGCCCGAGGATGCGTTGGTGCCGTATCGGCATTTACAGGAATTCGTGACGCGATTGCCAGCGGGTCGGCTCGTGACTCTCGACTCCATTTATGGCCATGATGCCTTCTTAAAAGAGGGTGAAGCCCTGCGGCCGATTTTCGCCGCGGCGATTGCAGGAACGCACGTATGAAGACTCCTTCCCGCCGGACCCGTACGGTACGCGCTGCACTCACGACGGATGTGGAACATCGAGCCGTAGTGCCGCCGATTTACTTGAGTTCGAATTATGCGTTTGACGGTTTTGGCGGCAAAGGCCGCTATGACTACTCGCGCTCGGCTAATCCGACCCGCGATCAACTCGGCGACGCACTCGCGGCATTGGAGGAGGGCGTTGGCGCCGTCGTCACCTCGTCGGGTATGGGTGCAATTAGTCTGGTCGTGCACCAACAATGTAAATCCGGTGATCTGATCTTGGCGCCGCACGATTGCTATGGCGGCACGGTGCGACTGTTCCTCGCGCTGGAACGTCAGAGCGCCATTCGGGTGCGCTTCGTCGATTTTTCGGATTCGGCGGCCTATGCCGAAGCCCTGACCGAGCGACCCCGGTTGGTCTGGATCGAGACGCCGTCCAATCCACTGCTCAGCATTACGGACCTTGCGCAGGCAATTCCGGCGGCGAAGGCCGTGGGCGCAACGGTGGCGGTCGACAACACCTTTCTAACCCCGGTATGGCAGCAACCATTCGCTTATGGCGCGGACATCGTGGTGCATTCCACGACCAAATATTTGAACGGGCATAGCGACGTTGTCGGCGGGGTGGTGATTTCCTCCACGGCGGCACTGCAGGAGGACATGGCGTGGTGGGCCAACTGTCTCGGACTCACGGGCAGCGCCTTCGACAGCTATTTGACGTTGCGCGGATTGCGGACCTTGCATGCCCGTTTGGCGGTGCATGCAAGCAATGCGCAGGTGTTGGCGCAGGCGCTGTCCGCCCATCCGGCAGTGGCTGCGGTGCACTATCCGGGTCTAACAAGCCATCCGCAACATGCGTTGGCGGCACGCCAGCAATCGGGCTTCGGTGCGATGCTGAGTTTTGAACTGCGTGGTGGCGTGCCGGCTGTGGAAGCGTTCCTGTCTGCACTGGTGTGTTTTACTTTGGCCGAGTCCTTGGGGGGTGTAGAGAGCTTGGTATCGCACCCCGCAACCATGACCCATGCCGCCTTGGCGCCGGACGCCAAGTTGCGCGCCGGCTTGGTGGATGGACTGTTGCGTCTCTCGGTGGGCATTGAAGATCCGGCGGACTTGCTCGCCGATGTAGTGGCTGGCCTAGATCGGGCGCACGCGGCGCGTTAATTTAGGCGCCACGTCACTGCGCGTGATCGGCGCGTGGCGCTGCGGAGGTGCTGCTTGTTGCTAGTTCATCGATCGGTGGGTGCGGGGCTACTCGCGGTACTGTGTGTAGGGAGCGTCTTGGCCGCACCGCTGGTTGTGCGGTTGACGCCGCCGAGCGAACGCTTCCGCACTGGCCACTCGGAGCCGCTGATTGCACGCTTTTTGCCAGGGCAACGCTTCGATTTGCAAGCCACTGTGGTGCCGGATCCGGGCGCTCAGATCCAAACGGTGGATTTCCGCGTCGACGGTGCCCAGGTTCAGGGCGCTGCCGCGGAGATCGTGCGCAGCGGTCTACGGCCGACCCTGGGAGACGGGCGCCCGACGCCGCTGGGTACGGTCGTGGCCTCGGTACGCGCCTTTAGCGCCGCGACACCGGGCCGTCATCGTCTCGTGGTGCGCGCCGTCCAGAGTGATGGGGCCACGACCGAAGCGGAAGGAGAGTTTGCGATCGAGGGGCTCGTCGGCAAAGGTCGACGCGTCAAGAATGTGATCCTGTTGCTCGGCGACGGGATGGGCATTGCGCACCGTACGGCGGCGCGGGTGGTGGCGGCCGGCTATGCGCAGGGTAAGGCAAAGGGCCTGCTGGCGATGGATCGGTTCAGCGAAGTGGCGCTGGTGCGTACGGCGAGCCTCAACTCCATTGTGACCGACTCGGCACCCGGTATGTCGAACTACGTGACCGGCAACAAGGCTGCGAATAACGAAGAGGGGGTTTGGCCGGATGACACCGTGGATCCTTTCGATAATCCGCGCGTTGAGTATCTCGCAGAGTACTTGCACCGCACCCAGGGCACCGCTCTTGGACTGGTGACCACGGCCGATGTCTTTGACGCCACACCCGCGGCCAACGCCGTCCATACCGCGAGTCGTAATGCCGGCACGGGCATTGTCGATCAGTACCTAGACGATCGCGGGCTGACGGGCCTTGCCGTGTTGATGGGGGGTGGGCGGCGTTGGTTTCTGCCGGTGGGTACACCGGGCAGTACGCGCAGCGAGAAGACGGACTACCAGTTATCCGCAGCGCTGTCGGCCGGTTGGGGCGCAGCGACGGGCCGCGTCGATCCCGAACGCGATTTGATTGCTGACTTTCAGGCGGCAGGCTTTGCGTATGCCGCCGACGCCCACGCCTTGGCGGCGCTGGATGGTGCAAAGCCGATCCTCGGACTGTTTGCCTACGGCAATATGAATGTCGCCTACGACAAGGTACAAGGCCAGCGCGGCACCGGCACGGTGACTGCGGATTTTGGACTGCCCGATCAACCGATGCTCGATGCGATGGCGGCGAAGGCCTTGGCCGTGTTGGAGCGCGCGCCGAAAGGCTTTTATTTGATGATCGAGGGGGCATCGATCGATAAGCAGACCCATGCGATGGATGCCGATCGCTGGATCCTCGAAGTATTGGAGTTCGATCGTGCCGTTGCTGTGGCCAAGGCCTATGCGGATCGGCACCCCGACACACTCGTGCTGGTCACGGCCGACCATGAGACCGGCGGTTCCTCGCTCCTTGGTGCGTCGCGACTCGCGCAGGAGGAACTGCGCGCGCGAGGGCAGAGCCCTGCCGGAATCGGCATGCGTAATGGCGTGGTCGGTAGTTACGAACAAGCGGGCTTCCCTGCCTATCATCTGCTCAGTGATGGCTATCCGGAAACGATGGATCCGGACCATAAATTACTGATCGGTTATGGCGCGAACGCGGATCGGTACGAAGACTGGCTTGCCAATCCCCGCCCGTTGGTTGACGCATTGCAACCGATGCAGGCGCCATCGCCGTTTCCGGTCTACCCGCGCAACTATCCACTGTCGCCCCTACAACGGGATCAGACGGCTGAGTTTCTGGTGACGGGCCAGGTGGAAGGGGAGCAGGCAACGCATACCGGTGCCGATGTGCCACTGTCTGCAGCCGGCGCCGGCAGTCGCCGATTCCATGGTGTGATCGATAACACCGATGTGTTCTTCGCCATTGCGGCAGCGGTGCGTCGCGGCGCCGACGACCCGACGCGGTAAATTGTCCAGTACGCGCGTGTCTTGACCGACCAATTATTGGTACAGAAATTTCAGGTCTAGTAAGCGTTTTAAGCGCGAGAATTTGCGTACTATGCACGTCGCAACGGCGCAGGACCGCGCGTGATAGGGCGCCAACTGTGTTGATCGAGAGGATCGAAATCGACACGACCGAAATGCATCTTACCGGTGGGTCTTCAAGCAGGATCCGAACCGTTCGGACAAGGAGTCTCGTGCCGTGCGTGTTTCGGAGTATTCAGTCGTCATCCAAACCGTGATGCGCCATTTTGCGGCGGTAGAGTGAAACGATGAAAATTACTTACGTTGAAGATGCCTTGATTATCCGCTTATCGGATAAGCCAATCACGAGAGTAGTGGCCCAAGAGCGGAATGCGCATATTAGCTATGCGGCTGACGGAACAGTTGTTGAGGTGGTTATTCTCGAGGCTAAAGCGAATGGCATGCTGCCAATCGAAATGATCTATCCGGTTTAAAATAAAAGAAATCACCCAAAGGCCAGTGGCTCATCTGGCGTGGGCAGTTGCCAAATCATCCACGGCAATTCGTTTATCAGTCGGCGTGATTGACTCGTTGCGGTCATCAGGTCACGGATCGCAAACGCAAATCAGTGCGCTCGTAAAACCGGGCCAGCGCGCAACAATGCTTAAGCGAAATGTAATTGCGCGGTGTCTTTGTCTAGACCGGACGCAGCCTGCAGTCTTTTCTTTTAGCGCGTACGGTAGCGCACCAAGGCCAAAGCAGCGGGCTGTCGACAGGAAATTAGCGTTCGTCGCTTTGCGCAGCGTCGTTCGATCCATTCCTCGCTGTACGGATGTGCAGCACGCCCTCCTGCTACCCTGTTTTTCTGTGCCACGGTGCAGCACGGGCAGGATCTCGCGGCGGGCAAAACGCGGTCCTGCGTAAATAGAGTCCCCTGCACTAGAGACGAGCCACCACAGCCGCACCGGCCTCCTGGGTGGTCGCGGCCGCGCCGCGCGGCTTGAGATCGGCGGTGCGCACGCCGTCGTCTAGCGCCTTGACCACGGCAGCCTCGAGCGTGCGCGCTTCTGTTTCCAGCCCGAGCGAATGGCGCAGCAGCATCGCCGCGGAAAGAATCGTTGCATACGGATTGGCGATACCAAGCCCAGCGATGTCTGGGGCTGACCCATGGATCGGTTCGTACATGCCGAGCGTGCTCGCGCCGAGTGAGGCGGAGGGACAAAGCCCCAAGGAGCCCGGCAGCATGGACGCTTCGTCCGTGAGGATGTCACCGAACATGTTTTCCGTAATGATGACGTCGAAATCCGCCGGACGGCGCAGCAAGTGCATGGCCGCTGCATCGATGTACATGTGCTCGACGGTGACGTCCGGAAATTCATCCCGCATGATTTGTTGCGTGACTGCGCGCCATAGGCGCGAGGTTTCCAACACGTTGGCTTTGTCCACCGAGGTCAGTTTTCCGCGGCGCGCACGCGCGAGTGTGGCGCCCAGGCGCACAATCCGCTCCACTTCCGGCACTGTATAGGTGCACAAGTCCGACGCCGAGGTGGGTGTGCGGGTTTTTTCACCGAAGTAAATGCCGCCGGTGAGTTCGCGAATCACCAGAATGTCGACGCCGACGAGCAGTTCGGCTTTGAGCGGCGAGGCATCGGCAACGGATGGATAGCAGATCACGGGACGCAGGTTGGCATACAGCCCGAGTGCTTGGCGTAATTGCAAGATGCCCTGCTCGGGGCGCACCTTGAGGTTGGGGTCGGCGTATTTGGGTGTGCCGATGGCGCCGAACAAGAGCGCATCGCAACGCTGCACGAGGTCCAGGGTCGGCTTCGGCAGTGGTACGCCGGTGGTATCGATGGCGATGCCACCCACGGGCGCTGCCTCGAATTGAAAGTCGTGACCGTGCTGGCGCGCGATGACTTGCAGGCAGCATACCGCTTGCGCCGTGACCTCCGGTCCGATGCCGTCTCCGGCGAGCACAGCGATGTGCGCCTTCACGCGCCGACCCGTGCTTCGTAGGCCGCAATGCTGGCCACCTGTGAGAGCAGATAGCCGGTCTCGTCGACGCCATTGAGCAAGCAGTAGCGCGAGAAGTTGTCGATCGGGAAGGCCACTGCGCGACCGTCCGGCAAAGTGACGGTGCAGGTCTCTAAATTGATGACGAGTTCTACGCCGGGATGCGCCAATAGCCAGGCGTGCGTATCGGCATCCACGATGATCGGCAAGAGGCCGTTCTTGAGCGAGTTGCTGCGGAAAATATCAGCGATTTCCGTCGAAATGACGGCGCGAAAGCCGTAATCGTAGAGGCCCCACGGGGCGTGCTCTCGTGACGAGCCGCAGCCAATATTGCGGCCAGCCACCAAAATACGGCAGCCCTGTGCTTCGGGCCGGTTGAGTACGAAGTCTGCAATCGGCTGGCCCTCGCTATCGTAGCGCCAGTCTGCGAACAGATGCTGGCCTAAGCCTTCCCGCGTCGTTGTGGTCAGGAAGCGCGCCGGCATGAGCTGGTCGGTGTCGATGTTGGTGCTGGGGATCACGACCGTGCGCGAGCGTAGGGTATGAATGGGTTCCATGGTGTCCTCAGGCGAGTAGGCGGGCGTCAGCGACGTGGCCGGCGATCGCTGCGGCTACTGCGGTGGCGGGTGAGGCGAGCAGCGTGCGCGAGCCGACGCCCTGACGACCTTCGAAATTACGGTTACTGGTGCTGACGCAATACGCGCCTTTTGGCACGAGATCGCCGTTCATGCCGAGGCACATCGAGCAGCCGGACTCGCGCCAGTCGGCGCCTGCGTCCTTGAATACCTGATCGAGGCCTTGTGCCTCGGCGGCGCGTTTGATCGCGTCGGAGCCCGGTACGACGAGGAAGTGGACGCCGGGGGCGACCTGGCGACCCTTGAGCAGTCGGGCGGCGGCCTCGAGGTCTGACAAGCGGCCGTTGGTGCAACTGCCGAGAAAGACCACTTGTACGGGCTGGCCGAGCATGGATTGCCCCGGTGTCAGACCCATGTAGCCGAGTGCTTTTTGATAGACGACATCGCCATGTAGCGGAATGGACTCATCGATGCACACCGACATACCCGGATGGGTCCCATAAGTGATCATCGGCGACAGCGTCGCCGCATCAATATGGATCTCCCGATCAAAGCGGGCGCCGGTATCGGTGCGCAGCGTGCGCCAGGTGGCTACGGCAGTATCCCAGGCATCACCTTGGGGGGCGCGCGGCCGACCCTTGAGATAGGCGAAGGTGGTCTCATCCGGTGCAATCAGACCGGCGCGGGCGCCGGCCTCAATCGACATGTTACAGACCGTCATGCGCTCATCCATCGAGAGCCCGCGGATGGTGCTGCCGCGATACTCGATCACAGCGCCCGTGCCGCCGGACACACCGAGTAAACGAATGATCGACAGTACGAGATCCTTCGCCGTGACGCCGGTGGGTAAGGCCCCCTCGACGTTCACGGCGAGTGTCTTGGGCTTGCGTTGGAGTAGGCATTGCGTTGCCAAGACGTGGCCGACTTCGGTGGTGCCGATGCCAAACGCAAGCGCCCCGAACGCGCCGTGGGTGCTGGTATGGCTGTCGCCGCAAACGATGGTCTTGCCCGGCTGGGTTGCGCCCAGTTCTGGACCAATCACGTGGACGATCCCACGGTGGGGGCTGCCCACGGCAAACAGTTCGACGCCAAACTCAGCGCAGTTGCGTTCCAGTTGGGAGACCTGCTCGGCCGCACTTTCGAGTTTGATGGGAATTCGCCCGAACAATTGATCGGCATCCGTTGGCGTGGAGTGATCCATGGTGGCCAGCGTGCGATCGGTCCGTCGGACCGGTAGTCCGCGCTCCCGCAGCATCGAGTAAGCCTGTGGGCTGGTGACCTCATGGGTCAGGTGCAAATCAATATAGAGAATGGCGGGCGTGTCCGCCGTCTCGGCGACCACTTCGTGTGTGCGCCAAATTTTTTCGAACAGCGTCGTTGGGCTCATGCTGGCATCTTCAGGGTGTCAATCTCTGCGGATAGTTGGGCGTGCATACGGCGCTCATCAGTGCGGCTCGATTGGATGCGGTTAATGCACTCAATGAATGCGCGAGCGCTCGACTCGAGGATGTTGGTGCTGAGGCTCACGCCGCGATAGTTCCGTTCGTTGTGCGCGACGTTCACAATCGACTCACCCAGCGCATCCTCGCCCTCTGTGACCGCGTGCACGTCAAAGGTCACCAGCTTGGCGGCGGTGCCAGTTGCGCGCTCGATGGCCTTAAACACGGCGTCAACCGGGCCGTCACCCGTGGCGCCTTGTTCGACCTCACGGCCGTCGGTGTGCTGCAGGCGCACTACTGCGGAGGCATCCCCGGCGGTTGCTGAGGCCCATAGTTGGACCAGTGACCAGGGGCCTTCAGCAGCATCGCCAGTGCGTAGCACAATCGCCTCGATGTCGCCGTCGAAGAGTTCTTTCTTTCGGTCGGCGAGGGTCTTGAAGTCCGTGAAGGCACGGTTGAGGTCTTCCTCCGACAGTTCGAATCCTAAGTCCTTGACGCGGTCACGGAACGCATGGCGGCCACTGTGCTTGCCGAGGACTAGGTTGGTGCGTGAAAGGCCCACATCTTGGGGACGCATGATCTCGTAGGTGGAGTGGTGCTTGAGCATGCCGTGTTGATGGATGCCCGACTCATGCGCGAACGCATTTTCGCCAACAATAGCTTTATTGCGTGGCACCAACATGCCGGTGGTTGTTGCGAGCAGTCGCGAGGTTGGAAAGAGACGATGGGTGTGGATGCCCGTGTACAGGCCGTAGAAGCCCTCGCGGGTCTTCATAGCCATCACCACTTCTTCTAGTGAGCAGTTGCCGGCGCGCTCGCCAATGCCGTTGATGGTGCATTCGATCTGGCGGGCACCGGCATGGGCGGCGGCCAGACTATTGGCGACGGCCATACCTAGGTCGTCATGGCAATGGACCGACAACACGATCTTGTCGATGCCAGCTACATGGCGAGTGAGATATTGGAAGATCTCCGCATACTCTTGCGGCGTGGAATAGCCCACCGTGTCGGGGACATTTATGGTGGTGGCGCCGGCGGCGATGACCGCCTCAACGACTTCTGCCAAGAACTCCAGTTCGGTACGCGAGGCGTCCTCGGGAGAGAATTCGATGTCGTCGCACAGGCTCTTGGCGTATCGCACGCCTTGTACGGCCATGCGCAGAATCTCTTCCTTGGCCATGTTGAGCTTGTGCTCGCGGTGGATCGCGCTGGTGGCGAGGAAGACATGGATGCGATGCCGCGGCGCGTCTTTAATTGCGCTGTAGGCTTTGTCTATATCGTCTGTATTGCAGCGGGCGAGGCCGCAGATGATCGGCCCGTGAATATCACGGGCGATCGCCTGCACGGACTCCCAGTCGCCGCGCGAGGCGGCTGGAAAGCCCGCCTCAATCACATCGACACCGAGATCCGCAAGCGCCTTCGCCATCCTAAGCTTCTCTGACGGGGTCATGCTGCAGCCCGGTGACTGCTCGCCATCGCGAAGCGTGGTATCAAAGATGATGACGCGGTTGGGATCTCGGTTCGACATGAATCTCTCCTGGTCGCCGTTTAGCGGCTTTGCTCCAGCCAAGGCATACGGGCGCGCAGCTGACGGCCGACCTTTTCGATCGGATGCTTGATGTCAGCAGCCATTTCCTTGTTGTAGCGCTTCTTGCCAGACTTGCTCTCGCGGATCCAGCCACGGGCAAACTTGCCGTTCTGGATTTCAGTGAGAATTTTCTTCATCTCCTGCTTGGTCGCAGAATTGATGATGCGCTTGCCGCTGACGAAGGTGCCCCACTTGGCGGTCTCTGAAATGAACTCGTGCATCTTGGTGATGCCGCCTTCCTGTAGCAGGTCAACGATCAACTTCAGTTCGTGTAAGCACTCGTAGTAAGCCGCTTCCGGCTTGTAACCGGCTTCGACCAGCGTTTCAAAGCCCTTGACGACCAATTCAGTCGCGCCGCCGCACAGTACAACCTGCTCACCGAACAGGTCGGTCACTGTTTCTTCTTCGAAGGTGGTCTCGAGCACGCCGCCGCGGGTGCCGCCGATGCCGTGCGCATAGGCGAGAGCCTTGGATTTGGCCTTCTTGGTGGCATTCTGTGCCACGGCGATCAGGCAGGGTACGCCGCGACCTTGCTGGTACTGACGGCGGACCAGGTCGCCAGGACCCTTGGGCGCGATCAGCACCACGTCCAAATCAGCGCGTGGCTTGATTTGCTTGAAGTGAATGTTGAAACCGTGCGCGAACAATAACGCTGCGCCGGTGGCCAGATGGCCTTTGATCTCGTCATAGACTTCAGGTTGGGCCATGTCCGGGGTCAGCAGCGCGACGAGAGCGGCGCCGACGACGCAGTCCACCGGCTCGGCGACCTTGAGGCCATCTTTCTTCGCCTTCTTCCAACTCGGGCCGCCCTTGCGGGCACCAACCACCACGTTGTAACCGCTGTCTTTGAGGTTCAGCGCGTGTGCGCGGCCTTGGCTGCCATAGCCGAGGATTGCGATGGTTGCGCCCTTGAGCGCCTTTTGGTCAACGTCCTTCGCCGAATAAATCCGCATTGCGATACTCCGAAAGTAATGTCTTGAAACGTTTGAACTAGATAGAAACTCAGGTCAGAAACTGGGAACAAAAATCTAAAAAAAACCCCGCCTCGGCGCGCCGGTGCGGGGTTCCTATGTTGGTGGCGATGTTCGCTCAGCCGTGGATCCCGCACCTCTGGGTACGAAGGAGAAGGAGGTCCGCAAGAAGCCCCGGGCGCACCGCGACGGTCGTCAAAGAGAGGTCGGCGGGCTTGCGCGAGTCGGACACGGTCACTAGATCTTCAATACGTTGGTACGAGAGAGTTGATATCACCATATAGAACGAGAACTTGTCAACGTTTCGCAGTGTGGTAAGACTCTCCGTTCATCGTGCCCCTGACCTTATTGGACGCTGCTATGACTGTCCCTTGCCCGGAATCGGTTCGTACCCTGCACTTTATCGAGACGAGCGGTTTGGCGCAGGCCTGCGCGCAACGCACTGCAGCGGAACAATCCTGGATTGCGGCCCATGGGTTTAAGGCAGAGCGTGGCCGGTGCCTGGCACTACCCGATCCGCAGGGTGGGGCGCCGCGTGCGGTCTGGGTAGGCACCGGCGGTGAGCCGGTTGACTTGGGTCTAGCGCTGGGCTTGCCCGATCGTTTGCCAGCCGGCGACTATGTGCTCGCTGAGGCTGCCGATTTGACGGTGGCTAAGACCGTGGCGTTGGGTTTCGCGCTCGGCGCCTATCGCTTCGCTCGCTACAAGAAGCTGGAGCCGGCAGCGGCGCGGTTTTGGGCCCCGCCGAGTGTCGATACGGCGGCGATTGGGTGTCTGGCGCGCGCGGATGCGCTGGCGCGCGACCTTATCAATACCCCGGCGCAGGATATGGGCCCCGTACAGCTGGCCGCGGCGGTGGCCGCCGTGGCGGCGCAGCATGGCGCCGATTATCACGAAGTGGTGGGGGAGGCCTTGCAGACCGAGGGCTATCCAGCCATCCACGCGGTCGGTCGTTCTGGCGCCCAGTCGCCACGCCTCGTCACGCTGAGCGCCGGGACGCAAGGGCCCCTGATCGCAATCGTTGGCAAGGGCGTCTGCTTTGATACGGGCGGGCTGGACCTGAAGCCGGCGAGTGGCATGGCATTGATGAAGAAGGACATGGGTGGTGCGGCGGTGGCCCTGGCACTGGCCGATTTGGTGTTGGGCGCGCGCTGGCCGGTGCGCTTGCTGCTGGTGATCCCGGCGGTGGAGAACGGCGTTGGTCCGGACGCTTACCGGCCGGGGGACGTGTTGGCTACCCGCAAGGGACTGACCGTCGAGGTCACCAATACGGACGCCGAAGGTCGTCTGGTGCTGGCGGATGCGCTCGTGCGCGCTGCCGAGGCGGCGCCAGATGTGTTGATTGACTTCGCGACCTTGACTGGTGCTGCCCGCGTGGCACTGGGGCCCGAGTTGCCGGCGGCGTATGGGTCTGACCCCGCGCTGGTGGCCGCGCTCGCGGCGATCGGTGCGGTCACGGCGGATCCGCTCTGGCCTATGCCGCTGTGGGCCGGTTATGAGGACGAGCTGGGCTCCAGGGTCGCTGACCTGCAAAACGCGTCCGCGTCCGGTTTCGCCGGATCCATCACGGCCGCACTTTTTTTACGGCGCTTTGTGCCGCCGACGCTGCCGTGGCTGCATCTGGACCTGTATGGCTGGAATCCGAAAGAACGCCCAGGGCGCCCGGTGGGCGCCGAAGCACAGACCTTGCGAGCGGTCTTCGAGTGGTTGCGCATCCGCTACGCGGGTGCCTGAGTCGCGCATTGGTGGTGGCGCCCGGCGGCCTCGCGCCGCACAATATCTAGTCTGCAACGGCGCTGTCTGGCCGTGGCCCCTTTTATTTTTTTTCGGTAGGTCCCATGACTCGCAAGCAAAAGACGATTGATCCGCGCGCCCACTCTCGATTGGTGACCGACGGGGTTGCACAGACGCCGGCGCGTGCGATGTTGCGGGCCGTCGGTTATGTGGACGCAGATTTTGCCAAGCCTTCCGTGGGCATTGCGAGCACTTGGTCCAACATTACGCCGTGTAATGTGCACCTCGATGGTCTGGCAAGCGCGGCGGCGGCAGCCGTCGATGCTGCCGGCGGCAAGAGTCGTACTTTCAATACGATCACCGTGTCCGATGGCATTTCTATGGGCTCGCCCGGTATGCGCTACTCGCTGGTCTCACGTGAGGTGATTGCCGACTCGATTGAGACCGTGGTGGGCGCGCAGGGCTTTGATGGGGTAGTGGCAATCGGCGGTTGCGACAAAAACATGCCTGGCTGCCTGATGGCGTTAGCCCGTTTAAATCGTCCGGCCGTCTTCGTCTATGGCGGGACTATCCGCCCCGGGGCGCACCGGCGGGATATTGTTTCCGTCTTTGAAGCGATTGGCGGCCACGCCAATGGCACGGTCTCGAATGCCCAGCTGCGGGAGGTCGAAGCAACGGCGATCCCAGGCGCCGGCAGTTGTGGCGGCATGTATACGGCCAATACGATGGCTTCGGCGATCGAGGCGCTGGGCATGAGCTTGCCCAACAGTTCGGCGCAGGAGGCAACTTCCGCCAATAAGTTGGAGGACTGCAAGCGCGCAGGCGCAGCGGTGGTCCGGCTGGTCAAGGCAGGGATCAAACCCGCGGACATACTCACCCGTAAGGCATTTGAAAATGCCATCACGACCACTATCGCGCTAGGGGGCTCGACCAATGCGGTGCTGCATTTGCTGGCCATCGCGCAGGCGGCGGATGTCAAACTGACCCTGGATGACTTCACCCGGATCGGCAAGCGGGTGCCCGTGTTGGCCGACGTCAAACCGAGCGGCAAGTACCTGATGTCGGAGTTGATCGCCATCGGCGGCATACAGCCGCTGATGAAACGCCTGCTCAAACAGGGGTTGCTGCACGGGGACTGCTTGACCGTGACCGGTAAGACCCTGGCGCAAAACCTCAAAAATGTGAAGGACTATCCGCAGGGTCAAACGATCATTCGCGACTTCGCCAATCCAATTAAGAAAGACAGTCATCTTGTTATTCTTTATGGGAATTTGGCCGCTGAAGGCGCGGTCGCTAAGATTACCGGGAAGGAAGGTTTGCGCTTCGAGGGCACGGCGCGCTGCTTTAACTCCGAAGAGCAGTGTCTGCAGGCCATCCTCGATGGCACCGTGCGCGCTGGTGACGTCCTTGTGATTCGCTACGAGGGGCCGAAGGGCGGGCCGGGTATGCGCGAAATGCTCAGTCCTACGGGTGCCATTATGGGCAAGGGCTTGGGTGACCAAGTCGCGCTGATTACGGACGGACGCTTTTCCGGCGGTAGTCATGGCTTTGTGGTGGGCCATGTCTCGCCGGAGGCGGCTCTCGGTGGCCCACTCGCGTTAGTGCGGGATGGCGATCCCATCACCATTGATGCGAAAAAGCGCACGCTCAACCTCGGCGTCAGCGCGGCGGAGTTGACGCGTCGGCGTGCAAAATGGCGCGCGCCGGTGTCGTTCGCGACCAAAGGTGTATTGGCAAAATATGCGCGGGAAGTATCCAGCGCCTCGCTCGGCGCGGTGACTGACTGCGCCCCAGAAGCTACGAAAAGAGCAGTGAAATCTCGTCGTTGAGAGAATCGTTAAGCGAGTGGCTACGTGGTAGAGGGGAGCGCGGATGCAGGTAACCCATATTTCCTTCGCAATCAGGCTTGCAGTGCGTCGCAACTGCGGTTATCTTGCCCCCCGCGCTGATGCATCAGGGCGTTTGAAACGAACTCCCTGATGCGTGATTCGCACCCGCAGTTTTCGGCCTGGTTTAGCCGGGCGACACTCCGAGGCGGTTGCTTCCACTGGAAGCAGACGTTTCGGGCACAATAAGAGTTTGTCGGGATAATTAGGGGCTCCCAGCGACATGGCTAGCGGCAAGTATTCTCGAAAAGCGATCGTTGGTTTTGTGGTCATCGGCCTGCACGTCGCACTCGCCCTCGGCATCATTCTTGCCACGGCGTTCAAATATGTGCCGCAGTTGGCTGAGGCGCTGGATATGCGTCTGGTCAAGCAGGTCGAGGAGGAGATGAAGAAGGCACCTCCACCGCCGCCACCGGACTTCAAACCACCACCGGTCCAGACACCACTGTTTGATCTGCCGGTCGTCGAAGGCCCGCCGCCGCCAAGGGCGATCGTCGCCAAGGTGGAGCCGAAGGTCGAGCCCAAGCCGGTCAAGGTAGAGCCGCCGCCGATCACGCAGGCCCGTGTGGCCAAGGGTGTGAATCTGGGCGACGCTTGCGGCCCTTACTATCCGTCCGCCTCCCGCCGTCTGAGCGAAGAGGGTTCGGTAGTTCTGCTCGTGTTCATTGCGCCAAACGGCAAAGTGAGCGAGACCAAGGTAGAGACTTCGAGTGGCTACCAGCGCCTCGACGAAGCCGCTGCCAAGTGCGTGACCGCCCAAGGTCGTTTCGAACCGACGAAGGTCGGTACAGAGGCGATTGGTTCGTGGCAGCGTATGAAGTGGACGTGGCGTCTCACGAGTTGATACGGCGTTCTCTAATTAGTGTTTAATAACTTCGTTTTTTTTACCTGAACCCATCAGAGGTCTTTGATCATGGCCGACGCAGCTGTTGCTCCGGAGAATCACAACTTTGGCATTCAGGACCTTTGGGACTCCGGTCCGGTTAGTAAGGTCCTGCTGACGATCCTCGTCATTATGTCCCTGTACTCTTGGTACGTCCTCATCGTGAAGCTTCTTGACCAGAACGCGCTGAACAAGTACGCGTCGACGGTCGACAAGGACTTCTGGGGCGCTTCCTCCATTGCGGACGGCATCGCCCGCATGAAGGGTGGCGAAGAGAACGTGTTCCGCGTCATGGCGGCCGACGCCATGGAGTCGGTGAGCCACCACGAGAAGAACAAGGGTCGTCTGACCGATTCAATCGACATGCACGACTGGGTTTCGAACCACATGCAGCGTCGCGTTGACCAAATCAACGGCGACTTGAACGACGGCATGGCCGTGCTCGCTTCGGTCGGTGCGACAGCGCCGTTCGTCGGCCTGCTGGGCACCGTGCTCGGCATCTTGAACGCCATGCGTTCGATTGCCATGTCCGGCAACGCGTCGATCGAGAAGGTCGCCGGTCCTGTCGGCGAGGCGCTCTGGATGACGGCCATCGGCCTCGGCGTCGCGATCCCCGCGGTGCTCGGCTTCAACTGGCTCACGCGTCGTAACAAGTTCATTAGCGACGCAGTTACGCACTTCGCGCATGATCTGCACCAGGCGATCCTGTCGGGTGGCCGTGTGGCCGCCAGCAAGGCCGCCACCGCAGGCGCGAAGAAGTAAGCATCCGTCCAGTAGCAAGCGTTTAGACGAGGAGCAGGAACATGGCAGGCGGTAGTGGACCGATTAAAGACGGCGAGTTGAATAACGAGATTAACGTTGTTCCGCTGGTCGACATCATGCTCGTGCTCCTCATTATCTTCATCATCACCATCCCGGTGGCGACGAAGGCCGTGCGGGTCAGCCTGCCGACAAACGCGAACCTGCCGACGGAGACCAAGCCGGGGAATATCAGCCTCTCGGTGGACTTCGCCGGTTCGGTCTACTGGAACGACAACCAGATCTCTTTGGATGATCTGGCGAAGCTTGCACAGAGCGAGGCGGGTGCGAAGGAGCAGCCGGAGGTGCAGATCCGCGCCGATAAGCGCGTGGCCTACGCCTACGTCGCGGACGTGCTCACGACCCTGCAGCGCAATTACCTGCTGAAGGTCGCGTTCATTGCTGAACCGCCTCATCAGGAATAAGACCGGAGCATCCAGATGGCAATTACTGCGGACAAGGAAGCGGGCAACTACAACACTACGATTAACGTCGTGCCGTTGGTGGACATCATGCTCGTGCTGCTGATCATCTTCATCATCACTCTGCCGGTGATGACGCACTCGGTCAGGATCGACCTGCCGCGTGCGACGAATGATCCGCCGCCTGCGCATCCGGCCAAGCCGATCAATATCGCAGTAGCCTACAACGGCGCTGTGTCTTGGGATGGCGTGTCGCTGCCAGCGATGGAAATGATTAGCAAGATCAAGGAGTCAGCGGCTCTCGATCCGCAGCCAGAAGTGTTGCTGCAGATTGATCGCCGGGCGCGCTACGATTTCGCTGCGAACGTCCTGTTTGCCGTGCAACGTGGTGGCCTGAAGAAAATTGGTTTCGTCGCCGACGCGAGCGGAAACCTCTAACCCTAGGCCAAGGGGCCTTGCGGTTAGCCGTCTAGTAGTACAAGAATGGGCCGGCTCTGTCGGCCCATTCGTTTTTTAGGTGCTGCCGGGAGCGTGCTCAGCGCTGGCGACAGACGAATGAACCAATGGTTTGAATTTTAAGAGTTTTACCGAGGTATACGATGACGAAGCTCGCTACTGTTCTTTCGCGCGGTGTGCGCGGACTCTTGGTCGCCGGGGTGCTCGGCGTCGCCACGCTGGCCGCGCAGGGCGCCTATGCCCAGCAGCAGACCTCCGCGGAGTTCTCAGAGAAGTACAACGCGGGTGTGACGGCATACAAGGCCCATGACCTGGGTAAGGCGCTCTCGGCGGCGAAGGAAGCGCATGCGGTCGCCAAGTCCGGCTTCGAGAAGAGCGCAGCACTGAAGTTGCTACTTGTTGCGGCGGGCGCCTCGGGCAAATTGCAGGACCAGCAAGAAGCGCTGGAGCAGTTGCTCAATACCGAGGGCGTGTCCTCGGCGGAGAAGGTGCAGTTCCACAAGGCGCTCGCGCCGATCTATGCCGCGACGAATCATTACGACAAAGCCGTGAGTGAAATGAAGTCGTACCTTGCGGCGGGCGCTGGCAGTGCCGCGGATTGGGAAGTACTCAGCCAGTTGCAGTACGGCGCGCATGACTGCAAAGGCGCGCTCGAATCCATCGATAAAGCGGTGCCGGGCGGCAAGGAGGCCAGCGAGTCAGTGCTGAAACTGCGCTACACCTGCTACACGCAGGATAAGGAAGGCGCCAAGGCCGTGGCGGTGGCCGAAGAGCTGCTGCGACGCTTCCCGAAGAAGGAATGGTTCCAGGCGATCCTCGCGGATCTGGCGCCGAAGAAGCTGGACGAACTGGCGATGTTGGGCGTTCTGCGCTTTGGCTTTGAGCGTGATTTCCTCGCCGACGAAGGCGACTACCTGCATATGGCCGATTCGGCACTGTCCGAAGGCGCAACGGCTGAGGCGCTGCGTGTGCTGGAGAAGGCGGGCGTGAAGAAAGTCATCAGCGCGAAGAGCAAGCCCCGTGCGGATGGTTTGCTCAAGCAGGCTAAGGATCGCTCGGCGGACGATGCCAAGACGCTGACCCAGCTGGATGCGGAATCCAAAGCGGGCAAGAATGGGGAGACCGACGTGCGTCTGGGCCTGCGTTACTTCTCGATGGGTCAGTACGACAAGGCAGTGGATGCCCTGAGCCGCGGACTCTCGGCGGATCATGTCGCGAAGGTGCGCCGCCCGGATGAGGCTAATTTGGTGCTCGGCATCAGCTACACCAAGTTGAAGAAGAAGGCGGAGGCCGATAAGGCGTTTGCGGCGGCGAAGGCTGACCCGCGCATGGCTGTTGCCGCCAAGATGTGGGCTGGCAATTAAGGGCGACTCAATATCCGACGAGAGGCATCATGAATAACTGGTTATTGCGTGTGAAGAGTCCGCTCGCTGCGGCCTGTCTTGCGGTCTTGGTCGCCGTTTCGGCGGGCGCTGCGGAGAAAGAGAAGAAGGAAACGCTCACCGAAGCGGTCGCCAAGCAGTTGAAGCCGGCGCAGGACGCGATTGCAAAAGGCGACTTCGACGCGGGGGTCACCTTGGCGAAAGGCGGGCTTGCGGCTGCGAAGTCCAATTACGACAAAGAGACGTCGTTGCGGATGCTGACCTACGCTGCTGCGAAGAAGCAGGATTTCACCCTGTACGCGGAGTACACCGAGCAGTTGCTCGAGGTGGTGCCGGCGATGCCGGATGATGAGCGCATTCGCGACTACAAGGCGCTGGGTCAGATCAACGCCCAGAATAAGGTCTATGACAAGGCGTTGGTGTGGATTCAGAAGTGGGCCGATGCGACCAAGAGCGCGGATGCCTACACGCTCGGCTCGCAGATCTTTTTGATTCAGCAGGACTACTCCGGTGCGATTCCTTGGCTGGAGAAGATCGTTGCCGCCTCGCCCGAGCCGAAAGAAGAAACGCTCAAGTTGCTCAACGTGTCGTACTACCGCACCAATGAAAAGGTCAAGCGGCAGGCGACCATGGAAACCTTGGTCGCTAAGTTCCCGCGGCGCGAGTATTTGGTCGATTTGATGGGCGTGTATGAGGCGGATGCCGATCCCCGCGCGATGCTGAACCTGTACCGCCTGCTGTTTGATCGCAATGAGATGACCCGCGAGAGCGAGTACGTCAATTTCGCCGACAGTGCGCTGGATGCGGGCGGTCCGGCCGAGGCGCTGCGGGCGCTCGAGCAGGGTCAGAAGCGCGACGTGATCAAGTTCATCGCTGCCACCGATCGCAACAGTAAAATGCTCGCGCTGGCGAAGACGCAGACGGCAGAAGACAAGAAGATGCTGCCGGGGCTCGACAAAGAAGCGCGCGCAGGCAAGAACGGCGAAGCGGACGTCAAGGTCGGTCTTGCCTATCTGGGCTTCGGCGACTTTGATAAAGCGATCGAGGCGATTGAGCGTGGGCTCGGCGACGAGCGCGTGGCGAAGGTCAAGCGCGTGGATGACGCCTACATGACCCTTGGCATTGCGTATCTGCACGCCGGCAAGCAGGACAAGGCCATCGCAGCCTTCCAGAAGGCCAAAGCCGACAAGCGCATGGATCGGGCGGCCAACACCTGGTTGATTGCCATGCCGACGCTAGACGCGCCAGCCGGCTAAGCCGGCGTCGAGGCCCCCAAGGGGGCATGCGGGTGGCAACGGCCGCGACGTCACTGGACGCGCGGCCGTTTTGTTGTCAGGCCGCCGTAGAGGCGCGCGCAGGGCCTTTGCTCCCCCTAGGGCTATGCGGGCGGCGCCTATGCCGCGCAGGCCGCTGTAGCGCCTTGCGCAGGCGCGGGCGGCCCGTACGGCCGGGTGCACGGCGCTATTTTCACCAACGGCCCCCTGTCGAATCCGGTAGCGCGCGGTATGATACCGTCCACCCTCTACCCCCTCTTAGATTAAGGATGCATGCATGACGATCCAGATCGGTGACAAGTTGCCCGAAGCCACCTTCAAGCAGATGACCAAGGATGGCCCTGTCAACGTGTCGGTGTCGGCACTGACCGCGGGCAAGACCGTTGTATTGTTCTCCGTGCCCGGCGCGTTCACGCCGACCTGTCATGCCAAGCATCTGCCCGGTTTTGTGGCCCACAGCAGTGCGCTCCAGGCCAAGGGCGTCGACACGATCGCCTGTACCGCCGTTAATGACGTGTTCGTGATGGACGCGTGGGGCAAGGCCAGCAACGCGGGCGAATCGATTCAAATGCTTGCCGATGGCAATGCCGACTTCGTGCGCGCGCTGGGTTTGGAGTTGGATGCAACCGGCTTTGGGATGGGCGTGCGCGGCAAGCGCTTTGCGCTCGTCGTCAAAGACGGTGTGGTCACGGCTGTGCATGTCGAAGCGGGTGGTGAGTTCAAGGTCAGCACCGCCGAGCACGTGCTCTCCGCGCTTTGATTGCGCGCCTGTTGGTGCAACGAAAAGGCCCGGCAAGTCACCTTGCCGGGCCTTTTTTTTAAAGGCGCACTGCCCGCGCCGAGCGCTTAGCCAGCCAGCGCTTTTTCGATTTCCGGCAGGACAACAAACAGATCGGCGACCAGACCAAAGTCGGACACTTCAAAGATCGGCGCTTCCGCATCTTTGTTGATCGCCACGATCGTTTTGGCGTCTTTGATGCCGGTCAGGTGCTGGATGGCACCGGAGATGCCGACGGCGACGTACAGTTGTGGCGCAATGATCTTGCCGGTCTGGCCTACCTGCAATTCGTTGGGCGCGTAACCGGCATCGACCGCAGCGCGAGAGGCGCCGACTGCCGCACCCATTTTGCTGGCAAGGCTGTAAATCAGTGCAAAGTTCTCCTTCGAACCGAGCGCGCGGCCGCCCGAGATCACCTTGGCCGCCGAGGCCAGATCCGGCCGGTCGCTGCTCGCCGCCGCCGAAAGGCTGACGTAGCGGGTGTGCGTGGGTAGTTCCACCGTCACGCTGAGCGCGCTGATGGGGGCATTGCCACCACGCGCCGCGGGCTCAAACGAGGCACCGCGCACGCTCGCCACCAAGATCCGATCGGGGGATGCTTCGAGCGTCACAATCGCATTGCCGGCATAGGTGGGACGCTTGAACTTATACGCGCCTTCCACGGCCATGGCATCCGAGATCTGCGGCACGCCCAGCAAGGCGGCGACACGCGGCAACAGGTCTTTGCCGAAGGCGGTAGAGGCAGCCAAAACGTGCGTGTAATGCGCTGCCACAGCGACGATTTGTGGTGCCAAGACGGCGGCGAGGGCGGTCTCATTCGCGCTATGGGCGACCGTGACGACGGCATCAACACCTGCCAATGTGGCTGCATCCGCGGCGACCGCGGCGGGATCGGCTGCAAATACCGCGATGGTGACGTGCGCGTCTGGGATTTGGCGGGCGCAGGTTACCGCACGGGCGGTCGCCTGGTTCAGCTTGGCGCCGTCGTGTTCGGCGATGACTAAAATCTTGCTCATCAGATCAGCCCCTTCTTCTGCAGCGCGTCCACCAGTTCTGCGACGTCTTTGACCACGATGCCCTTGGAGCGGGGCTTCGGTGGCTCGACGAACACGGTTTTGAGTCCGACGTCCGCGGCGATGCCGAGCGCGCTGAACTCAATGATGTCGAGCGGCTTTTTCTTCGCTTTCATGATGTCCGGCAACTTCACGTAGCGCGGTTCGTTCAGACGCAAGTCCGCGCTGAACACGGCCGGCAAATCCACGGCAATGGTTTCGAGACCGGCATCCACCTCACGGATCACCGTGGCCACGCTGCCCTCTAGGGTGATCTTCGAGGCGAAGGTGGCCTGCGGGCGGCCCCACAGCGCCGCGACCATCGGTGCGGTCTGCGCGGCATCGTCGTCAATGGCCTGCTTGCCCAGAATCACGAGATCGGCGTTTTCCTGCTGTGCGATGGCCACCAACACCCGCGATGCCACGAGCGGATCGACCGCTTCGCTGACCTTGACGAGAATGGCGCGATCCGCACCCATGGCCAGCGCGGTGCGCAGTTGTTGCTGGGCATCCTCAGTGCCGATGCTGACGGCGACCACTTCGCTGGCTTCACCCCGTTCCTTGATACGCAGCGCCTCTTCGAGCGCGATTTCATCGAACGGATTGACGCTCATTTTAACGCCCTCGAGCGCAACGCCCGAGCCGTCCGGCTTCACCCGGACGCGGACGTTGTAGTCAACGACCCGCTTGATCCCAACCAGAATTTTACGCATGTGGTGCTCCACGCTCGCGATTTTTGCGATGCGGCACGCTATGGGAAGGGGCTGCAGGTGTCAATCTCCCTGCGGTTTTCCCCCGGGGGTGGCCGCGGCACCGTCCCGGATCACACTGTATTTTGCAGTGCAACTTTACGAAGCATTTTCCTTGATGTTAGTTTGCAGCGCGCATTGAAAACCGTCCTGCGTGAATTCAAAAACGACAAAGTAGGACGGGAGGGGGGAATCAGTCGGCGCTGGGCGCCCCTGATCAATTGAAGGGCGGTGCTACGGTGCCGCTTTTTTTTTGGCCGCCCGTCCGGGGTGCGGACGCGGTGGCGCGCGTCGATGCGCGTGCACCGATCCTGGATTGGCATGGATCTGGAGTCAGGCACGGTGCTACCGTAGCGGCCGGTGCAGTGCCGCCCGGTCGCCCTGAGGTGGCGTGTTTGATGCGCAATTCGCTCTGGCGTCTGCTGCTGGGTCGCCTGCTCTTTGGGGTGCCGACGCTGTGGGTGGTGATCACCGTGGCGTTTTTGTTGGTGCGACTGGCGCCGGGCGGACCTTTCGATGCCGAGCAACGCTTGCCGCCGGCGGTAAAAGCCAACCTAGACCGCACCTTTGGTCTAGACCGGCCCTTAGTCGAACAATACCAACGCTATCTGGGCCGCGTGCTGCACGGTGATCTGGGACCTTCCTTGCGCTTGCGGGATCGCCGGGTGATTGACTTGGTGCGCGAAGGATTGCCAGTGAGTTTGACCTTGGGCGGCCTGGCGCTGGTGTTGGCGCTGCTGGTGGGCATCAGTGGCGGGTTGCTGGCGGCGGTGCGCCGCGGCCGCGCGGCCGATCGCGTGTTGGCAGGCGTGTCGGTGCTGGCGGTGGCGTTGCCGCCGTATGTGACCGCCCCCTTGTTGGTGTGGATTTTTGCGGTGTACCTGGGGTGGTTGCCGGTGGCCGGCTGGACCGCCGGACGGTGGCTGGACTTGGTGCTGCCGGTGGTCGCCTTGGCCTTGCCCACGGCGGGCAGTTTGCTGCGGATCGTGCGCGCCAGTGCCTTGGACGTGTTGGCGTCGCCGGCTATACAAGCCGCGCGGGCGCGCGGCTTGTCGGCGACCCGCATTTTGTGGGCGCACGTGTTGCCCCCGACTTTGTCGCCGGTGCTGGCCTCCTTGGGCGGCGCAGCGGCCGGGCTGTTGGGTGGTTCGCTGGTGATCGAGAGCGTTTTTGGTCTGCCGGGCATGGGCCGGTTTTTGGTGGAAGGCGCGCTGAACCGCGATTACACACTCGTGCTGGGGAAGGTGTTGGTTTACGCGGTGCTGGTGTTGGTACTGAACCTAGGGGCGGATCTGGGCGCCTTGCTGTTGGATCCGCGCTTAGACCGGCGCGGTGCGCCGCGATGAGTCGCCTACTGCGCATACGTCTTACGCTGGCCCTGTTCGGGTTGCTGCTGGTGGCGGCGCTGGTGGGGCCTGCGCTCAGTCCGTGGTCGGTCGCGGCCTTGGACTGGGATCATCCGGCGGTGGCGCCGACGTGGCAGGCCGGGCACTGGTTGGGCACGGACACACTCGGGCGCGATGTGCTGGTGCGTAGCCTCGCCGGTTTGCGCGTCTCGCTCAGCATTGCGCTGCTGGCCAGCGCGATCGGTCTGCTGCTCGGTGGCGCCACCGGCGCGCTCGCCGGTAGCGTGGGCGGCTTCGTCGACGGCTTGCTGATGCGGATTGTGGATGTCGGTTATGCCTTGCCGGTCGTGTTGGTGGCCTTGCTACTGACCGTGGTGCTGGGTCGCGGGGCGAGCACGTTGCTCGTGGCGGCCGGCACGGTGGGGTGGTTGTCGACGGCGCGCATGGTGCGCGCCGAGACGCAACGGCTGGCCTTGGCGCCGTATGTACTCGCAGCGCGCTTGATTGGGGTGGCGCCGGTACGGCTCTTTTGGCGACACGTTCTACCCAATCTGATAGGCCCGGTGCTGGTGCAGGCGACGCTGACTGTGCCCTCGCTGGTGGTGTTGGAAAGTTTTTTGTCCTTCCTAGGCCTCGGTGTACAGGAGCCCAATGCGAGTCTGGGCAACTTGCTGCATGACGGGGCCCGCGAGATGGAGCGGGCACCCTGGTTGTTGCTCGCGCCGGCGGTGTTGTTGGTGAGCGTGGTGGGTGCACTGACGGTGCTGGGCGAAAGTGTGCGGGACGAAATTGCCCATGCAGACTGAGCAGGCGCCCCTCACGCTACAGGGCTTCGGTCTGCGCTACGGCAGCGACGTGGTCCTCGCGCAGATCGACCTGCAGGTCCGTGCCGGTGAGGTGGTGGCGCTGGTCGGGGCCTCGGGTGCGGGTAAAACGTCCTTGCTGCACGCTGTGCTCGGGCTGTCCCCGGCGGGGGCGTGTGCCGAGGGCGGCCTGTGGATACACGGCGTGGATCGGGCGCAGGCTACTGAGGCGGAGTGGGCGCGCTTGCGTGGGCGCGTGCTGGGACTGATACCGCAAGATCCGTTGACGGCGTTACCCGCCCATCGGCGCGTGGACGGGTTGCTCGATGAAGTACTACGCAGGCACCAACCGACGCTCGATCGGCGCGCGCGCCGCGCCGCGCAAGCGCGCCTGCTGCAACAGGTGGGGCTCGACAGCGCATTGCGGCAACGCTACCCGCATGCGCTGTCCGGTGGTCAAGGGCAGCGGGTTTTGGTGGCCCTTGCGTTGGCCGGGGATCCGGCGATTTTGATCGCCGATGAGCCCACCTCGGCGCTGGATGCCGTGGCCGCGCGCGCGTTGCTGGGCTTGTTGGCCCAAGAAGCCCATGCACGCGGCCGTGCCGTACTGCTGGTCAGTCACGATCTGGCGGCGAGCGCTGCCGTGGCCGATCGGGTCGCCGTGCTGGCGGCCGGTCGACTGGTGGAGGTGGGCCCGGCCGCCGCGGTGATGTGCCAACCGGTGCACCCGTATGTGCAGGCGCTGGTGGCGGCGCGGCCGCCGTTATTGCCCCCGCGCCCGCGCCGGTTGGCGTTGGCGCCCACCGCGGCGCCCTGTGCGCAACCCCGGCACGGTTGCGCCTTTGCGGCGACCTGTGTGCAGGCGGACGGGCGCTGCGTCGAACAGGTACCGGCATGGCGCACCGTGGCGGGTCGGCAGGTGACCTGTCACCACGCGGGGGAAGGGGCATGAGCGCGCTGCGCGTAGAGGGCGTGACCGTGTGGCGGGAGGGGCGGTGCCTACTGGATCGCGTGTCCTTCGCCGTGGGCGCTGGGGAGACGGTGGGCTTGGTGGGCCCCTCCGGGGCCGGCAAGACGACCTTGCTGCGGGTCGCCTTAGCGCTGGAGCGCCCCACAGAGGGCGCGCTGTACTGGGGCGATCAGCAGCCCTGGGCACTGCGTGCGGCGGCACTGCGCGGCGCACGGCGGCACGTGGGCGTGGTGTTGCAGCAGCCCGCCGCGAGTCTGGACCCGCGGCGTACGGTATTTGAGAGTGTGGCCGAACCGCTCGACACGCATGCCGGACCGCTGCGTGCCGCGGTGCGCCGCGCGCGGGTGCTGCGGGCGTTGGACCGGGTGGGCTTGGCCGCCTCGTTGGCGTCACGGCTACCGCGCGCGGTGTCCGGCGGCGAGGCGCAGCGCATAGCCATCGCGCGGGCGCTCATCGTCGAGCCCAGTTTGGTGCTCATGGATGAGCCGACCAGTGCGTTGGACCCGTCGGCGGCGGCGAGTCTGCTGAACTTGATTGCGGATCTGTGCGGGCAGCAGACGGTGGCTTTTCTGATCGTCAGTCACGACCTGGCGGCAGTCGGGGCCTTGGCGCGACGGCTGTTGGTACTGGATGCGGGTCGGCTGGTGGCGGATGGACCGACGGATAGTCTGTATGCCGCGCCCCCGTGTGCGGCACTGGCCGCGGCGCTGGCGGCGCGCGTTGCCAGCGGCTGCGGTGTGGACCACGGGCCATCATAGTGCTGCGTGTTGCGGCGCTATCAACCGTGCGCGCACGCGCTGCAGCGCGCCACGCGGTCGCCCAGTGGCACTGGGCGCGCCGTCACTGCCGTTGGATCGCGCGATCTTCGGCGTCGCCTGCGCCGCACTGCAGCGCCGTATTGGTCCGGTTCTTGCCGGTGCGCTAGGGCACACCTGCGCACGGCCGCGCCCTGCGCGGTCCGTTCAATCTGGCAAGGCGACAAGGTCTGTCTGTTCGGGATGCAGCGCAAGGTAACGGACCACGAAGGGGCAAACCGCCACGATGCGCTCCCCACGCGCGCGCACCTGTGCACACACCGCGCTGACCAACTGCGTACCGATGCCGCGCCCCCCAAGCGCGCTCGGGACGCCGACATAGTCCAGCCACAGCACGCGGCCCACGCGTCGATAGCGTACCTGCGTCAGATGCCCAGCAACGATCCACTCGAAGCGCTGACGCGCGGGGACATCGACCACGCCGTCGGGTATCGGCATCAAAAGGTCCCGCTGATGGCAAAGGGCCTGCGCCCATCGGCATCGGGCGAGCCGAGAAACGCCAGCGTGCGCGCGAGTTCCTCCGAGACGCTGCGGCGGGCCCGCACAAAGCCCTCGAGACGATAGGAGCGGTTCTGCTCGAGCAGCAGTTGGCCGCTGACCGCGAGCGGGCCGCCCGCATCGTGTACCTGTCCGCGCAGTGCGGTCGGCGTCGCCTGCGTGGGATCGAACAGCAGGACGAAGGTGCCGAGGTCATCGTGTCCCTGTGGGGCGCGCAGGTGGGCCATCGTCAACTGCGCGTCCAGTTGCCGCGGCCAGCCTTGCTCGAGGCGTACCGCCCGGATCGTGCCGGACACACGACCCTCCCAACTCGGTCCCGTGTGTTCTGGATGCAGTGTCGTCAGGGGGAGATCCACGCGCAGGTCCTGCGCCGCGATCGTGCCATCTGACGCGCGCGTGAGGTGGCCCTCGAGGTGGCCATCCGGGCGGGTCAGTTGCAGATCCGCGGCAACCACCAGCGTTAATAAGCGCCACGGGGACAGTTGCCAATCCAGTCGTCCGAGCACGGTGCCGTCCAGCCGCAGTTGGGCGGCGCTGCCCTGCCAGAGGGTGCCCGACACCTGCTCGAGTGCGAGGCGCGACGGCAACACGCGTAGCAGCAAGGTGGCCGGCAGTGTGCTGAGGATCACGCCGAGAAAGACCAGCAGAGCCAGCGCCAGGTAGGGGCGCAATGCGCGCACCGGCTAGCGACGCACCAAGACTACGCTGGCATTGACCCGGCCGGGCGTGTCGGTATGTTCTAGCGTGGCGCTTTGTACACCGACACCGTAATCCCGACCGAGGCGGACGAACCATTGCGCCAAGGCTTCGAAGGAGGCCCCTTCAAAGCGTACGCGCAGCGCGTCATTGCCCGCAGGCTCTGTGCCCCGCAGTTCGCCGGTGAGTCCGCCATCGCGGGTGGTGGCGTCAACGACGTTCACGAGGGGCAGGCCTTCCTGCGTAGCCGGCGCGGCGGCGAGCGCCGGCAAGACCGATTGCACGTAGGCCAAATCCGCGCGCTGGCGTTCGACCCGCAGCCGCGCTTGGGTGGCCGCGCCATGCAAACGCAGTGGCACGCCGACCAACAGGAGGATCAACACGGCCAGCGCGCCCACGGCGACAAAGCGCTGCTCACGCGGTTGCAACGCCGCGTAGGTCGCTTGCCACTGTGCAAGGAAGGCGTTCACGGGGCACCGCCATTGATTTCCAGACGACCTTCGGCATGTTGCGCATCCGGGGTCGATACGCCCGCCAAGCGGGCGGCCGGACCGACCGCCTGCTGCAATTGATTCAGGGTAGCGAGATCCGCGGCCGTGATGATCGCTTCCATCGCGCCGTCGTGATACTGGATCGACTTGACGGTCGCACCCGGGGTGGCGACGACGGCGCCGCCGAGTGCCTCGAGCGCACCGATCAGACCGTCATGGCCGGCGCCCATCAGCCGACGCACACGCGCTTCCACCACCAGTCGCGGTGCGGGCATCCGTGCCGGATCGGCCGCCGGCAAGGCCTGCGCGTAGGCGGCGTGCAGTGCGGTGTCCAGACGCGCGCTCTGCCGGTGCGCAAGCACCAGATCGACCCCGGAGGCGAGCACATTCAGCAGCACACAGGCGAGCAAGACGAAGGCGGCGACGCGCCAGCGTGCCCAGCCGGCCGCGGCCTGACCGCTGGGCGTGTAACTGCCTTGCAAGAGGTTGACCGGCGGCTGACGCAAAGCCACCTCCGCGTATTTTTGCAACGGCCCGAATTCCAGCAATTGCGGGCCGCCACCGACATAGACGCAGCCCTCGGGCAGCGCGTCATCGGGCGAGGCGACTCCTTCGCGCGCGTAGAACGACGCGCTGGTGGTATACAACACGCAAGGCCCTTGTTCGGTTAGTTCCAGTGACAGGCACTGCCGCGTGCTGCGGCCGGGGATCAGGTCGGTGCAGTACGCCGCGCCATCGGCCGCGCGGACGTGGATGCGCATCCCCTCGATCAAGAGCACGGTGGTGGCGGGAATGCAGGGTGTTACTTGCAGCGCGCCATAGGCGGCTACGGGTGCGAGCGCGTGTGCGGTGAGGGTGGCAAGGCCCGCCTCCAATGTCGCCCGGTCAATGAGGGCGGTCTCGACGGTGCCATCCTCGGCTTGCCGACCGGTAGCAAAATGCAGGGTGTCGAAATCCGCCGCCAATTGGTCTTCCAGGGCGAAGGGTACCAGCGTGGCTAAGCGTTTGCCGCTCTTGGGCGGCAGTTGCGGCTGCGCGAGCGCGACCACGTCGCCGGGCAAAATCCAAATCACCCGGGCGCCGGCTGCGGCCACAGCGGCATCGGCAAAGGCGCCACGCCCCGCGGGCCCGTGCGCCGCGGCAGTAGCATCCACACGCAGCCAAGCGCACTCGGCGTCGGTGTCGTCGATGGGATAACGCAACAAAAAGGTATCGGACATAGTTACTCGGTCCCGAGGCTACGCAGTGCAACGCGGGACTGCCCGGCAGGATTTCGTTGCAACAGACTGTACAGGGTCATTTCGGTAGTGCCAATACGCACCGAGGTGGTCAGCCGAAACCAAGTGGACGTTTCGGCTAGCAGCGCGGTCGCTGCCGCCTTCTCCTCGGCAGGCAGGATCGGTTGCAGGGCCGTGGTCACATCCCGCAGGGTAGGGAAACAACCCTTGAGCCGATAGCTGAGCAAGAGTTTGGGATCTTGTGCGAAGGCCTGCAGCGCGGGGGCGAGCGCGTCCAACACCAGACCCGGCGCGGTGCAGACATTCAAGGCCGTCCCGACCGGCAAGGCGGCGATATACGGTTGCAGCTTGCGGTAGCGGGCGAGGCCAAAGCCGGGGAGCGACAACAGTTCACTGGTGGTCGTGATGGGTCGGTTCGGGGGTCGATAGGGCGGCGTCATGCCGAGGTACACGCCATCTTCCGCGCCGTCCGCACCGGTCGCCACATTGTCCGGGTCGATCCAGTCCAGCAGCAGCGCGGCCCATTTCGGTTCCAGTTCAAGGCGGGTCAGTAGCCGCACGAACCAAGCGTAAGCGAAGGCATTTCTAGTGCCCTGCGGGGTCATCAGATTATTGACGTTGAAACGCCCGGCCAGATCTTCGACGCGGCCTGCCACTTCACCGCCGTCGATCGGCAAGGGCGGCATCGGCAGGGCCCAGGCTTGGTTTAAAGTGACTTGCTGCGCGGTGGCACGCTGCGCATCCTCGTGCAGGGTTTCGATAATCCAGTCCTCGGCGCCAAAGGCGATCTGCAACGCCTGCTCTTGCGCCAACAAGGTTGCCGCACGGCGTTGGTCGATCGCCCCCTCGGCGCCGATGCGCGTGGCGAAGATGGTCGCCAACGCGACAATGACCAATGCGATGATCAGCGCGACGCCGCGCGCGCGATTCATCCGGGCACCTCGATCAGGCGCCTAATGATTCCTAAGTCTTTTAGTTCCAGCGTAATTTCCACCGCCCGCGGTCGCGTGCCCAGCTGCGCGGCGCTGTTGCCCGCCACCGTGCTGAGCGCCGGCCACGTCTCCTGCCAGTTGCGCTGCGCATCCATATAACGCAAGCGAATGGAGACGATGTCGGTCAGCATCTCACGCTGCATGGGGACATTGGAGAGCGTTGCATCCAGCACGGTGCTGTGATCGCGCACCAGCGTCCCATCCGCCAAGCGCCAGGTGACCCGCTGGTAGGTGGAACGCGGCAGCCCGGCGGTGTTCATCCACCCACCGCGCGTCAAGGTCACCAGGTTGGTGGTGCGCGAGTCCGCCAACAGCGCCGGCACGTAGGCCGTGCCGACGACGTCGCGTACGGGGCGCGGCGCCAATTGCGCGAAGTCACTGCTGAGCAGATGCACCGTCAGTTCAATCGCACCCAGCCGGGCGTAGACGTCGCGGGTCACCTCGCGCGAACGGCGCACGTAGTTGAGCGCTTCAAAGGCCAAGCCCGACAGTACCGCCATCAAAAAGATCGAGACCAGGACTTCGAGTAGCGTGAAGCCGCGCGACGGGGCGGTCAGGCGCTTCATTGGACGCGCACGGACGGTTGGCCGGGGATGGCCGGGGTTGCGGGGACGACGGGTAGGCCGCCGTTCGTGGGCATCGCGTGTGGATCAAAGGGGTCGCCGCTCATGCTGGCGCCACCCGCTTGGGCGGTGCGCCCGGCAAAGCCCACAAGGCTGGCGAGGGGCGAACCGGCCGCATTGGCCTCGTCCCGCACCGTCACCTCAATACGCAGCAGTCCGTCGACGCCCGTTTGCGTGACCGTCGATGTCCACTGCCAGCGGCGCGTGGCGTACTCTACGGTGCCATTGGCGCTATCGACGGACGGTAGGTTCGGCCCGATGCGCATTTCGGTCAGGCGATTCTCGGCAATCCAGGCGGCGAGGACGCGATCGCGCAAGTACACCGTATTGGCCGTGGCGTTGGTGACCACCGACAAGGCCGCGCCGAGGCCGATCGCGGCGATGGCGAGCGCCACCAACACTTCAATTAGGGTGAAGCCGCGCCGGTTCATGGCGAACTGCCCGGCCGCGTGACTTTCAACGTGCCGTCGCTGACGCCTTCGACGCGGAACTCGTGGTCCGTGCCTTCGCGGGTGAACGACACCCGGTAGGTGGAGGTATCGCCGGCGGCAGAGACGATCACTTGCGGCACCACGGGGTCTTGGTCTTCGGGGACTTTCAAGAGGACGCGTTTGCCCTCCAGTTCGAGTGCTAAATGCACCCCGTCTGGCAAGCCATGCGACGCGTAGGTACGGTCCTCGGGCACGGGCCCCCAGGTGTTGGTAAAACCCGAGTACGCGAGTACTTCATAATGATCGGGGAGGAAGCGCAGTCCCAGATCGCGCCCCTCGAGTCCGGATTGCTGGGTAGCCGCTTGCAACACGTCGCACAATCGATCGCCCTCGAGGTCCAAGCCCCGGTCAATCCCGGTCACTGTGATGCGGTACAGCGCAGCGCCCGTCATCACCGCAATGATGACCAGCACCACCAGAATCTCAATCAGCGTGAAGCCGCGCGCTGTCGCGCCGCGCAACGCGGGCGTGCGCTCGCCGGGCACGGTCTACTTGGGATCGCGCAGACTGAGGTCGGCATCGTTGCCCGTACCGCCGGGTGCGCCGTCGGCGCCAAAACTCATCAGATCATACGCGGCGCCGCCGGTGCCGGGCACGACGTAGACGTAGTCGTGACCCCAAGGATCCTTGACCAGTTGTTTGACGTAGCCGTCGGCGCGCCAGTTCTTCAGGTTCGGATCATTCGGCCGGTGCACGAGCGCATCCAGGCCCTGCTCACTGGTCGGGTAGCGAAAATTGTCCATGCGGTACAGATCCAGCGCACTTTCGTACAGCTTGAGATCCTCACGGGCCTTGGTAATGCGTGCTTCGTCAATGCGACCTAAGATTTGCGGGGCGACGAGCGTACCGAGAATCGCGAGGATCACGACGACCACCATGATTTCGATCAGGGTAAATCCGCGTTGGCGACGGGGCATGGGGGACTCCTCACAAATGGAGTGCCGATCATAGCAAGGTCCGGCGTCAGGGCTGTGACAAGGGTCTAATTCGGCGCGGTCGGTTATCATGGGGGTTTGGTTGAGAGGGACTGCGATGACATTAGCCGTGGTGTTTCCGGGTCAAGGTTCCCAGTCGGTCGGCATGTTGGCGGCCTTGGCGGCCGACTATCCAGAGGTCGAAGCCACCTTTGCCGAGGCCTCCGCCGTGCTCGGCTATGACCTGTGGCAGCTGGTGCAGACCGGGCCCGAGGTGCAGCTCAACGCCACCGAGCGGACGCAGCCGGCGATGCTCGCGGCGGGGGTCGCGGTGTGGCGGGTGTGGACGCGGGCGGGTGCGCCGGCCCCGGCATGGATGGCCGGCCATAGCCTCGGCGAATTCACCGCGCTGGTCTGTGCCGGCGCGCTGTCGTTCCCGGACGCGGTGGCTGCGGTGCAGTTCCGCGGGCGCGTCATGCAAGCGGCGGTGCCCGCAGGGGTCGGCGCGATGGCGGCGATTTTGGGGTTAGAGGATGGCGACGTCGAGGCGGCTTGCGCCGAAGCGGCGCAAGGCGAGGTGGTCGAGCCGGTCAACTACAACGCGCCCGGACAACTGGTCATCGCCGGTCATGCCGCCGCCGTCGGCCGTGCGTTGGAGGCGGCCAAGGCGCGTGGCGCCAAGCGCGCGTTGCTGCTGCCGGTGAGCGTGCCGGCCCACAGTTCCTTACTGCTGGGGGCCGCCGCGCAGCTGGCGACCTATTTGGCGGACGTGCACGTGCAGACCCCGCAGATCCCGGTCTATGCCATGGGCCTGGGTCGGCATGACAGCCCCCAGGCGGTGCGCGCGCAATTGGTCGCGCAGTTGGCCGGTGCGGTCCGGTGGACCGATACGGTGCGGGATCTGCTGGCCCATGGCGCGACCCGGATCGTGGAATGCGGGCCGGGCAAGGTGCTGACGGCCCTCAATCGCCGCATTGAGCGCAACAAGGACATCGCGATGTCCGCGATCGAAGATCCCGCGAGCCTCGCCGCCGCTGTGCAATGGGGAGCCTAACGATGGCATTACCTTCTTTTCGTTTAGATGGTCAGGTGGCGCTGGTGAGCGGCGCCTCCCGTGGAATAGGTCGCGCGATCTTGCACGCCTTGGCCCAGTCCGGCGCGACGGTGGTCGGCACGGCCACGACGCCCGCTGGGGCGGCAGCCATCAGTGCGGGGCTCGCGCAAGCGGGCTTTGCGGGGCGCGGCATCGTCTTGGATGTGGCGTGCGACGCCAGCGTCGCGGCGGCCCTTAACGACATCGAGTCGCAGGAAGGGCCCGTGGCGCTGTTGGTCAATAACGCGGGTATTACCCGCGACACGCTGTTGGTGCGCATGAAGTCCGAGGACTGGGATGCCATTCTCAACACCAACCTGTCGTCGGTGTTCCGCTTATCGAAGGCCGTCTTGCGCGGCATGATGAAGGCCCGGACCGGTCGCATCATCAGTATCGCCTCGATCGTCGGCCAAATCGGCAATGCCGGTCAGGCCAACTACGCGGCCGCCAAGGCCGGCATCATCGGCTTTACCCGCTCCTTGGCCCGCGAAGTGGCCAGTCGCGGCATCACCGCCAATGTGGTGGCGCCGGGCTTTATCGATACCGATATGACCCGCGCGTTGTCGGACGAGCAACGCGCGGCCTTGGCCGTGCAGATCCCCTTGGCCCGCCTCGGCAGCGTCGATGATATTGCCGCGGCAGTGGTGTTTTTGGCCTCCCCGGCCGGGGGGTATATCACCGGCGAAACGCTGTCGGTGAATGGTGGGATGTACATGCCCTGAGGGCCTTATCTCATAACTAGCTGATAGTAAAGCACAAAATGCAGCATGGCGGGGCGACGAGCTTTGCCCTAAAATGCGCCGGTTCGCGGATTGGCTGCGGGATTATGATCCCACCGACCGCAGAGAATTTTGCCTTGGCGTTATAAAGGAAAACCTAACGATGAGCAGCGTAGAAGAGAGGGTCAAGAAGATCGTTGCCGAGCAGCTCGGGGTGAAGTCGGAGGAAGTCACCAACGACGCGTCATTCGTTGACGATCTAGGCGCCGACTCGCTCGATACCGTCGAGCTCGTGATGGCGCTCGAGGAAGAGTTTGAGACTGAGATCCCTGATGAGGACGCGGAGAAGATCACCACCGTCCAGCAGGCGATTGACTACATCAACGGGCACCAGGCCAAGGCCTAAGTCGCCGCGTCGACGGTCCCGGGTAGTGTGCCCGGGACCGTCGACGACTTTAGCGTTCTATTGCGTACGTCCGGATCCCGGCTCGGGAGGCTATCTTGTCCAAGCGTCGTGTCGTCGTCACCGGTCTCGGTATCGTGTCCCCGGTCGGCAGCCAGATCAACGAGGCGTGGGACAACGTCCTGAACGGCCGTTCCTTCATTGGACCGATCACCCGTTTCGATGTGTCGGCTTACCCGACCCGGTTCGCCGGCGACGTGCGCGGTTTTCATGTCGAGGACTACCTGCAGCCTAAAGAAGCGCGCCGGATGGATCATTTTATCCAGTACGGCTTTGCCGCGTCCTCGCAAGCGTTCAAGGATTCGGGCCTGACCGTGACCGAAGCCAATGCCGAGCGCATTGGGGTGGCCATGGGCGCTGGCATCGGTGGGCTCGACACGATCCAACAGACCCATCACAAGTTGCTGGAGGCGCCAGGGCCGCGCAAGGTGTCGCCGTTCTTTATTCCGGCGACCATCATCAACATGATTTCCGGGCACGTGTCCATCTGCTACGGCCTGAAGGGGCCGAACTTGGCGATGGTCACCGCGTGCACCACCTCGACGCACAGCATCGGTATTGCCGCGCGCCTCATCCAGTATGGCGATGCGGACGTGATGATCGCCGGTGGCGCGGAAATGGCGCTCAATCCGCTGGGGGTTGCTGGCTTCTGCCAGGCCAAGGCGCTGTCGGAGCGCAACGACGATCCGACCAAGGCGAGCCGTCCCTTCGATCGGGATCGCGATGGCTTCGTGATGGGCGACGGCGCGGGTGCCATCGTGCTCGAGGAGTACGAACACGCCAAGGCCCGCGGCGCCCGTATCTACGCTGAATTTGTCGGTTTTGGCATGAGCGGCGATGCCCATCACATCACCGCGCCGCCCGAAGATGGCGATGGTGCACGGCGCTCGATGCTGGCCGCGATGAATGATGCCGGCATCCATCCATCGCAATTGCAGCACATCAACGCGCACGCCACCTCGACGCCGCTCGGGGATGTCGGCGAGACCATGGCGCTCAAGCGCGCTCTGGGTGATGCGGCTTACAAGGTGGCGATCAGCGCGACCAAGTCGATCACCGGCCACCTGTTAGGGGCGGCGGGTGCAGTGGAGGCGATTTTTGCAATCCTGGCCATTCGCGACCAGGTCGCGCCGCCCACGATCAATCTGGATAACCCGGATCCGCGTTGCGATCTCGATTACGTGCCACACGTGGCCCGGCCGATGCTGATCGATGTGGCGCTGTCGAATTCATTCGGCTTTGGCGGCACGAACGGCAGCTTGGTATTCCGACGACTGCAGTAAGTAGGCCGTGACTGCCGGCACTGCAGCACGGGTGGTTCGGCGGGACTTGCCCGGCGCCCGTCCTGATTTTTTGCGTGCGCACGCCGCGCAGCCCGAGCGCTTGCCGTTCCTCTTAGAGAGCGCCAGTCATGGCACGGCGCTTGGCCGCTACGACATCCTCATGTTGGCCGGTACCGAGGCGCTGGTGCAGGACGGCGCGGGTATGCTCAGCGGGGAGGCGGCCGATCACCGGCAATTTCTCCCCGCGCTGGATGCCTGGTTCGTCGCGGCGCAGATCCCGGCGCAAGACGACGGACTACCGTTTGCGGGCGGGTGGTTTCTCTACTTTGCCTATGAGTTCGCCGCAGAGGTCGAGCCCAGACTGCGATTGCCGTTCGGCAGCAGCGTGCGCGCTTATGCACGACGGGTACGCACCGCGGCGATCTGGAGCCATGAGCAGCAACAGTTGTCCGTCGTGCATGAAGTCGGCGCAGAGGCGGAAGCGGAGTGGCTGATCGCGATGTTGCCCGCGGCCACGGCGGCCGCGCCATTGCCGGTTTTGCCGCCACTGCACATCACGGAGGATGACCCGGAGCGCTATCGAGAGGCGGTCCGCCAGGCGCGGGAGTACATCGCAGCCGGTGACGTCTATCAGGCGAATCTGGCACGGGAATGGCGCGTGGCGCTGCCCGATTCGGTGACCCCGGAACTCTTGTACGCGCACTTGACGCGCGCGAACCCAGGTCCGTTTTCCGCATTGGTGCGATTGCCGGGCGCGACGGTCCTGTCGACCTCGCCGGAACGACTCGTCCGTGCGCGCCACGGCCGGATCGACAGTCGCCCCATTGCCGGCACCCGCCCGCGTCGCGGGGACGATGCAGCGGTGATCCAGGAGTTGATCGAGAACGTCAAAGAACGTGCAGAGCACGTCATGTTGGTGGATCTGGTGCGCAACGACCTCGGCCGCCTCTGCGTCGGCGGCTCGGTACAGGTGGACGAGTACATGGGCGTGGAGAGTTATGCGCACGTGCATCACATCGTCTCGAACGTGACGGGCGTATTGCGTGCGGGAGTGCGGCCCGGTGAGATTGTGCGCGCGCTCTTTCCCGGCGGCACCATCACCGGCTGCCCAAAAGTGCGCTGCATGGAACTTATTGCCGAGCTGGAAGGTCGGCCGCGCGCAGCGTACACAGGCTCGCTGGGCTACCTCGGTCGGGACGGCCGCATGGATCTCAATATCTTGATACGCACGGCGATGGTGTCGGACAGCGGTACGTCGCGGGAGTTGTCGATCCTGGCGGGCGCGGGCATTGTGGCGGAGTCCGACCCGCAGCGAGAATTGGATGAGACACGTGCCAAGGCGCGTGGTCTGCTGCGGGCGCTGGGCGCACGGGAGGCCTGATGCTCTGGATGGATGGCGTGCTCAGCACGACGGGCGAACCACTCGATCGCGGACTGGAATTCGGCGACGGCCTGTTCGAGACCCTCGCGGTCGTTGCGGGGCGTCCGCGCTTATTGGCGCGGCATCTGGATCGGTTGGAGCGCGGTTGTGCGCAGCTCGGGCTGGTCATGCCGGACCGTGCGCAGCTGGCGGCCGAGGTGGCGGCGGCCGCGGCCACCCCGGACGTGGGCTTGGTCAAACTCGTGCTGACGCGCGGTGCGGGGGGGATCGGCTATGGGGTGGACGAGAACCGTGCGCCACGGCGGTACCTGTATGCGGGCCCAGGACGTGCGCGGCCGCTGGATCCGCTGGCGCGTGGGGCGCGCGTCGCGGTGCTACCGACACCGCTGGCGATCCAGCCGCGCCTAGCCGGTATCAAACACCTCAATCGCTTGGAACAGGTGCTCTTGCGTCGGGATGTCGCAGCGCTCGGTGTGGATGAGGGCTTGGTGAGCGACGGCGCAGGACGCTTGATCTCGGGCACGATGTCGAATGTGTTTCTGGTGCTGGCCGGCCGTGTGGTCACGCCGCTGTTGAGTCGCTGCGGCATTGACGGCGTGATGCGTGGCGCGGTGCTCGAGGCGCTGGTGGCGCAGGGCTGTACGGTGGCGGTGCGCGATGTGGGCTTGGAGGCGTTGGCGGCGGCTGAGGAAATCTTTCTGACCAACGCGCTGATCGGGGTCTGGCCGGTGACGCAGATCGCGCAACGTTTCCTGCCGGTCGGTGCCGTGACACGGGCGGCAGCACAGGCGGTGAGCGCGTGGTGACACGGCGCCGTCGGCGTGGTCGCTGGGCGTTGTTGCTGCTGATCGGGCTGCTGGGCGCGGCCGCCACGCTGCGCACGATGCAACGTTGGTGGGACGCGCCGCTGGCAGCGCTGACTGGACCCACCGTACTGGAGATCGCGCCGGGCGAACGGGTGGGGCACATCGCCGAGCGCCTGGCGCGGCTTGGCGTGTTGGATTATCCGCGTACGTGGGCGTGGCAGGCCCGTGCGCGCGGACTGGCCAGCCACATACGGGCCGGAGAATATAAATTAAAAGCGGCCGCCTCACCCGGGGAGGTGCTCGCGCTACTCGTCTCGGGCAAGGTGTTACTACACCCGGTCACCTTGGTGGAGGGCTGGACCGTAGCGCAGGCGCTCAGCGCGGTGCACGAGCAGCCGTTTCTGAAGGTCAGCGGCACCCTGCCGGGCGGGCTGCAGCCGCTGGCGGGGGCGCACGATTCGCTGGAAGGGCTGTTGTTCCCCGATACGTATCTGGTACCCAAAGGCACCACCGATCTGGAGGTGCTGCGCCTCGCCCAGGCCCGTCTCACCGCGCAATTGGCGGCCGCCTGGGCCGCGCGCGTTCCCGGGCTGCCGTATCAGCGCCCGTATGACGCCCTGATCTTGGCGTCGATCATCGAGAAGGAAACCGGCAACCCCGACGAGCGGGCGCATATTGCGGCGGTGTTTATTAACCGGCTGCGCCGCGGGATGCGGCTGCAAACCGATCCCACCGTGATCTATGGCATGGGTGCGCGCTACGCCGGCACCCTGCGCAAAAAAGACCTCACGACCGATACGCCCTGGAACACGTACACCCGGGTCGGGTTGCCGCCCACGCCCATTGCCTTGCCCGGTGCGGCCTCGCTGGCGGCAGCGCTGCACCCGGCGGACGCGGACGATCTCTTTTTTGTCGCTACGGGTAGCGGCGACGGTCGGCATACGTTCTCCGCTACGCTGGCGGCGCATAATGCGGCGGTGGCAGGGTATGTGGCGCGGCAGCGTCAAAAGGTCCAGCAGCGATGAGTGGGTGCTTCATTACATTCGAAGGGGTCGAGGGGGTCGGCAAGTCCACCCAAGTCGCCCGGCTCGAGGAAGCCCTGCTGGCGCGTGGCTTGGACGTGCTGGTGACGCGCGAGCCCGGCGGTACCCCGCTGGCCGAACAGATCCGTGCGTTGGTGCTACATCACCGCGGCGAAGCGCTGCCGGATGCAGCCGAGTTGTTGCTGATGTTTGCAGCACGGGCGGTGCATACCGAGAATTTGATCCGGCCGGCGCTGCAACGCGGCGCGTTCGTGCTGTGTGATCGCTATACCGATGCAACCTATGCGTATCAGGGCGGCGGGCGGGGCATTGCGGACGCACTGATCGATCCGCTTGCCACGCTAGCGCAGCGTGGCTTGTGGCCACAGTGCACGATTTTGCTCGATGCGCCGATCGCACCGGCGTTGCAACGGGCGCGGGCGCGGGCCGGTAAGACCGACCGCATTGAAGGCGAGACGCTGGCTTTTTTCGAGCGCGTGCGGGCGCGTTATTTGGCGCGCGCCGCGGCTGCACCGGAGCGCATTCAGGTGGTCGATGCGACCGGCACACCCGAAGTTGTGGGCGCACGTATTTGGGCCGTTGTGCGTCCGCTGTGGGGCGCGATGTGAGCGAGATCGCCGCGCTAGCACCGATCGATCTGGCGGCAACCGCGCCGTGGTTGCTGGCCGCGCGGCAGTCCATCGCCAATGCGGCGCGGGCCGACCGCTTTGCGCAGGCTCTGCTGCTGCAGGGGATTCCGGGCCTAGGCAAGGCCGCGTTAGCGGAATGGATCGCGCGTTACGCCCTGTGTGATCAACCGGACGTGGATGCCTGCGGCGTCTGCCCATCCTGCCAGTTCTATCGGGCGGAAAATCATCCGGATCTCTATCGCGTCGGTGTGGAGGAGGGCAAGAAGCAGATCTCGATCGACGCGGTGCGCGAGATGATTGCAGCGCTGTCCCTCTCCAGTTACCGCGGCCGACGTAAAGTTGTCGTGATCCAACCTGCTGACGCGCTGAATGTGAACGGGGCCAATGCCTTGCTCAAGACACTCGAGGAACCGTCGGGCAGTGCGCTGATTATTCTGGTCGCGGTGCGTCCGGAGAAATTGCCCGCCACGATTGCCAGTCGTTGCCAGCGCATCAAATTGCAGGCGCCGGCTACGGCAGTGGCGCTCGCGTGGCTGGAAAGCCGCGTGGCAGCCCAAGATTGGACCCTGCCGCTGGCACTGAGTGCCGGCGCGCCGTTGGCGGCCCTGACGTTAGCGGCGGTGCCGAAGGTGGAGCAGGAAATGGCGCAGTTACCGCAACTGCTCGGTCGCGGGGATGCGGATATTCCGGCGCTAGCCGAACAGTGCCAGAAACACTATCCAGCCGAACGGCTGCGTTGTCTGGAATACTGGATCAGTGAACGGATCCGCTACGGGCTGACCTCTGCGGCACCGGACGCAGGGGCGCCTGCGGGCTTGTCGGCGGCGGTGCGGCGTCGGCATATTCAAGGGCTGTACGGCCTGCTCGATGAAGTGCGGCGCGCGCGCTTGTTGCTGCTGAGTTCGAACGCGGCGGTGGCGCTGTTGTTCGAGCAGGTGTTTGTGTCGATGGCACGAGAACTGGAATGGTTGCGCGCGGCGTCGCGCCGGACCTGAGGAATTGACGATGTCGACCAACTTAGGCAAACCGGGCTTGTTAAACCTGACCATCAAGGACAAGTCGGCGCTGTATCTGGCCTATATGCCGTTCGTGAAGAATGGCGGAATTTTCATTCCGACCAACAGTCCGTATCGGCTGGGCGATGAGGTGTTCATGTTGCTCAGCCTGTTGAACGAGGATGAGAAAATTCCGGTTGCCGGCAAGGTGGTCTGGGTCACCCCCAAAGGGGTCTCCGGCCGTCGCGTGGCGGGGATTGGCGTGCAATTCTCCGAGCAGGATCGTGGGACGACGCAAAAGAAGATTGAGTCCTATCTGGCTGGGGCATTGGGTGGGGACAAGCCAACCCACACGATGTAGCGCAAGGCCGATTCTGGTCTCCTGTAACCCCCACGACGCCGCTCGCGGTGCTGGGAAACCCAATCGCATACGCGTCATCACAGGCGCATGCTTGGCGACAAACGCTTTCGCAAGCTACGCGCATCGGCCGTAGGGGTGTCTGGGCGTGGCGTTGCGGGTACTGGTGGGCCGTGCGCTGCGCAGGACCGTGGGACGACGAGCAGTTCTTTATTGCGTGCGGATGCGTGTATGGCGGCCGCGATCGTGATCGCGCCATGCTGCGACGGGCCGATTGCAGGCGCCGTGCCCCACGCGGGGCCGCTCGTGTGCGGCTTGCTCGTGTCGCGCAAGCGGTTGGCGCCTGCACGGGTCGCGCCAGCTAGTGCATGGCGTTCTATTGGAACGACGTCCGGTGCGCGTCGGCGCAGATACAAAGGTCTGCATGCGCCGCCGCCTAGGCGGCGCAGGAAGGACCATCGCGTGTCGTCACGTGGCGCATCCCGACACGATGTGCGCGCGGAATGACCGGTTCACACTGCAGGCCGCGGTGCCGCCAGAGGCGTATGGGTGGGCCTGGCTGTTGGTCGGTGCACGTGCTGAAGCCGGCGACAAAAAGCGCCGGCCTGGTGCGCAGAAGGTCACGGTTGCGCCCAATCAACCGGCACCTGCCTCACGCCTGCACGACCGCTGGGATCGCCGTTGCAAGACGACGCTGCGTGTCCAGCGCGCGGTTACTGCAGCGTGTTGCTGACGGCTTGGGCAACCCGAATGAGCAGGCGCCCACCGTAAAGCGTTTCTTTTTCCGTTTCAGCTAGAAATTGCAGTTCCACCGGCCCGATGACCTCAAAGGGTTGCGCCTGCAAGACAATCTGCACATGGTAACTGCTCTCATCCGCAGGGTTCGGTACTGGTAGCGAATCTTCTGCAAAGTCAGCGGTGAGGTATTCCTTGCCATCGCGCAGCACGCGCACGACCAGTCGGGTCATCGGGCGATCCGACCGGGCCAGCACCCGAAAAAAGAAACACAATTTGGGTAGGGTGGTCGGCGCTTCGCTGACGCACAGATCCCCTTGGTAGACCCCCACTAGTGTGGATTTGTGGCCCACTTCCTCGCGCACGTCATCACAGACGAGCGTAGTCAGAGTGCGGGTTGAGGATGATCGCATGGCGTCTCCGCGCAGGCTGGTGGGGGTATAACGGCTGGCCGGTTTCATCTTACGCGTCCGCCGTCCCGATGGGGCTGGCATTGCACCAGGGCAAGGGCCGCGTCGGTGGGCATGACGCGGTAGTAACGAATCGCGACGGGGCACCCAATCGCAAGCGTGTGCGCACGCACCTGCGCCGCTCGCACCGCCACGCGCGCTTGGATTTTCGTCTCGTATTCGGGGCGAGAGAATTCGAAACGCACGGAGAACCACAGTCCGTCGTAGCGACGAGGCAATGGAGTCACCGCAAGGATAAGACCCTCGGCCAGGGTGCCATGGGCGCACAGATCGCGCCACCACTGCCGTCGCGTCCGCTGCGCGTACGCGACGGGCAACAAAAAGAGTCCTAGCACAAAGACCAGCAGCAGGATGACACCCATGATTTGTCCTGCTAGTCCCTAATCGGTCAGTCGAAAATCGCAAATGAGGGGTAGGTGATCCGAATAGCGCAATTGCGGGATGCGGAAGTCCACCACCGCAAGGCCCTCGCTGTAGAGAATAAAGTCGAGTTCCATGCGAGGTTGGTGGCTTGGGTAGGTTTTGAGACTGGTCGCGTTGGCGCTGCGTAGGTGCGTCGCTTCCCGGAACAAGAACATCTCGTCCTCGCCGAAAAAGGTATTGAAGTCCCCGGCAAGAATCACCGGCTTTGTGCACGCCCGCACCAAGTCGTGCAGCGTTCGTAACTGTTCCTGGCGGGTGCGGTACTTGAGTGAGAGATGCACAAGGAACACCACCGCATGTTCCAGTTCCAGTTCGATGATCAGGCGCTTCATGCCGGTATCAAAATAATGAAAGCGTTGCCCATGCATGCGCGGCGCGGCCAGAATCGCGTTCGCCTGTTTGCGCACGATCGGCATCAGCGCGCTCAGCGAGTCAAGTCCGTACTTGCACTCGTAAGTGGAGTAGTGCCCGAGCGCCGTTGCAATGTATTCGACCTGATTGATCATGCCACTGCGCATGGAACCGGTGTCGACCTCGACCAGACCAACGATGTCCGGATCCTCGCGGCGGATGAAGTCGGTGATGTCCTCGAGCGCTTGCCGATTCGAGCGCAGATACCCCGCCCCGGGTACGGGCAGATGGAACGCCGGGCCGGTCCCGGTGGCGTAGCGGATGTTGTAGATGAGAATGCGCATAGGTACTCCGCAGAGCCCCGATCTTACCGGCTTCCGGCCCCATCGGTGCGGTACAGTCAGGGCTTCGCAACGAGGGATGGACCATGACGAATACGAGTGCAGATTTACCCCTGCGGATCTACGTCAGCCACCGGTTTGCGGCCGACGAGGAGTATCTGCGGGTACTGGAGTACCTCGACGGGGCGCGTCGACTGCTCTATCAGTTGGTCTCGGCGCCGGATGCGTGTCCGCCAGAAGGGCGCGAAGGGCAGCGGGAGGCTTGGCGTCGGCAGATTCAAGCGGCGGAGGTCGTCATCCTGCTGGCCGCCCATTTTGATCTGGACCCTGAGGCCGTGGCGTTCCAGGCGCGGTTTGCAGCAACGGCGGCAAAGCCGCTTTTGGTGCTGCGTCGATTTGGCTCCGTCGTGGAGCCGCTGCCGACATTGACGCGGGGGGCGCACGCGGTATTGGATTGGAATGCGCGGAGTTTGGCCGACGCACTGCGCCGTTTTGGCCGCCAGCAGGAGGCTCGCCGCTGGGACACGATCGAATTTACGTCGGAGTAAGGCGATGCCGTTGGGAGGGTCATCGCTGCATTGCGCACCTTTGCGGGGGCGCTGCCGTCACGGTAGGGCGCAGGCAGTCCACGCAGTGGGGGGCGGGGTGAGCCCGCAGGGTGCTGTCGCCCAAGGACTCCGGTGTATGCGAGACGTTGCAACCAATAGGGGGTGCCTATGTTTTCCTACATTTGTTTAGGGACGAATGATCCAAAACGGTCGCGCGTATTTTACGACACCGTCTTGGCCACGCTGGGACAGACGCGTTGTACCACCCCTGGGGAAGAGTTTGGCGACTGGTCCGGATGGGGCCAGTATGCGCAAGAGGGTGTAGTGCAATTGGCGTTATGGCTTTGTCCACCGTTTGATGGGGCGCCGGCTCAGCCCGGTAACGGCGTCATGGTTGCGTTGCGCGCCCTATCGACCGATGCCGTCGATGGATTCCATCGCGTCGCGCTAGCGTCCGGCGGCAGTTGTGCCGGCGCGCCCGGTTGGCGCCCGCAATACAACGCCGATTTTTATGCGGCATACATCTTCGATCCAGACGGCAACAAACTGGCGGCGGTGTGCCGAGGTTCACCGTCCGCTCGAGCGACCACAGGCTAATGAGCCGCACGGGACGTCAACGTCTGCGTTCAGTCTGATCCGATTAAAGGGGCGTCGGCGCCGGCGCTCCACCAGTCGGTACCGGAAACCTCGCGCAGGAAGCGATCGCGCGCTTGGTCGTCTTGGCCAAGCAATGTCGCCAGTACGCCGCGCGAGCGCGCGTCGGCAGGCCAGCGCAATTGACGCCCGTCGGATGCCGCGATTTCTACCAGCAACTCGCCGACCGCGCGGGGATCGGCGGCCTCGAGCCTGTGCAGTGGTGCAGGTTTTCTCCTGATACAGCGGCGCTTCAAGAAGAAGACGGTGCAGCGCTGTTCCAGCTCACGAGCTGGTAGATCCGCAAGCGTGCGATCGGTCACCGGCCTCGGAGCGAGGCACTGCCCTTGTTCGCGCAGACGCTCAGCAAATGGGGAACAACGGATCTGTCTCGGGTCTGCAGTGGCCTTGACGGCTGCCTGGTTGCAACCGCGGGGACATGTAGCACTGGCAAGCCGAAAAAGAACGAGCGGGGCAGAAATTGGTAAACGCAGAGAGCGCCGTATAGGACTTACAGTATCACCCGTTGGTAACACCGCTGACGCCGCTTGTAACCTTTAAGGCCGGCGCGCAACAGACGCCATCACCTCGGTCACGCGAGAGCGCGCTCGGCACCGCGATGCTGTTGCGGTGCCGAGTGCGACTGCATCGAAACTAGGAATAGCCTAGAGCAAGAAAAACGACTCCTTGAGGACGCAAGCCGTTGGGTCAGTGAAACTACCTGTGCACGGGCCGGTCATTGCGACTTCAAGGTAGCCTCTAACCCCCGCGTAGGCGCCCGTGCCGCCAATGATCGCGTATTGGCTTTTCTCATTGCCCGCGACCGTGACGTCGGGGTAGGTGCCGCTGACCGTGATCGAACCCTGACTGGTTTTTGCAGTGCGATCCGCGTTTAGGTGCGTCGTCCACGTGCATTCAGAAAGCGCGCCGCTGGTCTTTTGGTCGAATTCACCAACCCGGTTATTCGTCGGGTCGCCCAGGCCACGCCGATTGCCGCCCGCTAAGTACGTTGTGGTACACACGCCCGAATCGAAGCCGATTTGCTTAGCGCCGTTATCAAAGCCAGGTATCGTCGGCAGGGCATTCCAGACTGGACTACCGAAACCGGCGGAAGCAAAGGTTTGACCGATGCCAAATCCTTCGTACACGACGATATTGGGCTTGCGCGGCGCATCAGCGGTCGCGCTAAGCGAAAGCACAACAGCCGATATCGCCAGTGCGGAAGTGGCCATTGTTTTAAGTCTAAAAATGCTGTCCATTGGTTCTTAGGGCCTTGTTTTTATGAAATGGTTTTTCGGGAACGATCGCAATTGTGTCTTGTAGGGCTGGCTGTGCGCGCTGCGCTCAAAGAGGCGCGCAGCCTCCGTTGCAACTAATTTTTATGCAGCGCGCGCAGAACTGGCCCCGATCGCCATTGGGCCGCTTACCCGGACGTAAACGTCAGCCTGTACCAATTTCTACAGGGTCTGGGCCTAGATCCCGCGACAAGTAAACATAATCCTTTGATTTATGAAAAATAGTTGCATGTCGCTGGTCTTTGTGTAATTGAAATACTTCGGGTTTTCTCGCGTTGCGCGCATGGCGAGTCGGATCGCCCGAATCGCCATGGCTACAGGCGACACGGCGCTGCATTGGTCACCAGCCAGTGAGGGTCCTACCGGTCGACCCAGATAAATTGGTCGCCACAGGCGTGGCGCACTCTGGCTTGCGGCGTGGGTTTGCGCGGCCCAAGACGCTGCGCTCCTGCATCCGTCAGGACCCGCAGTCGCAGGGCGCGCGGACGAGTGGGGGCTCCGCGCGCCTATGGCAGCACCCGCCATGCAGGCCGCCTCTAGTAGCCTATAAAGCAGAAAAGCACTTTAAATCCAGCATAGGCGCCTAGATCAAGTCGGACCGTACACCGCGGGCCTGCAGTGGACCGAAATCCGCTGGCTCGAAGCGGCCCGGTCCACTGGTTTGCAGTGGGGCCTAGTCTTGCCGGCGGCCCAAGCGACTTAACAACCAAGCCGCTATGCCCGAGACGAGCCATAGCGGTGCGACCTGATAGAGGGTGTCGGATACCGAGTGGCTTGCATGATCAATGCGCAGGAAGGCAGCCACGCAGGAGGTAAGCAACACGGCGTATGCGACAAGGCGAGCAGGGCCGTTACGGAAGACACTCATAGGACTCCGGGGGAGCAGACCGACTAGCGCTCTATTTTACCTGCGCCGCCAGCCGGCGGTGTACCCGTCGAAAGAACGTTGCGCAATACCGAACGCCTTGGTCATGACCTCGCTAGCCCCCAGTGCCGATAGCCCGTTGGGCACTGCTGCGGCGAACCGGCACGCGTGCCGGACGGCGAAGCACGTACTGTTTGGGGGCCGAAGGCTATCGATTGATGGCGCAGGACGGTCTGTTGCTGGATGAAGCGGAGCCGTTCGATGTGTTGAGGGGGCGCGGCGGCGCCATCGAGGTCGAAGCGGACTAACTTCGCGTGCGTTACCCCGACGGGCTGTACGAACGCATATTGCACAACGCGCGCGAGCTCGACGTTGCACTGCGGTGAGCAAGGGCATTTTGCAGCGTCATCGACCTACTTGTGGAGCAAGCGGTAGGGACGGCGTCGATACGTGAGCCTATCGGGCGTTTGGGCGCGAAAAGTCGGCCACCTCAACTGCTCGACGCAGCACCACGTAACAATCTGCTCGACCGAAAATCGCTTCTTCTGCACGACAATCCACCTGCCCCTTCCAAGGCCGCAGTTTGCCGAAAACTCACATTAGCAATGGCCTGATTTCCTCATAGCGGCGCAGTCGAAATGGGGGCTGCTCCAGGGCGCCACAACTAGTCTGACGCGGGGGGGGGGACCTGCGCCGGCTAGCTTCGGTGATCGTCAGCTCGAAATGCGACAATTTTCCTTACGCGTCCCAAGAAGTGATCCGCGTCCTCACACCCGACGCGAAGCAGAGCGTCATCCTGAGGAAGTCGGATGCCGGATCTCGCGCTATGCCGGCTTGAGAATCGTAAGCTCGCCTCGGCCAAGAAGGCGGGAAAATCCACGATCGAATGTCACGAGATGACTGCCGAGCGTTTGCACAGCCGCTGCAATCCAGGCGTCCGGGATATCGTTGGCCGACAGATCGCCCTCGCGGCTCAGGCGGCGCAGCGTCGGCCATTCACGGCCGAGCTCCGGCATCGCGACCCCCGGAATGGCGAGCAGCGAGTCGACGAAGTCGGTTGCGGCGCGGATGGGAGTCGGGATGGAAAAGACTTTCGGATTAGTCGCAAGCCGCAAAAACCCCGCCGCCACCATCGGCAGGATCTCGATGCTTCCGCCCGTCTCGCACTCGGCGATCGCGGCGCTCCGCCAGCGGAGGGCGATGCCGTGGTGCGGGTGATCCGATCGCGAGGCCGCGAGCAGAACGTTGAGATCAGGCGTCATCGTCCGCCGCATCGAGCAGAGAGCGGTTCGACAGCGCGTCGATGCCCGTCGCGAGTCCACCTTTGCCACGATGAATAGCAATCGGTCGCGGCGTCTTGCGCGCCGCTGCCAGGCGGCTGCGCAGGCGCAGGCGCAGGCCCTCCTCAATCAGTGTCGTGAGACTCTTGCGCTCGCGGGCCGAGAGGGCCTTCGCCTTTACGAGTAACTCGTCGTCGATGTCGAGCGTGGTCTTCATGGGATACGTATACCGATTTCTGTACTGTAGTAAATACAAGCATGCTGTCCCGGGCAACCGGGACGCCTTTCAAATCATTTGGGTGCAACAAAGGCATTCGTCGGCGCGGTGTTGTTGCGTTCGGAATTTGAGCCTGGAAGGCGAAGTCGTAACCTATTGATTCAGCGAGGGCCGGTGCCCATAGGTGTCGATACGGTCAGTTATCGGCCGCAAACCAAGCGTCTTGATATATCATGATCCATCATGATATCGTACGGAAAACGTGCTGGAGCGCATCCTATGGCTGATGTCCGCGAGAAATTCGCCACGCAAGTGGACCCTGACGTATTGGCAGACATCCGCAAGCTGGCCCAGCAGGAAGGGCGGCAGTTGCAAACGCTCGTCGAGGAGGCGTTGGCAGATCTGCTAGAGAAGCGCAGGAACTTGCGCCCGCGGCCGAACGTAATGGCTGCTTACCAAGCTAGTCATGAGCGGTATGGGTCGCTCTACAAGAAGCTGGCGAAGTGACCGACTACCTGACTGGTACGGAAGTGCTGGCGATTCATGCGGATCAGATCGAGAGGTACGGAGGAGCGAGCGGCCTGCGAGATCCCGGACAGCTCGAGGCGGCCCTGTTCCGCCCGCAGACGGGCTACTACGCCGATTTGATCGAGGAAGCGGCCGCACTTTGGGAGAGCCTCTCGCAGAACCACCCGTTCGTGGATGGCAACAAGCGCGTCGGCTTCGCCGCGACTTACACCTTTCTCGCTATCAACGGCTGGCAAGTGTTGTCTGATCCGGACGCGACCTATCGTTTCATGATCGACCTTTACGAGCGACAGAGCTTCAATTTCGAGGCCCTCGTTGCCTGGTTGCGCCTGAACACGCAGCGCGCTGCATAGCTCTTTTGACGTACACAGGCCCCGTCTCGAAACGGCTCCGCATATTCAGCATTCGCGACGCGTTCCGCGCTGCAACATACCCAACTCGCGAAACGGTTCAGTTATCGCGCATATCGACTCGGGGAAGCTCTGCCGACCGTGGACCGCCGGCGAGCTGAGGGAGCGTGCCCAGATCGGCAGTCGCAAGCGGGGCGGAGGCGGCTCGAACCCGACCCGCGCCGATTCTGACGCTCCAGCTAAATGTACGGCTTAATACCGTACAGAGACGAAGTTGGAGCCGAGCTATGACCGCCACCGCACGCCTTGATCTTCGCCTGTCGGCGCGAGACCGGGAGCGGCTTGACCGCGCGGCCGCCCTGGCCGGTCTGCCGCTCGCCACCTTCGTACGCACCGCGGTACTGCGGGAGGCCAATCGTACGGTGGCCGCGGAGTCGGCAGTGACGCTCTCGCCGGAAGAATCGCGACGCTTCCTAGCGGCACTCGCGAAGCCCTTCGCACCGAACGTCGCGCTACGACGCGCGCTAGAGAAAGGCGACGCACTGGGCGTCTGACGTGGCGCTCTCGGTCGAAGAACTCGACACCCGGCGCCACGACCGCGTCGGTTTCGATTGCGGGGTGGAAGTACTCAACCGGTATCTGAGGAACCTTGCAGCACAGGATCGCGCCAAGGGCATCGCGACCACGTTCGTGTTGGTCGATCCTGCGCAACCCGATCGGATTCTCGGCCACTACACGTTGAGTGCGGCGACTGTCTCGTTCGATACGCTCACGCAAGCCGATCGTAAAGGATTGCCGGCCTATCCTATCCCGGCGGTGCGCATCGGACGCCTAGCAGGCAATGCTTCTGCGCGCCGGCAAGGGATCGGCGAGTTGCTTCTGCAGAATGCCATCAAGCGAATCCTGCAGGCCCGGGGCACCCTTGGCGTTTTCGCTGTCGTTGTCGAGGCCAAGGATGGCGCCGCCGAGGCGTTCTATCGAAAATACGGCTTTCGTCTGTGCGATGCAGATACCCGACAATTCTATCTGCCACTTGGCGCAGGTTAAATCTCGGCATTACTGCCGACATGGTGAAATTGCCTCCGTACACCGGATGCGCATCGGCCCGGTACGGCAGTTATCGAACGGGCACAGCGCAATGGCGGGGACCGAATCGGCAGCGGCCTGAAACTGCATCGAGGCGTCTTTCGATTCTTGGCGCAACTGCTGCGTGCTCGCGGCTGCGAACCTCGCGCGCAGTGATTCGTGTCTGCAAGAGGCCCTTGCGGGAGAAGACGACGACGGCTTCATCCATGGTCGAAATGAACTCTGGCGTGCCATCGCGTCAGGGCCCAGGCAAGTCAGCGGCCCGAACTACACGCAACATTTCGCGGAACACGTCGTCGTAGGGTGGCAGTTGGCTCATCTGGTGTGCCAGGCGGTTGGTCCAGAGACGACGCAGACGGTCTTCCTTGGCGGCAATAGCCTGCTCCATGCCGGCCACGGTACGTTGTCGCAATGCCAGCTTGGCATCGAGTTGCGTGCGAAGCTCTGCAATGCGTAGGTCGGTCGCGCTAAACAGATACCAGAGGTCATAAAGGTCGCGCGGCTCGTTGCGTGCTCGATCGCTCAAGGCCAGCAGCTTTTCAACTACGATCTCCTCGATGGCGTAGACCTTCACGGTAGGTCCTTCGGGTAGGTCGTCAAAGCCGTCGTAGGTGCGCTGAATCTGGCGATCTTGCAGCGGGAAGCACAGGACTTCGTTGATCGTGATATCAACCTTCACGTCGTTCGCGGCAGGCAGTGGCCCCTGGTAGCGCAGGTAGAAGGTGTGGCTGTTCTGGTGGCCGTGGCGGTCTTCGCGATCGAACGCGATCCGCAGGCCCGAGTCGGCTTCGACGGCGGCGAAGATTTCGTTCAACCCTGCCAGAATCTCTTCAAGTGTGGTCGGCCGGGTCAATGTGAAATCCAGGTCTTCCGAAAACCGATAGTCCTCGAACCAGCAACGTCGCAGGGCCGTACCACCCTTGAAGGCCAGAACCTCGCGTAACGGATGGCTAGCCAAGCCGGTCAGGAACCAGGCCAACACGTAATCGCGTTCGATGACGGACTCGGGGATGCGCCGCCCGCCAGCGGTCACCAGCGTGTTCGAGATCATGGAAATGTTGCGTTGAGGAATCATCAGCCAAGCCTCACGGCGTCCAGTTCTTCGGGAGTCACGTTGAGCTGGAGCCGCCAACGTGAGAGGAATGCGCCCTCGACGGGGAGCAGTGGATCGAGGCGCTGGTAGGTTGCCGTCAGCATGTCGCGCAATGGTTCCAGCGCCGATGCATCGGCCAGGCCATAGTGTTCCAGCAGGTAGCCGAGACGACGCACGACGGCACCGACGCCGAGGCGTCGTGCGTAGTCCACCAGCCGTTCGACTTTCAGCACAGAGCGTTTCATCCACAAGCCCTTGGCGACTTCGGTAACGCCACCGGCAAATGCCGGGTGCCGCAGCCCGTCGATGATCGTGCGCTCCATATCGCTGATCATCACGAAGCGCTCCTTGTCGATCCAGTGCTTCATGACACCGAATTCTTGTTCGGCGGTGCTGAGTACAAACCGAAAGTCATAGCCACCCACCGTCTGCGGACGTACGCGCCGCGTGCATGACACATAGACGGTGAAGTTCGGCTGCGTCACCATGCGGTGTAGTTCAAGCGCTGTGCCGTGCGACAGGAAGTAGGGCGCGGCACCGGCGAGTTCACGCGCGATTAGGTACGGGCTGTCGATGTGCTCAGTGGCCCGGCCGAGTTCGAAGGGTACAAGGTTGTACAGGCCTGGTTTCAGTCGCGTCACCAAGCCTCGCTGCTGAGCCTTGTGCACGAGATTGCGGGCCGCCGCAGCCGACAGGCCTGTGATTGAGCCCACATCCGCCAAGGTGAACGTAGACCGGCGCCGTTCATTCAGGTCGGTGATGAGCTGCGCTGCCCGTGGGCCTAGCGTCTTCATTTGCAAGTGATATTTTGCGCTCAATTTGCGCCCTTTAAAGAAACATACTGTGCGATAAATATAACATCAACGATACTCAGCGGCAAGTTCGCGTCCTTAATGGAGACGTATTGAGCGTAAAATGTAACAATGAAAGGTCTAAAGGCGAAAGTCGCCATAGGCTGCACCAAAAGAGGGGGTGCTTGATGACCGTCAGTGTCCACAATCCAGATCGCCTTCATGTCCAGTTCAAGCGAGAGGCGTTTGTTGACTCGGCCTTGCCATCTATAGCACTAAGTGCTACGGATGCGTTAGGAGGGGGTGCGGCTGGCGATCTACAAGACCCGATGGTTCGACCGTTGGGCCAGGAAGCAAAACTTGAGCACGCGTAGCCTGTGTGAAGCAGTGCGCGAGATGGAGGCTGGATTGTATGAAGCAGACCTAGGTGGCGGGCTACTGAAGAAGCGGATTGCCCGCCCGGGTCAAGGCAAGAGCCGACCTCGGAGTCAGGTATGGCGCAGATTCATCCCGCCCTGGGTGCATCGGCCCGAATGACCTGGAGAGTCGTGTCTTTCCCGCTGATTGCCGGCCTGCTCCTGCTGAAGCCGGTCGTGGACGCCGTCTGCGCCTGCGTGCTGGTCTTCGGTCTGGTGGCGGCCGTCGGCTTCGCGCTTTCCGCCGGAGGCGCGTGCTTTCCGTTCCTGCAGATCGCTGGCAGGTCGCTGGGGAGCGGACTGTTCGCTGCCCCGTACCAGCGCGCGCTGATGGTGCTCGGCATTCGCGATCAGTCCATTCACCGGCGAAGCGCTCGACTCGAGCAGGACCGTGAACAGGCCCGCGCCCTGATCATAAACATGCCGAGTGCCCGGCCCTCAATCAGAAACTCCGGCCAGTGCCAGGTGAGCGCGTTGCGCACGGTGAGCCGCGCCATCGGACCCTCAGCCGCCGGTCTCGAAGCCGGGGTATAACGTCATGCCGCCGTCGACGAAGATACTCTGCCCGGTGATGTAGTCGGCATAGTCGGACGCGAGCCACGCCGCGACACGGCCAATCTCGCTCGGTTCACCGATACGCTTGTACGGGATCAACTTCATCAGTTCCTGGTAGGCTTCCGGCGTGTCCCAGGCATCCATGTTGATGGGGGTGCGGATGGCACCCGGCGAGATGCTGTTGACGCGGATCCGATGCGGCGCAACCTCTTGGGCAATACTCTTCATCATCAGCATCACACCGCCCTTGGACGCCGCGTAGTTGACGTGACCGGCCCACGGAATCACTTCATGCACCGAGCTGATGCAGATGATCTTGCCTGCCGCGCAGGAGACCTCCTTGCGGACGCCGCGACGCTTGAACTCACGGATCGCGGCCCTGGCGCACAGGAACTGCCCTGTCAGGTTGACGCCGATGACCTTGTTCCACTGTGCTAGCGTCATCTGATCGAACGGCGCGTCCTGCTGGAGGCCGGCGTTGTTGACGAGGATGTCGATGGTTCCGTATTTGGCGTACATCTCCTTGAACATCGCCTCGACCTGAGCCTCGTCCGACACGTCCGCCCGGTAGGCGATCGCCGATCCGCCGGCCGCAACGATGTCGGCGACGGTGTCCTCCGCACCGGCGCCAGAGACGTAGTTCACGACGACATCGGCACCAAACTGGCCAAGCGAGAGCGCGATCGCGCGTCCGATGCCCGAACCTGCTCCGGTGACTAGGGCTTTCTGGCCGGCAAGCCATCGCTGCGGGGCGCATGCCGGCATCACCGGTTCGGGGTGCGGAGGCGGCTTGATCGTCATATTCATGGGGGCGTCCTGTAGATGGTTGGCGGTGAGGCTGGCTTATTCGGCGCCACGTCGTCGCGGCGATCACATGCGCGGGGCATCAGCAACTTTGCGATCAGGCCGGTCCAGCCGGTCTGGTGAGAGGCGCCGACACCACGACCGGAGTCGCCATGGAAATACTCGTGAAAAAGCAAGTAGTCGCGGAAGTGCGGGTCGGTCTGCAGGCGCGCGTCGGTGCCGAAGACCGCACGTCGGCCGTTCCCATCCCGCAGGAACAGTTGTGACAGCCGCCGCGAGAGTTCCTGCGCCGCGGCGTCGAGCGTGATGAACTTACCGGAGCCGACCGGACACTCGATCGTGAACTCATCGCCATAGTAGTGGTGGAACTGCTGCAGCGACTCGATCAGGAGGAAGTTGACCGGAAACCAGATCGGCCCGCGCCAGTTCGAGTTGCCGCCGAAGAGTCCCGAGTCGGACTCCGCCGGCTGGTAGCTCACGGTCATGTCCGTGCCGCCCACATGGAATACGTACGGATGCTCGGCATGCACCCGGGAGAGGGCACGTATGCCATAGTCGGACAGAAACTCAGATTCATCGAGCATTCGGCGCAGGAGCCGTTTCATCCGATGGCCGCGCAGCAGTGACAGTAGCCGCCGGTCGCCGCGCCCTGTGTCCGCCCAGTGCGACACTAGCGACGCGAGGTCGGGCCGGTAGGTCAGGAACCACTCAAGGCGTCGCTTGAAGTCGGGCAGTCGGTCGAGCAGATCAGGCTCTAGCGTCTCGACCGCGAACAGCGGGATGAGTCCGACGATCGAGCGGACCTTGAGCCGCACCTGGTCGCCGTTCGGCAGGTGCAGAACATCATAAAAGAACTTGTCCTCGTCGTCCCAGAGCTCAATGCGGTCACAGCCCGTGCCGCTCATGGCCGCGGCGATGTGCAGGAAGTGCTCGAAGAACTTAGTAGCAATGTCCTCGTAGACCTTGTTGTGCAGCGCAAGCTCGAGTGCAATCCGCATCAGATTCAGCGAGTACATCGCCATCCAGCTCGTCCCGTCGGACTGATCGATATGGCCACCGGTAGGCAGCTCCGCACTGCGATCGAACACGCCTATATTGTCGAGTCCGAGGAAACCGCCCTGGAAGACGTTCCGGCCCTCGGCGTCCTTGCGGTTGACCCACCAAGTGAAGTTCAGCATCAGCTTGTGGAAGACGCGCTCAAGGAAATCGAGGTCACCATGTCCGCCATTGCGCTTGCGGTCCATCTGGAAGACGCGCCAGGTGGCCCAGGCGTGCACCGGCGGATTCACGTCGCCGAACGCCCACTCATAAGCCGGCATCTGGCCGTTCGGATGCATGTACCACTCGCGAGTCAAAAGCAGCAGTTGGTCCTTGGCGAAGCGGGGGTCGACGAGCGCGAGCGGCAGGCAGTGGAAAGCGAGGTCCCAGGCCGCGTACCACGGATACTCCCACTTGTCCGGCATCGAGATGATGTCGGCGTTGTTCAGGTGGGTCCATTCGGCGTTGCGGCCATGGCGACGGTTCGCTGGGGGCGCGGGCTGCGCGGAATCGCCGTTGAGCCACTGCGGAACGTCGAAATAGTAGTACTGCTTCGACCAGATCATACCCGCGAATGCCTGACGCTGGACGAGTCGCGCGTCCGCGTCGGTCATGTCCCGCTGCAGTTCGTCGTAGAACAGATCCGCATCGCGCAGACGCTCCGCAAAGAGCGTATCAAAACTTGAGAACGGATCGTCGAGCACCTCCCGGCGTAGGCGCACGCGCACCTCGACCGACGAAAGCGCGGGGACCTCGAAGCGATACCAAGCCGCAGCCTTGGTGCCCTCGCCGAGGGGGTTCACGGTCTCGACGCGCCCGTCAACGACCCGATCGTTGATCGCGTCCTTCGGGTAATCGGGCGTCGACGTGGATCCGAACAGTCGTGCCGCATTCGTCTCGTTGTCGCAGCACAGGATCGGCGGAGCGCCGGCGCAGTAGAGGTGATGTGCGCCGAAGTGCGGGTGTCGGGCATCGATCCGGCCGTCTTCTCCGTGCGTCACGCTCGGTTTCGATTCCTTGCCGTCCCAGCTCCACGTGTTGCGGAACCAAAGGGTCGGCAGCACGTGCACGGGTGCGGCCTCTGACCCGCGGTTGTGGACCGTGATTTTGAGCAGGATGTCGCCGGGTGTGACCTGAGCGTATTCGGTGAATACGTCGAAATATCGGTTATCGTCGAACACCCCGGTATCGAGCAATTCGAATTCCGGCGCGCGGATGCCACGCTCACGGTTCTCCTCGACCAGCCGGCGATACGGGAACTCCGCCTGCGGATACTTGTAGAGCATCTTCAGATAGGAGTGGGTCGGAGTCGCATCGAGATAGTAGTAGAGCTCCTTGACGTCCTCGCCGTGGTTGCCCTCGGAGTTTGTCAGACCGAAAAGACGTTCCTTGAGGATCGGATCTCGTTCGTTCCAGAGCGCAACCGACACACACAGGTGTTGGTGCGCGTCGGAAAACCCCGCGAGACCGTCCTCGCCCCACCGATAGGCCCGGCTGCGCGCGTGGTCGTGCGGCAGATAGTCCCAGGCCGTGCCCGAGTCGCTGTAGTCCTCACGCACAGTGCCCCATTGCCGGTCGCTGAGGTAGGGGCCCCAGTGCTTCCAGCTCTCGAGGTCGGTCCCGTCCGCCTTCAGTCGCTGGGCTTCGATAGAAGACGGACGCGGGGCGTCGATCGTGTGCTTCGGGCTGCTCATTTTGTACTCCGTGTCAGCGATCGCCCGCTGCGTTTGGCGCGCGTCGGGGTCAAGCTGGCGTCGGCCGCCGGTGCAAGATCGAACCAGGCGCGCAGTATCTCGGAAACGCTCCAGGCCTGCGCGAAGCAGCCGTTCGGCAGGTGTGGCGGATCGGCGTCGAAGATCTCGCTGATCTGGCCGAGGCCTGTATCGGTGAGATGGTGTTCGAACGGCTCGAGGTAGGCCCGGGCGCGGTCGGGGTCGCCGTGAACGGCGAGATGCGCACGGACGAAGGTCCCGATCAGCCAGGGCCACACGGTCCCCTGGTGATAGGCGCCGTCGCGCTGGCGCTGGTCACCGCCGTAGCGACCCACATAGGACGGATTGTTCCGGTCGAGCGTCCGCAGTCCCAAGGATGTCAGCAGCTCCCGTTCGCAGACCGCGAGTACCGACGCGGCGCGCGCAGCGTCGAGGAGCCGGTGCGGGAGCGCGAGCGCGAGCAGCTGATTTGGGCGCAGCGAGGCATCGTCTGCGGTCCCGTCCGGTCCGTCGACCACGTCATAGAGATAGCCGCCAGGCGCGTGCCAGAAGCGTGCAGCGAACGCGGTCTGCGCTGTCGCACCGGCCGCGCGCAGCGCCAGTCCTCGTGGGACGTCCCTCAGGCGCCCCGCGAAGTCCGCCGCAATCAGCAACACGTTGCACCATAGCGCATTGATTTCAACCGGCTTGCCGATCCGGGGCGTGACGACCCAGTCCCCAACCTTTGCGTCCATCCACGTCAGCTGCACGCCGGCTACGCCCGCGCGAAGCAGACCGTCAGCCGGATCGACACCGATCCCATGCCGGGTGCCGCGCTGGTGCCAGTCGATGATGTCGAGGAGCACCGGATAGAGCTCGCGCAGAAACGCGACGTCGTCGGTTGCTGTGACGTAGTCGTGCACGGCGACGACGTACCAGAGCGTCGCATCGACAGTATTGTATTCCGGCGCCTCGCCACCATCCGGAAAGCGGTTCGGGAGCATGCCCTCGCTGAGCACCCCCGCGAACGTCCGCAGGATCTCGGCGGCGACGGGCACGCGGCCCGTCGTGAGCGTGAGTCCCGGCAGAGCGATCATAGTGTCGCGACCCCAGTCGCTGAACCACGGGTACCCGGCAATGACGGTGCGTCCCTGTTCTCCGTTGGTTGAGCGCCCGACGATGAACTGGTCGGCGGTGAGGATCAGTTGGTCGATCCATGCGGGACGCGCGCCCGCGACGCGTCCGAGCAGGCTCTGTTCATGGGCTCGCAGTTCCTCGAGCGCCTCGCCGGCCGATCCCGGCCGGGCCTCAGTCGAGGCCGTGATGGCCAGCGTCGCGCCGGGCTCAAGCACGATGTCGAAGTAGCCGGGTCCGTGCAGATCCTCGTCCGCATCGAGGCCGCGCGCGGCCTCCTCGCGGTGATGAATGTTCCAGTGCGTTTCGGGTGCGGCCGTGAAGCGGCCGGCGTCGGCCGATAGCGTCAGCGCGGGCTCGGCACCGTCCGCGGTCACTACACAGCTGCGCTCCAGTGACTTCGTCGCGAAGCCGCCGCCACCGCGGCGCTCCCAGTGGTAATCCCGACGCGTGCACAGCGGCCGTATCGTCAGTGCGACCGGCCCGGGCGCCCGAACGATCGTGAAGCGGACATGCGTCGTGTTCGCGCCGCGGCGCATGAAGATCTGTTTCTCAATCAGCACCGCTCCGAGCGCGTAGGTCCAGGTCGGGACGGAGCCCTCGAGGCGGAACGCCTGTAGGAGCGTGTGTCCCGACGGATGCACGGTGCCGTCGCTGTACTCGTGACAGGCCAACTCGTAGCGGCCGCCGTCGGTCTCGACGTTGACGTCCAGATCTGTGAGCAGGACCGTGCGGCCGACCGGCGGCAACAGCGCCGCGACAAGCAGACCGTGATAGCGGCGCGTCGCGCATCCGGCAACGGTGCCGGCGCCGTAGCCTCCGATGCCGTTCGTGACGAGCCACTCCCTTCGGCGCGCCTGCGGCAGGTCGCCGGCAATCTCGCGGCCGAAGCCGACCGGTACGCTCATGACTGAGCGCCGGTGGCGCGGGCCGCCGGGCTTGAAACCGGGCGGGAAAAGTGTCGGATTTTCATTGGGTTCCAGCGAGTCAAGCAGGCAATCGTTGCCGCGAGAGCATCGAAGTCAGGCTCATCGCCGGGTAGCTCGGCGTTGCGGCGTGCGGCCGGCGGGTCGGGGTCGACCGGGCGCGCCGGGCAGCTTCGCTGACGCGGTGAGGCGTTCCGAGATCGCTCCAGCCGCAGGCACGAGCCGTGACGATGCGCAGTGCATCGGTCGAATGCGCCAGGATGTCGCGCGAAAAATCCACCGCGTCGAGCGACGCGTACAGATCCGCGAGTGCCGCCTCGTCGCCCGCCTCGACGGCCGCCGTCATGCGGGTAACGACCTTCGCCAGGCGCATCCGGTACAGGTCGAGCAAGCTCTCGCCGGAGGCGGCGAAGATGAAGCTATTCCACACGGCGCCCGCCGCCAGTAACTGCGCTGCCTCCGCGCGAGGGGGCTTCTCGACAAACTTCACCACTGTGCGGGCCAGGCCACGCGCGCTGCCCGGCACGACGTAGCCCAGTTCGGGATCCGCTTCGTCCGGTTCGATGCCGACAAGGACGACCGCGCTCGGGTCGGCGACGGTTGCCGCTACGGCGCTGTGGATCGCATCGGAGAGGCGCGTCTCGTCGATGACATCGTGATCGGCCGGCAGGAAGAGCAGTACCGCGCTGGGGTCGCGGCTCAGCACCGCGAGCGTCGCGAGCAGCACGCCGTGAGCGGTGCCGCGGTTCTGCGGTTGCACAACGACGTTGCGCGGATGGAGCCCATCGAGCGCGCCGCGCCAGTGGCGTTCGTGGTGAGACGCGACAATGGCGGCGACATGGCCCGGGTCTGCAACGCGCGTGCCCCGCTGCAGTGCGTCCTCAAGGAGCGACGGACCGCCGAACAGCGAGCAGTATTGCTTCGGTGTTGACTCGCCATCGGCAGCCGTGGTGAGGCTGCGCAGGCGCGTGCCGTCGCCGGCGGCGAGTACCACCGCCCAGATGTTCGTTGGATTGCAGGTGGATGATATAGTCATTGTCGTCAGCCCCCGTCAATTCTCCGCTCGGCGAAGCGCCGTTGGTGTTGCCGTGCGCGGGCTATTTCGTGTAACGCCCGTCTTAATTCGCGAAGCAGATTCCTCCCTCGACACGCTGCCTAATGACGGCCGACGTTCTTGGGATCATAGGAAATTGCCAATAACTGTACAGTACAATCCGTATTTTTTGTAGAAATCGCCCCCAAGGCTGACGTCAATGGGTGTTCGTGCAGGCCGGGTGCTGGGCTGGGCTGGGCTCCCCAAGTTCCGGTTGGAGGCACTCGCGGATCGATTTGCCGCAGCACGCGGGGATTCACGATGTATGCCGGCACCTTGCCATTGATCAAGCCCGAACGGACGCAATTGCTGCCGAGGTCATCAACGCTTAAGGCTAGGGCCGCAAGGCGCTGGTGCTGACCGAGCGCACCGCACATTTTGGTGCCATACAAACTGCCTTGGGCGACAAGGTGCCATCCATGTTTGTCCTGCACGGGCGGATAGCCAAGAAGCAGCGCGCCGCACTGATCGCGGAACTGGGCGCGTTGCCACCTGATGCGCCGCGGGTCCTGCGGGCGACTGGCAAGTTGGTCGGTGAGGGCTTCGACCATCCTCCGCTGGATACCTTGGTGCTGGCCATGCCGGTGTCGTGGAAAGGGACCTTGCAGCAATACGCGGGCCGATTGCACCGCGAGCACGCGAGCAAGACCGATGTACGCACCATCGACTTTGCCGACACCGGCCACCTAGCGCTGTTGCAGAATAAGAAAGTGCGCAGACCATCACTGAAGGTACCGTGCGCTTGCACGTCGCCGTTGTACGCTTGGATCGCATCGCGATGTTCCTTCAGCTACTGACGCCCGCGTACCCGCTTCAACTGATCCGCGACAGCGGCCTCGAGCGTCGCAGAGCGGTTGATGTCGTTGCTGCGCGCAGCCAGCAACAGATCTGCCGAGATCGGCAGGTTTACCGCTTTCTTGCCGCTCTTTGCCACTGACATTCGGGACTCCTGTCAAGGGGACCATTATATATGCGCATACCCCAGCGCAGAGATCATGCGCATCACCCATGCACCACACGGCGTTTACACGGCACCACGCGCTCAAGCAACACCGAGCAGTGGGAGGAGATGTCCAGTTCTTGGCCTTTAGACCGGGGAGGGCAGATACAGTCGTCCGCTCTTCGGTGAGGTGTGCAGGTGCATGTTCTTCGAACCATCGATGGTCGCCCGGCGCGGAATCCAAAGTCCGGTTGCAAGGCGACGTCTCAGTACCGGCTCTTTGGCGCGTTCAAGCTGTCGAAATCGCGCCAAGTAAAGCGGTCGCACGCGGCTCCGGGGTCGGCATTGTCAATTCGTGGATGCCGTCTGCATGGACGCTATCAAATAATTTGAGTGGGAACTGATAGGCTCTCCCACCCACACCAAGGGCAGCTTGCTCATTGCCGGAGTCTGCCGATCCCTGACCCTAATAATTTTCCACCCCTGCGCGGCGATCGAGCAATTCGGCGCGGGGTATATTGGATACACCACCCACCAAACTTACCAAGGAACAGCCATGACCAGCCCCATGTATACCCACGCAGTCCCCGTTTTTAAGCAACTGCTGACGGCTTTGAAAGCCATGCTGGCGCAGGCAGACGCACATGCCGCCGCCAGATCGATAGAGCCAGACGCATTGTTGCAGGCACGCTTGTATCCAGACATGTTTCCGTTGGTCAAGCAGGTGCAGATCGCTGCGGATTTTTCTCGCGGGATATCGGCACGCCTAGCAGGCATCGAAGTGCCGGTCTATGAAGGCAAAGAAAGGAGCTTCGCTGATCTCGATGTACTATTAGCCAGGACACTGGAGTTTCTTGATAGCGTGCAGGCCGCACAATTCGACGGTAGCGAAACGAAGGAGATCGTGCTGCGTCCTGGTACGCCTAAAGAAAAGAAGCTAAGCGGTCAGGCGTATCTCGCCAACTACGGCTTGCCGCAGTTCTTCTTTCATGTCACCACCGCCTACAACCTTCTGCGCCACAATGGTTTAAGTATAGGCAAGCGTGATTACATGGGCGCGTACTAACACTGCTGTGTCACTCGCGAAATGAATGAACCCGTGCCCTGCCGGAGGCAGAGCAGGGCGTTACAGTGCCCCGGGACGCAAGCGGATCGGCCTTCTGGTAGGGGCCCTCGGCCCAGAACTGGAAGAACACTTCGGCCTCGACGGCCGTCACCTAGCGGGGCAGGTGCCGCAGACCGAGAAACGTCGCGTGCCAGTTGTCCATAGCGCCCCCCCCAATCGGCGCACGATAGACCGTTGCAAGCACGATCAGCAAGTTGTTGAATTGAATGCCCGAATCGGCATCGACCTCTGAAATTACCGGCAAATCCTACCGTATATTATTGCACGGAAAACGAGAGGATCCCAATGCAGGCAGGCGCCGATCCCTGAGTTCTATTTTTAATATGTGGAAATTCTGTCGAAATTTACACTAAATAAGCTATAGTTTCCGAATATTAGAAACTAAGGCTTTAGAGGGTTGGGTATATGGCAAATTTCCATATATTAGAAAGAAAGGCGGAATCGTTGGTACAGCTAGGAGGGCTGATTCGCCAGCGACGAAAGGCCAACGGCCTCCGGATTGATGACGCCGCCGCACTGTGCGGCGTTTCCGTCGGATCGCTCTCTCGCCTCGAAACCGGCAGTGCTGCCGTGGGTGCAGACAAGCTCATCCAGGTGCTTGATCGACTTGGGCTCACTCTGCTGGTCGTCGAGAAGGAGCGCTTGGTGTCGATTCTTTCGGCGGAAATGCGGCGCGAACCGTGAGCAGCCACACGCTCACTGTTCATGATGGCGGCGCTCGAGTGGGCACCTTGGCATATGAATCCCTCGATGAGAGGTTCTCCTTCGAATACGACGCAAGCTGGTGCGCGAGGCCACATGCCTATTGCATCTCGCCGCACATCCCGATGTTCGCTGATCCTCCGCCTTCGGGGACCTTAAGGCGGTTCCTGGATAACTTGCTGCCCGAGGGCAGAGCCCTGGATGTGGTCGTGACCACGCACAAGATTTCAAAGAACAACCTCTACGGGCTGATTCGCGAACTGGGTCGAGAGACCGCAGGGGCGCTGTCATTCACTGCGCAGGCGGAAGCTCCAAACGCGGCAGAGACAACGCGCAGGGAGATCACGCGGCAGGAGTTGGCCATGCGCATCGCTGAGCGCGAGCAGCTCCCATTTTCCGTTTGGGACGGGCGAGTGCGGATGTCGATCGCGGGCTACCAGGACAAGCTCGCGGTGTATCTGGATGGCGAGCAGATGTTTCTCGTTGAGGGCCAACTTGCTTCGACGCACATTCTGAAACCAGAAACTGCAGAGAATAGACTGCCTCTGTTGGTTGCCAACGAGCACTATTGTATGCGCTTGGCGGGCCGCCTAGGTCTATGCGCGGCGCCCGTCACGATAGTGCGACTACCTGCTCCGGTATTGGTTATCGAACGATTTGATCGCGTGCGTACGGACACGGGTGTCCGGCGCCTACACATCATTGACGCATGTCAGGCGCTCAACGTTCCTGTGGCATACAAGTACGAGCGCAATTTCGGCTCAGGTAGAGACGTTCAGCATATTCGCGACGGCGTGAGTTTCGAGCGCTTGTTCTCAATCAGCGAGTACACGGTGCGCAAGGCCGTGACACAGCGCGACCTACTGCGCTGGGCGTTGTATCAGTACCTGATCGGCAATGCGGACGCGCACGGCAAGAACGTTTCTTTCTTCTGCACGCCTGAAGGGCTTTCACTGGCGCCATTCTATGACCTCGTGAGCATTGTGCCGTACCCGGGTCTGGACCACGCAATGGCGATGGCCTACGGCGACGAATTCGTACTCGGGGACGTACGTCCCGATCACTGGGCGCAGTTCGCGCACAACACCCGCACACCGAGCGCATTGCTCAAACGAGAAATGCGCAGAATGGGAAAGATGGCAGCCAGTGAGGCTGAGGCACAGGCCGAAGAAGCTGTTTACGACGAACAGGAGCGCACATTCCTAAAGGGCATTGCCCGATTCGTTGAGCAACAGGGTCGCAAGCTCGTAGAGGCAGCAGAATTCCATGCGATTTAGGCGGCGCATGCATATCTGGCTACGAATGCGCAACAACTGTCGCGGTGGAAGCCCTGTAGGACGAACGGGAAGCTAAGCAGTAGCTTCGCAAGTCCTTGCTGGAGCGCCGGGGTCAGCCCGCGTGGTGGCAGGACACGGTTCCGGCCGATCGTTCCGAAAATGGGGGGGTAGTTGCCGTCTGGGTGCTCGTGCGTTATTCGCCATTCGCGAATAGCGAATATACGGAAATATAGAGCAATTACCTTCATGTAACGGCCCAAATCCAACCCCCAAATGGTCCTGCGACAGCAGGACCTGGTCGTTCTCCTGCGCTTGTCGTTGGGGCAGGGCGCCGCCCCAACCTATGCTGCTCTCGGGGCCGAACTTGGGTTTACTGGCCCCACTAACTTCTAATCTGCGTACTATTTATCGCTAGTGATGGTCTTTTTATAACGGATGATATCGGTTATTCTGGAAACTCATGGACACCGGTTTCGAAGAGAAGATTCGTGCAAAGCAGTGCTACCTCGGTGGATAAGTCGAGCCCCGCCGATCCGCTGCAAGCGCGCGTCGACGCCGCGGCGTTCGCCTTGCTGCGCGAGGGCCGCAATCCGACCGTGTCGCAGGTACGCGCCCGCATGGGCGGCGGCAGCCCCAACGTCGTCGCGCCGGCATTGCAGCGCTGGCGACTCACGTTCGCCGGCCAGCTCGATGAAAACGCGGGCTCGGCGCTCGAGGTGCTCCCACCCGGCGTGCTCGAACTTGTCCAGGCGCTCTGGTCCCGGGCCCTGTTCGAAGCCCATCGCGTACGCGCCGACGCGCGTTCCGCCAGCGACGCGCTCGAGCAGCTGAACGAGGCCATCCACGCGTTGCACGCGCGAACGGTTCGCCTCGAGCAACGCGAGGCCGCGCTCGATGCCGAGCTTCGCGCTCTCGACCAGCAGCGCCGCGGGCTCGCGGACGACGACAGTAGGGCCGCGATACCGCGCGCGCGCCCGAAACAGCCACGCGCCGTGCGCCAGTCGACGAAAGCGCGTCCGAAGGCGAAGCCTGTCGCATCCGTCTCGCCGACGAAACGGCGTCCGCAAGCGGCTCGGGCAGCCCAAAAACCCAGAGCACGCCCCCGTCGTGCCGCAGCGCGGCGCTGAAACCGCCCGTTTTGGCGCCGACAGAACACCTGGCCACTCTATCTAAGGAGCTGCAATGGAACCGGTCAGCGAAAGCCTTCGCCTCCTGAAAAGGCAAGCCGAGATCGAGCGCCGCGAGGTCTGCCGCATGACCCTGCTGGAGGAGCGCGAGTTGTTTGCAATCCGCGCACGCCTGGCGAACTTCCCCGCCGCCGTTCGCGCCATCGCTGAACTCAGCGGCGCGAAGCACCAGTGCGTTGATCAGATCCGCGTAGAAGACGTCGAGCGCTGGGACGCCCGTGGCTAAATCCCGCCGCCCACCCCGCTGTCTCGTGATCGCAGGCCCGAACGGCGCCGGCAAGACCACCTTTGCCCGCGAATACCTCGCCCGCGATGCGCGCGTCATCCACTTCATCAATGCCGACCTGATCGCCGCGGGTCTCTCGCCACTCGCGCCCGAACGCGCCGCGTTGAGCGCCGCCCGGCTCATGCTCGCCGAAATCGAGCGGCTGACCGCTGCGAGAAAAGACTTCGCGTTCGAAAGTACCCTCAGCGGCCGCACCTACGTCAGTCGCCTCGAGCTCCTGAAGGCCGCCGGCTACCACCTCGAGATCGTCTACCTGCGCGTCGCTTCCCCCCGCCTCGTGCTCAAGCGCATCGACGCGCGTGTCCGCCAAGGTGGCCACGACGTCCCCAAAGCCGACGTCCTGCGTCGGTTCAAGCGCAGCCAGCGGAACTTCGAAACCGTCTATCGCCCACTGGCGGATGCCTGGGCGGTGTACGAGAACTCAGGTCCGAAGCCGATACTCATTGAACAGGGGCCCTGAGCCATGCCGAAGACATCCAAAGCCCCGCGGAATACTCAATTTGCCAAAGATGTAGGCAAGGCGCTCGTGCGCGCCGCCGCCACAGCCCGGCTGACCGCGCGCCGCTATGGCACGCCTATCTACATTTGGGAAAATGGCAAGGTTGTCGCCAAGCGGCCTTGAGCGGCGTTTCTACGTTCAAGCGGCGACCGATATACCGCGAACTGCGTCTGCGCATCTGAAGCGCGCCCGCGAAAGTATCGCGGTAGGGACGTGCATTGCTGCGCGCCCCCCGCACAGATCCCGGCGGGCGCGATTCACGCACCGGGCTCCCACCTCGGATGTTTAGCGACAAAGCGCTCCTGAGGCCAAGGATGAAGGGCTTCGATCCACGGTAGGTATGCGCGCGCAAGCTTGGTCATCCGAGCCCACGACGTCACATCCTTCTGGCCACGGCGCAGCAACGTGCGCCGCCAGAGGCGAGTGACGAGTTGGAGGAACTCTTGCAGGCGCGAGTCGTTGGTGGGGACCGCATGGTAGGCGAAATAGCCGCGCACCACTTGGCCAAGCCACCGACCCTGTTCTGGTATCGGATCGTGCATTCGCCGCCGCAGTTCTTCCTTCACGGCCTTCACGCGGGCTCGCATCCGGTCTCGTCGGGTAATCCGCCGAAGCAGAAACCCGCCTTTCCGATTGCGGCCACAAATATGGGTGAAGCCCAAGAAGTTGAACGTCTCCGGCTTTTGTTTACCGCACTTGGCTCTCCGCGCAGCCGCAAAGCGGCCGAACTCGATCAAGCGCGTCTTTTCCGGATGCAGCGACAAACCGAACCGCTCCAGCCGCTGTCGAAGATCCGCCAGAAATTGCTCGGCATCGTCCTTGCGCTCGAAACCCGCGACGCTATCGTCGGCGTATCGAACCAGCACGACGCTACCGCGCGCATGACGCTGTCGCCACGCGTGCGCCCAAAGGTCGAAGCAGTAGTGAAGGTAAATGTTGGCGAGCATCGGCGAAACCACCGACCCTTGTGGGGTCCCTTCCTCCGTCGCCAGCCATACCCCATCGTCCATCACGCCGGCCGTCAACCATTTGCGAATCAGGCGGATAATTCGCGGATCGCCGATCCGATGCTCGATGAAACGGACGAGCCAAGAGTGACTGACCGAGTCAAAGAACGACCGAACATCCGCGTCTACTATGAAGCTCACCTTCGTACGCGTGATGCCGAATGCCAGTGCATCCAGCGCATCATGCTGGCTGCGGCCCGGCCGAAACCCGTACGAAAACCCCAGAAACACAGGCTCGTAAACCGCATTCAGAAGTTCAACCACCGCGCGCTGGACGATCTTGTCCTCCAGCGCAGCGATCCCCAGCGGCCGCTGGCGTCCATCTTCTTTCGGGATGAACCGCCGCCGCGAGGGCTGGGCCCGATAAGCCCCGCAGTGTACTCGCGCATGCAGATCAACAAGCCGTGCCTCAAGGTCCTGCTCGTAGTCATGCCACGTAACACCATCAACTCCCGGCGCCGCCTTCCGCCTGAGCGCGAGAAACGACTTCCGCAGAAGATCGATGTCGACGTGGTGTAGCAGTGCCGTGAACTTTGCCTTCTTGTCTTGTCTTGCTCTCTCTCGCACGCGCTCAAGGCCCGGTGACGCAGCTGCCCGGCTCAGAGTCCGGTCCGCGCGTGCCTCGCTCGCGTTCTCCTCGGCCCCAGAGGTGGTTCCGGAATTTCAGACAGGGGTATAAGTTGGATTTTGGCTGACCGGGTCAATGACCGGAGGACTGAGATTCATGAGGAAGCCGAGACGAAAGCATTCCGCGGCGTTTAAGGCGCGGGTGGCCCTGGAAGCGATCCGGTGAGAGAAGACGATTGCGCAGATCGCGGCGCACCACGAGGTGCCCGCGAACCAAGTGACGACTTGGAAAACGCAGGCCCAGGAAAACCTGACCGCTGCATTTTCGAAGGGCGCGGTGGAAGAGGATTACAAAGCTCAGATTCAGGAACTGCACGCGAAAATCGGGCAACTGCTGATGGAGAATCATTTTTTAGAACACGCGCTCGGGAAGCTCCCCGGTCCGAGCGGCAAAAGTAGCCGACGATGCTGCCGGATATTTTTCCGGCGCGAGGTAACCGAATCCTTATGGTCTTGGGCGGCGTTACGCTGCGTATGGAGATCGTTGGGAACACGGTCGGACATGTGACCGATGTGCTGCGAGAAAATGGGAAGCCTCGAGCGGACGAGTCCGCGTGGTCCAGGCGGACGCCACCGGCTTCTCACGAAAGATCAGCCAGGGTGATCTGTCGCAGAACAACGCGACTTCGCATAATGTATATTATGACAACTATAAACAATACGAGGACGTAGAAAGCTGCAATTCTGCTGTTGAGGTGCCGAACCGCGGCAACACGAATCGCTGTGTCCTGAAGCGCCTGTATTGCTCATCGAACTAGCGTCGCGTCGCGCGGCGCTAATACAACCACTATGCCGCGATGCGCTCGGCTCCGTCGAGCTGCGCGAGCGTGCAGTCAAACGTACCCATCGGCGCATGCCCTGTGCATGCGATCTCGAGCATCAAAAAAGCCGAAAATCCCAACGAAGGCCTGATGCGAAAGTGGACCAGAGCCGCGACGACGAACCGGGCGCGGGAAATCCGCACGGCCGGGTCATTGAGGGATGGGGCCAGCAACGACCCCATCTACTCGGCGGCGATAAAACTATCCACTCTTGCGCATTTTCGCAAGCACCCGCTCGCGGCGGTATTGGTAATGTTGACGAGAAGCATTATCAGGATTATCCGCAACATCGCTCAGCATTTTATCTACGAGAGCGATAGCTTGTTGAAACATCTCAGTGCGCTCAAGAACATCAAGCAAATTCAGCCGACGGTGCACGTTTCCAAAGTCAAGCTCTACTGACGTCACTGCGGCAAATAGAGCTTCTTTCGTATTAGTTGTTCCTAAATGCGCGATTGTTAACTGCGTAAATATTTCCGCACTACGAGGATTTATTTCAGAAGCTCGAATCAAAACTGCAGCGGCCCACTTGTGTTTATGATGGCGATTCAAAGCCTCCCCAAGCCAATACAAATAGGTCGGCGAATAACGCCTCCGATTCCACACGCTCCTCAACGATGGAAAAACGCCCTCCAACAGAACACGAGATCCTACTTCTTTTAGCTGTCCGATTTCGTTAAGCACGAAACCGGACGGGTGACCCGAAAACGGAACCTCGAGCAGATTAAAATTTTCGACGCCTATTATTTTTTTAAATCGATCTGCGTGTATTTTGTCTTTTGAAAACGGATCGTAGACGACAAAGAAGTTGGTTTCCTTGCCAATGAATTCTGGCTTCATCATTTCCAATTGCGACAGCAGCGCCCCGTCTTCGCGGTAACGAGGATCATCGTCTAAAAATATACTGTAGAGCGGAGAAATAGCGAGCACTCTGTCAATTCGCAAATCTTTTGAAAATCTAATAGCTGCATATCCACCCATTGAACTACCATAGGAAGCGCGAATGCTATACGTTCGTCCTCGACAATCGAGTTCCTCACTGATTCGCGTGATCATGTCGTTGTTGAGATCCTCAAACCAGCGGGAAGCCGTGGTTTTTATCGCAACAACGTCGCAGCCTTGACTCAGCAGAAAATCTCCGCCGAACCCCGTTCCGGCGAGGTCTATATTCCCACGCTCTGTAAACGTGACAACTAGTGCTCTACGCTCGCATTCGGTCGAGTTGATGAAATAATCCGCCCGGATGGACACCTCGTTAATAATGTTTATGCTAGTAAAGCTCAAAACCTAACCTTGTAACCTTGAATTAGTTGACGTCGTCGCTTGATTTCGCAAGCCCTGCATCGGATGTCGTTACCTTCAATCTGCACATCTTATTTCATGACATCACGCGCGGGTTGTTTTCAGAATTCACGGAACATTTGACCGCGGCGACTCTCGGCATCAGGCACCAGACGCAGACGACAACACCTCATTTTCATTATATGTTGTACTTTTTTAATTAGAGATGCAGCGAGTCCTAGGTGCGGCGCCTGGTACGAGCAGCCCTGCGCTCTGGCGTTGGACGCCACCCAATACAGCATGCCGGTGCTCACACAAGCGATCTTCCTTAGAATAAGGAAGTCCATTCCGGCGGGATGCCAAGCAAAGCCGATTCGTGTGCGTATTCGCCGAAATAAAGGCCGTCGATCAATTTGATCGACTCCACAAAGCGCTGCTGGTGCTCCTCGCGATACCACGCGTCCAAACCCTCCAGTCGAGGCCGGACACTGACCCCCTCATGGTAGGCGGTGATCGCTGCGTGGTTGGCAGCGTAGTAAGCCTTGATTTGCGGGTCGATCGCTGGGTTGTCCCCGATATTTCGCGTCATTTCGGCGTACCACCGGCACTGCCACTCGATGTCCACCCGCTTCAAATGGAGCATAAACAGCGGGCTGAATGCCGGCGGCACCGACGCCCAATGAAAACCGCTACCCCAGATTAGGGGTCGCCGGGTCGCCGCCGTTTTATTGAGGGCGCTGTTGGGATAAGCGTAACGGCGCTGTCTCAGAACAGGTCCGGGTACCAAAGCCTGCTCGCCAATCGTCTGCACCACATCGAAACCGCGCGCCGTGTAATAAGGGGCAGCAGAGGATAAAAAATAGGATTTCAAATTCGGCGCTACGCGCGGATCGACCACCAAGATTTCATCGGTATCCACGCGGATAACTAAGTCATAGGTCTTCAGTAGCGCCGTTACCAGTGGGCCCATGGTGCCCGGGCGTACGGCGTCGTCGTAGGTGGTCGGTAGACGGATCACCCCACCAAGGCCCTCACTACGAAAATCCGCGTTCAGATAGGTGACTACAAACAGATTATCTGATCCGAACAGGCCCCCATAATATTGGCGCCAAATCGGGAAAAAATACTGGTCCGATACCGCGTCCGTCACTACGGCGATTTTCATGGCAATCCTGTCAGAAAAGCTCGAGCCTGCAGCGATCGTGGGCGGTTCAGAGCTAATCTCCTATTAAATTTAAATGGTGCCAAAGGTCACACCTTTGGCACCCCAACGAAGTTAACGACTACGAGTTACAAATGCAAGGAACGCGATACTCGTCAACTAGTTGACGACTCTGTGCGGCCACCGAATTTCGAGTGTGTGCCCCGTTAAGACTCACTAAGTAAGGTCTGCATACGTCTCCCGAACTTGCCCACGGCGTGAGAGAGTAGATTGATTACAAAGAAGAGTTTTGGCCATTCTGGCTTTTATCTGACGCCGAAGAAGACCCGCAATCGGGAATTTCTGTACGAGATTGAGCAAGCAATTCCTTACTTGACGCTGGTGACCTGGGTGGCGCGGTACGTGCCTGCGGGCAAGACCGGCTGGCCGCCGTTCGCACCAGAAGTGATGCTGCGGAGTGATCTGCTGCAGCAGTTCTGCGGTCTGTCGGGCCCTGCCATGGAAGACCCGCTGCATGACGTGCAGCTGAATGGCACGTTTGTGCGCTTTGATGCAGTGATCAAAAAGGCGCCTGAACAGGGCTCTATTCCGCGATTCCGCCATCTGCTTGAACAGCATCGCGTGGCGTAGTGGACTCTGGACACGGTCAAGGCAGAACTGGTGTCCCGTGGGATGCTGCTGCGCCCCAGTACTGTCGTTGACGCCACGCCGATTGACGCGCCGAGCTCGACAAACAATGTTTCCGGGAAAAGAGATCGGGAAAATTCTAACATCCGTTCCGCGTGATCAAATGCCGGTCTGGATTTCGAAACGTCCATTACAAGGGCTTGACACAGAACACCCATCCAGTTGCTGATGATGTTCGCGCTGAGGAATCTGTGGATGGCTCGCAAACGAATATTTGGGGGAAACGTAGGATCACCCCACCAGTCACGCTGCTAATCGACAGCGCATGGAGCACACCGCGTGACGACACGGCGGCCGATTCCAGACTACCGATCCAGCCCGAGCGCGCTAAACTGGGCGCCGTACGATCCTCGGGCACCCCAATGAACCCAGTGCAGTTTCTTCGCAGTTTGATCGGTCGCAGCGGGCAGATGTCGCTGGCGACGGCCGACGCCTTGCTCGCCCAAGGCAAACATGCCGAAGCGGTTGCGCAATATCGGCTGTTGGCCACCCAAGGCGACGTTGCGGCTCGTCATGCCCTCGCCCAGTGCCTAGAATCCGGTGCGGGAACGCTGCAAAATCCTGGATTGGCGGTGCGGGCATACACTCAGGCTGCCGAATCAGGTCACTTGCCCTCGATTGCGCGCCTCGGGGAACTCTATCTGAGTGGTCTTGCTCGACCCGATACCGCGTCGGCAAGCGTCGTGGCTCAGCTAGCTGACCCGAAGGCCGGTTCCTCTGTGTTTCAGCAATTATTTCCGGATGGGCTTTCGGTTGAACCGGACGCTGTGCTCGCCGCACGATGGAATGTTGCGGGAGCCCTGGCCGGTGACCCCGGTTCCCAGTCCCGACTCGGACATCAATATGCCGCAGGACTCGGTGTCCCCCAAAATCTACTGCTGGCTCGCAAGTGGTTTCGCCGTGGTGCTAACGGCGGACATCCATTGGGCGCGCTCGGCATGGGTCTGCTCACCCTTGACCACTACGGCCGCGCGCCTAGGCATTACGATCCGATACCGTGGCTTGAGGTTGCCGTGGCCCAAGGGGATGTCTCGGCGCAGCTAGCCTTGGCGCTTTACGTGTTGGATAACCCAACGGTTGCGCCGCCCGAGCGGGCTGGGCAGTTACTGCTCGCGGCAGCGAAAGCCGGGCACCCGTTCGCGATGCTTAAACTCGGTGACTGCTATGCGGCGGGCTCGAATGGTTTGGCTCAAGACGAGCGCACCGCCGAAGTCTGGCTGCGGCGTGCTTCCGCAAAGGGACTGACTGGCGCGAATGTCCGACTATTACGGCTTTTAGCCAGCCAACCCGACCGTAATGATCAGGAGTTGGCGGTGCTTGCCCGCGAGGCTGCAGAAGCGGGGCATGCCGAAGCACAGTATCTTTTGGGTGTCTTTACCTTGACGGGTCAAGGAACCCTCGAAGATCCCTCAGAAGCGGCAAAATGGTTTGAATTGGCCGCCGCTCAGGGCGTGACGGGCGCACACGAACGGCTCGGTGCCATGTACGCCACGGGTGTGGGCAAAGACGCCGATCCGGCGCTTGCGGTGGAGGCCTTTGAGCGGGCCGTGGCGCTCGGCGATCTCGATGCCCTCACCCACCGGGCGATTCTTCGCCAATCTGGGATCGGCCTACCCCGCGATCCGACGCGAGCAGCCGAAGAATTTTTGCAGGCCTCGGACTCCGGACACCCTGAAGCCGCGTTGCAATTGGGCATCGCCTACGCTGCGGGGCTTGGCGTGCCCCAGGACTGGGTGCGTGCTGCGCACTACTACCGTCTCGCGCACGAACGAGGTGTGCCGGAGGGGTCGTTTAATCTCGGGCATTTGGTCGAGCAAGGACTTGGCGTGACACCCAGCGCGGCCGAGGCAATTGCCTTGTTCGCCAGTGCCGGTGAGCGGGGTCTGGTGGCCGCGCTCTGGGCGCTCTATCAGCGCAGTGCGCCAAACGAGGATGGAACGCTCTCGGCCGAACAGCGCCAGTGGCTCACGCAGGCGGCCCGGTTAGGCGACAACGACGCCGCAGACTTGCTGCAGCCCCCCGCCCCGTCGGACGCCAGCAGTTCGGGCGCCACGAACCCTTCGTGATCCGATAGCCGAACTTAAGATCAAAGTGCGATTAGGGTCCCGCTTTGAAGTGGAAAAATGCAGATAATCAAGGGCGTGATTAGATTCAGGTATTAAACGCATATGCGCATTTTTGGAGCCATCGATCGGTTGGACTCGACCGCGGTAGAGGGCTGGCTCAGTTGCCCGGATCATCCTGCGGACAAGTTCACCTTAGAACTCGTACTGCACGGCGTGGTCGTGGCCATCGGGAGTGCCGATGTTTTCCGGGCGGATCTTAAACACGCACAATTGGGCGAGGGCTTTTGTGCCTTTTCACTGCCCACACCCGCCTTTTTGCCAACGCCCGACTTGGCTCAGTTGCAAGTGCGCATTCAAGGCTCGCCGCTGTGCTTTATTAAACCCACCTCCACCGCTACACGATGCGAGGCGATTGATAAGTACGCGCGCTTCGGTGGTCCGTGGATCGATGCGCCCGATTTTATGGACCGCCTCGGCCAACAGCACCGGGACGGGCTGCTGTCGGATGCATTATGTGATTCCCTGGTGAAGTTTGTGCGCGAGGGTTATGTCGTGCTGCCGCAAGCGGTGCCTCCCGAACGCGTAGAACAGTTAAACCGAGATATTGAGCACGCATGGCGAAATCCGCCGCCGGGGTTGAGCGTCGAAACGTTTGAACCGAAAGGGAAGTTGCGCGTTGTGGCTCCAGCGCTCTCGTTACGTGAGGGAAGAACCAAACTGTTAGACATCCATGCCCATTTGGAGAGCGCGCGGGCAGCGATCGCCAATCCGATCGCGATCGAGTTTCTGACGGCTATATTCGGCGACTCACCCAAGGCGTTTCAGAGCTTCGCTTTTTGGCGTGGTTCGCAGCAGGCGATGCACAAGGACACCGCCTACGTGAAGATCGACGACTCGCCCATGACCTTGGCCGCCAGTTGGCTGGCCTTAGAGGACGTCCAAGCCGGTAGTGGCGAACTGGAATACTTGGTGGGCAGTCACCGGGCACCGCACTATTTGTTTGGTGGTACCCGCAAATGGATGGAAAACCATCCAGAAGAGCACGAACGCTTTTTGGCGAGTATTCAGGGGGATGCTGAACATTTCGGACACCGCAGCGCCTCCTTTCTAGCCCGGGCGGGTGATGTCCTGATTTGGCATGCGGATCTTGCGCACGGTGGTAGCCCGATAACCCAACCCAATGCCACCCGTCGCAGCTTAGTGACGCATTTCACGAGCACCCGGTGTGAGCCGCATTACCGCCAAGAGCGCCGCTATGCAGCGCACGCTGAAAATGGCTGCGAATTCGTCTCGCAGTACGGTTCGGTGGAATCGACCGTGTCGAAGCCGGCACGGACGCGACGCACACGAACTCGCCAATAGCGCCGGCGTGCAATGGTATTGTGCGGGTCAGGATGATCCGTCCGTGTTGAAGTTGTTTATCGTGTAGTGGGGTAATTCTTGTGTCTCAGTGGTCAGTACGTCGTATCCATGCCATTCAAGCGCTGACGGGCGCATCCCGTTATCTTGAGGTCGGCGTCTACGGCGGCGATACGTTCCTGAACGTGAACCTTGCCTCAAAAGATGCGGTGGACCCGGCGTTCCGATTTGATACCGCGCCCTTTGCCACCGAGTCGGTGCGCTTTTTTCAGATGCCGAGCGATCAGTTCTTTATCTCCGCTGCACCCCGGTCGCAGTACGACGTCATTTTTTTGGACGGCCTCCATACGTTTGAACAAACGTTTCGGGACTTTCTCGCCACCTTGCCACTCTCACATGAGCGCACCGTTTGGGTGATCGACGATACGCTGCCCTGTGACCCGTATTCGGCATTGCCGGATCAGACCCACTCCTACAGTCAACGGCAGAAAGCTGGTCTCGCGGGCAATCCGTGGCACGGAGATATCTATAAAGTGGTGTGTGCGATCAACGACTACTGCCCAAACCTCAATTTCGCGACCATTATCGATCACGGGAATCCACAGACCCTGGTCTGGCGCCAGCCACGACCGGATTTTGCGCCGACTTTCACCAGTCTCGAAGCGATTTCACGTTTAAGTTATTTCGATCTCGACACCTACGCCAACGTCATGCGTTTCACCACCGAAGAGAGCGCGATCGCGCAAGTGGCCGCTGCTCTACTCAGTCGGCCCTCCACCGCGGAGAGGCCCGTCTTTTGAGAGTACTGGGCGCGCATGGAGCTGCATTTCAGTCGACCTGAGGCTCCGACGCGGTTGGGCCCGTTGAGCCTTCATCAGCGTCGTGTAAAAAGAACCGCAGCAACGCGGTAACGAGGGCCCCCGCCCCATCCGTCGCCGTGGGATCCTGCCGCTCTGCTCTATAGCTGGAGAAATCAGCATCAAATAGGCTGGACTGATCCGGAAAGTAACGGACGCGCAATTGCGCATTGCTGTCCTCGAACAGCGACTGGAACGCGATGGCCTCCGTCTGATGACCGACGGCACCAAAGCCGTCGTAATGCTGCTCCAGGAGTGGGATGAGTGCATCGCGAATCTGCTGAGCCCGGCCGGCCGGCAGCGTCACCAGCTCTGCATTCAAACAGCGCAGTAGAGCCAACCCGCCCGCCGACAAGCCCACATTAACGCGTTCGCTCAGGGGGGTTAAGCCCTCAAGAGAAAGACTTTCGGACGCAAGCCAATGGGTCTCAATCGACTTGGTGAGGATTACGGGCTTAACGTGAGCGGCGCCGAATACCGACGCCCAACGCCGCACCAGCGCATCGTAGTCGTAATACGCACGCAGCTCGCGCTCTACCCAAGGAGCTTCAGCAACCAATCTCGGAAACGGAGTTTCCTGTAAGGACCCGTTCTTGACTAGAGTCGAATGGGCACTAACGGCGATCCGATGCTGGGGCCGGAGATAGACGATAACCTCAATGGCCTCGCAAAAGACACTCAAGAAATGCCATAAGCGTTGGATTTCGCTGGCCTCACGTAAGCGGCTGTGTAGGTGCTCATTCGAGAGCACGAGCGTCTCCACGTGGGCCGGGGCTGACTCAATTTCCTGCGCAAGAGCGGCGCAGGTTTGGGACCTGAACTGTCCAACCTCGGTCGCGGTACGGGTACCGAATAGTGCGCGAATCGCCTCAGTCGCCTTGGCCGCATCGAGGGCATAGGCCGTGAGCGAGGCATGATTGGTCAGATCCCGGCCACCATTGAGGGCTAGAGAGAGCGGCACCAAATAGCCCCGGTCGAGTAATGCGGCCCGATTGATGGCAAAAAAGCGTTGTAACCCTGAGCTGCCGGCTTTCTCAAGTCCAATATGAAGAACGCAGCGGCCGAGGCGTCTTCCCTTGGGCGTGCACGACGGGGGAAGTGCGGGCTCTGTGCCGCCCCGCTGCACGGCGTCGTACCCCAAAATGGGTAAACGAATCGCATCACCATCGGCGCCGACAACCCGAATATCAAGCGCAGCTGGATCTAGGGCCTCATTGGGCCACCTGCCGTGCAATTGAAAGCCGTGGTGACCGGTGCCATAACCACAGTCGGCCAAATCCGTCCGATATAGATCGGCGCAGACCCGTTGCTCGGCCTCCCCGCCGACGCATAGCACCACATCCAAGGCCTGCGTTGGCGTCGTGTCATCGAAACACCAGCCTTCGATCAAGTGCTCGGAGCGATGTTCAACGCAGCCGCGTATCGCCATGTAATGCCTCGTGCCCGCTGAATTAACCCTTGCGGAACGTCTAACAGTGTAACGAGGATCTGGGCGCGCAAGTCAGCGATAGCGCACAGTTCGCTCGATTCACAGCGATGGTGAGGCGGCCGCGGTGTGCTTATGTCAGATCGTCCCGCAGGTTCCGAAACCACTGCGACCGGTCATGGCGCCCTAACAATGGTCTACAGGTGCACGTGGGTCCGAGCTTGCTTTTTAACTTATCGCAATCGCGCCCTTTCCATCGTCGTCCGTATTCTGTGAACTCTGTTAAGGACTTGCGGTGCCATAGACAGGGTATATTCTCGCTCTATTTAGCGCGGAGGAACCCATGGCGGGCCCTCCGTGCGTCACAAGGGCGAGACCGAATGCACGTGGATTCTGAATCTGATTCGGATGAGAAACTCGTCCACAATCTGACTGGGTTAGCGGCGCTGGCAAATCTTGCAACGCGTCTCGGCATTGACCTCAATGTTGATCAGTTGCGGCGCCGTTTTTCGCTGGCAGCTGAGGAGCCCACCTCCGACGAATTGGTCGCGATGGCAAAGGATTTGGGCTTGGAAGCCCAGATCTTACACGTGGTCTTCGCAGACCTCCCAAGCATGTCAAAGACGCTGCCGGCGATCTTGCGCGCGAAGGACGGAACGGCGTTGATTCTGGAGGATGCCCGCTCCGACCCTATGAAAGGAGCGGTTGCGGTCGTCCGGGACCCGCTATCGACTGACGATGCAATCGCGCTCATCGAGGAAGATCAACTGGCTGAAGTTTGGGAAGGCGAGATCATTCTGATCAAGCGAACCCATGGCATGGCGGATGAACAGCAGCCCTTTGGGTTTGGTTGGCTGATGGCTCAAGTATTGCGCGAGAAGGCCCTGTTCCGCGATATCGCCATTGGCGGTCTGATCAGCACAGTCTTCGCCATAGCGCCGGCGTTCATCATGATGATTGTGGTGGATCGTGTCATCGTGAACCATTCGATTTCCACCTGGAAGGTAATCTTTGGCGCGATTGTGGTCATGATCGTATTCGAGATGGTGCTAGGCCATCTCCGTCGGGTCCTGGTGCAAGTAACGACGACCCGCATCGACGCACGACTCAATCTGTACATCATGGAAAAGTTGCTTAAGTTGCCAATGGACTATTTTGAGCACAATCCAACCGGCATCACTTTGGGCAAACTCGGGCAGATATTTAGAATACGAAATTTCATGACCGGCCAATTGTTCGGGGCGTTTCTCGATGCCATTCCAATGGTCGGAATTCTGCCCGCGATCTTTATTCTTCAGTGGCAACTTGCGTTGATGACGGTGACGTTGACCGGCATCATATTTCTCATCGTCTACTCATATATGCCGGCCATTGGAAAGGCGCAGAGCAAAGTCATCGCCGCGGAGCGACTCAAAGGCGCCTATCTCGTCGAGACGATCTACGGCATGAAGACGGTTAAGTCAATGGCGCTCGAAGGTCGACGACGTAAGGGGTGGGATCGCCTGGTGGCTAACTCAGCAGCGGCACAGCACGACTACGGTATGATTGGTAATCACCCGCAAACCTTATCATTACCTTTCGAGCGTCTGCTGTACTCGGGTGTGTTGTTGTTAGGCTCGTATGTCGCGATGACGTCGCCGAATAGTATTAATCCCGGCGTGTTGTTCGCATTCGTGATGCTAAGCGGCCGTTTGGCGGGGCCACTTTTACAAATTGTTCGACTACAACTCGATCTCGGCGAGGTTAAAACGGCCATTAGCGAGGTCGCGTCGATCGTCAACTCTCCGGCAGAGGAAGAACGCCCCAACGGCCTTAAGATGCCAATCGTGGGTGAAATTTCATTCCAAGACGTTCGCTTCCGCTACTCGCCGACTGCGCCGTATGCGCTCGACGGAGTGAACTTCAAGGTGCCTCAAGGCACGATGCTCGGCATTATGGGTCGAAGTGGTTCGGGTAAGACCACCGTGACGCGCCTGCTGCAGCGCCTTAATTCCAGTTACGAGGGCATGATCAAGATTGATGGGATGGATCTACGGGAAGTTGATCTAACGCACCTACGCACTCATATCGGCGTCGTACCCCAGGAAAACTTTTTGTTCTCCGGCACCATACGCGAAAACATCGCGATGGCGCAGCCGGATGCGAGTTTTATGGACGTCGTTCGAGCCGCCCAGTTATCAGGTGCCGAAGAATTTATCGAACGCCTGCCTCGTGGCTACGACACGATGCTTGAGGAAGGAGCCACCAATCTCTCCGGTGGACAACGGCAGCGACTGGCGATTGCGCGCGCCCTCCTCGTCAATCCGCCCGTGCTCATTTTAGACGAAGCAACGAGCGCCTTGGACGCCGAGAGCGAAGCCATTGTCAACGCGAACTTGCGTCGCATTGCCAAAGGTCGAACGGTCTTGTCGATCTCGCATCGGCTGTCGATGCTGGTCGAAGCGGATGCGATTTTGGTGCTAGAGCGTGGCAAGGTCTATGACCTGGGAACCCACGATGAGTTGTTAGCTCGATGTGATATCTACCGCAACATGTGGTACCAACAGAATCGCCATATGGACCCCAAACGCCAAGAGTCCCAAGTGTTGCTCACGAAGGACCGGCCATGAGCACTCCGCCGCCAGATCGAGCTAGGAGTATGCTCCCAGAACGACGCCGTGCTGAAGCCGTTGGTAAAGTTGTTGGTGCGTTTGAGTCGGAGACGGCTGCTGTCATTCTGCGCACCAGCCCGAAGCGGGAGCACATAGTCCTTTATGCGGTGGGAATTGGACTCCTAATCTCATTAATCCTCTCGGCGGTCGTAAAATTGGATCGAGTGGTTGTCGGTGTCGGTCGAACGGTCCCGATCGGTGGCTCCTTGTATGTTTCCCCACTGGACTCCGGAATCGTTCGTGAGGTACGCGTTAAAGCGGGTGATGTTGTTCGGAAAGGTCAGGTATTAGCGACTCTAGACTCTACGTTTACGGAAGCTGATCGCACCCAACTCCAGCAACGGTTTGCCAGTGACGAGGCCGCGGTTGCACGACTTGAAGCGGAAACCACTGGCCGAGCCTACATACCGACCGTCAAGGACGTTAACAGCACGTTACAAAGCGCAATTTTTAGCCAGCACGCGGCAGAGAAAGCATCTAATTTGGCGGATTTCGATGCCAGGATAAGAGCGGTCGAGTCTCAGGTGGCTCAGTATGACAGTGATGTAAAGCAGTACACGCAGCGCCTACAACTTTCCGAGAAAGTCGAGCAGACCTACGGTCCCTTAGCCGAGAAAGGCTACGTGTCGAATTTACAGGTGCTGCAAGCAAAGGACCAACATGCTGAATCGGCTCGATTTCTCGCGGACGCCCAAAACCAGGCAGCCGCGGCTCGGCAATCACTTCAAGCGGTTAAAGCCCAGAAAGAGGTCTACATTCAGAAACGAATGTCAGACCTCGGGAGCGAGCTCGTGGCCATGCGAAACGATCTCGATGCAACACGGCAGAGTTTGAATAAGGCGATGCGTTTGAATGAATTGATCACGCTTGATGCGCCGGCCGATGCAGTGGTGCTGAAGGTAGGGAAAGTATCTTCGGGTTCAGTAGCGGCGAATGGATCCGTCTCGAGCCAATCGGAGCCGCTGTTTACTTTGGTCCCGTTGGGTGCCACGGTTGAAGTGGACCTGCGGATCGATGCGGCGGAAATTGGGTTCGTAAAGAAGGGCGATCCTGTCAAGATTAAGTTAGATGCCTATGCATTCACAAGACACGGGACAGGGACCGGTAAAATACTGAATATCAGTGAAGGCTCCTTCACCTTAAGCGACGACAACCAAGTCGTCGCACCATATTTTCGCGTCAGAATAGGTGTGACCGAAGTAAAGTTGAGAGGAGTTCCATCTGATTTTCGTCTCATTCCTGGGATGACCTTGCAAGGAGACATCCTAGTGGGAAGAAGAACAATCATGTCTTATCTTGTCGAAGGTGCTCTTCGGACGGGCGCGGAAGCGATGCGCGAACCTCAGTAATCAAACTTTCGTATGACCATACCTAGGGAAGGTCTGCAAAAGTCATAGCCAAGTAGGCCCGACGTGAGACGGTAGCGCCATGAAACAAGTCAGTCTTGCCAATACCGGATTTGAGCTTGTCACCAAGCGCACGCGCAAGCGTGAATTTCTTGATGAGATGAACCTGATGGTTCCCTGGGCTGAGCTGG
>Ga0209499_1000026_pt1 | contig 112863 bp, 125 predicted proteins | sample C_130208_EF_Meta_FD_187306 | JGI IMG/M metagenome (GOLD analysis project Ga0209499, IMG submission 187306) | Freshwater microbial communities from Lake Croche, Canada to study carbon cycling - C_130208_EF_MetaG (SPAdes) (version 2) | ecosystem: Environmental > Aquatic > Freshwater > Lake...
TTACGAAGTATGTTTATATATGGCGTCCCTAACGAGATTCGAACTCGTGTACCCGACGTGAAAGGCCGGTGTCCTAGGCCTCTAGACGATAGGGACAAAATTTTATTGTTAATTGTTAAAGAGCGTATGTTAATTTCTTAACATGTGTTTATTATAGCACAGTTTTCTATCTGTGTCAAGTGGTGCTCTAGGAAAGAATCGAACTTTCTATTCAGTCTTACCAAGACTGTGTTATGCCATTTAACTACAAGAGCTAGGATATCAAGAAAACAGGGAGTGTAATATACACATGTACACAGTAATAAATAATTAAATATTCACATGAACGATTACTTTTATCAATTGACTATCCAAGACGATCTTCTCTCAGCACTAAGAGAAGAATCAAAAAAAGAAGGTTGGCAAGAAAAATATAACTTTCCTATAAGAGTACTACCTCCGGTCTTCTTTAAAGATAGTTTATTATTTAAGTTAATTTTAAAGTTTAACGGAACTCCTGTTATTATTAAACTTGAACCAATGACATGGTATAATTGGCACATTGACGCAGTTAGGCAATGCTCTATTAATATGCTAATAGAGGGCAAAGATAGTCAGAGCTTCTTTGGTGAAAAAGTTAATTCAGATATACTAGCATTAACTGAATTAATATACGAACCAAATATCTATTACTTACTAAACACGCAGAAAACACATGCTGTACTGAATAGGCACAACATACGATATATGTTAAGTATTGGGTTTGAGTATCCAAACACATACGAATTAATTTTAACAGAATGTAAAAAATTAGTTAACACGGAGTGAGTGTAATGGAAATATCAAAAGCAGAACAACGTGTTATAAAATATAACCTAAAACAATATAGAGTAGATTAGGTTCGTTTGAAATTCAAAAAGTATTAGACTTTAATTAACGGTTTAAAAAAATCAACAGCTTCTTCCCATGTACTAAAGTCGGGATCAAATCTAATACTGATACAACATCGTGTTTGACTAGGATAAGATTCTTTCTTAGGTATTGTTACAGTATGAGGGATATTTGTTCTAATCAATAGTGGTGTAGATAATGTGTTAACGCTATCTAACTTAATATCTGTAGATAGGTCTACACCAAACTTTAATCGTTCTTGGTAATGTATGCCATGTGGATTTAAGTTAAAGTATTTAGGATCAGTGGGGTATAGCGCCTGTTTGCTTGTTGACCACCATGTAAGTTCTGCATCTATATCTGTAATTTCCCAATTAATTCCGCAATTAATTATTTTCCAGTCATTGTTATCTCTGATAATATCAGTATGCATCAGTGCTTGAGAATAATCTCGACCCGCAGCTTCCATTTTAAAAACTACCATAACTGAGGGTTTAACCCCAAGATTATAAAATATATCTAAAATTTCATCTGTTAACCATTCATACGGATCCATTGTTATCTGTGGCATTACATTTTTGTTAACCGTTTCTAGTAGATTAACTTTATCTTTTAAAGGACTATTTGGTAAATTTAAAAATTTATAATATTTAGACATGAAATATTTATAAGTAGTCTCTCCTATTATAAATATTTCATGACAAGACAAAAACACACTGGTGGAACTATAAACTTTCCAGGGACATCATTCCCGTCATTTGATTATATAGAATACGATGTTAAGGGTGTTGGTGTGAATCATTCTCCGTTAGTAAACATGGACAAATATATCGATCATAGCCAGGATGAAGAACTACATCGTGAATGCTGTATAGGTCTATCTAAAGTTGAATCGTATAACATGTCTATGTTCTGGGGAGCATTACCACCAGAGGTTAGATTACAATTTAATAATAAAGATAGCTGGTCTGAAATGATAAGATATTTAGATCAGTATGACCCCACTGGATTTCATCGGAAATCTTTAGAAGAAATAGTAGAAACATCTGAACCGAATCAAAGAATTTCTAGAATGTACAAATATGCATATTTTGCCATGGGGGCAGTTATTCCTTGGTTTTTTGAAGTGACTTTAAAATCAAACTGGTTTAGTTCAAAATCAAAACACGGAACATGGACCCACGCTTCTCAACATTTTCCAAAACTTATAAAATATTTAGACACGCTACCATTTAAAGAAATTGGAAGAGTTTTGTTTTTTGCCACTTATCCTAATGCAGGGGTTGCAATACATCGAGACAGTTTTGTTGAAGAGCATAAAGATCATAATATTAACTTATTTTTTACAAGTGGTGATAGGCCTAGTTTCATATGGGATGCAAAAAATAAAAACAAGATATATTTAGAACAAGGATCTACTAGCTATTTTTTTAATAATAGAGATTATCACGGCGTAGACCCTGAACCGGTATTTAGATATACGCTAAGAATTGATGGTGTATTTACTGATGAATTGCAAGAGGAACTTGGCCTCGATAATTCTTACGTATGGAAACCATCGTATGACAAGTAATATGAACTATGTTTACCGCTAAAACAAATTTACCATTTTGTAAATTACCCAACGAGATTGAACAAAATGTATTAACGGTTGTAAAAAACAATGCAAAACCCTTTCTAGAATATAGGTCCGGAGCGGGACTTTTTGAAATGAAGAAATCATCTTCTGAAATTTTTTATATAATTTGGGCTAAAGAAGCTATTGATAAATCAATAGATAATTGTGCTATTCAAACTGTTAGTCAAGGCACATTTGAACCACATATTGATGGTCCTTCATCCAGGGGTGCGCCGAGAGATTATAATCTAATGTATGTATTAGACCCCGGTGGAGATTGCGTAACAACTACATTTTATAAAACAACAGATGAATTAAAAAGTAAAATTCTCAGCCCAGGTAATAGATTAGAAAGAAGTTTGGCAGAACCTATAGATGTTTTTGAATTTAAAAAACACGAATGGATACTTATGAATAATAAATGTTTTCACAGCGTTGAAGGAATAACTAGAAAACGAATATGTTTAAGTATATCGTTATATAACAAAATTCCAGAATTTTTAATTAAGGTGCTATGAAAGAAATTCATAGGATCACAGATGATACTAACTATGCTGTCATAGAGATTTTAAAAAATGGTCTCAGGATGATGGAAAATAACAACGATATTATTAAAAATTATCATCCTGATTACGCATCGTCAAGTTCAAATTTATTTTACATCCTTAAAGAGGGCAGATATAAAACTGGAGGTTATTTTGTTATAACCGAAGATGGAAAGTATATTGCTAGTGCCGGATGGAATCCTTACCACAATGACACTGTATTATTGGGCACACGTTTTTATGTATTACCTCAATATAGACATCAAACTATTATTTCAACAAATATTCTTCCTATATGTATTAACGAATCTTGGGAATATCACCATCAGTGGATAACTATTAACCAGTATAATCATACATGGTACAAAGCATTATCTAGAAAAAGATGGAGTCATGTACCTCTTATTAAACATCTAATGCCATTGGGAATGAAGGAAATATATTATACCGATCAATGGGTATTAGAATTGAATAAAGAATCGTATCTAAAAGACGGACTACTCTAATATATTTTTTCTATATTCAGCAGGTAAAAATCTATGCACTACTACTACATCATTGGGTTTACATCTATTATTAAATAGCCAATCCCAATATACTCCAGTAACAGGTCTAGAAGATGCCTTTACATATTCATCAATACTTTTTTGATATCTAGACCATAGGAATTGATTGCTATCTTTTTTACCCCAACTCTTGTCCATCATTAATTTATCAAATGCTCTAATGTAATAATACTGATAAAACCCTTTAGCTTCTGCATAATCGATCATTTCAGATATTAACATAGAAGTAATTTTACCGCCTGAGAAATTCTTTAGATCAGATAAAATTAATTCAATCTTCCATGCGTTAATGTAAAAGTTAAAATGTGCAAATAACGCAGCACGTATAATACCGTCATCTTCATATACTAATGTCTTAGTGTACGGGTCATCAATCCACTGAGTATAATTAGAAATTTTCATATCTAATATATGCCTGGATTCTTTATCAAATTCTCCATCCATAACAGTATTCTGATTATGTAATAATTTAAAGATACTGTCAGTATCACTGGGTAGTAATGATCTAATCATAATGGCATTAACCTATTTTGAAACTGTGTAAATGATTCTTTCCATATATCCAAATATGGAATCATTCTAGACATTGTGTGAGTGAACATAAATTTATAATGTAACCCTCTCGAAAGCTCTCCACCATCATACTTGATTCTATCTTCAAGATCGGGCCAATATTTTTTATAAATGAGATATTTTGTAGACCTAGAACTCATTCGATATTGATTATTATTATTGCACACATTCTGTATCTCAGGTTCTAAAATCATACTAAGTGTAATTTCGGGAGTGTGTTGGAAAAAACCTATCCCTCCTAGTATTTGTTTTGCAATAGCAAATCTAAACCATGCTAAGATATATTCATATTCCAAATAATTCCACACATATTTTTCAGCATTGTTATCGTATAATCTCCAAATAGGATTAATTTCTCTCGATACATATAAATCACCGTTGCCTAATATAGGAAGTCCATTCCAGTTGTTCCATACAATGTCCATTAATTTCATGTGGGGCAGCATTTCTGGAAAATGGCAATGACTAATATTGAACATCTCAAGTGCTTCGGGGTTAACCAACCATTCTTGTATATCTATATCAACATACATAACATTAAGATTATGACGTTTGGAAAATTTATCTACATAGTACATCTCATGACGATTGAGACCATTTTTGAATCTAAAAGTAACAAGTTGAAAATCTAAATTAGTTTCTATAAATGATTTAGCCACTACTTCGCTATCATAACCTCCGCTAAGGAACACCATAGGTGTTCTGTTCAATCTCTGAGATTCTACAGACAGTAGTTTTGCAACTGCATGACATTCTTCCTGAAACGTTCTAGGAATCCTTTGTGCTCTGGCATAGGAGCATTGTAAAGCGTCAATCTTAATTTTGTCGTTGGGGTTAAATATTCCATTATTATACCCGTATACTAAATTATTATCTAATGTATATGGTTTCATTTTTAAAAATAAATATCTGCATCAACTACTTATATAAATATTGGTATGGAAGAAATTTATTTGTGCGATCAACAAGATCGAGAAAGTATTGTAAAAGTAATACAGGACAATGCACAACTATACGGCATCGATACTAGGTCGTCTGGAATTATGGATATGCATATTTCAAAAATTGATGAGGTGTTGTTAGGGAAATTTCCTGGAAAAGTTATAGGACATCAAATAGATGATAAATTTATAGGGTTTGGTACAATGTATTTTTGGGCAAAAATCCCATTTTGGTCTATACCAATTTCTTATACATCGTATGATTTAACACAAAGCAAGAAAATTTCTAGAAGTTATAGTATGGTTATGAATAAAATGATGCTGATAGCAGAAGAACAACATGCTTACGACTTCTATTATGTAACTAGACATGTTCCGGCACATATTTCCAGAAACAGATTATTATTACAAGAACTTACATTTGACAGATATCATTTTTACCCTGCAGAAATTATAGAACCGTTCAGTAATTCAAAATATGAAATTTATCAATCTCTTGTGTCGTCAGTTGCATACAAGAGCAGACATTCATTAGTAATAACACATGCCTGTTGTAAAAATGAATTTAGGAAATTAATATGATAGGCTGCGATGTTGTTAAAATTAATAGATTTTCAAAAAAGTTAGATAGGTGGGCAGTAAAGGTACTTACACCGTTAGAATTAGAAGAATATTCTAAAAAAACAAATAAGCTAGAATATCTGTCAGGAAGATGGGCTGTTAAAGAAGCAATTTTTAAAGCAGCCGGAGTAGTTAACATTAGCATTTTGACTGATAATTTAGGAAAACCTTATGTATTAGAGAATGATAATCTAGCAGTTAGTATAAGTCACGAAAAAGCATATGCGTTTGCAGTGGCTTTTTTAAATAAATAATTATATCTAAGGATTAATTATACCCAAGTAATTTAGGAAAAATAAACATGACAATAAAAATAAAAATGTGGAGAGAAGAAATTAGGCCAAATGTGGATGTGTCTTTTTGGGAGAGATCACAGGCAGATGAAGATTATTATACAGAGACATATAAAGTTACGAACTTGTTAGAATCAGAAAGTGCAACTCTGAGCGAAGACGGATTAACTAGATTAAAGGTCCAATGGTGGAATGCAACTCCTGGATTAACAGAAATATTAGCGGAAGATCTTTATATTAAAAGTGTTTTAAAAAGAAATAAAGAATATAATGATTCATTAGGAATAGAAAAAAGTTTATTGAATTTTGAAATATATGATAGTAGTGGAGTAATTATTTCAGCGGGGTCCTTCCCTGGAGTTGAATAATGTTAACTAAAATAAAAATGCAAACAATAGAACACCGACCTAACACATCTGTAGTTTTTTGGGAAAATCCTTCTGAATACTCAGAGCACATACAATCAACATACATAGATATAGATGTGTTATTGACACCTACAGTAGAGTTAAGTGAGGACCAATTAACTAAGACTATTACATACATTTGGGAATTTTCTCCAGGACTTCTTGTCACGTTATCAAAAGATCAGAACATTATCGACAATTATACTGCAAATACAACCTATAATGAAGGCGCGGGCATTACTAGAGAAGTAACAAAATTTGTAAATTACGATCCCAACAATAATTTTACTGCTGTGGGAACTATTAAAAACATTAACCTCTAAAAAATTCAAAAAAATCTGTCGTACTTTCTTAAGTATTAAATACAGTTATAATAGGAAGAAAATATTATGACCAATGACGCACTAACAGAACTGCAATCTCTAAAATCTAGAGTAGATAACCTAGAGAAACACCTAGAATTGAGAAATAAAGAAGTTCAAAAAATACTGCATTATGCCCAATCAGTAATGAAACCTCCTTCTAGTAAAGAATCTCTTGACGATTATTCCATTTAAATTTTTTAATTTTAAAAAAATTTATGATTTATTTGTCTTTTAATGTTCCGCAGGCATTTTTTCCTATTAGAATTGAAGAAATGCACATATGGAATGATATGTCAAAAAAATTCAATGTTCCTATTGTTCCCGTTTTTCCTGGAGTTTTATATTCTCAAAAAACTGATCCAATAGGCGTATTCAATATGATGGGACCCGTGAATACTTCTCATTATAGATTTTTAAAAACTCTAGAATCAAGAGGTGTAAGGTACATAAATGATATTGAAAATTCTACAAGGGCCGACGATAAGTTTTTGTCAGCATTAGAGTGCAGTAAATTTAATATCAGGACTCCAAAGAATGTTGATCTAAATATCCTTGCAGGTATTGGTGCAAACTTAAAAGGTGAAGTAACAGAAAGAATTGAATCCCAATTAGGTTTTCCATGTGCGATAAAATATCCAGTTGGGGGTTATGGCCAAGGACATTTTCTTGCAAAAGACAAGGTGGAATTTGGAGATTTATATTCAATTATTTCATTAACTAATAGCAAATTTGGTTTACAGGAATCGGGTATAGATTTTTTTGCACAAGAATTTATCAATAATGACGGAAAGTTTTGTCCTAGTATAAGAATTCTGATGTGGAAGGGAGAAATTGTACATTGCTTTGTAAGACAGAGTAGCACACATTGGAAGACAAATTTAACATTGCCGGCCAGTAATACAACTGCAGATCATTTTCATGATATTAACAGGCCAATAGATAGTGAATTACAGTACATTGCTGATACAGTCTATAAAATCTATAAACTAAATCTTGCAGGGTTAGATATTTTTGAAACTAATAACGGATATGTATTAGGAGAAATTAATTCTAGTCCTTCAATATATAGTAATACATTTAACGTTTTTGGAAAATCAGGGTTCAATCCCTTTGAAGAGATAGTCAAAGAGCTGCTAAGGTAATAAAAATCTCCCCCAGTTTATAAAAAATAAATATTGTTATAAACCGGTACCTAGCATATGACTAACTTTCTTCCCAAAACATTCAATGAACAGATTAAAATTTTACAGGGTATTAATCTGATACTATCCGTAATTGGAATAGTTTTACTTGTCACCAGCTTTAACATCTTTTATTTCTTAACTGCTATTTTAACATTTTTACTGTTTGGAATTGTAGGAGCGAACGCAGGATTCCACAGATACTTTAGCCATAGATCTTACACTACATCTAGACCAGTTGCAATTTTTCTTGCTGTCACTGGAACACTAGCCACATTAGGTTCCATCATTAGTTGGGTCGCAATTCATAGGTATCATCATTTACACGCAGATACTGAAAGAGATCCACATAGTCCAAGATACATAGGCTGGTGGAGAGCCTATACTTATGATTGGAATAGGACTGAAATTAGTAAAAAATTCATTCGAGATGTCATTAAGGACCCAGTAGTTGTATTTTTGCACAAACATTATTTCAAAGTAATCTTTACATACGTCATACTTCTTGCTATAATAAACCCATGGCTGGTTATATTTGCTTATGCAATTCCTGCAACAGGTTGTCTAAACGGTGTTGCTGCTGTAACAGTCATTGGACACATTCATGGATATGAGACTCATAAAACCAATGATACTGCTAAGAATAGTTGGATTGCAAATATAATGAGTTTAGGTGAGGGATGGCATAACAACCATCATGCACACCCATATCATTGGAAACAAGGTGAGAAATGGTGGGAAATTGATCCGGCGTCATGGATTATCCGAATGGTAAAAAAATGAAGACTATAATTAATTCAATTGAACTATTGGATGCAAACGGAACCTCTTATAACTCCTGCATAGATACTTTTAAGAAAGGTAATGCTGCAAATGTTACTCAACATACGGATCCAATATTAATTGGTCTACCTAAATTTGACATACCATTAACTGATGACGAGTTGCAAACTGAGTTAGAATTAGAAAATTACGAAGAACATTATATGCCCAGAGCTATTAAGCTAGCGGTATTATCTTCCATTCGAGCCTGCAAGAATATTGATATTCCTAAAAATACTGCGGTCATTGGGGTAACACTGCAGGGTTCTCAAGAAACAGGTGGACAAATTTGGAAAGCATTGTTTAATGAAAAAAAGTTTATAAGTCCCAGGTGGGGCGCTACGGTTACGCAGAGTGCAATATGCACAACTGTTAGTCGGACGTTAGGTTTAACAGGACCTAGTTTTATGATTAATCAGGCGTGCAGTGCATTTATTACCGCAATGAACGTTGCAGATTTACTACTAAATTCTGGGCAGGTAGAAGCAGTAATTGTAGTAGGAGTTGACTGTGCTACTCATCCTTTTACATCATACATCTTTAGCTCAATGAGTGTTTATACTAATGATGTTGTTAAACCATTTGATAAAAATAGATCGGGTATGGCGCTCGGCGAAGCCACAGTATGCTATGTATTAACAAAAGAAAATCGTGCAAGGCAAGCTCTTGCTAATTTAGCTAAGATGAGCGTTTATAATGATTATTACAATTTAACAGCTCCCAGTCCAGATGGATCTGCTGGTAAAATTTTGTTAAATGACATAACCAATAACAATGATATTATGTTAGACTCAATTAATTGCCATGTTACTGCCACAAAAGTAGGTGACGAAGCCGAAATATTGAGTCTCGAAAACTTACCATATTCTTGTCCAATATACGGACTAAAAGGATCAGTCGGACATACTATGGCCAGTTCAGCAGGAGTCGAAATTGCATATTCAATTGCAGGTCTTAATAACGGATGGGTTCCATATACTTCATCAACAACTGATCCTGTAGATTCTAAACATCAAATTGTATTACATAATATTTTAGAAAAAGAACAAACTAATTTTGCAAAGTTGAGTTTTGGATTCGGCGGAGTAAGTGCTGCGGTAAGGATAGAAAAGATATGATTAAATTTCACACAAAGTTAATGTCACTGCTAGCGGTACATACTGTATTGTATATATATGCTGTAGTATTTCACTGGGATTGGAAAATATTCCTTACTATGTTTTTAATACACAAGGTTTGGCACTTGATTGGAAATGAAGCAGGATTGCATAGACTATGGGCACACAAGTCTTACGAAACACCTAGATGGAAAGAATTTGTATTACATATCTTTTCAATACCGTTGTTGTATGGAACTAGTATTACTTACGCAGGGGTACATCGACAGCATCATGCATACAGTGATACTGAAAGAGACCCGCATGTAACAAGACCGTGGTGGAAAGTTGCATTCTATGTAAGAAACAAAGAATACGAAGTGGAAACTAGATTTGTAAAAGACCTAATTAGAGATCCATGGCATAAATGGACACATAAGCATTATTTTACTATCAATATATCGTTGTTGATACTTTCTTTAGCTGTAGTTGGGCCAGTATGGACAGGATGGATTCTTAGCTACATAGTTGTCCATAGTTTTATTGCAGCCGCTGTATTAAATGTTGTGGGACATAGGCCAGAATATAAACTAAGTTCAAGATCATTTAAAACCGATGATCAAAGTTCTAATAATTGGATCGTACAGATTTTTAGTCTAAATGAAGGATTACATAACCATCATCATGCAAATCCCGGCTCGTGGACGTTTATGATTAAAAAAACCAACTTAGATGTCGGTGCTTGGATAATCTATTATCTTTTTATGACAGCTGAACAAAGGAAGACTGCAAAATTTATTTGGAGTGTTGAATAATGGCAAGCACATTACCTACATGCTCTAATTTAAGTCTAGATACAAATTTTAATTTACCTAAATGCGTTATTGATAAGAATAGTGTCAATCCATTAGGATTAAATCATTATTCTTATTTTGAAAATTTAAATTTAAACACAGAAGATAAAGAAAAGATGTCTTCGTTTGTTGATACAAACGCACTCATTATAATGGCATGGAAGGAAGAAAATGCTGCATTTTGGCTAACTGAGCTTTATAAACTAACCACAGATCCTGTTAAGAGATTATTCTTCCTTAAAGAAGCATATGAAGAACAAGAGCATTTTTCATTATTAGTTGGTATTATCAATCAATTATTCGATAGCGAAACACTGAATAAAGAATTTTTATTTTTTAAGAATAACTACAACAATGTAAGAAAATTTGAATATCAGAATGAAAAGTTATCCTCATCTTTATTTGAGTACACAATTAAAGAAATTGAAGTGTTGGTTTATATTGATCAGATTAAACAAAACACAACTTTAGAACCTTTAAAGGAGGTTCTAAAATCTATTGTGTCTGACGAAATAGAACACTTACAATACGGTACTATTTTTATCGAAGAAGAAAAAATTGAACGCTACAAACCTATGTATAAGGATACACTTTATGCAAGTTTCCGGGCATTGTTTTCAAAATTCTATCCCAGTTTCCTATTGCATTACATTAAGCAGTATTGTCAACAATTTAATCTTGATTACAATAATGTGGTAAAAAACATAAAAGATAGTAACAGAAATAAAGATTTTATATTAACAATGGTCCTAATGTATTATAAGTATGGTCAGCTATTTGGAATAGTAGATAGTGACTTTGAAACAACGTTAAAAAATGCAGGTGTATTGGACCAGTACTATAAATTAAAAAATGAATAACAATCAAATAAAATTTAGTAATCTTGAAAATCTTCCTAATTTAAAAAGTTTAACAGGAATTTCTAGAGATACCACAATTATAGATTTAAATGATCCGTTAGGAACTAGTCATTATACATACACCGAACATTGCAATTTAAGTAAAGATCTTCGGGACACTATTGAATACGAACTAGGATTGCAAAGATTGTTAACTCAGGGTATGAATCATTATAGTAGTAACAGATATAAGAAAATTTTTAAAAAATACAATATCGATTATTATGAAATGCTCCCAGCTATTAAGCAAAGTCAAAAATCAAAAGACTATGTAGTATCTGTCATAAAGGGCATGTTCAATTTGGCCAAATCACTAAATATTATTGAACATGATGATTTTGAAAAATACTTAGATGATGCTAAAATAACAGAACGATATAACGCATACCTATGAAATCAATCACATTTCACCAAAAATTGATGAGTTTACTCTTCATTCATTTTGTACTAGTGAGTTACGCTATGTACTCCACATGGAATTGGGGATGGCTGTTGGTTATATTTTTTATATCTAAAATATTCAATGCAGTAGGAAATGAAATAGGATTACACAGACTATGGTGTCATAAATCTTTTTCTACTCAAAGATGGAAAGAGATAGTACTGCACATATTTTCAATACCCTTGTTATATGGAACTAGTATTACTTACGCAGGAATTCATAGGCAACATCATGCCTATTCTGATACTGAACGCGATCCGCATATTACTCGCCCTTGGTGGAAAGTTGTTTTTTATGTAAGAAATAAAATGTATGCTATAGAAAATAGATTTGTTTCAGACCTACTTAGAGACCCGTGGCACAAGTGGACACATAAGAATTACTTTAAAATTAATACAGCATTGCTGATTATATTTTTAATAACATTTGGCCCAGTATTCACTGGTTGGTCCTTAAGTTTTGTAGTAATTTATAATTTTATTGCGGCTGGTCTAGTAAATGTGTTAGGTCACAAGCCTGCATACGGTACTAGAACCTTTAATACAGATGACCAAAGTACTAATAATAAATTCTTACAATGGTTAACATGGAATGAAGGACTACATAACCATCATCACAAAAACGCAGGTTCTTATACCTATGTAGTTAACAAAGGTGATATTGATTTCCCTGCATTTTTGATTGAAAAACTTTTTATGAAAAAATGAACAATACTATTTTATTAAGAATTATACAACAAATAACAACATGGGGAATTATTCCCGGGTTAGCATATCTATTTTACCTTAACTATCTTCCTTACTATCTAGTACTAATTCTTTCAATTATTTTAATTAGTAAGATCGGAGCAAGCATAGGTCAACATAGATACTTTACTCATAAAAGTTTTAAAATGGTGCAGTGGAAAGAGAACATAGTTGCAGTCTTGGCCGCGTTGAGCACCACAGGAACTACTCTCCAATATGTGACTGTACATAGATACCACCATGGCAATAGCGATAATGGAAAGGATTTACATAGTCCTCACGAAATAGGATATTGGAGAAGTTTTTGGCATTGGTATAAAACCAATCCTATAGATCTAGCAGGACCTGCAACTATAAAAGATTTATTAAGAAAACCGTTATTGATACATTTACACAAATATTACTTTGCCGTGATTTTTACATATATCCTAATGTTAACTGTAATTGATCCTAACTTAGTTGTTTTTTGCTATATCATTCCTGCAGGATTTAGTTGGTGGTCAAGTGCAGTTCTAAGTCTTCCTTTGCACTTAGAGAGTCAAGGATATAGAAATTTTGAAATATCTGATATAACAGTTAACAGTCATCTTTGGAATTGGCTAACATTGGGGGAAGGACTTCATAACAACCATCATGCTAGGCCGGGCGAATATAATTTTGCATTTACAAAGAAACCCGGCGAATGGGACCTTAGTGCAATAATTGTAGATAAATTTTTGAAATGAACGAACTGTCAAAAAAGTCTAGATACTATTACCTTCTTTTTAATTTGCCAATTCAACTGACTGCTGTTTTGGCAACTTTCTACGGATTAATTAATTGGCCAAGTGTGTTGGGTTTTTATATACTAGTGTCCTGGCTAGGTATTCAAGCAGGTTCTCATAAATTATTCACACATAAAAGCTGGGAGCCTAGATATAGTTGGGTAAAATATCTAGTAGCAATAATTTCGTGTTTTGGTATGATGGGGGGTCCGGTAATATGGGCCAGTATGCACAGATGGCATCACGCTAACTCTGATACTGATAAAGATCCTCATAGTCCTAACAGTGGGCTAATTCATGCATATGCTGGATGGTTATTAAATCCTCCCTTGCCACCTATGACAATTGTTAAGGATCATATTAGAGATCATTTACTTATAAAGATAGACAAGTACTGTAGAGAGATTGTATTAATTGGAATTGTATGTTTAATGTTGGTTGATTATAGCATTGCATTTTCATTAATGTTAGCAATGAGTATAACATTCCACCTTGAGATGTTAGTCAATACATTTTTACACTCAAAGAAAGAAGGAACGTGGAGTTCCAGAAACAATATATGGTTGTCCCTAGTTGCAGGCGGTAGTACATTACATAAAAATCATCACGACAATCCTGCAAATTTTACTTTTAGTAAATATTGGTACGAATTAGATCCATCTGCGTGGATTATAAAGATATTAAAAAAATGAACAATTTATTTTCTGCATTTGATATTGTGCATAGATACATAGCACTGTCTAAACCAAACGTCCAATTAGCCAATTTATCTTTGTTTAAAAAGACATCAAGTCAAATTAATTATGATGACCCTGTTGGATTAGCTGATTATAGTTATTTTGAAAAATGCAAAATTGACAAAAACATTTTGCAGGCAATAGAATATGAAGTAAATTCTAAGGCTTTAGCTCATTTGTCGATTGTAGAAGAATTATCTGCTTATTGGTTAATTCATTCGTCAAATAGAATAACAGAACCTGAACTCAAACATACTTTATTAAAAATGGGTACAGAAGAATACGAGCACTTTCTGTTTTTTACAAATTTATTGATCAATAATTTTTCAGATATAGATGCTGCTAAATTAGTCCAAGATATGCGTAATTTAATTTTTGATCACAATATAGATACGAAACCTATTGAAGAATTTATTGCAATACATTGTATAGGAGAAGCAATTATTCCAAGTGAACTGAAACATCTATACAAAAATACAACCAACGAATATATGCGTAATACTTTAAAGGTAGTACTGTCTCAAGAGGCAAACCATGCAATAGCAGCAAGACAGTTTAAACCTTTGTTAAATAATATTAATAACAACAAACCTAAAATAATAATTTATATGTTAGCACAAATAGTTGTTAATTCTGGATTTGGATTCACTTATTGCCGATATAAGGAAGCATTAGCTGACCATGGGATAGATTACGAAACTATGAAGAAAGAAATTAAACAAAGCAGGCGATCAAAAGACGTGGTAATAAGCACTGTAGAAGAATTATTTCAACTAGCAAAAACATTAAATTATGCAGACGAGGATTTTGATAAATTTTTATATCAATCTAAAATAGCAAACTCTTATAAAGAATACACCCAATGACCACAGAATGGAAACATAGAATATTATTATCAGCTGCTTGGCTGAGTATCCCATTTACATTATGGTATTGCCATAGTATTGGAGATTACACACTATTTTGGGTATCTTACATCATTGCACAATTTAATAAAGTTATTGGAAACAATATTGCATTCCATCGATATTTTACCCATAGAAGTTTCAAAACAACTGCTTTTAAACATAAATTACTAGCATTTTGGACAATCCCATTAGCATCAAAAAGCCCTGTAGTATATGCAATGAACCACAGACATCACCATTTGTATGCAGATACAGAACGAGACACCCACAGTCCTGTGACTAGTTTTTGGCACACAATAACAGGCGCATGGGAGTTTAGGGGATATAAGTGGTTTGCTGACAAAGGCGTAGAGTTTAGAGTTAAAGATCTAGTACGAGATCCCACATTAAAATTTATTGAAAGACATTATTTTAAATTTTGGTACATTACTGCAATTATTACATTGTGCATAGACTGGAGGCTTTTTGTGTTCGGTTTCCTCCTACCAGCAGGTCATTACCATCTAGCGGCCAATCTTGCTGTTGTAGGGTTAGATCATTTAAAAATTCCAGGCAGTTATAGATCATACAATACTCCAGACAATAGCCATAATAATCATTTTATGGCTTGGGGCAGTTTAGGTGAAGGATATCATAATAATCATCATCAAGATCCTACAAAGTACAATCAAGCATTTAATAAAGGCGAATATGATATATGTGCATGGTTTGTTGACAAATTTTTTAAAGCAAAAGATGAAAAACACAACACAACATATAATTTTTAATTTTGCATATATTACATTTGGTATACTATCTCTATTTCTAATTAAAGATATATCCCTGTTATTATATGTTTGGCTTTTTATTGCATTTGGAAACGGCACAATAGGACACCGCTATTTTTCACATAACCAATTTAGTGTGCATAAAACATTACATTGGCCTTTAGCATGTTGGTCTACTATTTCTGCGTACAGCAATACTGGATATTGGATTGCACAACATAGACACCATCATAGACACACTGATACTGAAAAGGATATACACAGCCCAGTAAATGGTGTTCTACAATCTTTTATATTTTGGCCTTTTAATAATAAACGGATAGATAGCGTATTCAAAGATAGAACTACAATAATTAATATGGCAACAGCCATGCGGGACCCGGCTATTAGTTTTACTACAAAGTATTTTATACCAATTAACTTGATTTTTATAATATTATTTTGTATAATTGATATTAACATAGCATACTGTTTTGGAATATCTGTTATCATAGAACATGTTCGATTAGGGCTAATTAATACTATAACCCATACAGATAATTTTCTAGGTAACTATAGAAATCACAACACAAAGGATAAAAGTTATAATAACTTATTACTGGGAATAATATCATTAGGATTTGGATGGCATAATAACCATCATGCTAACGCAAGTAAATTAATTTTAACTGAGCGTTGGTGGGAAATTGATCTCGAAGGGTATCTAGGTAAATTATTATCATTAACTGCAAGAGGAAAAAAATGACTGAACAAACTTTAGAAATTGTATTAAAAATTACGGCAAAGCACTTTAAGAAAAATATAGAGACTCTAAATGAATCTACGCATATTATTAATGATCTAAAAGGAGACAGTTTAGATGCTGTTGAATTAGTAATGAACATCGAGGATCATTTTAGCATCGAAATTCCAGAAGATGATATGACTGGCGTTAGAACACTAGGCAGTATTGCAGAAGTAGTTGCACAAGTTATATCTAAAAAGAAATAACACCGCAAGGGAGTATGACTATTTCGAAAAACCCTAAACGGCATACCTTCCAGCAAGAGAATTATGTTAAACGTTGTGAAGAGGAAGGTAAAGAGCCTAATACAGATTACTTAGATCTTTTTAAATCATATCGTCGGCAAGACGAAGAAAACATGGTTGATCGTTAGTTGGGATCATTCACTACTCCAATTAAATGTAATCTCGGATTACTTGAACAATTCATAAAGGTATGCTGTTTAGTAGTATTAACCCAATATATTGCACCTACGGGCATATGTTGTGCAAAGCCTAGTTTAAAAACAAAATAACATTCTGAATTAGTTATTAACGGTATATGAATCCTCGGAGTTTGGTCTCGGTGCATACTATAACATGCATATGGTCCAACCCACATTAGTCTAGTTCTAAGTAACCTATATTTATTAATCACTTCTTCAAATACAGTATCTTTGAAAAATGGATTTAGATTATTATAATCAATTTCTTGCCCTTTGTTTTTTCCAACTGCACTTGACCACGGATCTTCATCCATTTTATATTGCAGTCCTGTTTGTTTTCCTTTATGCCCGTACTCTGTCCATTGTATATCTTTTGCAATTTGAAAATAGCAATCTAAAAGAGTAGTAATAGAATATGGCTCAATGATCTTTATCATCATGTATTTAACTTGAAAAAACACCCAACAATGTTTCCTACTATTTTGGATCACAAATCATAGATGTTGTATGGTTTCGCCGGGCAGAGTCGAACTGCCGCCAAAAGTTTAGGAAACTTCTATTCTATCCATTGAACTACAGCGAGGTGTGTGGTCTGGCGTGAAATTGTTACATTCTTCTAAACTCTTAATTATTATAAGATTTTTTATCTGAGTTGTAAGGCAATCAATTTTTAATTGCTGTGCTTTAATGGCATACGGATTTTTTGGATCTAAATACAAATCATATTCAGGCAAATAAAAATCTGGAAAATAATTATGTGTTACATTCTGTTTGTCAGTCCATCTAATCGGATCAGGTCTTTTCCATTCTACATTAATACTATCAAGTCGAATTGCTAATGCTTCCTCCCAAGAAGAATCCAAACTAATAATAGTACCATTTTTTTGAGTATATTTTTTAATAGATCTTACAAGGCGCCTATGTGGACTTGCTAATGCTTTTTCTCTAAGATGCTGTTTAGTTTCTTCAGAATGTTTCCACCCAGGATAAGAATGATTTACTCCATTATACTTGCCATCGGCCCATGCTTGCTTAATTCCAATAGTGCGTTTAGCAATTGATTCAGTTGTTTGCATCTGCAAACAATTTGCTGCTTCTGTATACATTTTTCTTTTAGGATTACAACTGCACCATCTAACATGGTTTGCTCTATTAGCAATATTAAATATGCTTAAATCAACCGCGCAATGTGGACATACACTTAACTTAATAAATTTAACTGCCGGTCCAGTACCATTACATGCTTTATGATGTTGGGCAAACCCTTTGTTATTAATTTTAATATTGCACTTGTTGCACTCGGTAGTTTTCATGTTTTCCTTAGTAGAGTGCTTAGTGCGGCTGGCAGGATTCGAACCTGCGGCAAACCGGGTAGAAGCCGGTTACTCTATCCAACTGAGTTACAGCCGCACTAAGCACTCTACTTATTTATACCTAGTTCCCTGTATTTTCCACTATACGAACGCCAGAGATTGTTTGGTACCCCGTGTCTGATTCGAACAGACATCCAACTCCTTTTGAGAGAATCCGCACTACCAATTAGCGTAACGGGGCATATATAGAAACACATTGATGTTTTGAGGCACTTAAACTAGGCACGTCACGTCTTAGGTCAAATGCCACGGACTTCTCGGTCCTGATCTCAATGTGTTTTTATATATGGTACCTTCGGGCGGATTCGAACCCCCAACCACCTGCTTCTAAGGCAAGCCGCACTACCAATTAGCGTACGAAGGCATTATAGGTTTTCGAGAGACCAGCTATCTTTCTGAAGGACTCACTGGCGTGTCTCGTATGAGCGAGTTTAAACTACCTTGTATAATTCTACTGGTGTGTCATGCATCAGCCTAATGCACTAGAATACAAGGGACTCGAATCTCTACGTCTATCTCGAAACTGGTGCCGCTGCTTGGATTCGAACCAAGATAACCCCCTAGACATGGATTAAGAAAATTGCTGAACGTACTCTGCACAGAGTCACCCTTTTATAAGGCGTCCTACCATTAGACGACAGCGGCATTGATTTGGCGGTAATGACTGGACTCGAACCAGTAACACTCTCCGTATGAAGGAGGAAGACTACCATTGTCCTACATTACCATATAGAAACACACTCCAGGAATCGAACCTGTTACCTCGTTCAACAAGGCTATACTAACAAACCAATGGCCATTGATCTGAGTATGTTTTTATATAGAAATGGTGAGACCGGAAGGTACTGCCCCTTCTTAGTCGGATTAAAAGTCCGATACTTTACTTTTAAGTTACGATCCCATATTGGTCCCACACCACGGTAACGATCCGTGTTTTACCGGTTAAGAGCCGGTTACATCACCTTAATGTTTGTGAGGGTTAGTTGTATTAAATTGATTTAATGTGCCAACCCTAGACCAATACGGGATCTAGAGCGACACTAACGTTTAGCACGTTTCATATCGTTCTCCTTTGAACATAATTAAAATTGGTACCAAGAGTCGGGATCGAACCGACCACACCCGATTCTTCAGACCGGTGCTCTACCAACTGAGCTATCTTGGCATTGATGAATATGATAATAGGGGTGACCACTGAGAAGTCTCACTCAGACTACAACTTTCACAGAGTTGGGTGCCAATTTTACACTATGGTCACCCCTATTATCACATAAACTGGCAGGGGCTGAAGGTAACGCTCCTTCTCACCTAGTTTCAAAGACTAGTATCTGCTCTTATCGATTTAACCCCTAAATATAACAGGATGCTTATTTTTCAATTAAAAGTTGAATTGTATAAGTTTGCTGAACGCATCCTAAAACTGGTAGCCACGGACAATTTCGAAATGTCGACTTATCGCTTATCGGGCGATTACTCTGCCTCTGAGTTACGCGGCTATATTTGGTGCGTCCCGAGAGGTTCGAACTCCCGACCCCCGGCTTCGTAAACCAGTGCTCTAATCCAGCTGAGCTAGGGACGCATTAAATTTGGAATCTGGGGTCGGAGTCGAACCGACGGTTTTGAGGATTTGCAATCCCGTGCATTGGGCCACTCTGCCACCCAGACATAATAAAACAGGATCAACTTTTTAGTTTCTGGATAAAAGAAAGTTGTTTAAGTTTGCTGAACTGATCCTAAAACTGGTGCGGGGTACAGGGTTCGAACCTGCGACCTTCGAGTTGGCAACCCGATGCTCTACCAAACTGAGCTAACCACGCATACTAAAACTGGTCTCTCCTGTGGGACTCGAACCCACGAAATCCTCGCCCCAAACGAGGTGGCATAGCCGCTAACCGAAAGAGAGATAAAATTGGCATCCCCCCAAGGATTCGAACCCTGATGAACGGTGTTGGAGACCGTGATCTTGCCATTAGATGAGAGAGATATATTTGGCGGAGCGTGTAGGAATCGAACCTACTCACCCATTTCTGGATGACGGGTTAGCAACCCGCTGCCTTGACCGGTCGGCCAACGCTCCTAAAATTATTACGACTGGTAGGTCTTGAACCTACAAAGGCTATGACTATGTCTTCGCCCCGTCCCCATTCTATGCTATGAGCATAGCGGGAGGTCTTCCATATTCCACTCACAGTCGCAAGTATATTATATACTTATTTGCTGGGTGTGTCAACTGATTTTACATGAGTTAGTTCTTTATTAATAAAGTCCCATGCTCTTTGTAACAGTCGTTTGTAGTGGGGACTATCTGTTTTTTCTGGATATAAGTCTGCTATGTGTTTAATTTCAAATGCTTTGTTTAAATATGCTGTCATTTTTGTTCTAAATGCAGTTGGATCTAAATTAACCAGTTTAGGTATTATTGGTATCAATACGTGCAATGCTTCAACAAATCGAGCATTAATTTCTGCAGGTTCTGCTCGATAAGCAGTATCCGGATTTGCACGATCTGCTGGATTCCTTGCTGTACGATATCGTGTACTTTGGTTAGCCCTGTTCAACGATTTCATATCGTCCATAGCGTGTCTTAGCTCGTGTGCAATAGTATTACGCATACGTTTAGTAGACAGATAATCTGCGTTTAACGATATTGCCTTTTCCATTGGATCCCATTGTCCGAGATGGGAGTCTGCCGGTGTGGCTTTTCCATTTAATCTACGTACAAGATCTACAATAGCGTCATCTGAAGATATTTCTAAACGAATTCTATCCATAGCAGGAATTGGAGTATTAAACAAATCCCCAATACGCCCAATATGTATCACGCCCGTTTCATCGTAGTCTAAATCAGTATCAGCGTATTGCTGTAGATAGTCATAGACTGTGTCAGCAAGACTCATGATAGCACGATCTTCTTCAGCGGTTTCAACCAGTAATTCATGTATTCTCATACACTTATTTAGTGGTGGAAAGCGGAGGAGTCGAACCCCACCCTGTTCTTCACAAGGACCCAGTTTTCAAGACTGGTCGGGGAACCAACTCCCCTGCATCACTTTCCATGTTTGGCAATCCTGCGGGGAATCGAACCTCTGCCGACGGCGTGACAAGCCGCTGTACTGACCAGGCTATACTATGGGACCTAAAACTGGCGCCACAGACGGGAATCGAACCCGCCTCGATCGGATAGACAATCCGGTGCCCTACCCAGAGGACTACTGTGGCAAAATTGGCATCCTGCACGGGTATCGATCCCGTTCCTACACCTTGAAAGGGTGTTGATCTAGCCAGTAATCTAGCAGGATATAATTTGGTGCTCCATGACAGAATCGAACTGCCGTAACCTGATTACAAAACAGGTGTAATACCATTATACTAATAGAGCTAATTTGGTGGACCATGGGGGAATCGAACCCCTCAAGACATGATCATTGCAAGTGATCACCGTAACCCATTACTCAGCCCATATAAAAACACACTACCAGTCCCGGGGATTCGAACCCCTTTCTCTTGTAGTTTACCACGACCTTTTCAGTCAGGCAAGTAATGTGTTTGCATATGGCTCCATCTGTTGGATTCGAACCAACCTCTTCCGGTTAACAGCCGGGGGTACTCACCGAGAATACTAAGATGGAATAGAATATTTTGGTGGAACCCCAAGGAATCGAACCTCTTGCCTCCACCCACCTTATTTTGGCTACGATTTTACAGACCGCAAGCGGGAAAGGGCTCCATTAAACACACTCTAACAGTTTATCTTTCTGCCTCTCTGTACTATGTACATTGAACAAGTGTGTGTATTAAAGCACTCTTCATGGATGAACCCACGTGTGTCCTTGCGGATAGAGAATGCTTTAATACGTAACCATTTTCTTTCCACAAGAGGAAATGCCATCCGGTACGCCGCCCGTTTGCTCCAATGTTTTAAGTGCGGAGCCAGGACCTCGTTTCCTGTATATTCACACTTTGCGATATTAACGGCCTCCGCAGAGATCCTCTCGCTTTCTAAAAGCTTCATAACTTTGAGCAGCTCTTGCTAACTTGTTCTGAATAAGTTGTTTAACCTGTTCAGGAGTTAGTGTGTGCTGTCGAAGCCATTCTGCTTGTTTGATCTGTTTAGTATCCATGTTCCTTGCGGAAAACAAAAAACCCCAGGGTTTCTAATCCTGGGGTCCTTGGAAGTTAAAATGTAAACTTGTTACACTTTGGTCTCCTGGGACCCCGAGCTAATCTCCGGTGTGCGATCATAACTTGACAGACTATTAATCGCTAACCAGCTGGCGGACATGCATCCAACCTGTTTGGCTATCGTATTAAAATGTTGTCTTTGTTGCGATTGCATTTTGTTTTCTCTTTAAACCTTTTGTTTACATCAACAGCACCATTGCTGCCTATGTGTTAATTATACATTTATTTAGTCTCGTTGTCAACCACTATTTGTAATTTTGACAAAATATTTTAATTTATTTTATCTAGTTGCCTACGGTACTTGCTAACTTAACTCTATTGTACATTTATTTGTCTATCTTGTCAAATACTTTTGGTAATTTATTTTGTTGTATTTTTACAACATTTTGTTGCCTGTTGTTCTTACTAACAAATCTCCATTGTATATTGTCATAACCTCAATGCTTTACGAATCTTAGTAGCACTAATATCAGTTACTTTTTTATCAAATGTTTCCTCACCTACGGTGTAGCCAACTCCTCGACCCCAACCAATATGTACGATGTTAGGAACAACTTGTATTTCGTATTGTCCTTGATACAACGGATCTAGATCACGACGAATAAAACTTTTAACTTTTGCCACTTCAAATGGATTGTTTCCTTGCCATCCTTGTACATCACGTACTTGAATAATAACTTGTCCAGTCTTGGCCAATAGCCTTTCAAACAATGCACGATGTCCTTCATGCCATGGTTGCCAACGCCCTAGCATTTGTACTGTGGGTTTTTTCCAATCAAATACAGGACGCAGTCTATTGTCCAATATGTGTGCTGCAACAAACTCTCCCCACTTAACAGCATTTTGTTCTGTTATTCTGAAGTCGTATACCTCAGGTTCTACAAACATGGCATTAGTATCAGCATAACGGCTTTCACGGATAGTGTCTACCCATACTGTCCAATCTGCTTTGAAGTTGTTACGCATTTCGACTAATGGTGCAACAAAGTCGCAGATCACATAGTCCATATCAATCATGGCATCTGCTAGATCACGCATACGTTTACTTTGACGAATACGGCCAGTTTCACTAAAATCCCAATCGTCATATTTTTTACGGACATCATCGGCATTTAGCCAACCTACACGTTTCCTATCTGCTTGTAGATGATCCACGATGTGTTGTGCTAGATAAGTCTTGCCTGCTCCAGGCAGGCCCATTATTAATATTTTTTTTGTCATGGGTAGAAATGTTTAAGTAATTTGTAAGTGAGAGAATAGTTATCTGGGCATGGAGTTTTAATTGAATTAATTTTTTCACTAAACACTAAATCTTCATAATGTAAATCTAAATCAAATGTAGCAGGATACTCATCTAATATTTTATTGAAATATTGTATTGTTCTGTTTATTTTATGAATTTGCATTATATTGATATTTGGAACATTTTTTTCATAGGGGGTATCTTGATTATAACCATAGGTTTTTCTTTGATGTGCAATATACAGACTTGTGGCTTGTGCAATAACATCTCTTCTTCGAATTCTTATTAAACAACAATTATGTTCACTAATAACATCTTTAACAATATCCGAGTATACCATACGTCTTTTTACAGTATTAGATTTTATCAGATCGCCTGCGTGAAGTTTTAATACATATGGATCTTTATTATTAATAGAAGTAATTAATGATGCAAGACTATCTGGTTGACCCGGTTCTATAAAAAGTTTCAAGCTAGGATATGAGGTTAATAATTGCTGAAAAATATCATATGTAAGAGCAGTTGAACCTGTACGTAGACTAGATAAAATAATAACCGGTACTTTATTTATATTGTATAACAATTTATTTAACTCCAATGATCATGTATCTGGTAAATTCCCAAGTAGGATATTTAAATTCTTTAAATCCTTTAAAGTAATATGTAGTTAACGGATACTGATTTACAAAACTATCTAATGTTGTACTATGTATTATATGATCATCATGTGGCATATTATTGCCTTGTAATGCAACATGTGTACCATAGGGTATGTTATTCCACCAATCCATACTTTCAAAATGTTCTGTACTTGTATTAATTATAACATCAACATCTATTGGAACAACAGTATTACAATCCATTGTAACTGCTTTGAATTTCCAATCTTGCCATTTCCAATTTTCATTGATCATATCCGCCATAGCTTCACAGGTTGGATCAATATCTATGCTACGAATTTCTTTTATTTGAATATTATTACGACTATATAACAAAAATCCAGTTAGGCCATACCAACCGCCATAGATCCATATTGTGTCTACTGAGTTAACTATTTTTTCTAACTCTTCACACAACCAAATTTTACTACCGATCTGTCCACTAGAGAAAGCATCTTTGTTTAACATTATCTCTCCATCGGTGTGTTAACAACATCTAATTGTAGTGTGGGGTAAAATGAACTCCATGTCAGTGTCCTTTCATTAAATACCACTATTTAATAAAAAAGAGCCTTTCGGCTCTTAGTACTGGTTACGCGAATCCAGCGACACGCTATTTTGTGCCCGATTTAATTATGTTTCCAAAAAAATTTCAGAAGCTAGGAATTACTTCCCTAACAGACTGTCGACCTTTGCTTCGGCAAGGGTTAGACGATATTCGATGCTATCTAGTGCTGGGTCAGATGGGGTAGCAACTGCTTCAGCAACTTGCTCATGTACTTCAGCGGCAACTTCTTCACCTGTTGCATTTGCAATAACTTCAGCAACTGCGGCTGCAACTTCAGCGTGAACTTCTGGTGCTGGAGCCGGCATGTCAGCAACTGCGGCCAAAATAGCCTCTGTGATTGCAGCTGGGTCAACTACAACGTCTGGTCCAGCTGTAACAACTGCCAAGACAGCGGCTGCAATAATATCAGCAACTTCTTGTTGAGTAACTGGCGCTGCTTCAAGTTGTGCTGAAACAACGTCAGCAACAATGTCAGAGGCTTCTGCGTGGTCAGCACTTGGTGATAGTGCAACTACTTCTTCAACATCTACGGGTGCGTCACCAGCAGGTGCTGCAACAATAGCGTCAATGTGCTCTTGAGTTTGAACAGCAATCAACTGATCAACTTGAACTTCAACAAGTGTTAATCTTGCGTCTAGTTCTTCGATGCTTGTGGCAAAGTCTGTGTTAACTGTGGTTCCAGTTAGGTTGGCTAACTTAACTTCTACGGATACTAATCGTCCGGCTAGGTCGTCTAATCTCATGTGGTTCTCCTTAAGGTTTTATGAGTGTGTACCATTATAGTACACTATTATTTATCTATTAACTTATTACACAATTATTACAATTTAATATTTTTCAACCAAATTATCACGGAATATTTCCCAAGCTCGTTGCCAACTCCAACGATAGCTTACTCTATGCACATCAGCTCTATTAATTTTCAAACACTTGTCAACAGCTACTCGTAGACCTTCTCTACCTTCAGCCATAAATCCAGTTATACCTTGATCAATTACATCTTTGGGGCCTTGACAGTTATAGGCAGCAACCGGAGTGCCACAGGCCATGGATTCAATCATCACAATGCCAAATGTTTCCCACTTACTAGGAAACACAAAAACTTCAGCATTGGCATAATAACGTGCTAGATCTACGCCGGTCTTAATCCAGTGAATGTAACATCTGGATATTGTTTCTTGTATGTTTCCAGCATCGGTCCGTCACCCACCATGATCTTTTGGTAACCAGGATAATCTAATTCTAAGAAATCTTCTAGATTCTTTTCTTTACTAACACGGCTAACACATAACAAATATTTGCTAGGTAGCTGCTCTCTTAACTCTGGTTTAAAGATCGTTCTATCAACGCCGCGTGTCCAAGGAATAACTTCGCCCTTAAATCCGTGTGCTTGTAATTCTGTTACCATGCTGTCCGTAGTGGTCAACACCTTGCCACTGTGTTTGTGGAACCAGCGAACAAAGTGCCAAGTTAAGAATTCTGGGATTCCAAATAGTTTTTTTAACCCTTCAGGAAATTTAGTATGATAAGCGGAATTATGCCTAATATTAGCCAATGACAAATACTTTCTAGCCCAACAACCAAGAGGACCTTCTGTCGCGATGTGTATATAATCCGGAGCAATCTCCTTGATCTTCTTGCCCATGTTACGGGGGTAGGCAAGTTTGACTTCGTTATATTTAGGGCAATCAATGTAGCTGAACCACCCGGGATGCAACACCACAAACTTATAACCATCCAAAATCGCACATGCCTCAATATTCGTATAGGTCGTGACCACGCCATTAATTTGCTCCGGTAAATTATCCGTTATGATTAGGATTGTTTTTTGTTTCATATTGTATTTACTAATAATAAATTAAGCCATTGTCTAATAGGTTTCTCCGTCATTTAGATAAATAAAAGTATGAAACAACAAATATTAGAATACCTACAAGCATCTACTCTACAGAAGAAACTGATCTTTAGTCTGCGTAAGGCTTCTTGGTTTGGAGAGTTAGAAAAACAATTTGTTCAATTGAACTTGCCAGCAGAGTGGAATCTACAGAGAAAACTGTGGCATTATTGGAACGAAACTAATATTGTTCCTTTATGCCCAATCTCGGGTAGGGAAAGAAAATGGAGAGACGGAGCGGCTGTTGAACGTATAGATATGCCCGGAATGAGCGAGGGATACAGTATGTTTGCTGATTACAAAGTAGCAGGCAAAGGTATTAAAAAATTAGCCAAACAAACTCTGCTAGAAAAATACGGAGTAGATAACCCTATGAATCTACCCGGGATGTCAGAACAAAGAAAGAAACACTTTATTGAAAAATACGGTGTAGAAAATCCCAGTAGCAACGAACAAGTAAAACAAAAAAGAATCAATACTATGATGGAAAGACACGGGATTCCACATAATTTAGTAAATTGGCAGGAAAAGTTTTTTAATAAGTTTGGAGTCCGTAACCCTGCCCATGTTCCGGAAATTGCCGAAAAATTATGCTACAACAGATTTAAGAAAAGAAAAGAATATACGCTATCAACAGGCGAAATCATACATCTACAAGGATACGAACCGTTTGGGTTTGACTACTTGAAGACAAAATACCAAGAAAATCAAATACAATATCGTAAAAAAGATATGCCAGAACTATGGTATAACTGGCAGGAAAAAACTCGTAGATATTATTGTGATTTCTTTGTAGCAGACGATAACCTGGTAGTAGAGATTAAAAGTCCATTTACTTTGAGTCGCGATCTTGATATCGTAAAACAGAAAATCCGTTCTGCTCAAACCAAGGGACACAAAGTTCTCCTGTTAGTATTTGATCGCTATGGACAGGTCGCACTGTTACCGGCTGAAATTGATTTCCTACTAACTGAATAATAATCCAATCACCGTTGTGTGTTTCACACAAGGCAGTACAACTTTCTACCCAGTCCCCGGTATTACTGTACCAAACTCCATCTATTAGTTTTATTTCGGCCAAGTGTATATGGCCACATATAATACCATCATATCCGCGTTTCTTACAATACGCTGCCAGATTCCGTTCAAAGTGGAATATAAAATCCACAGCTTTTTTTACTCGTCCTTTAAGATACTGGCTAAGACTAAAGTACCCAAAACCAAAGCGATGGCGTATCCAATTGAACCTACTATTAAGCGATAAAATGATATCATATGCTCGATCTCCTAAAAATGCTATCCAGGGTGCTAGTCTGGTGATGCCATCAAACAAGTCACCGTGAATGACTAGATAATGCTTACCATCGGCACCTATATGCTCTATTTGATTGTGTATTTCTACTAGACCAAAACTGAAACCATACGGAATCATTGGTCTTAAAAATTCGTCGTGATTACCTGCAATGTATACTACTCTGGTGCCACGTTTGGCATGACCTAAGACCCTACGAACAACATTGGTGTGACTTTGTTTCCATCGCCATTTGTTCTGCTGTATGCGCCAGGCATCGATGATGTCGCCGACCAGGTACAAAGTCTCACAAGAGTTATGCTTCAAAAAATTATCAAGTTGCTCCGCCTTGCAATCTCTTGTTCCTAAATGTACATCACTCACACATATTGTTCTATAAGTTTTGAGTTTATTTGACATACAGATATTTATTGTAAAATGTTTACCAGAATATTACAACTGTGTTACAAATATAAATTGCAAATACAAAGATCATAAATATCTACACTTAACACTACTGCTGATAAATATCTTTGAGACTTGCAGGATTTCATTAATTCAAGGAAACTTAACATGAAAAAAATTGTATCGCTATTTTTATTGACAGCATTAACAGCCTGTGGCGGTGGAGGTACTTCAACAGACGTATCAACACCACAAGCAGTGAAATCATCAGTGGAAACAACCACTGATCTACCAACATTTATTCAACTAACTCCCGGCATGGCCACTATTAGTGGATTTGTTGCTGGACCGGTCAGAGAACCAATCCCAGTGATAAAATTATCGGTGGAGACACTTGCTCAAATGCCTCCACCGTTTGTAACTGGTCCAAATCCTGATGGATCACCGTCTGGCCCGTTTGTTGCTGGGCCTGTACCGTTTGTTACAGGACCACAACCGCAAACACCCTGTGCGCCTCAGTTTGTAGCTGGACCTGTTGTTGGGCCTACACCCTGTACTGTGCCAGTTCCCAGTGTGCCAGTAGTTGGACCGGGTCCTGTAGCCCAGTTGCCTTTTGTGATTGGTCCTATCGCAGGTCCTGTTGTTACATTAACTCCGCCCGTAGTAATTGGACCCAGCATTGTAACACAACCTGTGATCAATTACTGTACCAATGGATTTGTAGTTGGACCGTGTACACCACTGCCCACTACATGTAAACCGGATACCCCCGGTGGATTTGTAACAGGCCCTTGCTCGCCGTGAAAAAGCCCCTTGCGGGGCTTTCATCTCTGTGTTAAATCTGAACTATGGTCCACTTGTGTGTGAATGGTTTGCCTTCGGCCTTGTGTTTCAAGATTTTGGCGAATTCTTTCTTACGAAGTTCAAGCTGTTTCTCGGCATCGTGGTCGAAGCATGCCTTATACAACTCAGAAATTAATTTTCGTTGTTTCATAGGTTGCCCCTCCTTGAAAACTATTTATACCGTTTTGAGTTAAAACAAGATTTTCTAGCCAAATTATGTACGATTAACAATATCAACGTGACATTAAATTATTAACAAAGTCCAGCAGTAGGGTATGATGTTGGCCGTGATGCCAATGCCGCTTTAAGTACGGCGTTGCATACCAAGATTCTAAACTGTCGGGACATGCTCCCATAAGTCCAATTCTATTCTGTATTATGGCCATTGGGTCACCGTTTGCATATGAAGCAATGGTGGTGAATTTTTTAGCATCACCTACAAAAGCACATCCATCGCGGAAGAACATTTTCTGAGGCGTATTATTCCATATGACCGATGCAACTGTATTATAACTACGTCTGATATCAGCAGTGGGGCGTTTAATGTATTGCACAGCATCTACACCGTCTAATATGTCAAAGAAGTGTTTTCCGGCCCAGTATGCACCAATGCATATTCCCAGATAACGGCCGCCATTACTAACATAGTCTGCCATTGCGTTTGCGGATTTTCTTAGAAAATATCCATCATAGTCGTCGGCTTCTCCCACACCACCAGGCAATGCAACCATGTCTACATTCTTAAATGTACTAGAATTGCATTGTGCGTGACTAAACATTTTAATATTGTAGTATGGTGAAAGCACTTTAACCACACCATCGCAGCATTCTTCTGCTTCTTTGGAAGAATAATCTTTAAGCAGGGCAATAGTAGGCTTCATTTGAATATTGTATGTTCTGAATTAATCCACATGATCAATATTATTAGCCATAATATTCTTAATATATGGTCGACGATTATTTCATACCAATCAAACCATGTTTTTTTATTTTGATCTTGTTGTGTCATGTTGTATTGCCGGTTGTTCTATATTAATTTCGGGTTCAATATATTTGTCCCAAACTTTTTGACCAGCATTCCAGCCAAATACTGTACAAAATCCTATAATAACATATGTAAGAATAAATTCCATTGTTGTTCTCCTAACTGTATTTATTGGGGAAGTTTCTAGGGATTAATTTTCTTTAATAGCAAGCGGGATATCTGTATGCTACATATTGGTCAGTGCATGAACAAGGCAATAGTAGGTTTCATAATGTTTTGTTAAATTTTAATAATAGATTCAGGGCCCATTAATTCTTTAGATCCCTGCATGGTTCGATCTTGATTACGAATTCCCGGTGTACTTGTATCTTGTACTGGTGCTGCTCCGGGTACTGATTGTGTTGTTGTTGTTGTTGCTGTAGTAACGGGTGGTGCGGGTGGTGCTTCGGGTGGAGATAGTGTAAGGTCATCTAGCCATTTGACTTTTCTAGTTTCGTTCTTTGTATTAGTTTCTGCTCTAGCATTCTTAAGACCTAGATCCGGTCTACCTGTCATGTACCTAACTGTAAGATAGGGTTCGTATATACCAGTAGGAGTAACACCATTATCATACACAGTGTCACCATTTAATTTAAACACACCCGAACCTGCTGGAGCTATAGAAACTTTACCTACTAGAACGCAATTAACATTAGAAACTCCAACATCTTGTCCAAAATCTTTTCCAAAAACAATTTTATTTTTAATTTCATTGTTGTTGAGGTGAAGTCCAAATGATTCTCGTGGACCTAATTCTCCTCCTGTAATTTCTTTTATCTTATCGACCCATGCTTTTATAGTTGGATATGATCCGACTAAATGTGTAAAACCACCCCACTTTTTAAAATTATCTGCTTTTAGACTGACATATGCAACCGGCTCATTATTTTCATTAACGACCGTCATATCGCTTTTTACCCTTCCAGGCGTTTTTTCAAATCTTGCTGCATTAACTATTGATCCCTTGCCGACTATTAATTTAATAAAAGGTTGACCTGCTTTTAATTTTTCTAATTCTTCAGATAACCCGGCAATTTGAGCTTGTTCTTTTCTTTCTCGAGAGAATGAACCTTCTCCGCCAAACTCTTTTGTTTTTTTAATTTTACCAAATGAAATAAACCTTGGTGGCTCTTCTATTGTTTTTAATTGGAAATTGGTGTTGTTTTGTTCCAAATTTTGAGCAATTTCGTCGTATTGGGTGGGATCAAATATAACTTTTTCTTCGCCCGCTGCTGTTTTAATTGTAAAAGGTGTCTGCATTATTATTTTATCTAAGAAAATAGGAACTCTATCTCTGTTAGGATGGTCCTTGTACTTGAACATTTCCTTATTGGTCAAATATGTTTCTGGTAAAAATTCTCTTGCTCTCATAACAAGTATTTATACCACTTCTGGAAACAGAATTTCGCTAACAAATTTTTTCATTTTAGATTCTTCTACACCCATAGCAACCATACTTTTAATTACGTGAGGATTCTGCTTTTGATAATGACAATACCGATTCTGTGCCATGTGATAATCTGCTAGATCTTGCTGTGTGTTTCCCACATGTTTTAGGTAATAATCTAATGTTCTAGTGGCTAATTCGCATAAGTTATCTAATTCTTCACCTATTCTTACATTACCTGCGGCAACCATGGCAGGACTGAATATACTACTTGCCCACTCAGGAAGGTTTCTAGGTCGTTGCCAGTTGTAATATAGTGTTTCATTAGCGAACCAATGCATCATAGGATGACTAGGATCGCCTGCTGAACTATAATCACAGAATGCACCTGTAATTTTGTTTGGACCGCATACAGCATCAAACCCAAAAATAGGACTAGAGTCGTTGAAATGTGGAAACACCGTACAATGTAGAATGTATATATTGTGACTTTCTCTATTGTCTACAATTTCTATATGTGCTCTACGATATCGAGGACTTGCCCAAAGTTGATTATGCCACTCGTAATCTAAATTACCAGTTATCGGTTCACCGGTAGCATTGAATCGATCTTCAAACTTCTTGGCTAATTCTTCAATTTTGTCCCAAACTGCTGTCATATGATTCCATTATTTTAATTGCCCATTCAAAGGCTATGTTGGCTTCAACAGCCATATCGTCTGAAAGCATAGTACGTACAGTTTTAATTAACTCAGCACGATCTTCAAACTCTAAATGTGAGTGAGGTGCTTGCACAATTTTTTTAATCATTTGGCCGCCATGTAGATCTCCCATGTGCCATGTATAAAGATGTGCCATAATACGTTTAGGATCATCTAACGACCTTATATAACTAGCATAATCTTTAGTTATTGATTTATATGTATTAAAACTTCCTATAGGTTTATCCATAGCTTTGTAGTCGTCCATGATTAATCCTGCACGTTCAAACCCCGGTAATGCATCTAACAATCCTGCTTGACGAGCAGCATGTTCGATCTCGTTATACCATAGTTGTTTTTGGTAAGTGAAATCTACCCATAAATCAAAAGGCAGGGTTTTTGCAAACACTGCCTTCATAAAAGGGGTATCTTCCGCTTGTTGATGTTTTTCAGCGGTTAATTCTTTTAAGCTCATAATATTTTCTCATTCTGCGGTTATCTTAATTATCAAAGGCCAACCGTGCAGCCTTGCTAAATTGGTTCCATCTAATTGTTTTTGCTCTGCAACCTCATGAGTATATGTGCCAACAATTGCACTTTCTTCATTATGAATTTTTAAAGTTAATTCCATTGCTGTGCTTTCATTATGCCTAAATATTAAAATTAACATTGCAATAACAAATTCCATGGGGGTGGAATTATCATTACAAACAATAACATTAAATTTTCCAGGTTCTTTTACATTTGTAGTTTTAGACTTTTTTTCAATGATTGTATCAGTGGTCATAATTTTATTTAATTTAGTGGGGGCAAATGCCCCCGGGGGTTTACTCAGCTTTAATTTTTAATACACGAGGTTTTAATGCATCGGGAACAATACGCTTTAATTCAATTGTAAGCACGCCATTCTTAATCTTACCCTCGCCAACTTCCATGTGTTCAGCTAATGTCCAGCTACGTGTGAAATCGCGGAATGAAAGTCCACGATGTAAAAACTCAGCAGTTATATCATTGCTCTTGTCTCGAACACCCTTAACAATGAGTTGATTCTGATCAATCTCAACTGTGACTTCATCCTTAGCAAAACCTGTAACAGCGATTTCAATCTCGTAAGAGGCATCGTCGTGTTTAACAATATTGTAAGGTGGGTAATTGTCTTTGAGTTGATTTGCAAAACGATGTTCAAAATCGTCAAACATTGAATCAAATCCTAAGAGTGCTCTGTTTAGAGCGTTGGTATCAAAACGTACTAATTGTGTCATAATTTTCTCCTTTAAAAGTAAGTGACAACATTGGGCACTATGCCCTAAAGTGGGACCCTTAATAGGTATCCCACGATATTATTTATTAAGCAGCCTTTTTAGCTTGCTCAGTTGTTTCTTTAAAATCTACATCAACTATATTATCATCTGCGGGTTTCTCAGACTCGCCAGATGCGGTTTTTTCTTCCTCTTCTGCTTTAAGTTTTGCAGCAGTAATAGAACCCATGCATTCGTAAAGAGTTGAAATACTTTTTTGTATTGCTTCAACATCGTCCCCCTTGACAGCATCGTTGATACCTTTGATTGCATCTTCAACCTTGGTCTTTTCTTCAGGTGGAACTTTATCGCCGTATTTTTCAATATCATCTTTAAATCCGTGAACAGTAGATTCGGCAGTATTTCGAGCATCAACTAACGCACGTTGCGTTTTATCTGCTTCTGCATTGAGTTCAGCATCTTTGATCATATCTTGGATTTCCGATTCACTCAAACCACTGTTAGATTTAATGGTGATTTTGTTTTCTTTACCAGTATTTTTATCTTTGGCACTTACGTGCATGATACCATTTGCGTCAATATCAAATGTAATTTCAATTTGAGGAATTCCCCGACGTGCAGGTGGAATTCCTTCTAGATTAAATTCACCTAACAATTTGTTATGTTGTACAAACTCGCGCTCGCCTTGGAATGCTTTGATAGTAACAGCTGGCTGATTGTCGTCAGCAGTTGAAAACGTTTGTGAGGCCTTAGTAGGGATAGTTGTATTCTTTTGAATCAACTTGGCCATTACGCCACCCTGTGTTTCAATACCAAGACTCAACGGAGTAACGTCTAGCAATAAAACGTCATTACGTCCACCACCTAGAACATCACCTTGGATAGCTGCACCTGCGGCCACTGCTTCGTCTGGGTTAACATCTTTACGTGGTGCTTTGCCAAACAATTTTTCAACTGTTTCAACAACTTTGGGCATACGTGTCATACCACCAACGAGGATAACTTCATCGATATCACTGGCAGTAACGCCTGCATCTGCCATAGCAGTTTTACAAGGTGCAACACTACGCTGAATTAGTTCTTCAACAAGTTGTTCTAATTTAGCACGGGTGATCTTAACATTCATATGTTTCGGACCGCTTGCATCTGCTGTGATATAAGGCAAGTTAACATCTGTTTGTGCAGAACTTGAAAGTTCAATCTTGGCTTTTTCAGCAGCTTCTTTCAAACGCTGAAGCGCCAGCATGTCCTTCTTAAGATCAACGCCCGAGTCTTTCTTAAATTCATTAACCAAGAAATCCATAATACGTTGGTCAAAGTCTTCACCACCCAAGAACGTATCGCCGTTAGTACTCAGTACTTCAATTTGTTTATCGCCGTCGATGTGTGCAATTTCAATAATACTAACATCAAATGTACCACCACCCAAGTCGTAAACTGCAATCTTACGATCTCTTTTATCAGTTTTATCAACGCCATACGCAAGAGCTGCCGCAGTTGGTTCGTTGATAATACGTAGAACTTCAAGTCCTGCAATTAAACCAGCGTCTTTAGTTGCCTGTCTTTGACTGTCATTAAAGTATGCAGGAACTGTGATAACTGCTTGTGTAACTTCGTGTCCTAGATAATCCTCTGCTGTCTTTTTCATTTTACGTAGCACTTCTGCACTAATTTGTGGAGGTGCCAGTTTTTCATTATTCACATCTATCCAAGCATCGCCGTTTTCTGCTTCTACAATTTTGTAGGGCATTAGGTCAATGTCTTTTTGCACAGCTTCTTCTTTAAATTTACGTCCAATTAGACGTTTAGCTGCATAGATTGTATTTTTTGGATTTGTAACTGCTTGGCGTTTTGCGCTAGCACCTACAAGGATCTCATCATTGGCATATGCAACAATACTTGGGGTAGTGCGATTGCCTTCTGAATTTTCTATAATTTTTGTGACGCCATTTTCAATAACTGCCACACAGGAATTTGTAGTTCCAAGGTCGATACCTATAACATGATTTCTTTTGCTCATTAATTTCTCCTTAGTAAGTGAGCGGGCATTGTGCCCATGTAAAAGCCATAAGGTCTTTTACAGCTTTATTTATTATACCACTATAATAAATAATTGTCAATTGATTGTATCATCAATATGATCTGATGCTCTTGGCACCTGATCAATAAACTTGTCTTTGTATTCTTTTTTACCTCCTTCTACATCATAGGTAGATTCGGTGTTGGCTATGGCTTTGTATATAGGGTGCAATAGTTTATCCATAATCCTACGTGCCATTTCTTCCAATACTCGATCTACATCTTTGCCCTGTGCAATCTGCATCATAGCGTGGCCGTGTTCAAACATGCGGACACGGTTGCTCCACGATTCCATAGATTCGTTGGGATTAGGTTTCACACGGTCACGACCACTTTAAAATAAACATTGTAGCATCTCTAGGGTCTTTGAACAACCACTGTCCTTTCGACAACTTATATTCATCTTTGAAATACAATTTCTTATCTTACTATACCCATTTTAAAATAAAATTAACAGCATCTTTTTTAGATTTAAAAATAAAATCTCTACCATTGCGCTCATAATTTTTAACATTTTCTTCTAGCCAATAAGTTATGTCTATTGCATGTTTATTATCTTGAAATCTTGATATACTAACACAAGTCCAGCCTTGGGCTTTAAGCATATTCCACATAACGTCTTGATCAATTGCTTCTTGCATTTCTTTAGCAATCTTAGTTAGTATTTGATCTTGTAAATTCATGACCATTTCAAAATAAACATAGTACGATCACGTTCATCACGGAACCAATACTTTTGATCACTACCAACCCAACGAGCGTTTTCTGTAAACCAATTACAATTGCCCATTGTTTCTATTAACCAATTGGTCATCTCTTGAAATTCTGTCGTAGAGTAGTAGTAAGGTCGAACCCAATAGGGCCATTTAAGTTGAGTATCGGCATATCCAGTTTCGAGGTATTTCGCATTTGTATAATAATAGACATCGTACGAAGAATCTATTAACATGTCTCTTGAGGCGGACAAGGCACGTTTCTTAAGCATTGAACATCTTACCAACATGTTCCACTGCGAGTCTGTCGTCTGGAACAATTTGAGCATTCCACATGATTGCCATGACCAATGCATCCTTGTTGCTTTCAAAGATGAAATCCATATATATCTCGTTGGCATGGGCAAAAAACTTTCCGCCAGGCAAACCAAATCGTTCGATTGCCCAAGCACAGACGTTGCCCCACCAGACGCCCTTATCTGTTTCAATGGTCCAAGGTATTCTTACAGTGCTAGACATCATGCCTCCACAATTCTATACTGAGAGTTTGGATAATTTTCCTGCAACCATTCCAACATACCTTCCTCACAGGGCAGTCGAATAGAATCAAATTTGTTAGTAATGTATCTCATTTTATCCTTAATATAAATGTGGTTCTACTGTGTGTTCATCTTTTAGAATCAACATGACTTCTTCTTTGCTGGTATAGATCAACCGGTGTTCTTCCAAAATACTTCTACGTTGCTCTTCATCACAGCTGGACCAAAACAAAATCTGTTTATGACTGCCACGTGCTACTTCTGGTACTGTGCTGTCAATCCAACCCACTAAGGCCTTGAACGCAGGAACAGTATTGCCAGGATGGCTACGTCGGATTGCTTTGGCAAAGTCGTTGCACAGGATTGCCTCAAAACAGCCGCCTGGTCTAAAACCCCAGACTAGATAGTTGTAAAACGGTTCAGCAAACTCCTCGGGCACATCCCAACGTTTAAAGGTTTGCAAGAGTTTGTTTCTACTGTGGACTGTTAGTTTCATTCTTCAACTCCAAAATGTTTGCTAATACCATGCCCTGCTTCCAACGAAGCCATATCCCACGTGTGTCCAAGCCGCTGTCTTACTTCATCTTCTTCGTACGGACAAGGGGTTGCTCGTGCAATGCGGGCGCATTCTTTCACAATCAACTCGGCGAACTTTTCTTTGTCAAAGATCCATCCTTCGCCACTGTTGGATGTTGGTTCAATACGAGTAGTAGCCTGTTCAGCAAGTTGTCTAATTCGTTCGTTCATAGCTCAACTCCAAAATGTTTCATAAGAGCCTGATATCCGTTTGGACTAGCAGTTGCTTTACCAACAACATCAATACATTCTTTAATAATCAACTCGGCAGTACGATTTTGAATTTCTTTGATTTTATCGTAGCCCAACGCCACCCAAGTCTCGGGCACTATCTCATCTAGCACCTGTCCTGTGATTTGTTTAATTCGTTCGTTCATATCATACCTCAATTGTAAAGTTTGGATCAAAACCATTACCGGATTCCCATGGAATATATCCTCTGGGATTACTTATTACTCTTGTCGTTCCTATATTGTAACTTACTGGGTCATGCATGTGACCGTGAAGAAAGTATTTTATATTAGGAAAATCTAAAATAAACTCACTCATGTCACTAGCATAGGCACCATTACTAGTAGTCTCATGTTTATACTTTTCATGTATACTCATGTAGCTAGGAGCCATATGTGTAATAATCACAAAAGGTTTATCTCTGTTCATTTCCAACACAGACTTAAAATACTGTTTGGTCTTACGATGAATAGCCACAGTATGTTCCGGTGTCAATTTATGATAGAGACTTTTAGCAGGATAGAAGTTTTGAATAACCTTGTAGTCATTTATAAAACTTCTCATGGAATGAAGGGTAATAGGATCACCCTTGTTCATGTCGGTCCATAATGTAGCACCCATGAACATGACACCTTCATACTCTACTACTTCATCTTCCAGAATGGTCACGTTGGGGGGCATCAAGGATTTTAAATCATTATAAGTTTTATCCAATCTATGATTATAGAATTCGTGATTTCCTAGCACATAGAACACTTTCTTATATTTGGCACATTCGTGATAAAAGAAATCATAGGCATTCAATCCACCGGGAGTATAAGGAACTACGCGGGTGCTGTGAAAGTCCTTTTTGAGAGTTCGGTATTCACAGATATCTCCGGCTAATATCAATAAATCTCCTCCGGGAAGTGATTGGTATCCAAATTCAAGGTGAATATCGGAAACAAGGGATGCGTTAATTTTAGTGTTTATCATGTTATCTTTACCTTATATGTTTCTGCTCTATCACTATATAATTGATGACCCCGCTGTCTAATTAAGTCTGCTGTTTCTTGCGGGCATTCATTCCATTGTTTCCACCAAAATGTTTCATCCATCTCTTTGGTGCAATCAATGGCATAGATTTCATAATGCCTGTGTGTATTAAATCTAGCCCGCAATAACAAACTTCGAACAATATTGTCAAGAGGGTTTGGTATAGTTGTTTCGTCTTTTAGTAAACGCATTGTATTATCTCTGTCAACATGTTCATACTGAGAGATGGGTATAATTGCTTCGATACCTAACCGATCCCAACTAAATATAAATGCATTTTGCGTTGACATGTTAATATTATACACTCAACTAATAATTTTGTCAAGTGATTCTGTCTCACTAACTACTAAAAAGGAACTGTTACATGATAGCAAAAATTAAAAAAACACTTTGGTTTGCCGCAGGGATATTATTCTTAGGTATAGCCTATATTGGTGTAATTGTTCCGGGCATCCCATGGTCTACCCCCAGTTTAATTGCCACCTATTGCTTTGCTCGTAGTAGTAAACGGTTTCATGACTACATGATAAATCATAAATTATTTGGACCTTTTATCCGAGATTGGCAAGAAGGTAGCGTATTTCCAACCAAAGGTAAATGGTTTATGTTTATTAGTATGGATGTTAGCCTTGTATTATTTTATCTAGCAACTCAAAATTGGAAAGCCACCATGGGTATGGGTATATTCTTTGCACTGATCATACTCTGGGCAAGTCGTTTGCCGGGTAGTAGGGAAGAAGCCGAACGCAGAAAAGAATCCGGCCAAAAATTGGGTTGGTTCAAATAATGCTGATTACAATATAATTAAAAAATGTAGATTACTTTGTCAAACTTGCTAGACGCTTATATTCTCTAGCAGTAGGATGCACATGATCCTTACTTAACTCTGCAATAGATATAGACTTATCTTCAAACTTATCTGCAACAATACTCACGGCTTCGGCGGCTGTTTTATTGTTAGCGGGTAATATCCAAACTACGTGTTTAGAACCAATTACTTGTCGTAGTGCAAACAATTCTTTAAGAGTTTTGATGTTCTTAGAATCATTTGCACCCAAACTGACTACAACCGTATTAGCATTTAGATCACCTGCAATATGCTGATCAACAAACTTGCGACTTGTAATACCTACAGTAGCATAGGCAATGCACTCCGGACGGTGTTGTGCTATACCAACTGCGATACTATCTCCTAAGATTAGGCACCCTAACATTACATTTCCTTTAATTTCTTTATATCTTTATGTTTGACTATAATGATGTTGTTTATAACATCGTTAAACTTGATTGGCAAATCTAAATGTATAGTAATACGAGGTCCTTCGATCTCATTGATCACAGTATCATTACCCACTGTACCAATGAATGGGATTTTATTCCATTTGCCAAATACTCGATCACCTAAGAAATAAGATGGCCAGTATTTGGTCTTGTTAAAATAATCAGTCTGATTTGCCATACGTTTCCCAACAATTGTTCTTGTAATCCCAATGACGGCTGTCATAGATACTGATATCCAATTGATAACCAAATAGTCCTAATTCAAAACGAACACCTGCATGGTCATGTTGTACAGTCCAATTAAACTCAATTCGAAATAGTTCCGGAGTTTTCATAAACTGAACTTCCCAGAATTTATGCTGGAAAGGAGTTTTTCCAGACTTGCACCAACGGCTCTCAAATCGATCCCACCATTTGGGATTTTGGATATTGAGATTAAGGTATATCATACAATGTGACCAAGCACTTGGTAAATCAACCGATCCAATTCTATTTGGTAATCGTGATTACCTAGACGGCGTTTGAGCCAGATCTTTTCTACTAAATCTTTAATGTTTGATGGATTACTCACTTGCATTAAACCGCGTGATTCTAGTTCGTCAATCAATTCAGAGTCGTCAAACTCTTCCAAGTCAACTTCAACTTCTGTATAAACTGTTTTATAGGTCATATTATCTTTCTCTTATTTTAAGTTTAGCGTAGATGTTTTGCACACCTACACTTTGCCGAATAGCATCCTGCAGAGCATCGTGTTTGGCACCCTGTGGCATCTCTGGATCATAGCCTAGATCGAACAGTGTGCGAGTGTCACGTAGTTGCCAATAGTTCCAAGGCAGTGGTTTGCCAAGCTGACTATAGATATCTTGGATAATCATTAAGTCAAAGGTAGCACCGTGACTCCAAAATGTGTCACATCCCCAAGCAAACTTGTGGAATTGGTCGATAGCATCGACTAAAGGAATTCTGCCTTCTTCGCTGAATGCTTCTTCCATAATTACTGGATCTTGCCGCCCCCACCATTCCAAAGTTTTTGGATCCACTTCTCTACCCAATGCATCTTGATCGTCAATATTAATTTTAAAATAGAGCTTGTCCCCGTATCCGTTTCCATATGGATTAAAGTGTACCGCACCTAGGGATAATACAGTAGCTTTTGGAGAGACTGCCATAGTCTCTAAATCTAGCATCATATGACGAGACATAAATTACTTTCTATATGTAAAAGTATAGTTTAACAGGATATATTATATTTGTCAACCGCTTAACAATCTAAATGTGCGTTCATCCAATCTCTAAATTGGATCCATTCTTCTTTGAGTATATCTCGTTTCCAAATGTTATAGATCAAAGGAACAATAACCAAATTATCAATTGTCAATGCTCCGCCTTTGACTCTGGGTATTTTATGATCCGGACTAGGCATATGCATAAAATCATCTGTAACTTTATTAGCACCCATTCCATAACAGACTTTTCTATCTCCAAAGTAGTCCGGACTAATTGCATACAGCTCCTCGGGTGTTGCATCGTAATCGGGTTGCCTACTCCAATAAATACAACGTAGCATTTTCAAATCCATACGCCCTTCCATAACTGCCAGATGGTAGTCACCGTTAATATAGGTGGCTGCATCTGGCATCTTGTTAGGACGAGCCTCGATAGCTAGGATCAGCTCGTTAGTTGTCATTATGACGTCAACCAACTATGTACACGGATTGTCTCACCGTACTTGTTCACCGGAGCAGTCATTGAGTATTTGTTACCTTTTGACACATAGACATGATACAATGCATGTCCAACTTTAATCTCAGGACCAATGCCGTTACCTTTGCCGTACTCGTCATTAACCGCTTTCTTACAGCTAGCATGAAGACTTTCACTACCTGTACCAAACTCGTCTAAAACAATCGTTGACAGGTGTTCCAGTTTGGGATTAGTCAAACTGCCTTTATCAAAAGATGTCTTTAAATCTGGAATAGTCCAAGTTACATCTTGTTGACTGATCAAATTAGTTAATCCCAGCAAGTTTGCAGACTTGATAGTTTGATCATCGTAGCATCGAATATGCACTGCGGCGGCAATGTCCATGTTTGCAATGCCCATACGAGCCGACTTCAACAAATCGCCCATGTGACTAATACCTCGATTGCTACTAGCTGCCGGATCATTAGCACGGCAAATACGAATCTTCCAACGAGTCGCCCAATGTTTAATATCCAACATTTCTTGATCTTCGCGGAATGGCTTCTTACCGCCATTGATATAAATTTCTGCACGGCTTGAGCGATTACGATAGTTGTCATACGGCTCGCTGGGCAAGTTATCTACATTACATGCACAGAACTGATCAATATCAACTGTGATGTCGTCACTGATACGATATTGCACAGCCATATATCGCATACCAAAGAACAAACAAGCAACAGTGCGATGTTGGCCGTCGTTAACATAAACATAGTTGGATGAGTCTTTACGACCGATAGCGTTAAACACACTCCATGGGTCAAACTTAAAAACAATGCCAATACAATGGCGAAGATACAAGATACGCTGACTGCCATAATTAATCATCAAAATTTCTACAGGATGCCGTTCTGTTCCTTCCATGGGCATGATATTAAATTGTGGGAAATCAACACCCCACAGAGCTTTGCTGTCGGCAAGATTCCGCAAGGCCAATTTCCAGCTATCAAGGATTGACAGCATTCCTCCTCGGGTTTGGTCCACCCACAATTTTTCTGGAATCTTTTCAAGACGTTCTGCTATGTCTTTTTGACTGAGTTGTCGATAATCAACTCGTTGATTTTTTGGACCAAAAATCAATTCTAGATTTTCTCCAAATTCTTCTTTAATTGTATCAGCGTATCCATAGTTTGGAAATGGATTGGCCATAATTTGAGATGCTTGTGTCATAATGTTTTCTTATCCAAAAGAGTTAAACTTGTTAGCACCACGCTAACAGTATATATTATACACTAAACTTAGAAGGCTGTCAATACATTTTTTTAGGTAATTGCTGATCGCGTAGCTTTTTATTCCAGCGAGCCTTGGCAGCTCCCTTTTTACGCTTACGCTCAGTAGTGGGTTTTTCATAAAACATTTTGGCTCGTACAGTTTCCAGTACTCCTGAATCTTCTACTTTTTGTTTGAACTTTCTAAGTGCAACTGCTAGGGGTAAATCTCCTACAAGTATTTTATTACCTAGTAATTTATTTTGTTTGCTCATTTTTATTTTTATCAAAAATCATCGTGGCTGATTTGCCATCAATCGTATCTTTAGTTATCCGAATTGTATTCAAACCGCGTTCTACTAAATCAACAGCATCAAATTGATAGGGCAATAGGACTTTTTCAATTATGTTTTTTAATCCGCGAGCATTTGTTTCTAGTTCTTTAGCTTTGGCTGCAATACTGAGCATTGAGTCATGGTCAAATTCTAATGTAATATTATCCAAATTAAACATATATTCATATTGTTTAATTGGGCTATTCTTTGTTTTGGTAAGAATTTCTACTAACTGTTCTTCGGTAAGTTCATCGACGTTGGTAATGAGTCCAAACCTTCCAACGAATTCTGGGATAAGACCAAATTTAATAAGATCTTTAGTAATTACTTCTTGAAATACATTTTTATCATCTTCTGCATTACTAAAGTTTGCATGAAATCCCACTGAACGTTTACCCATTCGTTGCTTAATAATTTTATCTAAACCAACAAACGCACCTCCGCAAATAAACAATATACTTCGAGTATCAATTTCTTGCATATCGCTACCAGGATGCTTTCTTTTACTATTTGAAGGTATTCGCATTACACAACCTTCGATCATTTTTAACAATGCTTGTTGTACACCCTCACCACTTACGTCTCTGGTAATACTGGCACTTTCGCCTTTACGTGCAATTTTGTCGATTTCATCAATGTAAACAATACCTCTACTAGCTTTTTCAATATCGCCATCGGCTTCGCTGATTAAACGAGTAAGAATACTTTCTACATCATCACCCACATATCCTGCTTCTGTAATTCCTGTTGCATCACATATAGCAAATGGGAGGTCTAGATATTGTGCAATTTTCCTAGCCATCATTGTTTTACCACAACCAGTTGGACCAAGTAATAACACATTGGTTTTTTCTAATTCGATAGAAGTACTAGGGTTGTTTATTCTTTTAAAATGTTGACTAACTGCTACACTTAAAGAAATTTTAGCCTGGTCTTGTCCTATAATGTATTCGTCTAAATAGTCTTTGATCAACACTGGATTTAGTAATTTACTTGTATCGGCGGGAACTTTTACTTTTTCGTCTACAAGTATATCAACACAGAGATCAACACAATCATTACAAATTGCTGCAAGGCCACCGACAATTAACTTCTCTACATCTTCTTTACTTTTTCCGCAAAAATCACAACTGTGAGTTTTTTCCGATTTTGCCATTAAATGTTCTTTCTAAAAAGGTTTGTATAGTAGTTATTCGATTTTGATTTATGTAATGATAAACTGCGGATTCATTTTCATCGTCGGTTTTATAATATGTATTTTTCTTACCTACTATATACCCGCTCAATGCAGAGGTAGCATAGTTAAGTCCGTCTAGGTCTATATACTTATATTCGCATCTTGCCAAGGCGTGCAAGAACCATGGTACATCTATTTCATGATCATAAAAATATATATTCACATGCTCGGTTAAATCAGCCTTGGCTAGCCATTCGCTAACTGTAGCTTGATCATCATCACTAAGGTGAATGAACAATATACTAAATGATTCATTCTCAAAAAAATCAGGAGGAGTTATTAATGTTATTTTGTTATTCATTATATACGTTTTTTAACTGCTTCCATCATATCAGGATGTAATTCTGACAGACGAATTTTTTTGGCTTTTATAAGATCAATATATTTTTGAACTTCTGGTGAGGGACGATCGTTATATGGGTCTTCGTTATTTGTAGCTGTTTCACTGGTCTTTATATATTCTTCTTTGCTTATTAAATTAGACGACCAAAGATTGCTTTCGTTTTGTTCTTCATTTTGAATATATACTGATTCTTTAATTTGTTCAATTTGAATATTAGTTATTGGAACATTATCCAGCTCGTACACAGGTTCTTCAATTACACCACATTTTTTGTTAGGGCAGAATAATCCTATACCTGGTACATTAATTAGTTCAGTTTCACACTTGTTACAATCAATAGGTTCAAATTGTGTAATAGTAGTGCCAACACTAACTACGTTAGTAGGTTCTTGACGGTCATCCTCCGCTAATTTTTTTAATTGTTCAGTTTGTTGATCTGTTAATGGTCCGTTATCAGGTTCATAATCGAGCATTAAATTTTTACGGTCTCTAAACTCTTGAAAACTTGTTTGACTAGCTAATAATAGTATAACTGCTAATGGATCAAACACCACAATTAATGTAATGATAACCCACGTAACTGATTTTTCTAAAACACTAGGATCAGTGTTACCATAGAAGAATGCGGCTATATATTTTATTGGTCCTACTTCAGCTTCTACCTTGCGGACCTCGGCCGCAATTGGCGCACGTTCTTCGCTAAGTGCGGCAATAGTTTTCTGTTCGGCTTGGATCTCAGACTGAAGGCGGGCACGTTCTTTAAGTTGTGAGCGGCGTAGCCCAACTGCTTTGTCCGCACCTGTTTCCGAACTGCTTCTTGCCATGACCTGGTCCACAGCTTCATCCATCTGTTTAAGAGCCTGACGGTTTGCATCGATATTGTCCTTACTGGTTTTAATTTTTTCATCATATATTGCAATCTTACTGATAACATCCCCACTAACTAAATTTTGATCACTATGTGCCTTACTTAAGAATCCAAAGATTCCTATGCTGGTAATGATCATCAATACCACAATAGCAGTAAAAAGATATGTTTTAATTAAAAGTGGAGCAGTCTTCCAATTTTGTTTGAGCCAAACTGTGGCTACTAACTTACTGATTTCTAATGTAGTTCCCATAATGATAATAGGAATAATAGCCGCGGCAAAAATAGCAGTAAGACCTACTACGCTATAATAAACTGCTACTGCTGAAATTGATAATCCACTTAGTAGTGCTAGGTATGCTATAAATTTTTCAATGAGTGTAGGTTTCATAAGGTATTTATCGGCGTAATTTTGCCTGGTTTGATTATACATATCATCTTATTACCAGTGTATTAACGTCTCATTCGGGCAATATCTACAATGTGATCACTATTGAATACAGGCACGGCGTTTGATTTGGCCATTTGGGATATTCCTAACATTTCAGTTCCAGTATACATCTGTGTAGGTTTAAGAATAGCCACACCCCCACTATCCCTACTAGGGATATGTTTTGTATTTGTACGTCCAATTGGAGTTTCAAGTTTGTAGACTAAGGGTTCAGCAACCATTGCTCTTTTTCTTTTTTTCTCTTCTTGCTCAATACCTTGACGTTTGAGCAAATCTTTCCAATCTGATTCTAACTCTCGATGTTTACGAGCTGCTTCAGCATTACGGAATTTAAATTTACCTCGTGATTTTCCATTAGTGGTCAGTGCGGGTCCTGCAAGATGAAATGACATACAAAAACTCAATTGTTGATATGTTACTATTATATAACAGAATTAATAAAAAAGCAAGAGTAATTTTTCCAACAAAAAAGGGTTCCTCAAGGAACCCTTTTTATACTAAAACGCAAGAGAATTTGGTAATTTATTCTATTAAATTTAAAAAACTTTTCTAGCTAAACTTAAAAACGATGGATTTTTATTAGTTATAAAGTCGTCAAATTGATCCGTTAACTCTTCTAACGATTGTGGTTTATATATCTTGATATTTGGCAAACATGCTAGGATCTCATCTGCATCATGTGCCCAATGTGATAGTCCATCATGAGAGTAATCTTTATTTCTTCCACTTCCAATTAGTTTGACTGGAATATTTTCTGCATCAAGATAATTACGCAAGAATTCGAATGGACGATATAGAACAAAACTACTCATACTATAGCAAACAGGAATTTTACCTTGCTCAGCAAGGCCGATACCAGCACCAATCAGTAATTGCTCTGCTGCACCAACATTGTAGAATCTGTCTGGATGTGTATCACGCACCACATCGAGCAATCCAAATCCTAAATCTGCGGTAAGCAAAATCACATCTTTGTTTTCTGTCATCTTTTGTGACAGGAGATTCATGCATGTTTTTCTCATAATGTATTATACTCTTCAGGTTTAATTACATGATAATGAGATTCAAGACCCTTTGTGAAACCCAAATCAGTTGGCAAACTTATTCTTAAATTAATTGTAGGCAGGAACGCTTTAAGCCTATTTGATAGATTCTCAACATCGATATATTCATATGCACCCATGCCATTAATATTTACGTAAACATGAATATTATTAAGTTTTTGTTTATTAATAAATGCAAGTGATTCCCAAATACTACCTTCAGCACATTCGCCATCACTAATCATACAGTAGACAGATTTATCTTTATTAGCTAATGCATGACCCACTGCAATTGGAAGTCCAGAACCTAAACTGCCGGTAGAGCAATATAGTTTGTTCTCCAAATCTTTTCCTGGATGAATTCCATGCTTATGAAGGAGCATTACTGGATCAATTCCATATCTAAATTCAAGTTCACAATATAGTGCCAGCCCAGCATGTCCATTACTGAGGATGAATACATCATCCTCTTTCTTGATATTATAAATTTCATGAATGATGGGCCATGCACTAAGACAACTGCTTAGATGGCATAATTTTTCTTGATATGTAATATCCACAATTCTCTTTTCAATTTGATGCATGATCATCTTTCATTATTGTTTTATTAAACCAATTCACAATTTCTGGCGAAAAAAGTTCATCTAGTCTCGGCTTTCTTGCTCTGCCGCCTGGCGCAGAAATTGGATTCCCATGTGCCACATGATAACTTCTCATAGGTTTTCCATCTAGAATTACTTGTCCATTAACTAGGCTACATGTATTTTCTCTACCTAAACTTGCACAATTATAATATCGCAAAAATTTAGTGCTTCTGTAATCATAGTCACCATCTAGTAATTTAGTCTTATATTTTCCACTGTGCCATAAAATATTTAGAGTATCATTTTCATACAATCGCAATTTTAATCCTAAGTCTCTCGTAACGTTGTAATATTCATCCCAAAATTCTTTGCTTGTGCTTGCAACTAGGCCAGCTTGAACGTATTCAATTTCACTAACATACGGAATATCATATCCGTCTATTGTTTTCTTTTCTATCCCAACATTCATTTTTGCATTGTAGTTGCTACATGCTGCAATATCATAGTCTGCTTCTAAAATTTCATGGCATCTATCGAAAAAGTAAAAGTCTGCATCTACATTTACGACAAGGTCATACTGCTCATAAAGTTTTTTTGCAAAGGCAGCTTTACATGTACTGTGCATTATCCAAGGTTCTGATCCAAAGACTTTTGCAATATCATCATCTGTGTAGATTTTTAAATCGATATCAGGATGAAAATGTTTGAAACTTTTATAGAATCCTTTAAAGTCTACTACCGTATCTTTAAAGTCTTCTGTTATCCAGGCAAAAAAGACAGTCTTCATTTGATTACGACTTGAAAACGCGGAGACCATCCGCTTCATAATATTCTGTTTGATATCCAGCTTTTTCAAACACTTCTTTTAGTCTATTTCTATTGTCATGAGTATAGCCAGTTGATGTATTGTGAGATTCAATGAACCATGCACCAACTCTATCCTTTGTTTCTCCAATTGTCTGATCATTGATTGCAATCATTTCACTGCCTTCAATATCACACTTGATAAAATCAACATAATCTAATCCTAGCATGTCTAAAACAGATGATAGCTTTTTACCAGAAACAACAACTTCAGCGCCGTATCTATTTGCAATGCTATTCATTGTAGAGTTTTCTGTAGAGAGATATAATGTAATGTCGCCATCTTCTCCACTCAACGCAAGATTTTGCGGATGAATATTTGAATGTGCTTCTGTCAGTTCACTTAGAATTTCAAAGTGAGCAGGAGTTGGTTCTATTGCATAGATTGCTTTAGCACAATCTGATACATGCAAAGAAAATAGTCCAATGTTTGCACCAATATCTAAAATAGTTAGATCATTTCCTTTCGGAACAATGTCTGCGTACATATTTTTGATGTTCATCTGTCCAATAATAAAGTCTGCGTAATTAGTACCATTAGCAAAATGAGCATTGGTAGCGACATTTTCAGATTGAATTTCTATTGTATTTCCTCGAATTGTATTAATTTGTCTTTTCATATTTTCCTATTAGTTTGTGTATTCTAAAAATTCTTTGATACCGTCTCTTAATATGTATTTTGCTTCAAACGCATATGCACTTTTGGCATATTCAGTGTCACATTTCCATACTTCCGATTCAAAGTTCTTACTTAGCGTATGCATTATATTAACATTGCCTTTGCGATTTGTCAACTCTTTAAAGATGTCGTAGACACCATTTTTGCCAAAATTAGGCGATTGTATTCCAGAACCTAGATTAATGATATCACCTGGATTCTTTTCAGAGTTAGCAATAATATTTAGACCACGAATAAAGTCATCAATGTAAATAAAGTCGTGATATCCTTGCCATAGTGTCATCTCTTGATCTTTAAAGAATGACCTCCACATAGTAGGAAATAGTCGATGACTTCTTTCAAATCTTCCGTATACACTATATGGTCTTGCAATCTTTATGTCTAAATCATAATGTCTAGCATAACCTTGACATAGTAATGTAGCAGCGCCCTTAGTTGCTTGATACATATCTACAGGATTTATCCTATCAGTTTCTGCACTTGCTCTAGGGACTTTTCCATATTCACTGCTTGACCCTATATATATCAGTTTAGTTTTTGGATTTAATTTAACGTACTCAAGAATATCTTTAGTCATAAGAACGTTAGTTGATATCATAAGATTATCTTTATAAATCTCACCTGCACAATGAAAAATTAAATCTGGACAACAATTATTTAATGCAGTCGATATACATTCACCACGTTTGTACTCGATAATAGTGTTTGTGGTATTGTAGTATCTAATTAAGTTTAGACCTATAAATCCAGTCGATCCTGTGATAAAGATTTTCATAATATAACGTGTTGAGAATATTCTTCAGCCAATTGCAATCGTCTACTTAATGACATTCCGGGCCAATGAATTAACAAATCCCCAGGTTTCCACATTCCTTCCCATGGAGGAGGCTGATAAATAACTCTTTCTTTATACATAATTTCATAATCATATGAATTAAAAGTTTTTTGATGAACTATTTTTATAATATTGTTAAATTCTTTTAGATTATCAATCACACATTGTTGTTCAGCTAAACAATGAGCTTTATATTTTTCATAGTTTGATGCAATAAGGTCTATAAAAGATCTACCCTCTTGAGAATTTTTAACTAGAAAACTATCCATATTAATTCCATTCACATCTTTTGCAATAATGAAATGAAAATTTTCATCGATAATTGATTCCAATTTTATATTAAAGTTTGTGATTATAGAATCACATCCTGTTACCCACACCCAATCAGGATTGTCCTCATTAAAGATTTTCTGTAGATGATATATCTTTTTAAATCCATGAAATGATAATGAATGTGGGGTATTAGCTTCATTTTGATAGATGTTTAATCTAGTGTCGTATCCATGCTTAGCCGCATATGCAATTTTATTTTTATGCCAAGTTAAATTTCCTAAAGAAATATAATTGTCTGCATAACAATTTTGCAATATAATTTTCATGTTGTATGTACCTGATTGTTAATCCAGTTATACGTAGCAGTTAGTCCTTTTTTCAAATCTTGTGGTGGCTTCCACTTTAGTTTTTCTTTAATTAAATCGTTATTACTATTTCTACCACGCACGCCTTGGGGGCCATCGATGTGTTTAATTTTTATATCTTTTTTTGCAATACTAGCAATTAATGTTACTAGGTCGTTGATTGAAATTAAATGATCTGAACCTAAGTTTACTGGACCATTGAATGTTTTATGTTTCATTAAACGCATAACGCCTTCAACACAATCGTCTATATAAAGAAAACTTCGAGTTTGTTCCCCATCGCCCCATACTTCAATTTCGTCCCCATCTTTTGCATATGCAATTTTTCTACATATTGCCGCTGGCGCTTTTTCTCTACCACCTTGCCATGTTCCATTTGGCCCAAATATGTTATGGAATCTTGCAACTTTATTCTCCATACCATGTTGACGATTATATGACATAATTAATCTTTCGGTGAATAGTTTTTCCCATCCATAATCACTGTCAGGGTGTGCAGGATATGCAGACGCTTCTCTGCAATCAGGATTTTGAGTATCTAGCTGTAGTTCTTCATTATAGACACAGGCGCTACTACTGAAAAATACTTGTGGTACATTTCTTCGATGTGCCGCATCTAATACATTTAAATTTATAATGGCACTGTTATGCATAACATCTGCATCGTATAAATTTGTATTAATATAGCCTGCGCCACCCATGTCAGCAGCTAATTGATATACTTCGTCAAATCCTCTATCAACAGCACTCCGGACTACGTATTGCTCTCTCAAGTCTCCGAGTAAAAAATCATCTGCTTGAGTTGATTCAAACTCACATTTTTTAATATCAACTCCACGAACCCAATAGCCATTCTTTTTTAAACGATTAACAATGTGCCCACCAATGAATCCACCGGCGCCTAATACTAATGCTGTTTTCATTTTTTATCCTAATAATTTTATATTATACTTTTTAATACTTCTTTGCAAGCCTCAGGCGACCAATCTTTTTGCATTTGTTCAATATTTTGAGCACCATTGAGAATTGCGTCTTTCAATGATTGTGCTGGGTAAGGTTGTACATATTTATGGATGTGTCTAAATGTAGTGTTAGAAGAAACTAATAACGGTGCGCCTGACATTACTACTTGATCAGTAGTCGCCGCCAATCCCGGCAGGTCTCTGGTATAGAAAAAACAATTTAACGTATTTTCTGCACACCAATCAATTAATTGGTCATCAGAAAAATAGTCACGTGTAAATTGTAGTTCGATACCGACTTTTAAATTTGCTCTACATTGATCTTCAATCATTGTTTTGTAATCAGCACCAAAGTGTCTATTGACTGCAACATCTGCAAATGTTGACGGAGGAAGATTTATTCTAAGTATTGCTTTATCGAATTCATGAGAAACTGCTGCTGCAATTAAATGAAACCCTTTGTCAAAAGTTGCATATCCAAAACTTCCAATTACAGGAACTTCTGGTATACTATCATAGTGTTTAATACTTCTAAAATTAGAAAGTGGACGAGAGAAAGCATGTATATTATTTTGTTTAGATTCAAATGTTGGATCTAAAACAAGAAACTCATCAAAGCCTTCAGGACGCATAAAGATAAAAGGATCATCTGCTGTCATCTCTAAAATTATACAAATCTTTTTGCCTGGTAGATTTACAAAATATCTGGAATCTACTCCTTCATGTAACCGCATAGTATTGTGATGGTAATTAAAAATATAGAAGTCATAAGGTTTATAATTACCGCTATGTAATGAATTAACATCTATATGACTAATTTCTTTATATGTTAGTTCATAGTCGACGCTGTCTTTTAATGCATTGTATATCATCAATCCACTACTATAAATGCTACAATTTGCTTTTCTAGTATTAACAAACAATCCCTTTTTCATTATTAAATTCCTTAATTATTTTGAAATAATTTCAAAAACAGGACATGGTACGATAAAGGAACCACCTGCCTCTAGGAATGCTCGTTCTCTAGTTTGGAATTCACTGATAAAATGCCATGGAAGAACTAGTGCATAATCTGGATTTGCATCACGCATTTCTTCTTCGCTGATGATTGGAATATTTGTTCCAATCGTTTTGTATCCAAATTTGTACGGACTACGCTCTGCAATTGCAGCAATATGGCTACTATCTAACCCAAAGTACTGTAACAACGTGTTACCTTTAGTACTAGCACCATACCCATATACCTTTTTACCTTCAGCTTTGGCTGTATTAATAAACGAGTTAACATTATTTTTTAATGTATCAAGTCTAAGTTTGAAATCATCCCATGCTGCCGCACTCGAAATATCAACTACATTAGTTTCATAATTAAGAATAGTTTCTACACGATAATCACAAACATCACGCAAAGGAGAAGTTCCAAAACTAGTAACTAGTGCAGTTTCTTTTTGGAAGTAAATTCTAAAACTACCACCATTTGTATCATTAACGCTACAATCAACAACACGGAAACCATGTTGTGAAAATAGTTTATTGATGCTCTTTAGGTCATAATAATACACATGCTCATGACAGATATTATCAAATGCCAATTGATTCATCATCAATGGAGTATAACTCATTTGAAGAACAGCAACACCATCATCGTCAAGAATATCATACAAGTCTTGTACAAATGGATGTGGATTATCTAAATCATAAAACATCGCAATACAAGTAATAACTTTAGCTTTCTTATCTGCAAATGGTGTTTTGTTCCATGCATCCTTACTAAAGAAGTCTTGGACAACAGTGGCTACTTTACTGCTTTCAGCATAGAAAGATTCGTCACATGGATCAATACCCACTTTGGTTAAGTTGTTTGGTACAGCTTTTAACAATGTTCCGTCATTACACGCAATGTCAAGCCAAATATCATCATCTTTTAATTTAACTCTAGAAGTAATTTCTTTAACAATCCCCTGAAGTTCAATAGTCATGCTGGTATTAATAGCACTACGGTACCAATATTTGCCCCACATGGTATGTGCTGGCGCAATGTTCATTAATCGAGGAGCTCCTAGGTCTTCATCTAGGTATAGATCTAAACTATACTTTGTACGTCCCTCCATTTCGCTGTCTTCTTTAATAAAATCACTTACATAGTGATTGCCGAGTTCAAGTAATTTTTTCATAATTAGTCCTTATAAGATTTTTCTTCAATTAGTTCAGAATTGCAAAGGATGTTTATTTCCTTTTTAATTTTGCTTCGTTTGTCATTCATTTTGAATATCATTCTCGATGTTTCAAGATATTCTTCGCCGATGTTATTATCGTTTTCAAGTCGTCTAATATCTTCGCCACCGAACCATATTTTATAATTTACAGTAAGAAGATCTTTTAGATGCTTGGCAAACTTTTCTTGAACATTTATAAATTCAGGTAAAGCAGTTAATACATCATATTCTTTTGTAATGTTTTTTAATTTATCAGCATCGGTTATTTCCATAGATTTAATCTTAAGAACTGTGATCTTATCTACAAGTTCGCCGATGCTAGCGGGTACGTTAATCATTTGCGTTCGATATCCTCTTCAATACACTTATCACCATATTGAATTTCTATAACTCGTAATGGTAAATCAGTTTCATTGCATAGCTTGTGCCATTGCTCATTACTGATATGTAAATTTTGAAACTTATTAAAGTTACCAACTAATTCCATATCTGTACTAGCACTATCTAATGTGTATACTGTTGCAGTACCTTCAGCGACAAACCAATGCTCTGCTCTGTCTTTATGTTTTTGCATACTTAAACAAGTCTTTGGCATTACAGTTAATTCTTTAACTTTAATTTCTTTACCTTGCTCATGTAATACACGATAGTATCCCCATTCACGAGAAGTTTTAGGAGCCTTCCATTCTTCAAGTATCCACGATGATGAATTCATTTTATTATCGCCACCGACACTAAATTCAAATGATACGCCTTCTACAGACATCTCTGAAATATTCTCACTAGTCCTATCTCCACCATTAGCAAATACTATTTTTGATACTGGAAATTGTTTTTTAATTAGTTCAATAGCATTAATGGAATTATTAGTGTCATCATTAAATTCAATGACATGGTCTACCATACTTAGATTGCTAATAATAGCAAAGCGTTCTTGCCAAGTATAAAATGCTCGGCCTTTTTTTCTTTTCAACCAAGCATCTGAATTAATGCCTACAACTAGTACATCGCCTAATGCTTTGGCAGCATTAAAATATGCAATATGTCCAGAATGTAACGGATCAAATCCGCCAGTTACTATAATAACTCGTTCGTCTTTGGAAAGAAGCGTCCGCTCAAGTTTTCCAAAGTCTCTAACATAAACAGTTTTTCCTTTATCAGGACTTTCGTATATTTTAGCTGTTGGCGATTGCATGTTGTTGGGCTTTCATTTCAGTTTCACACATTTCAAAAACTAAATCTTTAAATGTGTAAGCAGGTTTCCAGTTTAACTTTGTGTGCGCTTTAGAGCAATCACCGAAGATATTCGGCACTTCAGCCCTGCGATAGAAATCTGAGTTTACTCTAACCACTGTCTTACCTGTAGTTTTGTTAATGCCGATTTCATCTAATCCAGTACCTTGCCATTCAATTTCAAATCCAAGATATGTAGCAACATCATTACAGAAATCTCTAACTGAATGCTCTTCACCACTAGAGATAACAAAATCTTCAGGTGTGTCTTGTTGTAGGATCGCCCACATTGCAACAACATAGTCCTTGGCATGTCCCCAATCTCTACGTGCATCTAAGTTGCCTAATTCTAGAATGTCCTGGAGGCCAAGGTGTGTACGGATCATTCCCAGTACAATCTTACGTGTTACAAACTCTGATCCCCTACGTGGGCTTTCGTGATTAAACAAAATACCATTACATGCATATAAATTAAAACTCTCACGATAATTTACTGTGATCCAATAGCCAAACAATTTTGCAACTGCATATGGGCTTCTTGGATAGAATGGAGTATTTTCTGTTTGTGGAATTTCTTTAACCTTGCCATACAACTCACTAGTTGACGCTTGATAGAATCTAACTTCCTTATGATCAGAAAGTTTCTTAACTGCTTCTAATAATTTTAAAACACCGATTGCATTTACATCGCCTGTATAAGTTGGGCAATCATAACTAACACTTACATGACTTTGAGCGCCTAAGTTATATACTTCATCTGGTTTAACTTTTAAAAGAATATCATTTAAATTAGCGCAATCTGTTAAATCACTATAGTGAAAATGTATTTTATCTTTAATCGATTCAATGTTTGCAGTGTTTAATCCTGTGCTAGATCTACGAACCAAGCCATGAACTTCGTAATCTTTCTCTAGCAAAAGTTCTGCTAAGTAGCTTCCGTCTTGTCCAGTGATGCCTGTGATCAGCGCAATTTTTTTCATTTGTAATTCCTTTAATTATTTGCCTTTTGCGTCAGCGTGTTATATTATATATGCTTTTTAAAGCCGCTGTCAATAAGATATTGGCTTTTAATAAAGAAAACCTGCCAAAGCAGATTAATTATTTTACATAGAGAGCAGGAGGGTATCTAGTTTGATAGTGATTAGTATTGTTATCGTGTGACTCATGGAAACTATATGCATTTGGCTTTCCTAAGCCGATCCAAAATTCTGCATCCATTCTATGCATATAGCCATGCGGTCCAAAATTAAATTGACCAAAATAATTATTGTCTTCTGGCATCCGGAATGGCGGCAATTTTTTAATATAGCTACTAGTTGCCCACCAAAAATTTCCACTATAATGTAAATGGTGATAATCACCTCGCCATATTACTCCAGCAGTATCATATCCTTGATCTAATTTATCAACACAATCTTTCCATTGTGTAACATTAAAATACATCATTAAATCGCGCCAATCATCTACTGATGGATTACCCATATGTGTTATACCTTTCTGATGTATATATAACACATATGTTTCTTCAGAAACATTATCGCAATATTCTTTAAGACGTTTAAGTGTAGGGATTTCCCAATCTTCTGGTTTTATACGTTGATCAATATAAGATATATTTTTATAATCTTTTAATCGATCCTTTAACCAATCATAGTTAGCAATGTCATAATTGCAATAAAAAAACAATTCACTATGATCTATAATACCTGAATTAACAATTGTATTAATTTGAGATTCAATAATAGGACGACCGACAGGAAAGTCGGTCATGTGATAAAATACCGCTAATTTCATTTTTACTTATTTCTTTTTCCTAATAACTTGTGTAGCAAGTCTTTCCATTAGGGTTAGATTTTTACATGACATAATTTTTTTATTGAAATGACGGACTCCTTAGGGATTGAATATAGCCTCCGCCTAGCCGATGTAGTTTTTCACTACCCCAAGCCGCTATGCAACTTTAGCCCTACAAGATATAATATTTAATCAATCCGGCTGTAGTTAAGTACAGTACCTGAACCATATTGTGATTCGGCAATCATTTTGGCTTGCCAATCATTATCTGCATTAACCACAACATTGGCGGTTTGATATTGATTAAGTCTAATCCAAACTGTATATTTGTACATGATAAATCCTTACTTTACTAGTTGAATGTTTTGAGCCTGTTTTCCATTTTTACCATCGATGATTTCAAATTCTACAAGATCGTCTGGTTTCAAACTTTTGTATCCCTCTATTTGAATTTGACTATAATGTGCAAACACATCATCGCTACCCGATTCTGGAACAATAAATCCAAAACCTTTGGAATTATTAAACCATTTTACCTTACCTTTTACCATATTACTTTGCCTTCTTTATGTATTTATTATACTGTGTTTTAGTCAACTTGTCAACCATTATGTTTTAGTTGGGCGCCAGCAACTTACCCAATTTGCATTATCTGCGGTCATTCCGTTTGGATATGACTTAGTTAGATCGCCATCATCTGGATTATTTTTACCACCGCTAGGAGTTTGATTGCCGCCTACAAATGTATACTTTCCATTTACCGCAGTATAAACAAAGTTAACATGCCTATAACTCCAAAATGCAATATCGCCGGGCTGAGCTTGATTCTTTGGAACCGATGTGGCACCCCATTTTTCTGGATTAGTTGTAATTGCGGCTGCACTGGCAGTTTGAAAATATCTATAGCCTGAACTTTTAAGGGCATAATTTACAAATCCCATACACCAAGCAGTTTGATCTGTAGTCCACGGGTTGTTTTTTGGATATCCTAAATTTTGCCAAATTCCTGTAATAGTAGGATTACTTGGTTTACCGCCTTGGCCGGTTTCTCTCCATTTACCTTGTGCTGCCTCATCAAGACACTGTGTTAAGAATGGAACAATGCTTGTAAAAGTACTATCAGTTGAAATACTTGATGTTGCAGTTGTTGATGTTGTACTGTCATCAACTGTTCCGGCGCCTGCATTGCCCTTAACTCCATCAGCTGTGGCCGCTGCACTATATGACGGGCCCGGTTGTCCTGGATTTGTAACTTGTTGTGCTATTAGTGAATCTATCTGACTAGCTGCTGCGGCTTGAACTGTGGAATCTAAAGCCACTGCAACACTAACACTGACACTACCAAATGTTCCGCTTTCTCCAGGGGGTTTCCACAATGCTACTAATGTATTGTTTATATAAACATTCCCGGTATGATAAACGTCAGCTACGTGAACTACCCCGTGTGCTACTGATCCTGGCTGGTATGGCATAAAGTTAATTTCCTATCACTTATTTAACTCAATGCAATACCAGTAGTACCTTCTAGATATTGTTTAGCTGCTTCGCCCTTACTTTCTACAACAAAAAATGTGTTGCTTCTGCTAAGTGTAACAGCAGAGTCTTTACCTAAGAACACCCAAGGAATCATTCCAAGTCCTTGACCGTTCATGGTCAATGCTAGAGGGCGACTAACTGTAACAGTATCTGCGTCCTCTTTTTCAAACCTAGCAATAATTTCATCACCGTTGATTAGTTTGATACTTACTACATCTCCACTGGAGAAATTCTTACTGACATTGATTAGCATTTTATTCCTTTGTTTCTTTTGGTAAATCGCACAAGGCTTCTAGAGTCTTGTAATTGTTGTAGGCTTTCTTTAGTGCCTCAAAGTGTTCTAACTTGGCAGGGTCTGGCACTAGTATGGCCAACCGACTCTGTATATCATCTAATATTTTGGCAATACTAACGCCTTTGATTTTAACATCACCCTCAAAGTTAGCATCGCCGCTGACACTTAATGATGGGGGGGTAGATGACGATGTTACTATACTTGGAGCACTGCTCCAAGTAGTTCCATTCATTCCGTTATATAGATACTGACCAGCGGAACCTGTAGAATTTATAGTATAATTTGATGTATTCCATAATGATGTATCGAGGGTAATAGTATTAGATGCTGCTTCCTCAATTTCTTGAGTTGCAATCTCTGTCTCGTCTGCCCATTTAAACTCGTTTGGTTTAATGTTTGCTAGAGCTTCTTTGATTTTATCAAACCCATTAACCATTTAAATGTGCCTTTAATTCAGTAAAGCCGCCAATTACCACATCGTCGATAATAATTTGTGGAACTGACCGGGCAGTTGGGATTGCTTCTAGCAATTCTTCTCTACTATATCCATCACCAATTTTACGTTCTTCAAATGCGATATCACGTTGACCTAACAATGCTTTGGCCTGATCACAATATGGGCAGTGATACTTACTCCATACAACAACTTTCATTTTTATTTTCCTTTTAAATTATATTATGTTTCTTTTTATAGTCTTCAACGGCTGCAGAAATTGCTGATTCTGCCAAAATACTACAATGTATCTTAACTGGGGGCAGGGCTAGTTCTTCTGCAATTTGATTGTTTTTGAGTTTAATAGCATCATCAATATGCATACCTTTAACCCACTCTGTAACCAACGAGCTACTGGCAATTGCTGAACCACATCCATATGTCTTGAAACGAGCATCTCTAATAATACCATTTTCATCTACCTTTATCTGTAATTTCATCACATCCCCGCAAGCAGGGGCCCCGACCATACCTGTACCAACTGTATCGTCGATTTCAAACTTACCCACATTACGAGGGTTTTCATAGTGGTCAATTACGGCAGCTGAATAAGACATAATTTTACAAGTCCGGTAATTCTTCGTATGTTACAGAGTCCGACATTACCCCAATAACATAATTCGTACTTTCAGTTTCCTGAAGTGCCGACTGCTTCTTGCCGATGTTGACATGCTTATTAAACCATGGGATAGGACTAGATTTAGGATGTTCACCTAGATACTTAATGCCAATATCCTTGAGACGATTAAATGCGGTATAATCAACAAAATCGCTTAGGATAGCGGCATTAAGACCAATAACTGGTCCTAGTTTAAACAAATAGGTTGCCCAGGCCTTTTCTTCTTTTATAACTTCCATATACATAGCATAAACTTCATCTCGACATTCTTCAACTAGATTAGCAAAATCAGCATCATCTTTTACTACATTATTAATAATCCAGGCAGTCCAATCTGCGTGTAGGATTTCGTCTTGTAGGATCAAGCTGATAATGTTGCCATTACCGATGTAGATTTTATTCTCTACCATGGCTAGACTTGTGGCAAATGAAACCATAAAGCGGAACGCTTCTAATGCATAGCTAGCATGTAATGCAAGCCAAATGGCTTTCTTATGTTCGTGTAGATCAATATCCTCACCACATGCTTTTCGACAATTGAGAATGTGTAAGGCTTCGTAGTAGCGACCAATACTAGCAGCCATTTCTACAATTTCTGTAGTGTCGTGAATCTTATTAAATTCTTCTTTAGGTACTCCATATACGTTACGAATAATGTGACTGTAGCTTTTGCTATGAATATTTGTCTCGAACATCGACCAAATAGATACTAACGACTCAAGTTCAGGTAAACTAACAACGGGACTAAAAATTTGAACCGGTGCTCGACCCTGAATGCTGTCTAATGCTGTCTGTCTTAACAAGTTACTGGTAAAAATATGTTTAACTGCCTCACTTGCATCTTTGTGGTCCATTTTGTCTTTAGTGAGACTAATTTCCTCCGGCACCCAAAAAAATCCTCTTTGTAGTTCTTCAAACTTTGCAATTTTAGGCTGTCGATATTCTTCAAATCGTTGCACAGTTACTACACCATCTAAAAACATTTTTCGTTTTAAATAGTTAGTAGGTTTAGATAGGTCATATGTATTTGTCATTATTTTTCCTTACAGTTATCAAAATGCCAACGACCCATTGATATTGCGCCACCCTCTTTATTACAATGAGGACAGATTTTATTAGGCCTTGGTTTGTTCTTTAGTGTTTCTCTTATTTTATTCTTTGTGTCTTCAGAATGGAAAACAGGACCATTCCCGCCATTCTTTTTTTGTGTTTTGCTAATGTTCTGTCACTTTGAATATTTGTTCTAACCATAATTTACAGTCATTCCATTTTTTATATATGTGTGACTGTCCGCCCGCATTTTCCCATTCTTGACAATTGCTGATTCTATCATCTATCAATATGTCTCCTGATTTGCAATGCTTCCATTTGTCGGTACTGTAAGGACCAAGGAAAACAGGAATACCGGGAAAATGTTCTTGCGCCCAAAAAACTTTATCTTGTATGGCCCATTGCATGTCGTTGTTGCGCGGTAATGCTGATAGAAAAAATAAATTCTCTACTTTGCCAGATTCAACAAGATCACGACAATATTGCACTAGGTCATGTGCATTATCTTTCAAAGGCAAATGGCGATAAAATCTAGAGTTCATTTTGATTTTATCCCAATCCTCCTGGGGAATACGGCCGCCTTCTCTTTCCCATTTCATTTTAAGAAATTCTTCTGCACTAGTATGCCAATCGGCTACTACGTCATCCATGTCTAAATATATGTTCATAATTTCATCCATTCATTGTCTTGTATTGGAATCCAACCTTTTCTAAAATACTTTATCATATTCATAAAAGGCCCTGCCTCTTTGCCGTCATCTTTCCAGTTATAATTTTTATTCATAGTCAATCCGTATAACTTACAATACGATGGTTTATTATTGTTAATCCATATATTGTAAATCTCATCGGCTCTTTTCCATAATGCTCGAGTAACATCGGTCGCCCTAGGATGATTCCAGGGCTTGACTCCAGCATTTGGATTCTTTTCGCCGCGCTTTGCTTCAGACATGGATTTCAATCCAGATTCTGTAAAACACGATGCATCAAAAGGCATACCAAATTTCCAATGTGCAGATCCCCTTGGCTGATTTTTTCCAGGATTATTAGGACCACGCATATATTCGGAATATTGTCGTTTTAGCCAACCATATGCTTTATTGTTACGTTGTACATTGCTGTTTGATGATACCATAAACATAGCGGCTTTGACAAGGCGTATATTGTTAGGATGTATTTTAACTAACAACAGATGACACAAGTAATGTTCTTCTGGTGTAAGTGATACTAAGTTAGTTGCTTCATCTGTTCCTTCCATACATCGTGGAACAATATGATGCTTTTCCTTATATCCTTCTAATATTCTGTTTTGTCCTCTCCTTATTATATTATTATATATTTTTTGGTAATCCATACAAGTCTCCTGTAAGTTTATTTATCACAACTTACAGAAAACTTATAATTTACAACTCAAAGTTTGCAGGCTAAACAATCCTCTTCTTCTTCATATATTGTAACAGGTTCTGCTGTTACTAATCTATCACTTTGTGTATTTAAAATATTCTTACTGCCCACTTTATCTATCAGACTATAGTACATTGTCTTTAAACCCCACTTGTAGGCCAACATTAAATTCTTTGCTATTAATGTGCCCGGCACCTTGCCATCTTTAAAATGCCTTGGACTATAGAATGTATTAGTACTCAAACTTTGATCAACATACACTGCAAGTACAGCGGATGTCTTTAAGTATTCAACACAATCCTTTTGATCCCACATCATTTGATAACGATTCTTTAAACGGCGATATTCTGGAACCACTTGTACAAAACTACCTGCCTTGCTTTCTTTAACACTGATCAGTTCCATGGGCATTTCAATACCATTGGTAGAATTTAATACAACACTACTAGACTCAACAGGAGCAACTGCCATAAGTGTAGCATTACGAATACCATACTTGATCATACGAGCACGTAGTGGTTCCCAATCCATGCTAGAAGTAAAGTCAGTTAATTCGTTAACACCGTTGGCTCTACGTTCCCAAGGAAATACTCCCCGACCGTAGTAAGTGTGTTCGCTACGCAGACAGGGGCCGCGCTCTTGGGCCAATTCCACACTGGTTTCGGTTAGGTAGTATGCCTGGTGTTCCATCCAACGTTTGACTTCGGCCAGTGCTTCAGGTGTTCCATACTTGAAACTTTTGCGAGCATGCCAGTAGGCCAGATTTGTGATGCCAACTCCCAACGGTTCAAAGTCTTCGTTAGCCAGTTTACTTTGAATGCTCAAGAAGTCTTGATACTGCAATAGGTTGCTTAAACTACGCACCAGCACACGACAGGCTTTTCTCATTTCCTGTGGATTACGGAACGCTCCCCAATTGATTGATCCCAACGTGCATAAGGCTATCTTTGGTACAGCTCGTGTACATTCTTTTTTAACTATTTTCATTTTTTAATGTTCTTCCTCTATAATAATTTTTATTTTCTTCTAGAAAATTATCCATAATAGATAACTCAATCCTGCAATTTGCTGTCCCATTAGTCACCCAGATCCATTTTGCTGACTGCGATGATAAGTGTTTTTTATGTTCCGAACTTCTATAATATGGATTATACTTAACCCAGTTATCGGGCGCTAGTTCATTATTAATTAATTGAACCAATTTTGTCTGAAATACTATTACCCACTAAATTATATTAACAAATCTCCGATATCATCTGTTTCATCTAGTTCTCGAACCTTTTTACGATTTCCATCTTTAAGCAACACTTTATGTTCGCCGGGCAGAGTTAATTCTTCCCCGGTGTCGAGAGTGATCTTAAATTCACCTTCGTCGTCAATTCTTTGAAATGGATAAGTTGGAAGTAAAATTTCCATACACAAATTCGATTGATATATTGGATCCACCGTTGTGTCAAACGGGCCCTGGTTGATGACATTGTCGATATTGACAAGATATATGCGCCCAGTATCAGTACGTTCTTTAAGGATTCCAGCTTTGAATATCGCATCCGCCGATACAACTTTCTTTTTAACTTTCTTGTCCTGCTCATATTGTAGGTATAACCTTTCGAACTCTTTACTGTCTCTGTAGTAGGCTTCGTATAGATCCGGAACTTCATGAGGATCAAACAACGTCATCATTTCACCACGTTTATAACGGTTCCAGAACATGGCATTAACTACCACTGAGTAATCCATTTGACGCACACGAGTTTCATCAGTACCTTGATTGTTCTTTAATACAATAAGATCTTCAAACTGTGCGTGCCAAATGGGGAATGTAACTGTACAGCTGGCGTTACGAATTCCGCCCTGCGAGCATGATCTCAAATCTGCAAACCATTTCTTCAAGAAAGGTATCATTCCAGTATGCTTGATCTCACCATTGCGAATAGGTGCACCTAAGGGTCTGATTCTGCCTATTTCGAGACCAATTCCGGCTCGTTTTGAGGCATATTTGGCCATCATTTCGCCGCTAGCAAAGATACTGTCTAAAGTGTCATCTGACGTTATCAATACACACGAGCTAAATTGTTTGGTGGTTGTTCCTAATCCTGCTAGTACCGGAGTAGCTAATGTAAAGTGTCCACTACTAGCACATTCATAATATTCTTTTACAAGTTTTAATCTTGTTTCCTTGGGTTCATTATGAAAAGCTGTTGCGGCTGCAATAGCATAACGTACCTGCGGAGTTTCATAGACCTGTCCAGTGGCACGATTTTGTACAAGATACTTTTCTGTTAACTGTGCTATCGCAGCAAATGTGTATGTTTCATCTTTATCATGGTCGATGAAAAGATCAATGATATCCCATTCATCTTCTGTGTACCAATCTAGCAATTTGCTAGTGTACATGCCTGCCTCTGTATTTGTTTGTACAATGCTATAAAGTTTAGGAGGGTCGTATTTACCATAGACTTCTTTGCGTAGCATACTAACACGCTGACGTCCTGCTACGTATTGGTAATTGACATTGTTAATTTCTGGATTTTCTGTTTCATCTATCAAATTAACCATAGCTTTAAGCAATAGTTCATCTATAGTTTCTGTGGTCATTCCGTCATGGAGTTCAATTTGAGCTTTGATTTCGATCATTGATGGACTAACTCCATCAATTCCTCGGCATGCATGTGCTACTTGTCTTTGTATTTTTTCAATGTCCAATGGAACACGTTGTCCATTACGTTTGACCACTGTGATCATTAATTACCTCTTTTATCGATATAGATGATATTTATCTAGGACTACTTACTTCAATTAGGTTTTCAATGCTAACTGAATCGGGAATGTTTTTTAAGGTAATTGGACCGTTATCGTTATAGTTTATAACCCACGTGTCATCTATATATATTACATTATACTCTCTAGTTTGGTTAAGGTCAACTAATGTTTTAAGTTCTATTTTTGAATCTTTGTATTTTTTTGTCAATTTTAACGTCCAGCCTATCATCAAAGCCTTGGTAAAATCATCGTATTTGTTATTCACAATAATTTCCCAAGGACTAGGCCAGCTTTGTTGATAGTAGGGATCTACTTTTGGATTGTGGGGAACAAAAGGAGCATGTCTCCAAAAATCACAAGTTTCTTGTAATGGATCTGCAACTTCGTCTAATTGTTTTCTATGATTTGACCACTCTGTTAATCTATTGTCTATGGGCTGATTAAACATAGGTTCCTTATAACATTATTTTTGTTTGAAATTCCATAATAAATGATGTACTTGTACTGGGATTAACAACTAACACTTCTAGCGATTTTGTAGTACTATTAGCAATTAGGCCAAAGTATATCCCACCGTCAGCTCCTGCTGAATTATAATTATCCTGTAATGTCACATTATTTGGTGTTAGTCCCGGTCGTACATTTATATCTAGATTACCTGTTTTTGCACCAATAGGTGATGTAGATATACAATTATATTTTACAGTTATTGCTTGAGCGGCACCGGTTATGGGCAATCTCATAATTGTAGTTGATGTGCTGGTACTTAATGATGCAGTGGTTATTGCTCTAAAATCTAATTCAGCTTTTCCTTGAATTAATGGATAATAAACAGTTGAGGTATTAAAGTTAGTATCGTGATAACGTTTTCTTTCAAAATAATCATTGATACTAACATTTCCATTAGTGGAAAAAATTATAACTGGCTCAACTGCTACCCTCTCAGTTCCTCCGTTAGTGTTACCCACATTGATGTACGAATTATTTTCACTAATAAAATTATGTGATTCCACACTGGTATTGGTTCCTATAAAAATTGCTTGATGTTCTATACCCTGAAATTTATTATTAACTGCTCTATAATAATTAGGACCAACAGTGGCTAGTAAGTGTGTAGTGGTGTTTAATGCTATACCATATGATGAAGCTAAAAAATTATTATTTTGAATCACAACATGATTAGTATCATAATTTGATCTTATACCATAATATAAACCATTAAATTCACAATTATCTATTAAAATATTTTCAGAAGTAACAGCACTGTATCCTCGTAAATTTATTCCTGTAGGCAAATTTCCACCAAGACCAGACCAGGATAGTTGTCTTCCTTGTAATTTAATATTGCGTATTAATCCACCGGACACGCAATCAAGACTAATTAAACTTAAATGTGGCGTAAATCCAGTTGAACTAGAATATCGTAATGTCATTCCTTCAATTTGAATATTATTGGGTTGCCCTGACCCTGATATGCTTGTTACTGCATTATATTCAGTTGGATCAAACTTGCCCCAAGTTAATGGATTAATCCTTCTTCCATCATAATCCACGGTTTGAAAAATTCCCGAACCTGTAGTGATATTTTCAATAATAGTTTTATCAATGCCTTCACCAATTAATACTGCTTTTCTAGGAAGGAAAATTGTTTGTCCTACTTTGTATATACCTGATTGAAAATTTAATTTTTTATTATATTTTAAAGTATTTCCAACATCCCAATGTGTAGAAGTTGTGAGAATATCAGTATCTAAATATAAATGATCTATAACCATTTGAAGAGCCGCACTGCAATCTACAGGTGATGCGTCAGTTGATGGATAAACACCAAAATCAGCAACATTAACGATATCATCTAACTTATTTTGAACTGTACGTTGTATTACTTGAAACAATGCATTGTTGATTGAAGTAGAGGTGGTAATTGTTGCTGCGTTATCACTTTCCCAAACATAATTTGTTAAAGTATTTAATAATCCTGTACTTACTATAGTGAATAGAGATTTAACATCATTTTCTGTTAATACTCGTATATTTGTGTTTCTAGATCCGCCGTCGTTGCGGTTAAGTCCAATATATAAATGTTCAGTGTCTGCGGCCCATGCAAATTCACCGCCGTCAAGTAGCGGGACTCCTGTTGTAGATTCTTTTCCTCTACGTACTTGAATTTTTGCAATTTCAACCACAGCCATAATAATATCCCCTATATAGGATATTTATACGTTTAGTAAAAATTGATATTAAGCGGGTAAAGCGTAATATTCTTCAACTTTACCAAGCCAAGCATCTTGCCACTTGTTGAAGTCTTTTGGCTCTAATGTAAATTGTTGGTATTGTAAATCTCTGCTACACATGAATATAACACCCTTGCGAATGTTAGTTTTGTACACTTCATTGTGTGCCAGTATATATGCCATCAATTGCAAATAGTAATCATCTACCCAAGCGGCTTTTTTTGGCTTGTTGGTTTGCTTGTGGTCACACACTGCTGGCTCATCTTGATGAATACCAATTAAGTCAGTAGTACCACTATACAGTCCAGGGAAGTAAAGACTTTGTTCCATGGCCCAAACTTCACTCATTTTACTGAGTCCGTTCTCAATAATAATGTCTGCCATTTTGTTAGCCTGCACATGTACAGGATTACTACCTGGTTGTCTTTGTTCACCGATTAAGAATCGTTCTAAATTGGCATGCATTGCAGTCCCCACGCCTGCTGCTTCTGTAGTAATCTGCTGTGCTTTGGCATGCCCGATTCTATCACGCCATTGATTTAAATGTGTCATATCTTTAGTAGCACCAAGGATAGTGGTCACGCTGGGCAACTTTTCACCGTCGGGCGTCCTGTAAACTCGCTTACGAGTTACTGGATCATTTATTTGGACACAATTTTTATATTGGAAACGTTCGACGAACGGAGGAGGAGTATACATAGTATTAATTATAATACCACGTAATCTTAAAGTCAAATATCTGGTTTTAAATTCTTAGCGTTTCTAGATGCCATTGCATCTACAGTGGGGCTTGCCCCAGGTGCTGGAGGAGTTTGATCTGGTCTTTGTGTTTTTGTTTTGAGAGTAACTGTACCATTATCATCAATCTTTTTAATAATATCGCCAGCTGGATCAACTGCATTTTTTAGTGCAATCAATCCATCAATGTCACTGATTCCAAGATCCATTCTTTTAATTATTTGCATAACAGCGGTAAAAGGCAACGTTGACGGTTGCCCTAACCTATCCGCTTCGCCTTTGATAACTGCTAGAACATCTCTAGCATCACCGACGTCTATTTCATACAATCTCATATTACTTGGCCAATGCACTTATTATATTATGCGACTCTTGAAGTTTTTGAGAAAATGTATTTTCACGAATTTCACGACCTGTTGTGCCTGCACCTGCTGCTGCATCTGCTGCACCAAATTCATCACCTGCAGGTTCTGGATTCATTTCGTCAGGTGCGCTCATATCCATGCCCGGTTCCATACCCATACCCATGTCAGCTGTGGCTTCACCTGCAAGTACTGCTACTGCATTACTAATTGCTTCACGCTGTTGTGTTAGCATTTCTAATGTTGAGCTCAATGCTGGAACAATTGCTGCCTTAAATGCTTCTGCTTCTTGCGCTCCAAAGTCTGCTTTGATGGCATCTGCTAATTCGATCAAAGTCTTGGTTTGATACTGGCCAACACGCTGCATCCAACTGGTGAAGTTATTGACCATATCGCCTGCACTGGTAATAGCTTTTGCTTTACCTTCTTCATCTTCTTGTAATAAGAAATCTAAACTTTCATTAACAAAACGTACATTGTGTTTGAAGTTGCTTTCTTCTAATGTACCAGCCTTGGCCTTGTTAGCACGGATTTTACCTGCTACACGTTCACCAGCCTCTTTGCTACCATAACGCTTGCCTGCATCCTTAGCAATCTTTTTAAACATCTTACCTGGTTTGCCTTCGTCTTTACCTTCCATTGTACCCATGCATTCTTTGCAATCACAATCTTTAGGATGTGCATCATCTTCACCTAGTGGCTTTTTGTCTTTTTTAGCAGGCATTGTAGTTGCTGGACGACGGGCGTCTTCTGGTGGCTTTTTATAATCAGATTGATTGCCATAGGATTTGCCTTTAACTGTTTTACTCGGTAAATCAGACATTTTAACTTCTTTGATTTTCTTTTCTGGGTCAGCATCTGCTTTTGTATGCTTCTTAGTGTAGATTGTTCCACCAGTTTGCGGATTTGGCTTTTTATCAAACTTGCCAGTAGTCTTTTCCTTTTCGGCGCGAGCTTGAGCATCAGCCACCGTAGGAAATTCTTCTTTGACTTTGGTATCTTTCGTAGCGCCACTAGCCTTCAAGCGAGCAATTTGCACATCCTTGAAATCATTTTTGCCATCTTTGTTCTGGTCTACTTTTTTACCTTCGCTTAGTTGTGCCATTTTGTCACGTAGTTTTTGCATTTGTTCGCCTAGCATTTCTTTAATCCTTGTGTTTAACAAGTCCAGCATGGCCTTGTCTTTTTGGTATGTTTCATTGGTTAGCAAGTCGTTAATACTTACTCGTCCCTCTTGTTGGAATACCTTTGTGCGAAGTTTATTTCGCATATCTTCTAATTGTTCTCTAGAATACTTTGATATATTGACATTGACACCAAACATTTTATTCATGTTTTCTTTTAGCTGCGAACTTGTTAGTTTTTTTCTAAAATCACTTGTTTTCATAATATTGGTTCCAAAAGAATAGTTAACTTTATTTATCTGAATCTTAATAGTTTCTCAAAATCATTAACAATGGTTTTCTTGTGTTGTTCTCGCTTATATTTGGCAATATTATATTTGGTAAACATAATTTCAGCTCTGTCAATATTCTTTGATTTAATGTTTTTTTCCGCTAACATTTTATGTAATTCTTCTTCAAATAGTGCATGACCATAGTTTCTGTCAGCATTTAATATCTCATCATCTATGTATTTTCCAAGGGCAAGTTTATTGGCCAACAATGCAGCAGATTGTGGGAGATTAATAAAATCAACTACTACATCATTACAATAATTTAAAATGCTATAAAATCCAGTTTTAGATTTTTTAATCTTATAATTCCCTAAGATGATAGTTCCATCTTCAGCCTTAGATGGGATTGCAATGCCTTGTTTTTGTAATTTTGTTTTTACTTTTTCGGCAAGATCTTTGACTTGTTGATATACATCATCGAGATTTTTTTTCATCTATTTTCTTTATCAATGTTTGGTTATTATTACTTATTGAGTAAATTCCTTTTCTCACTAAGTTTTGGGCAAGCCATTGATCGCGATCACTCATAGCATCAATGGATATGTGTGATCTATGATTCTCTACAAATTGCTGTTCTTGATTTGTGAGAATAATATCCATTCCAGATAGTAACTGTGCTATTTTCATACTCGGGCAGGTGTACTAGGTTGTGCTGGCGGGGAGGCGGGATTAAGAATTTGTTTTTGTAGCTGATCATATTTTAATTTCAATGCATTAAATTGATCAGACATAGCCTGCATACCTTGTTTTATCTCCGGACTGGGTGTAGCAGGAGTAGCAGTTGCATTAGGTTGTTGATTGCCCAAAGTGGGCTGAGGTGCCTTACCCGGAGGAGGTACAGCTTGTTGAGAATTTTGCTGTTGAGTCGGTGCTGCAGGTTGCGGTTGTCCTGGCACAGCTGGTGCCTGTTGTTGCGGAGGTGTATTGGGATTAGCAGCAGGTTGCGGTTGTCCTGGCACAGCTGGTGCCTGTTGTTGCGGAGGTGTATTGGGATTAGCAGCAGGTTGTGTGCTTGATCCTACAGGTATAGCTTCAACTAATTCTTGTATCCGCATATTATTTTAATAGAGTTAGCAATGTTTCACTATGCGCGGTAACCCATCCCAACGCTGCTAACGCACCTGCACTAAGATAAACCCATTTTGTTTTAAATTGCTCTAGATCTTTGATTTTACCCAACATGTTATCATGTTGTTCAATATTTTCCCCATGCATACCTTTAAGTTGATCCATAATATCATCACGTGTCTTATCAAGACAATCATGCATGTCCTTAACATCTATTTTAAGGTTATCAATTTTTTCTTCGATGTTATCTACTTTTGTTTCTAACACGCTAACACGTTCTGGAACGGTTGCTAATGATGTTTTTGCCATCCGAGCTATCTCCTTTTTTTTTAGAACTACTACTACTGTTAAATAGTGCCTTAAGATGCCTTGATGATTGTATTTTTAGCGGAAGAACTTTTCAGTTCAAATATCGCCTTATCTATATTTATGGTTTCTGTTAATTTTTTAACGATAGGTACACCATCAATATCATTGATTAACAATCCTATTTCACTAGTTTCATCACTGTACACACCTGCTCTATCAGGATAAAATACCCATGTCCATACAGTGTGTTTACCTTTGTATTTAGAACCAAATCCTAGATCTTTAATGTCAATGTTTTCGGAACTGGGTCCACGATCGTAGCTAATGATCGACCTAAGTTCAGCACATTGCCTTAATGTGGTAAAATTTCTATATTGGTCATATTCTAGTTGAGAACCTTGACCGGGTCTAAGCATTGTGATGTTAGTGATGTCTAATAAAGTTTTAATTTCTATGATTTGCATAATATACCTATATAATATATTTATGGCCAAAAGAAAAGGGAGTTAAAAAACTCCCTTGTCTTACTCTTAATAAAATATTAAGCTAGTGTGAATGCACCAGTGTTGGCCATTGATGTACCAGAAGTAACTGTTAGGTTACCTAGAGTAGCACCAGTTGCTGCCACGATAGCGGCCTTCAATGCACCGAAACCAGTTGTAACACCAGATCCAGCAACGCCGTCGCCTTGGTTGCAACTTGGGAAGTCAACGATAGCGCAAATTGCGGTTGCGTCTGTACGTGCGCCTAGTAGAACAATGCTGGCTACTGCTTGAATGCCTTTAACTGCCTTAGAATAACCACCTTCTGTGATTACGCCTGTTGTTGCATTAACTGTGTCAGCTGTGAAGCTGTTACCAGAATCAGCAATTTTAATTACTAGTGGTGAATAGCCATAGAAAGCACCTGCGCTAACTTGACCGTGAACTCGATTGATTGTTGCCATTTTAAATCTCCTTGATCTTTTTTGAGCTCCCCTATGGAACTCGTTATGTTTTTATTTATCTAATTTGGAAAAAAATATCCATTATGGTCGATTAGTCGTCGGTTTTTACATCACCTTCGATGACTTTTAGGTGTTTAGCAGTTTCTTTATTGTCTCTCAACTTACGTATGCTGCGAGTAAATTTGCTTGAATCCCCACCTTTAATACTGTTAAGTAGTCTACGTTCTAATTCATAGGCCTCGTCTGGACTGAAGTTTTCTTTGATAAATGACAATAGATTGATTGCACTATCAATTACATGAGTTGCCCTAGCTTCTATCAATGCTTCATTATCTTTTTTCAAAGTAATAGAATTTAGTTCTTCTAGTAAACTGCGGGTGACTTTTTTCAAGATAGTATCCTTGTTGTATGAATATTTAGTGTAATTGTAACATCATTAAATGGTAAAATAAAGACTTGCAAATACACTCAAGGATTATTTAATTGTAAAAATATTTATACTTTTTTGGAAGAAATATATAATGGTTTCTACTGAGTTTTGTTGCGTCGCCGCATAAATACCAGTACAATTAACACACAGGAGAAAAAATATGTTAAACCAATTAGCTGAATACTTCCACAAGATGTTTCAGAATTTCGAAGCGCCGTCTACCTATGGCGCTGCATTAGAATCGTACATTGTTTCTAAAAACCCACAAGATGGTGGTGATGTAGATCGATTAGTACGAGAGTTTGATCAAAAAATGGCAAACCGTCACGAAGCAGGGTGGCCAATATGATCAAGAAAATCTTAAACTCTATCTGGGATTTCTTGATAGATCTCGGAGAATATCGTTACAAAGTAATCAAATCCCATGGTTACCAAACTTGGTATTAGAATGAGAAAGGAAATTGACTTTGTAGCTGTCAGTACTTTGATCCTGTTATCAGGATTGTTAATACTGGTTATCTAAAATGTCATATGCAACAGTTAGGCGAGTACTGCCTTACGAATATCCCAAATATAGACTACACCTTAAGTGCTTGGATTCTGAATCTAGGACACTTAGGTTTGCTAGTCCAATCAATGATCATGTAATAGATAAATTATGTGATGGGTTTGAGGCAGATCCAAGCAAACATGTATTATTTGCCATTGAGAATTGTCGATTAGAATTTATTGCCATCGGTCATATTTCTCTAGACGGTGACATGGAACTGGCATTTAGTGTGCTTAAAAAGCACCAAGGCCGCGGCTTTGGTAATTTGCTGATAAAACGTTGTATACAATATTGCCGTACACATAACATACTCAAAGGTTACATGGTATGTTTAAGTACCAACACTGCTATTCGATACTTGTGTAGAAAGCACGGAATTACTGTGGAGAATGATCAAGGCGAAAGCCTTGCCAACATTCAATTGCCACCTGCAGGCATTAACACATATATCAACGAAACTATAGACAACAACATATCTGCCTTAGACTATATTACTAAGCGAGCAACTAACAAACTTCTATTTTTATCGTAACAATTGTTTTACACAGAGACACTGTGTATAATAAATACATTACACATATACACACAAGGAGAATAATATGTTTACACCGGAATTCTATATTGATTTATTTCAATCATCCAAGCGTCAGTTTACTAATCAAGTTTACAAAGACGACACACTCAACAAGGCCTGCAATGCATTTATTGACGCTCAAACAGCGTTTGCTAAAATGATGGCTAAGAATTACATTGACCTGTCTACATATTCTGCAGACGCAATGAGCAAAGTATTTTTCCCTCAACAGGAAGAAACAGTCAAGGCCAAGACTGTTAAAAAATCAGCCAACACAGACATTAACACACAAGGAGAATAATATGTCAAATTTTGAAACCCCTAAGCTACCAGAAGTTAAATTTAACAAGAACGGATACGAAATCCGTACCGACATCTTGGGCATGGCCAAAAGCCTAGTGCAAGAGGATTTCCATGCCAAATTCCAAGGCTGGGAAATGACTGCCAATCGTGACGAGAAGACAGGACAAATTGTCAGTACAGTTCAAATGCCACAGTTTCCAGGACTTGACAAGGTTCTAGAAACAGCAGAAAAAATGTACTCATTTGTTAACTCTGGTACAAAGAAATAATATAATAAAAGTTAGAGCGTAGCTCAATAGGACCTCCGGGTCCTATTTTTACGAATGTATTATCTAAATAAATGCATTTTAGAATTATGTACAGCGACATAGTTTGGACCACCAAAATTTTCATCAGTTAACTTGTAATTCTTAAACTCAAGGCCGTTTTTATTAAGTAATCCCAAATGAAAGCCCAATGGTGATAATTTATTGTATGCATCAAGCAACAACCATCTACTTAATACATTGGCAAAACCATACTCAAATTGTATAATACCTATTTTATTATTTTCTAATGTCTTGGTAAATCCTTCAATTACCATACCCTCTGCACCTTCAACATCAATTTTTAGAAAATCAATAAAATCTATTTTTCTACTTTCCACATATTCATCACCTGTTGCCACAAAACAATTCCTAACCTCAACTGGCCCAATATTCAATCCGCTATACAGTGAACTAACAGCATCAAACTTTGTACTGTACTGGATCTCCATCATTCCATGCATATCCGATAATCCAAATCCGTTGGGAATTATTTTAGGATCACTGGGTACATTGGCTAGAAATTTTCTATAGACATCTGGTACAATTTCAAAAGTATGTATATCTGCGTATGGTTGGCACGACCTAGCCATTAAACACCATTCTCCTATATTACTTCCAGCATCAAAAATTGTGAATAATTTATTTCTTAAATGCGATAATATCCAATCCTCGCCGTGTCGAGCAAATTCTGCTCGAGCATGTTCTTTATCATATACAGGGTAATTTGTCATATTTTATTTTTAAAGTTGTTTAACATGGCAACATATAATCTACATTCTCTTTCGAGATATATAAATTCTCGATTTGGTATTGTGTTTGCTGTTACATTATTAGGTGTTGAAAATTTAAGATTTTTAATATAGTAATTTTGATTAAATTTGGCCAGCATGGTGTCCCATAACCAACTATCACCATGATAGATATCTAACCCTGCAGGAATATTGATCCAATCTTGCTTGTTAATAAACATTAAACAGCCGATATCAAATATGTTAGTTGATCCGTTGTAGTGAACTATATCAACAGGTTCCGAAGATCCATTAGATAATTGTGAATGAGATTGTGAAAATACTACAAATTTTCCTGTATCCAATTTATTCTTTAAAAAATCAAATATTGATAGATCAAAATCAATATCATCATTCATGACACACACATTTGAATATTCACTCACGCCTGCTCCAAAATTCCAAGCAGGATTTACAAATATATTTAATTTAAAATTATGTAATTTAATTTTTGGATGATGTAATACATCAGCATTGGGTGTGGAATTCATATCATTATTAATAATAATAATTTCTCCCACTAATTCATGCTGTACTAACTTATATAGTAAATTAATAAATGGTGCATATTTCCACATAGTGGGTACTACTATTGAAAATTTATTTTCGTACAAAGTGATAATCTCCATCTGGTCCTTTATCGCAGAACATGCCTGTACACTCAAATCCCAGTCTACTCATGTATGCTATTACTTCATTATGTAAAGGAGCACCTTTATTATATTCTATCATCTGTAATCCTAAAATTACATGGTTAACAGTTTTTAAAGTTTCTGTGGCACCTTTGAGAATATCCAATTCAGAGCCCTGCACATCCATCTTAATTAAATCAGGTAGTGGTAATTGTCCAGCAAGAACTGCACTATCTAATGTGATTGATTTAAGTTTACGCTTGTGAGATTCAGTGTATAAAATTTTAGCTGCTGGATTTATATCAGAATTTTCTACATAATAACTATTGCCACCTGGATCAAAATCATTTTGATAAAATTCAATTTCTCTACCATCAGTGTCACTGAGCAAACCTATGTTATATTTCATACCCGCTTCTTGATATAAAATTTCTGCAGAATCCATGGCATCAAATGCAACAACCTCAGCATTGACCCAAACTTTCTTTGCAGCTTTGGTCCAATGTAATACACATGCACCTATATCATACACAACAATAGGGTTATAATTATATTGATCTCTAATTTTTACAAGATAGTCAGTATGTGAAGTGGGCAATGTTCCACTGTTTCCTATAAATCGCAATCTGTCTGCTACGCTATTAAACGTGGCAGAAGCTGGATCTAATAGTGCAGGTATACTATTATCAATTTGATAAGTGAAACTACCAATATGTCTGCATTGTATAGTAGTATCTACCCAGATATGGAATCCATTGTTTCTTGCCTTAGTACAGAAATCATTATCTTCAGAGATAGTGTGTGCATGATTTATGGCAGAGTGGTATTTAAATTGTGGATATCCAACTGTTCTAAACACTTCTGCCTTGACTAATACACATCCAAAACCGCAGCCTGCAATTTCAACTAGACCCCGTCCTTTGATCTTTTCATAAGGAATGTTTGATACGCCACCTCTATTATTATGCTCATATAATTCTAAAACATGTATGCCAGGTCGACGTTGTATGTACATACCTGATACCACATCCTTATCATGTGCCAATAATTTTTTAAGAATATCTCTGTCAAATGCAATGTCACTGTCAATGGATAACAAATAATCATACCCATTAACTACCCAATCAGCAATCAGGTTACGTACCTGATCAATGTTGTAACCGTAGTAATATTGAAAGTCAACTATATATCCATCGGGTACTTCTAGATCATATATAGATTTAAACGTGTCTGCTTCAATGTTTCTAGCAGTGGGTATACCGATTAAAATTCGTTTCTTTACTTGTACAGGTAATGGCGCAATGATAGGAACAGGCAATTCGTTGATTATCTCTTGCATGTCTACTCTAACCTGTTCGTAGACATGAGTTTCTCTTTCTAACACCCCACCGGTGATAGAAATATCCGAAGTAGTTGCTGCAAATTGACTATAGAACTCCATGTTTGTAATAATATAGTTTGTCTTGCCTCTCCTTAGCTGTAGATCAAATATAAAATTATCACCATAATAAATATCCAAACCATGGGGTATTGGGATCCAGCTCTTTTTATCGATGAACATTAAACAGCCAAAACCATAAGTATGTTCACCTGTCCATGGAACAATATCGATGATTTTTGTAGTAATAGGTGGCTGGTTAAAGTCGGGCTCGCCTGGACATAACCCAAACACACCATTATCTTCATTTAACATGTTTTGTAGTTTTTCAAATACATCAGTATCAAACACCACATCATCGTTGACAATACATAGTTTGTCATTTCTACTGGTTTCAACACCAATGTTCCATGCTGGATTAACAAATATGTTTGTGCCAAAGTCTAACATTCTAATCTTAGGATGATCTAATCCTATACTAGGTGTTTTGGTATTATCATTGTTAATGATGATAATTTCATTTACAGATTTATGTTCACATAGCTTACCCACAAATTCTATAAATTGATCTGCTACTCTCCACATTGTGGGAACAATTACAGAATACTTGGTAGTTTTAGTTTTGTTAATAATATCTCGGGCTGTGCGTGTTTGTTCATCACTGTTAACTTTATAATCGTTCAATGGATTTATATCGTTGTAATTATAAACAATGTCCTGCAAACATTTAATTTTATTGGGATTAGCTGCTTCGATCAATGCATAGAACACACTACCGTCGCCTCCTGCTTTGTACCATTCCCCTTGACTGTCTTGAAACATATTGTTATCAATACTATTAATTAGATGTTTCCTAAAGGTACGAAAATGCGTATAAGGTAAAATCCAGTTAAAGTGATGGTTACGATAATTTCCGGACTGCTTAATCTTTTCAGGATATGGTTGACTAATCAACGGAATGTTATCAACCATACTCCAGCAACTACCATAAGTAAATTCAGTGTCAGCATCGTATACAGTATTGTAATAGGATAATACAGTATTGTCGTTAATTAAACTATCATCACCATCGAGCAACATTACAATCGCACCATCATTTAATGTACGTATGGTGTCAATTTGATTTTTAACAGCACCTTGATTAGTTGTATTTTTAATTAATATAAATTTATCTTGTATCTCAATGGGTAACTTGCTGATTACATATTCTACAACTTCAATGGAATTATCAGTTGAGCAATCGTCAATCAGTATATGACGGTAATTATTGTAATCCTGTGTGGCCACACTGAGGATACATTTTTCAATGTAATGAGCACAATTATAAAATGGGCTAAGAATTACAAATTCTTGTTCAACATTGGATTTATAAGTTTCAAGTTCAATCTCATTATGGAATCTACGTTTCCATATTTTATTGACTTTGTGATTAATTTTACTAGCTTCTCTATATTCATCAGCAGGGAGATAATTGCCTGTCTTTTTAAAGAAATGCTGTTTCCACTGCAATGCCACACTGTCCCATCCTGCTATATCTTTGATGATGTTGCAATAGTATTGTTTTTGTTGATGTAGATATTTGTTATGATATGCTGCTAGTGTTGCATTGACAAAATGTTCAACTTGTGCCGATGAATTAATAGTGGGAAATAAACCGTTGGGTACTATGGCATAGTCAATGAGATAACAGGCACCGTCTAATGCAATTTCTTCCAAAGCGCCAAATCTGCAAGTGATCACAGGAGTATTGTAGATTAAACTTTCTAATGTACTAATTCCGTAAGTTTCAGGAAATGCTGCAGGATATATCATGAAATTAGATTCAGATAATATCTTTGCAATTTCGTACTGTGGTATAATGCCAGTAAATTCTATACCCTTGGCCTGATTATTGACATCATCTGCTAGCTGTCGCCATTTTGTTTCTTGTTCATCAGGTGCATCACCGGAGCTAAATCTATAATAGCCTCCAATGATTTTTAATTTTGCCTGTGGCAATTGATGTTTAATCCTTGGCCAAATTTGTTCCACCAAGGGGACCATGCCCTTGCTAACAGAAGCATTATATACAAATAAATTTGGGTCTTTAGCTTGTATATCAACTTCGAGATTATAATTCCTAGCACCGTTTCTAGTAATGAATAACTTGCGTTTTAATACTTCAAAGTTTCTTTTCTTACCATGGTCGCAATTGGCCACATAGGTTGAATGAAAGTCACTGAGTGTAAAAATGTCAGTGATACGATTTGCATTGGCCAAATCTTCAATCAATAAGTCTCCGAGGCAAAATGTATCATGCATCCATAACACACGCATCTTGGCTTTGCTTAGAATACGATCATATAGATTCATATCCTTAAATGGCCAAGCTCTTGCATCACCTAATTTCTGATAGTCATTTGGATCTGTAAATGGTATTACAGTCCTAGAACTAATAATTATATCAAAAATATGATCTTGTGCAAGATCAGTTAATGGACGATATGTTACGTCATCATATATGCCTGCTTTTGCGTGATCAATATTACAGTTATTGAACACGGTAACATTAAAATCTAATTCGGCTAATTCTCGAGCCATTAAAGTAACAGCACTTTCGCTGCCACCTAATCCTTGTTTATCCACAGTAGTACCATCGAATGGTATACCAATAATGTCTATTATAGCAATTTTCATACTATTAATTATACACTACAGGTACTGTGTGTCAATAATATTGAGTATGGTTTATCTTAACCGTGGATAAGTCAGTGGTGGCGGAAGTAAAGGGTCTGTATATCGAGCAATTTGTGTAATTCTTAAATCATCAATATATCCCTTAAATGATAATGAATTATAGGATATTCCAATGTACTTAAATGGTATTGTGTAATTTGTTGTATTTGTTGTAGAACTAGTAATTGCAGAATTTATATACATAGTTAATATAGATCCAGATCTAACAACTGCTACATGATTCCATATATTAACAATCACAGTTCCTGTGGTAACAAATGTGGTATTATCTTTCCAACCAATTTGACTGCCCACAGCATCGTTCACTCCTGTATATCCTAAATATGCAGATCCCGGAACACTGGTACTAGTAGTCCTAGAATCTAATAATGCCGGTGCGGTAGTTGAGGTACTGTACAAACTAAGTGGGTACATCCACATTTCTATTGTAAAATCCCCAGAGCCCAGTGCTGTTAAATTTGTTGCAGTGGTTGTTGAAGTCGAACCTATACCCAATCCATCACCGTCACCATCAAAGTATATACTAGTGGCATTATATTTAACAATTGAATTTGAAACTGATATATCACCTATGGAATATATATTATTTTGTGTAGTGGCATCAAATATTTTACTTTCAGTGGCATTAATTAATAAACTAGTGTTAGCAAATTTAAATTCAATAGCTCCGCTGGAATTAAACACATAAACTTTATAGCTGTTTGTGGTATAAACTCCAGTTGTACCTGTGGTCAACGGTGCAGTAGTAAGCGTATCTGTATGCCATATAATTACTTTACCTGATCCTCCGGTGCCGCCGGTGCCGCCGCCGCCGTAGTAATCGCCGCCGCTGCCGGCTCCCCCGTTGCCAGTGTTTGTGCCGGCTGCAGGTGGACTTAAGGAGTTGGATGGTGTGCCACCTGCAGAAAATGTTGCCGAATATGTTGAACTACTAGCAACACTAACATACAGTCCGGAACCACCAACACCGTAAGCTCCTGCACTAGATGCACCACCTGCAGAACCAGCGCCACCACCACCGCCACCGAAATAGCTGCTGCGGCCCTGGCCGGCAACGCTGTAGCTGTAACCGCCACTATTCCCTCCACTATTTCCATATCCAATTCCAGAACCATTTAGTCCCAGTGTATTTTGTGTAGATGTACCAGCCTGGGTTGCCGCCGTTTGATAACTATAGGCATTACCACCACTACCAGAACCACCAGCGAGACCTACGGTACCGGCTGCATCCGACCCACCACCACCACCACCTTTAGCTAGAATATTTGGAGGAATATTAAGTCCAACCAGTTGACTATCTTGGCCATTGGTCCGGGAACCACCGCCTGCACCCACAGTGATAGTTATTACACCCATGATATCAGTGGCAGTAAAGCTACCAACTGTTAGGCCGCCTGCGCCGCCGCCTGCGCCATATTCTGTGCCATAGGCCGCACTGGGAGTGTATTGGCCAGTCCCACCACCACCGCCACCTGCTACTACTACATAATTAATTGTAAAACTTGATGATTGAGATCTAGTGTCAGGTGTTAATGGTGTAACTGGTAATGTATATGTTGTAACACCTCCAGCAGTTGTTATCCGTTCTGAAATAGCGCCTCGTAATATACGTAGATTCGATAGATACCCCTTGTAATATCCAAGATTTAGATATGTCGATCTACCTATACTAAAATTATTAGTAATCAATTTAAAATTAGGAGATACAGCAGTATACAAACTGCTTAGAACAGTTGTAATTGTAATAGATGTAACAGTAGTACCGGCAGATGTGCCATTGATATACAAAGTTACAGTTGTATTATTTCTAACTAATGCTATATGATTCCATGCTCTAAATTTAACTTTTAAATTTTCTGCATCGGTACTTGTAAATGTAGTGGCAGTTCCTAGACTAACTGTACATCGCCCCGAAGTCTGCAATGCCAAAGACATCCCATCGTTGGTAGACGTAGTAGCTGTACCAAATGTCATAGCACCGGATATGTTATATCGACTATCGATAAAATACACAGTGGTGCTAATTGGTTCTGGATAAGACCAAAATTCTATACTAAAACTGTTATTTTGAAAATTAACAGCATTAGGATTCACTGTTAAAAAGTCTGTGCTACCATCAAAGTAAACACTACCACCGGTCAACAGTGTGTTATATGGCCCGGGATTTATAAAGGGAGAGAATCTACGTATTGCAGGAGTACCATTTTGACTAACTGTAAAATTATAATTGCTTTTGTCAATAAGTGATCCACTTGCAGAAACCAACAAGTTAGTATTATTAACTAACGGAAACGGTGATCTAGGTAATGCAATTATACTTGATCCATTTAAAAAACGAAAATTTGACATGTAACCCTGGAAATAGTTGGTACCGTCATAGCCAATATATATAGATTGAGTATTATTATACACTGTTCCAGTGCTGGACGCGGTTACTAAATTACCGCCATTTAACATGCTGGTATAGGTTGATCCGGACCTAGATAGAGATATGTGATTCCAAGTGTTCAAATTAATCAGAGTGTTAGATATTGGTAGATAATCTGTTCCGAACGTAATAGTTCCACTACCGGTGAATATATATATTCTAAATCCGCCTGTCACAGTGTATGTTACTGGGCCAATTGTTGTTGCTGGTGCATAGGTATCAGAATAACGAAGAATGACTACTCCCGACCCGCCTCTACTACCCGCAGTCCCTGACTCACCGCCACCACCGCCACCACCTCCTCCAGTATTTGCGGTGGCGTTTGAGGCAGCCCTGTAATTGTAAGCTGCGCCATAGCCACCGCCATAACTAAGGCCGAAGCCGGTGTAACTGCTGTTGCCGCCGCCACCACCTCCTCCTCGGCCAACAGATGTCCCTGTAATAGTCGAATATAATCCTATGCCACCTTCTCCTCCTCCTCCGACCCCGCCAGCACCACCGCCTCCGTTGTTATAATAGCTAAAACTGCCGCTAAGACTGCCACCGGCAAATCCTTGCCCAGTTGTGCCAGCACCACCAGTACCGCTACCGGAGTTGCCTTGAGCACCGCCACCACCACCAGACCCTCCAGCAAGGCCATTACCAACATTATCATAATAACTACTACCACCACCACCACCACCGTTTGCAACCACGCTTACATTTGGGCCTGTTATAGAAGAATAGTTGCCAGATTGTCCTGTTCCAAAGAACGGCGTTCCTCCACCATCTCCCACCGTTACGGTATAAAGGGTAAGAGTTTGTACCGTAAGCGTATTCTCGGCAGATGCTCCGCCTCCAGATGTTTCGACAGATGTTCTATATCCACCAGCACCTCCTCCAGCGCCGCCAAGACCACCACCACCACCTCCTCCACCACCACCACCAATGACTAGAAAATCAACACTCTGTGGCGGGCGAACTTCAGCAATTGAAGTAGTTACTGTATTTTGAGCACTTATTTTTAAGTTAAAAGGACTGAGTTCACTAGTGATTGATTTTGTAATAATCGTAGAAGTGGATGCACGAGTTGAATAAAACCAACCCTCTACTGTAAAATCTGAACTAATATTGAATACACTGCTGTGTTGAATGCTTAGGTAGTCAGTGGTGCCATTAAAATATGTACTCCAATTTGTTGAGTATGGATTAAATGATCCTTGTGCCAACATATTCCCATACCCTTGAACAGGATATGATAATATACTTGAATCTTTTAAATATCTATTACCCCATTGTGGACCAAATGTAATTGTTCCGCTGCCATTAAGAAATGCATATATTATATAATCATTTTGATATGATATATTATATGCACTTTTATTTCCAACTGCTGCTATTGGCAATGATGCTAAATGCCAGAAGAATGCAAGACCACCACCGCCGGAATATCCAGCACTTCCACTTCCACCTCCACCATTTCCGCCTATTGGGCCGGCACCGTTAATACCACCATTACTATCGCCACCACCAGTGGCAAAAGTATTTGAAAAAGTTGAAGAGCTAGCTATATTAACATATTTTCCAGCAACAACAACTGAACCGTCTGGTGAGTTAGAAAGATAGACTGTATTCCCACTACCTGTAATATTAACTTTTTTAATATTAGTAGGACGGGTACCTAATCGATCATCATTGCCTACTTGAAATAATCCGCCATCATCATGTCCCCAGTCTGCAAACCATAGATATCCTGATGAATCAATGGATCCAAATATATCCATGTCGCTTTGCGTTGAGTACCCAGCAGTAAAACTACTTTTTCCAATAATTGAACTTGGACCGTAACCTGTGTTTTCTTTCCAACCCGATGTTCCACCATAGTAAAAGTTCCCGTTACTATGGAAAGAAGAATAACCATCAATTGAAAATAATTGTGTTCCCACTGAATCTTCTTCTGTAGTATTTCCATATGTTTGACCAAATGACACACTGATTGGAAAAGCAACAGAAGTTAATACGCCTGTGGATAAATTTACTGTAAACAATCTTGCGGAGTTGGTATTCCAACGTCCAATCATAAATTGATTAACACCGTCCGACATTGTCCATAAACTGTTGCGGGGCGACGCAGTTCCTATTGCAGCCTGTTCACTTGCTGAAAATGTTCCAGTAGTAAAAGAATTTACTTTATATTTTTGTGTAGACAAGTTAATCCACACAGTACTACTTGTTGCAGGGAACGTAACTATTGTTGCGCTGGCGCTGCCAGCGTTTATAAACGTAGATCCAGGATAATACGTTACACTATCAAGTGCTGAATTTGTAATAGTAGCGGCGCTCCCTTGAAATTTGTCCCAGTTGCCGCCCCAAGTATCTGTATTATTTCTAGCAATTACACCTTTACCATCTGCATCCATGAATAAACTATCATGGTCGTCATTACTATAGAATAATATACTAGTAGTAGCAGCAGTGTATGCTGGGGTTACGCCACCAGTAGTAAACATAGACTGCGAAATTGTAGTTCCGAGTGTGTTTTTTACATATGCTACACTAATAGTTATATTGCCACTGGCAGTTGCAAGTATATATTTTAAAAATCCTTTATTTGGTAACGCAATAAATCCAGTAATAGGAAGTAATGCATCAATGGATGTAATTGGGCCAACTGAGGTAGCGTCATAACTGCTACCTGATATCAATGAAAACCCAGAACTAAGACCACTAGTAGCTGCACCAGCGCCACCGCCTTGGGCAACATAGAGACCTCCGCCACCCATGAAACCTGCATGACCCCAATAATTAGGACCATTATTTAGTGATAATGTTGTAATACCAGCAGTACCTCCGGGGCTACCACCACCACTGCCACCACTTGCTAATGGGCTATTAACATATGCTCCTGCATAGCTATAACTTTGTCCAGCACCGCCGCCAGTAGCAGTAATTGTTTGTGCAGTATCGCCGCCTAGTGGTTGTTTTCCGTTAACTGTGGATGATGTACCAGTACTTGCAAAGCGGGCAGAGTCATTAGCTGCACCAGCGCCACCTGCACCAATTGTAACAATTAATGTATTACTAAGTAAAGGATTAAACGAATTTACATAAAGACCACCAGCCCCACCGCCGCCACCGGCATATGAAACACTAGAATAAGTTCCGCCACCCCCACCACCACCACCACCGCCGATGAGCAACATATTAATTTCACCAGTTGAGTAACTTACTGATGATTGATTACTTAATAATAAATTATTATATGCAAAATAGGGATCAAATGACTGTGGGGTACTTGCTATATATTTTGTGTATCGTATAATAACAATACCAGAACCGCCGGGGAAACCACTAGTACCGCCGTTTCCACCACCACCAGTATTTGGGGTACCTGCTGATTCAGCACCACCACCACCGCTTGAAGCAGTGCCATCTAAACCAGAGCCACCACCTGCGTATGAAATGCCATTAAGCCAAGTTGCACCATTACCGCCTGTGACACCGCTGCCTGCAGATCCAGCACCGCCGCCAGCCCCGTCGCCTCCGGCAAAACCTTGACTAGGATTTGTAACCAGCGCAGCTTGGCCGGAGCCGGGGACCAGAACACCATTACCGCCACCGCCTGAACCTCCGGAGTAACCAGCATTACCGCCACCATACGCTGTGGAACTAACACCGTTTCCTATAATTGAGGAATTGCCTCCCGTGTTGGTTCCACTGTCTGCTATGCCACCCTGTCCCACAGTGATGGTAAATGCATTATTTTTTTGAAAGCTAATGGTACTTGATATATATCCACCAGCGCCGCCGCCGGACAGCCCACTACCACCACCACCGCCACCCACTATTAAACATTCAGCAATTACATTGTATACTGGGACAAATACTGAAGATGTTGTGGTGAATGTATGATATACATAGTCAGAAGCTGTGGTAACTGTTCCACCTGTGGCAATAAAGGTAGGTTCTACATACCGTTGACGTTTGATTATTCCTAGATCGTATACCATGAAAAAATTAGTTTAAGGGAGTAGTTGTGACTTATTGTTGTACTACTATTTCAATCCAATTTACTGTTGTTTCGTCCCAAACATATCGCTTTCCGTCCTCTACCGGCATTGCAATTGGAGCTGCCCAAAGACATGTTTCTTCGTTCAGTACCCAAGAATCAAACGGCTTTGGAGGAATGAATGCATCTCTACCTGCATCGTAGGTATATCCTATGCCCGCATAATTTTTTCTCAGTGGAGTACCACCCAACCTATGCTGGCCACCTTGAGTATTATAGCTAGTTTGGACCCATAAGCTGGGATCGCCCCAATGTCCTGTGTTAAGGACGTCTTGTTCAATAACAATTACTTGTGTTACTATACCGTCTTCTACTTTTGCAAAATGACTCATTTTTAAAATCCTTGTAATGATATTGTTATAGCTATTTATAACATTATAATTTATCATAGATGACATTTATACTTGGCAAAATAGGCCATAGTATTCTGTATCATATGATGTTAAAGTTATTTATAAAATATTTTTAGGGCACTATCATGTCTATAAATATCGAGAACAAAATAGGAATTTAACATGGCTTGGATAGCTGGTATCACACGTGGACATAATGGAGCAGTGTGTCTTTTAAAAGATGGAAAAATAGTATTTGCTATAGAAGAGGAAAGATTAAGTGGATTTAAATACGATGGATCTCCACTACTTGGAATGTCATTAATACAAAAATATACCGACAAACTCGATTATTTGGTAATTACAGGTACTTATTCACTAGCAGGGGATGTTTATAACCGGTTGGAGTGGACCGAGGAAAATATTTATGCAGGTTATGCTAGGAAATTAGGGCTAATTGATCGAGATATTACCAAATCAAAAAATACAGAACATCCTGATTCACAAGTCATTGACGTTGGAACCCAACATCATAAAATGCATGCCTCTTGTGCATTTTATAGGTCCGGATTTGATCAAGCAGTTGCAGTGATTTTAGATGGTGGGGGATCAGGATTTACATTGCTAAATTCAACTAATAGCCGTGTATTTGAAGTAGAAACCATATTTAAATGTTCATACCCAAATACATTTACAACTCTATATAAACACATGGCCGGATCTGGTCCATTTAAAAATAATAAAAGTTATGATTTTAAAGATCCACTCGAATATGATCATGCTCCCCAAACAGCAGGCACTGGTATTCTTAAAGTAACTACCAGTGCAGGTATTGTCAAAGCATACGAAGCAGTCACTGAATTCTGTGGTTGGCAAGGCATCGAAGCGGGAAAAACTATGGGATTATCCCCTTACGGAAAATCAAACAGCCTTATACCACCAATATATACCAAGGACATTGACGGATTTTATTGCGGTAATAAATCCATGTTTACGCCTAACTATCCGCAAACTGCATTTATAGATAATGATATGAGTATCATGTCAGATACATTTTTATCTAATGAGAAAGATAAAACAGTATTACAAGATCGAAGAGACATGGCATATGCTGTTCAGAAACAAAGTCAAGAAGTTGTGCTAAATCTCATACTTAGGGCTGTGGAAATGTCTGGTATAAAAAATGTAGTATTATCCGGTGGGTATGGATTAAATTGTGTGGCTAATTATTTTTATCTCGAAAAACTAAATGAATTAGGTATTAATTTGTATGTTGAACCAGTGAGTACTGACGCTGGTCTCAGCGTGGGTGCTGCATTATATATGCATCATAAATTAGAAAAAACTGAAAAGCCATTACCACGTGATACTAATTTATATTTAGGCATTGATTTTACATATACACCTGAACTGATCAATCAGTTGGTATCACAATATAATGGTGTTGAAGTATTAGAAAACATTCACAGTGATCAAGTTTCTCAAATTTTAAGAGATAAAAACATTGTTGCATTATTTCAAGGATCATCTGAAATTGGGCCACGAGCATTGGGTAATCGAAGTATTATATTTGATCCAACTTTTAAAGACGGAAAAGATTTTGTCAATAATGTAAAACGCAGAGAATACTTTCGACCATTTGCTGGTAGTATTCTACACGAACATGTAAATGAATGGTTTGATATGCGGGGACTTGAAGAAAGTCCCAATATGATGTATGCTGTAAATTGTCAGCCAGGTGTTGAAGAAAAAATTCCCAGCATCATACACATTGACGGCACCTGTCGAATTCAAACAGTAAAACCTCAGCAGAATCCATTATTTTATGAGTTGATATCAGAATTTTATAAATTGACAGGCGTTCCCATTTTATTCAATACCAGTTTTAACCTCGGTGGAGCACCCATGGTTGAAACATTGCATGATGCAATACATACATTGGTAAACAGTGATATTGAATATCTCTACTTACCAGAATATAAGATATTAATAACAGCAGAAAATCAACCCGAGGAATTTTAATGACACGACCACAAGCATATTTTATCAACGGCGGTGCCGGAAGAGTAATTGCATCTATACCAGCTTTTGAAAAATTAGCCGAGACTAACACAGATTTTATAATTGTATGTGAAGGTGGCAGTGACATGTATCGGGGTCATCCCTTATTAGATCAAAGAGCATATGATCATTGGCATAAAGGAATATTTGCAGAGCAGTTAAAACATAGAGATTTAATTACACCAGAACCATATCGTGTATGGGAATATTATAATCAAATGTGCAGTCTTTCACAGGCTTTTGATATTGCCATTAATAATAAAGGAATACGTAAATTACCTGCACCCTCTATTCATCTTAATAAACTTGAAATAGCAGAAGCATACCGATTTATGCAAGAAGTAAAGACCAGATCGGGATTTGAAAAAACTATAGTTATACAACCATTTGGTCGAAGTGTTATCGCTAATCACGGAATGATTGTTGATCCCAGTTCAAGAAGTTTTGCTCAGAATGATTTAATAGATATAGTCAATTCCTTAAAAAAGGAATACGGTGTAATTGTTATGAGCGAATTTGGTAATATTACAGGAATTGAAGCAGCTACTCCAAAAATACCGAACATTAGGATATGGGCTGCAATTATTGAACTAAGTGATTACTTCCTGGGCTGCGATAGTGTGGGACAACATATGGCAAGAGCATTGGAAAAACCTGCTACAGTTGTTATCGGATCTACTTTTCCTATTAATGTGAGTTATCCAGATTATTCTAATTTTACAATAATTGACATTGGTGAAAAACAAAGAATATATAGCCCAATTAGAATATCACAAGAAGATGCCATTGAAAGACATAATGATGCATGTATGGAAATGTCCGATGAAGATAAGAGACAAATTGTGAAATCTATTAAGAATAAACTTGGAAAATCAGTTAAATCTGCTGTAAAACCGTCTGTGAATGCCAATACACAGATAGATAACACCCATATACATAATCATGGGGTAAATCCCGTTAACAATGATTTTAAATTAAATCCACTTTCAGAAGAATTATCAAATAATTTTCCAAAATTAGTTAGCAGTCCAAACTTGTCTTAATCTAGTAATCATTTGAGAAGATCCTAATGGTGCAGCTGGATTAACATATGCACTGGTTATAAATATAGCCGAGCTGCCACCAACTGCCCCACTTCCCGGACCACCCACATAGAAACTGCTGTCGGGATTAATAGTCAACGATGCACTAATTACTGGGTTATTATAGCTCATATAACCGGTAGGAATTGCTCTAACTCCAACTTGTTGATATTTACTATTATTCAGTACCGGTATTAGTAATCCAGAATCAAAATCTTGTATCCCAAGATAATAATTAGTATTATTTCCAGCAAAACCGTAACCTGCCAAGGAGTTTAGATTATTAATGGGTTTAAATCTGTTGTCTTTGAAGAATATTTTTGATGTTGCTTCAATTACAATAACATCGATTGCACGATTTGTAAGCGAACTGGCATTACCAGTTTGACCTATTGCTTGATAGGGAATTGTAGCGCCTGCGGCCCAACTGGAGGTATTGGGATAATTGTATAATGGTACTTCTAATAAAACACTGGTGTTGGTATAAACAAAAGATATAGTTCCTGTTGATACCAGTGGACTTATATTTCCAGTGATAGTTGATGCTACTGTGATAAGGGTTCCATATAAGGGTGCAAGATCTGCATATTGAGAAACTATGGTTGTTGCTGTATTTACAAATTGAATAGTGCCAACATTATTAAAATTATTAATAGATGTAGAAGTTGAAACACTATTATTGCCACGGAACTCACTATCTTGTAATATTAATAAAGCAGTTTCAGTGGTTATTGCATTAATATTCGTAGCACTAGTTGTGGTAGTAGTGAATGGTATTGGCGGAACTGTAAATGCCCCAGTATATACTGTATTGCCCACTACAAATCGCATATTTGATATATAACCAGTCGAATATGCGCCAAGTGTTGAAGGAGCACCTATGAATATATCACCACTTGACGTAGTTAATGCCTGATTGTCGGTTCGAGTAACTCCCACAGCACCATTAACAAATATCCTGAATGCATTAGCACTGTTTCTGGCAAAAGCATAGTGGTTCCATCGGTTAACAGAACCACTAAGCGTTGATAATCCCATAACGTTGAGTGCAGAACCTGTGCCTGCAATGTTCATCTGCGGAGTTATTCCGTTGACTAGCCAAAATGACCAAGTTGCAGTACCAGTATTAACAGCATTATTCCTACCAGCTAGATAAAAAGCCGATGTAGACACTGTATAAGCCCAACACTCGAAACTAAATGGTACACTTGCACCTATATTATATCCAGCTTGGTATGGTATAGTTAGATAATTAGTGGCGGTACTATCGAATACTGCTGCAACGTTAGTACCAGTAGTTGATACACAGGCCAATAATGCAGTATTTGATGTTGATACACTGGTAAATGGCATACTAACTGGAGTCACTGCTGTATTAGTAAATGAGAACGATGTGGTTGTTGAATATAATGCTGTACCTTTGACCAGTCTAAAATGGCTAATGCTTCCCGACCAATAAGCTGTTGTTTGATTTGTTCTTCCCGCGCCTATACGTAAAACATCAGTTTGATTTAAAGTAGCAGTTGAAGTAGCAGTGGATTGTCGTACACCATTGACGAACAATGCTGTGGCGCCGGTGCTGGTTGACGCTCTAGAAACCGCAACATGATACCATGTATTATCTAATACCCTAGTACTTCCAGTAATTGTTACAGCAGTATCATTATAAACTACCACGCTGGCAGTTGATACGTATATAGTCCACCCCGTACCCGTGATACCTTTTGCAGCAAAGGTAGATGATGTAGAAGTTGTAGTTCTATATAGCCATCCGTCAATGGTAAATGCACCTAAACCAAAACTTAGAGTAGTACCGGATGTGGCTTCAGTTACACTTAAATATTGAGTAGTACCATTAAATGATGTTATACCTGTACCAGTTGTAATAGCCATGGCGGCAACGGCACCACCAGTACCATTAATTGAACTTTTTAATTCTGTCCAATTTTTTGCCCTACGGTCACCAAATGTGATATTACCCTGTACTTGCCTACTATTTGTTAAGTTTGATAACAACAAATTATTAGTAGTCGTAGTAACAAGTGTACCGGCACCATAATAAAAAGATTGAGTAAGACCACTGGGAGTACCCGATGGCGTAAAAGATAACGAATTTTGAGTCGAGGCAGTAGTCCCTTGTACAAAAACGTTGAGCTCATTTAATTGAGGTTGATATGCAATTGTGGGAAAAGCACTTGAAGCGTCTTGTCCCTGCGTATTCCTTTGGTCCAGAGGTCCCCATTGATTCTTGCCGCCCGGTCGCGTACCGTAATCAATTTGAAAGTTTGATAGTTGTAACTCTCTAGACATTTGTTTTCTTAAAAATGTTAAATTTCAGAAACAGTAGCTACAATTTTTGCATAAGCAGCAGATATTAAGTTGATTGTAACAGAGGTATCTGTTGACGCCGAGGATGTTACAGTTGCAAAATATGTACCATCACCGAACGTTATACCCGGATTGGCTGTTTGACCAATAACTGACAATGTCACTGGTTTAGCCACTCTGGCACCTAGATAATTATACACGTTAACAAGTATGCTACTAGACACAGTGGTTCCAGTGTATACAAAACTGGTTGCTGTGGTAGTAAGTGAAATAGTTTGTCCAACATCTGATGTTATAACGTCAATATAGTTAGAAGTATAACCGTTGTTGCTAATACTATTGTCAAAGACTTGGGCACACCATCTAGAATCTTTATCTTTAAATAATCTAGCAGCCGCATATGGCATGGTATTTTGATATTGATAGATACCTGTGGTTATATTCAATGTCATAATAATATCATTAGAGAATGTACAACCTACATACAGGGTATTCCACATTACACCAGTTGGATACGAAGCAACATTTCCCGGATCTAATGGACAAAAATATCTAGGACCAAACTGGGCGGTCGATACATTGCCCATATATTTGGCATAAGAACCAGCATCAGAAATTTCCCAGCTGTATATTCTAAACATATTTCCTGTACTTGCTGCGTTGTTGAAACCAGTTGCTGCCAATACTAATCCTGTTCCGTTAGTGTTGTATACACCCATATGTAATCTTTTAGTACCGTTTGAATCAATACTGATCCAAACACGATGCACTGTTTGTCTACGAAAACTCATATTATCCAATTGTCCACGACCATTATTGAGATATCCACTATTTGAATAGATTTGCTGTTGGTCACTTATTGACATAAAGCCAGAGTTATCCGAATTTTTCAATGCATAGGTAGAATAGGTAGAAGTGCCTCCACTGTTGTTTAGTGTGATTCTAGCAAGAGTAATACTACCAGTGCTTGATGGAGAGACAGCAGTAAAATCATTTCCATTAAAATATAATTGATAAAATCTATAACTTGAACCTTCTGTATCTTGATCTGGATTCGATGGGGTAATAAACCCACCTAGACCCTTGTTGATAGAGAGAATGGTGGTAGTACCACCACTGGCGCTATACGCTTTTAATTTTAACCGCTGGAGATTGCCTGTATTTGTGCTGCCATCAGATCCTTGAATTCCTCCAAACAGCGAATTAAAATGCATATAATAGGTATACTGATTAATGTTGGCTAGGAATATTCGACTGCCAAATTCAACTGCCTGATCAGCCGTGGCGCCGGCAGGCTTACCACCCAATTGGAATGTTACTCCATTGATGTAATTCTGCTTGCAGCAGGCCAAGACGGTATTACAAGATGCTGATATAGTAGAGAATGTTGCTAAATTTCCCTGGTCACAGGTACCATAATAGAACTGATCACCAGTTGATGTAGTTCCAGAGTAAACCCCGAGTGGTTCGTTTCCTCCAGCTGTATATATATCGGTGGCCAGAGTTATGGGGGAGGCGGTGAGGCAGGAGCATTGTCCGGCGCTATACTGGCAAGCCGAAAAGATAGTTGATGTAAAAGTACCACTTGTTTGTTCCGTTACATTAGTGGTAGTGGAACGGGTACTTACACACGTACAACCGCAGCCACTCGTGATGCTGACGAATTGTTTAAATATGCTGTTGGGAACAAAACAATTAAAACATCCAGTTGGATGTTCTATTACTTGCCAATTGTATAGATTACTGCAATATGTGTAAGTGGCGGTGGTGCCCACGGTAGAAAGATAATCATTGGTCTGATCAGTATAACCACACACACATCCGCATAAACAGGAAATACCTGTACTATCTTGAACAGAGAATGTCAACGGTCCAAGGCAGCTTGTATTCTTAAAGGTCCAAACTCCACTAGAATTATAGGTGCCAAACGAATTAAATTTTGCAGCATTATATTCTCCGGAAAATCTACTACCAGCGTGATCAAACGGTGTCATTCCCAGGCTGGGTTCAAACACACTGGGAACTGTAATAGGAGCCAAGGCCGCGCCGCATCGACTGGGGGCACAGGTATATTGATAATTTCCCACTTGTTCAACGTTGTTTGTTGTAAAATAAAATTGACCGTTAACTGTATAGTTAGTTCCTCTATACCCGTATTGGACCACTTGGTCCGCGGTTGGGGGCAAGTATCTCTGATAAAATTTTGCCATTTATTGTTCTTCCTTATTCGTTAGTAGATAACCATAATCTTGAAATGCCCAAGTTCGAGCTTCTTCTTCACTGGTCCATGGTTGTTGAGTTGCTGGATTAAATGGTTGAGTAGCCATCCTAACCTTAGTATCTGTTAGATTTATGTAAGCAATATTGTTTATAAATTCAAATTCGTGACTTGTCATTTTTTCTCCAATTTAAGAATTAACATAATTAATAGACACATACAAATCTGCTGCATATGCCCCTGTATTAGTTATGATAACTGTAACATTTGATGAAGATGATGCGATTGAAATAGGAGTATTAGTACCATAACTCGGTCCGAGACCTGTAAAACTAATTGTACTCACAGTCACATCATCAACATTAATATTTAGCGAAACAGCTTGGGTACCAGAACTTAAAACTCTGGCTGTGATACTGTTAATTAAAATAGTTCTGTTTGGAAACCATTTTGAAGTATATAAACTACTGTATCCAGTGAATAAACTACCCGGAGTATAAACTTGAGCAACTAATGCAGTAGATCCACCTCCACCCACAGCACTACCATTTTGATAAATTGTTCCGCCGACATATAAAGATCCGCCGATCCCCACTCCACCTCTAACTACTAATGCACCTGTGGTAGTTGATGTTGAGCCAGTAGCATTAGTTATAACAAATGTTGAGCTAGTTCCAGTACTATTAGATGCACTACTACCAGTATACCCTATTGCTGTAGATGCGCCAGAAGCTCCAACACTACCGGTAAAACCCAGTGGGCCTTGAATTTTAGTTATAGAAGTCCATGTCGAGCCGCTCCATATCCACAAAAATCCGTCAACAGCAGTAATATATGCATCTCCTTTAGAACCAGTATATGACATTGGAGCTGTTTGATAACCAGGCAAGTCAGTCGACGTTGAAACAGAACCTATGATAGATATGGATGATCCGGGATTACCCTCACTTCCAGTATAACCATTACTACCTATATATCCACTAGCGGTGCTTGCTGATCCAGTATAACCTCTACTACCAGTAAATCCTATGCTACCAGTGTAACCTGTGCTACCTATGTATCCACTAGCAGTGCTGGCTGATCCAGTATAACCAACACTACCCCAATACCCTGTGCTACCTATATAACCAACACTACCCCAATAACCTGTGCTACCCCAATAACCTGTGCTACCCCAATAACCAACACTGCCCCAATAACCAGTAATACCTTGTGTACCGGTACTACCAATAAAACCTGTGCTACCCCAATAACCAACACTGCCCCAATAACCAGTAATACCTTGTGTACCGGTACTACCAGTATAACCTGTGCTACCTATATATCCTAGACTACCAGTAAAACCTGTGCTACCTATATATCCTAGACTACCAGTAAAACCTGTGCTACCTATATATCCTAGACTACCAGTATAACCTGTGCTACCTATATATCCTAGACTACCAGTAAAACCTGTGCTACCTATATATCCTAGACTACCGGTATATCCCTTACTGCCCCAATAGCCAGTAATACCCTGACTACCCGAATACCCGATTGGTCCTGTTTCTGAGTTTGCAGGACCGGCAAATGTCCATTCATTGCTAGCTACTTTAATCACCGTAGCGATAGTGAACGGAACAGTTAAAGTGGGAGTTTCCGTAGTATGTAACGTTACTCCAAAAAATCCTGATATGATTACAGGTCCAGTGCCTACGTTACATAAATCAATACGTTGACCCACAGCAAAATTAACTCCCCCCTCTGATGGAATATATACCGTAATAGGCGAACTATTAGTAAATTCAATAAGTGTGCCGGCATCTGACAATGCTAGAGTATAACTTCCTGATTGCGTACTAATAGCTTGTATTGAATCAAATCCACCTTTACTACCAGCATATCCCTCACTACCCCAATATCCATTAGTTCCGTTGGTTCCATTAGTTCCACCACTACCCCAATACCCCTGGGCACCTCTGCTACCAGTAAATCCAACAGCTCCTGCAACACTGGTAGCAGGACCGGCAAATGTCCATTCATTGTTGGCTACTTTAATCAACGTACCAATACTATATTGACTGTTTAAAATAGCAGAGTCCGAAGTATGTAAAGTTACTCCCGCGGCTGCGGCTATAATTACAGGACCTGTACTTATCTGACCTATATCTATACGTTGACCAACACTGAAATTAACAGTATTATAGTCTGGAATAGTTACTGTAGTACCATTAGTAGTATCAAAATTAACTAGGCCACCAGCATCTGACAATGCTAGAGTATACGTTGCTCCTGTTTGAGTACTAATAATCTGTACTGAATCAAATCCACCTCTACTACCAACATATCCTGCACTGCCTGTAAATCCTACGCTACCTATATATCCAAGACTACCAGTATATCCTCTACCCGCATATGCTCCATCTGCCCCAACACTACCGGTAAATCCCTTTTCACCCTGACTACCAGTATATCCTGCACTTCCAACGTAACCTGTGCTACCTATATATCCACTGGCAGTGCTGGCTGATCCAGTATAACCGGTGCTACCTATATATCCCACGCTGCCAGTAAATCCCATGCTGCCAGTATATCCCACGCTGCCAGTAAATCCCATGCTGCCAGTAAATCCCATGCTGCCAGTATAACCAGTAGATCCGTTAAAACCAAGTCCGATAATAGTTCCATTTAAACTAATAGCACCAGTTACGTTTAAAAGGCCACCCACATATAAATTTTCAGCAATGCCAACGCCACCTTTGACTAGCAACGCACCTGTACTGGTTGATGTACTGCTGGCAGTATTTGCTATTAAAAATGTGCTGGTGGTACCTGAACTGTTAGCATTAATAGCTTGACCATTAGAACCAAAAATTTGCCCACCCACATATAAATCTTTAGCAATACCAACTCCACCGTTGACTACCAATGCACCTGTACTAGTTGATGTACTGCTAGCAGTATTTGCTATTAAAAATGTGCTGGTGGTACCTGAACTATTATCACTAATAGCTTGACCATTAGAACCAAAAATTTGCCCACCCACATATAAATCTTTAGCAATGCCAACTCCGCCATAAACTATCAATGCACCTGTATTGGTTGATGTACTGCTGGCAGTATTTGATATTAAAAACGCCCTAGTGGTACTTGTATTTGAAACTAAAAAACCTTGAACATACAAGGAACCGCCAATAAATAAACTACCGCGTACACCTACACCACCTGCAACTGTTAATGCACCAGTAAAAGTATTAGCTGCAATTGTTGTATTGGAAATATTGATAGCTTGATTAGTTGATGATCCTCTGCTAGTAATAGTTTGTAATGTACTAGTATTCCAAATAATAATATTACCAGTACTGGTACTAACTGCTGTATCTGTGCCAGCAGTTATCGATGTTTGATTTGCATAATTATTAATCGAAGCAGTGGTAATTACTTGTTGATTATTTGAATATATATCGCCGCCAACATATAATTTCTCACCTATGCCCACGCCTCCCGAGACCACCAATGCACCTGAGTTAGTCGATGTTGATGCAGTGTTGTTAATTATCTGAAATATTTCAGTTGTACCATCAATAAATGCTGATACGATTGTCCAAGAATTGCTTGAAGCAGAGTAAACGTAGGTAGTTCCATCTACAACGGCTGTTTCATTGTCTACGGGTGAAATTGGAAATGTCATTCTATTATTTAACCGTTAAAAAGTTATCGTGCCTGAAGTTTGCCAGGTATATATTCTATATCCATTATTTACTGTTGCAATTGCACCACTTACAGAAGTTGGTCCCAAATATGTATTAGGATATCTAATAATTACAACACCCTTACCACCGTTATAGCCTGCCCCGCCACCGCCGCCGGTATTTGGGGTACCAGCAGTTCCCGATGTATCAGAACTTGCGCCAAGGCCGCCGCCGCCTTGTCCACCCTGTCCACCGTAAGTTCCATTATGTGATGAATAATATAATCCACCACCACCACCACCTGCATAATAAGTAGCAGTACCAGATATAGCTGATGCGGATCCAATACCACCGCCACCGCCAGACCCGCTGCCATTAGAACCTGCGCCACCGGCGCCGCCGCCGCCGGCACCAAGAAACGGAGCATTATACTGACTCACTGATCCCCCAACATTGCCTTGGTTGCCAGTTGCATTACCTCCCGTACTATTACCATTTCGACTAGCACCGCCGCCACCAGACCCTCCAGTACCAGCAATGCTAGTACTAACTCCACCACCACCGCCACCGCCCAATGCAGTTATGTTATTGCCAAATTGCGAATAATCACCAGATGAGCCGTTGCCTCCAAAGTTAGATCCCACTGCGCCACCGTTACCTACAGTAATTGTATAACTTGTACCAGTACTAATAGAATATCCAACACCTGTCAAGAAACCGCCTGCACCGCCACCGCCTGCATATGCACCATCGGCACCGCCCCCACCGCCACCTCCGACCACTAGATATTCTATAGTAATTGGGGCTGTTATACTTGTTAGATTTTTTACAAATTTTACTTTTTGTCCGGTGAAATCTAACCAGAACTTATCGGTATTGTTAACAGTGGTATATCTATATAACCTGTCATTGTTAGTATTATACCAAATATCTCCTACAGTAGCAACTACTGGAGCAGTAGAACTAGAGGTGCTTCTTACTCCACCAGCAATAATGCTAGTAGCATTAATTTGTCCGCCTACACCTAATCCCCCTGTGATTACTACAGCACCTGTAGTTATTGATGTACTAGTTGCGGTGTTGGTAAAGGAAACAACATTAGTAGTTGTTGCTCCTCGACCAGTTATACTTTGTAGTGTGCTGGCGTCATTAATTATGATTGATCCAGTAGTTGCACTTAGCGTAATATCCGTGCCACTAGATAAGTTCGTAACACCCAAGTTAGTAATAATTACATTGCCGCTACTAGTGCTTACACCAATGTATGTACTACCAGTTGCAGTAGTAACGCCAGTATTAGTAACAATTATATTACCGCTACTGGTGCTTACACTAATGCCAATACCAGCAGTTATTGATGTTTGATTAGCATACAGATTAACCGTGGCCGTGGTCAATACTATATTACCACTACTATATATTGTGCTATTAACATATAAGTTTCCACCAATACCTACACCGCCACGAACAATCAATGCACCGGTTGTAGTTGATGTTGAACTTGTAGTATTGGAAATACTAATAACTTGAGTAGTTGATGATCCTCTACTAGTAATAGTTTGTAATGTGCTGGTATTCCAAATAGTAATATTACCAGTGCTGGTACTAATTGCGGTATCAGTACCTGCTGTAATAATAGTTTTATTTGCATAATCATTAATTGTTGCAGTGGTAATTACTTTTTGATTCTTGGTATAAATATCCCCGTTGACCTGTAGATCCCCACCTATACCTGCACCGCCTAATACAACCAGTGCACCTGTGGTAGGATTATCTGCTGAGGTAGCATTAGATATTGATATTGCATTGCTAGTATCTGAACCTCTATCAGTAATAGTTTGTAATGTACTAGTATTCCAAATAGTAATATTACCAGTGCTGGTACTAATTGCAGTATCAGTACCTGCTGTAATAATAGTTTTATTTGCGTAATTATTAATCGTTGCAGTGGTAATTACCTTTTGATTTTTGGTATAAATATCCCCGCCAACCTGTAGATCTCCACCTATACCTGCACCCCCTGCAACTACTAACGCACCTGAATTAGTACCAGTCGAATTAGTAACATTATAAGTTGATATTATGTCATCTGTTACAATCAACGTTGTGGTAATTGTGGTTAATTGTATTTCCAATTCTTGAGCAACAATTTTTCCACCAACATACAAATTGCCGCCAATACCAACACCACCTGTAACTTTCAATGCACCTGAGTTAGTTGAAGTTGCACTAGTTACATTAGTAATTACTATAGTATTAGTGGTAGAACTTCCTCTATTAGTAATAGTTTGTAATGTACTGGTATTCCAAATAGTGATATTACCAGTACTGGTACTAATTGCAGTATCAGTACCTGCTGTAATAATAGTTTTACTTGCATATAGGTTAACCGTAGCAGTGGTAATAATTTCTGAATTAATAATATAAGATGTGGTATTAACAAATAATGCACCACCTACATATACATCTTTAGCAATGCCAACTCCTCCAGTCACTTGTAAGGCACCTGAATTAGTGCTAGTTGACTGGGTTAAATTATTAATAAGAAATGAGCTAGTAGTACCTGTACTACTACCTACCAAAGATCCATTTGAATATACACTGCCTGCAAATACTCCGCCACCTACATATACATTTTTAGCAATGCCAAGTCCACCATATACAACTAATGCACCGGAACTAGTGCCGGTTGACTGGGTTAAATTATTAATAAGAAATGTGCTGGTTGTGCCTGTACTGCTACCAACCAAAGATCCATTTGAATATAGATTTCCTGCATATGTTGTGCCGCCAACATACAGATCTCTATTAATACCCACACCACCATATACAACTAATGCACCGGAACTAGTGCCGGTTGAATTAGTACTTGTAGTAATTCTTAGTACTAGATCAATGACTGACTGGCCGAACTTACTGGTCAATCCACTTTGTGTAGTTAGAACTTCAACGTTATTAATAAGGGCTTTGCCCAATATGTTGATATCGCCAGCTATGCCAACACCACCATCTACTACCAGAGCATTGGGAGTATAAAAACCTATGTTAGATAATGTTGAGCGTACACGTACTGTGGCTCCATCAATTGTAAGAAGATTCGACCAATTACGTATATTTGTAGCAGTTGATCCAGTAAGTACACTGCCATTAATAGTTGGAGAGCCAAGATCCGGTTCTGCTTGACTAGTATCTAAATATTCGTAGCGATCAGCAGTTAACTTTGTACTGCCTAATTTCTTTATTTTACCGCTGAATAATCTACTTTTACTCATTGCTTGTTTCTAAAATACTTAAAACTAAATTAACACTGCCATTAGCGCCGGCGCTAGCAGTTATACTTGCACCGGTTTCAATTACTAGTTTCCCTGTAATAACTTCACAGGCATCGTTTACAGGTATTTCGAAATCTTTTAGCATAATAAATTCAGTGGCATTTTTAACCAAAGTAAATTTTACAGTAACAGGATCTATACCAATATTAGTAGCTTGGGCGCCAAGTACAATAGTAGTTACTGTGTCCGGAGTAGTATAGATGGTTTGGGCATCAGTAGTTAATTCAAATGCTTTAGTTTTAAACGAATTTAAGGGTAGTGCTGCGGTTGCCATTTTTTATGATCCTATTGCTAATATATACGGTGTCATGACCGCAAACAGACTTTTTGTAAATGTTCTTCCAGAAATTGTTCCTATACTGTTATTTATAACCAAGTCATTTCCAATTCTAAAATCTCCCTGTTGATCTGTTGCGGTGTAATAAACTTTGCCACCATTAATAGCTATAGCATAATTATCGCTGTTTGGTTCACCTCCCAAGAACGGTAATGCAGCATCAATATTAATACCTGCACCAATCCATTCAAAATTATGTGAAGAACTTTGTATCTGACTATATTGATGGAATGTTACTACAGTATTATCATTGATTGTTGACGGTACTGTTGTTTGTAGAACAACAGTACTTGAATATTCATTTTCCACTACATTAGCAATTATATCTACTAATGCTTGGGCTCGTAATGATTCTACGCTAGTAGCAGTAGTATAACTAACAATTTGAGTTAACGCGGTATACCTAGGAGTAAATGCGGTATTTAATACTACATTATCTATAATATCTTTAATACGAGAGTAACCAGCAATAGTGGCTAATTTTTGTTTACTTGGAACTCTTAATACGCCACCATCATAATATGCATCACCGGCTTTAGCAGTTTGACTATTACCGTTATATAATAAATCATAACTTACTGCATCTATTATGTAACCGACATCTCGTTTACAGGTTGCAGTACTGTACACTAATCCCACATAGCTAGTATTGATAAATGCCACAGTTTCTGCCTGTATAAAAGTTCTATTTGCTAATAATAAATTAAAAGCGTTTTTTACGCTTACATTTGTACTTTCAGTAAGAGGAATAGAAACTTTTGGAAGAGCAACACTTGGACCATTAATAATAATATTTGTTATGGTAGATATTTTAGAATTAATTAATCCAACTTCTATAGATGTTGCTGTATTAGCACTAACGGTTTGAGTAACTGTACTTTGATAGGGATTAGTTATTAAACTACCTTTAATAATAGATGATGAAATATCTCTGATAAAATTATATGCAGCAGTAGTCTGCGGTATTTCGTTAGCGATCACAGTGGCTGTTGAATCAGTATTATAACCATAATAGTAGACTCCGCTCATAACGCTCTGTCTATTACCACCATGCAATAAATCAAATGCTACACTATCAAGAATATATCCAACATCACGACTACAGGTATCTTGATTATAACTATATAAACTATTAACATAGCCAACTGTTTCTGCTTGTATAAAACTTCTATTTGCTAATAATAAATTAAAAGCATTGACAAAAGTAGTAGTAGAAGTGGCAGTTAATCCAATTGGGATTTTAGAAGTTACTACGCCTGGACCATTATTAATAATATTTGTTATTGTATTGATATTATTAACTATTAATGCTGCTTCAACAGAAGTTGCTGTATTAATACTAATAGATTGTTTTATAATACTTTGATAACGCGGAGTTACTGTAATACCTTGTATTATATTGCTTGTAAGTGTTTTAATATAATTGTATGCAGCAGTAGTCTGTGCGATTTGGTTAACTATTACAGTAGATGAACTATTAAAATTGTAATAATACACACCACTCATAACACTTTGTCTATTACCACCATGTATTAAATCAAATGCAATAGAATCAATGACGTATCCCAAATCTCTATAACATGTAGATGTATTAAATGTAAATGATGGATTATTAGTAGTAATCCAATTGAGTGTTAATGTTTGTAATTGAGCTTTTGAACTTCTGATTACATTATATGCATTTACAATATTTGTAGTAGTTTTTCTAACACCATTTGGAACTATTAATGAAGTTATACCAGTATCATAATTCTTGTCTATTTCTATAATTAGACCATCAATCATAGCAAGTTTAACTGCTAATAACAGTTTGGCAGAAGTACTTGTGGTTGTAGGGTATACTATTACAGGTAAAGAATTGGTATTACCGCTAGATATAACTCCTTTAACTATATTAACTAATGAGTCTAACTCTGTTGCTTCTGTAGCAGATGCAGGATTAGTTATGATTTGTGTTAATCCATCATTAGTAGTTGAAGGTGTAACCGTTTGTCCTTGAACGATTTGACCAACTACAGTTTGTAGTCTAGTATAAGCAGCAACCGTAGCAGCTATTTCTGATCCTCCTATTAATAAACTTCCCGAAAAATATGCAGACGCAGCACCTCGGCTTGCAGTATTTCCGCCATACATAACATCGTAGCATAATGCATCGATTATATATCCCACATCTCTAAAACATTTACTTGAACTATAAGTTAAATCAGAATAGTAATCGTATATATACGCAATAATTTCTGTTTGTATATATGTTTTATTAGCAATTAATAAGTTTTTAGCTTTGATAGCATTTGCGCTACGTGCGGTATTATTATTAAACACCAACGCCGATGGAGTTGATCCATTAATAATATTTGTTATTTCATCAAACTTTACATTAGCAGTAGAAGTTGATAATGATTGAGCTGTTTGCGTTTTTAAATAATTTATAGCAAATAATGTTTGTGCTAATTCAGTATTCAACACTATATTTGTTGATGTTATGTATCGACGATATGCAGCACCGGCAGTAACTGAATTATAATTAGTACCAAACGCCACATCATATGCAACACCAGTTAGAATAATATCAGAATCTCTTCTGCAGGTTGTTCTGTTATAATTTAGATATACAGTTCCGGTGTTAAAAATATATAATAATGTGTTAAAATTATTGCTAACACTAGTACCAACTGTGGCACCACCAGCTGCTATTACATTTCCTACTAATAATCCTTTTAAATATGATATTGCGTTACTAGTAGTAGTTAATTGTGAGCCGATGATCCCAGTATATCCTGTATTTTGACTCCAATATTGTAATCCCGCAAACGTTGATTGACTAGTGCCACCGTATAATAGATCAAAAGCCACCGAATCAACTATTAATCCTACATCTCTACTGCATTTTGCTTGATTATATGCAAATCCATTTGAATATGTAGAATTTATCCAACTAATAGTAGCTTCTTGTAATAAAGACCTACTAGCAACAATAGCATTATATGCGGCCACTGTACTGGTATTAGTCGTCGCAGTAGAATTAGGAACGATTTGAGATGAGATACCACTTGTACCAGTATTTAAAATATACAATATCTTATTAAAATTATTTGTAACTGTTGTGGCAGCAACCGTTCCTCCTGTTGCACTACTGATAGCAATTACTTGATCTCGCACATATGCAATTGCTGCACTAGTAGTAGTTAATTCTCTACCAATAGCACCTGTAAGGCCTGTTTGACTCCAATATTGTAATCCAGCAAATACACTTTGACTAGTGCCGCCCTGCAACAAATCAAATGCAATAGAATCAACAATGAGTCCAGTGTCTCTATAACATGTGGCGGTGTTATAAGTAAAATTGCTAATATATCCCACTGTTTCTTCTGCTATGAGAGTTTTGTTAGCTTGCAAGATTGTTACAGCCTTGAGAGCATTTGTAGCAGTAGTGCTAGTATTAATAGAAGGAAGATTATATGTTATAGCAGGTATTACACCATATCCGTTTTGAACTATATCTAATAGTAAAACAAATAAAGCATTAACTCGATTATATGCAGCACTACCACTTGTTAAGGATGCTAATATTTTATTTTGTAAAAATACAATAGCGTTTATAGTTTGTGTTTTTTGAGTAGTAATTACATTAGAACCTGATGCTCGATAATAACTTGAACCTGCTTGTATAGTTTGATAATTTGTGTTTAATACCATGTCATAGGATATTGCATCTATAATATTACCTACATCTCTGCTACATTTAAATTGATTAAAACTAAACCCTGGAAATGCTTCTAAAATATGATTAATGGTTAATATTTGTAATTTTGCTTTTTCATCTAAAATAGTTTGTCTAGCATTTCTTAACACAGCATCATACTGACTATTGTCCCAAACTACACTTAATGGATATACAATATCTGTAGATCCAGTTTTAAATGCAGTACTTGAAGCAACAGCATAATAATTACCATCTCCAAAATTTACAGCATCGCCTATAGCCGGTTTAGTTCCAAGTCCGTCAATAACAAATGTTCTCCCACTAGTGTCGCCTACAACCTTACCAGCATGTCTAATAGCTCCAACACCGTCTGCATATAATGCATAATTACCAAAGCTACTGTTACTGTTGGTAATAGAACAAAATCCGCCTGATTCGCATAAGTACCCTATATTGCAACATATAGTAAAAACTGATACTAACGAAGCATACCCGCTGTTTAACATGTGAATGCCAATACCGCCTTGATTATACTGTGTAAATGCATCAACCATCATGCTCTTTGTTCCCAATGCATGATTGCCGTTGACCCGCATACCGGTTCCGTCAGTGGTCATGCTAGTACAGTTTTGTACATATGGACTTGTTGATATAACACCTGCGCTACCGTCAATTGGAAATGCTATTGCTGCTGCTGGTGCTTCATGTCCTTTAAACGTTATGTTTGCTATGTATACACCATTGTTTACATAAAATATGTCGTTGGTTGATGTTGTGGCTCTGACATTGACTGTTCTTAAATTATCACCCACAATAGCAACAGACTTTGGAACCGTTATAGGAGTAATCTCAGTGTAATCACCGCTTTTAACAAAAATAGTAGTACCAGTGGTTGCGATTGCTACCGCTGCTTTAATAGTGAGTTTAGATTCGTTTAAAGTTGTTCCGCTATAAGAATCATTGCCGCTTTTACTTACATATAATACATTTTGAACAGCAATACTAGGGCCTTGCGGACCTTGAATACCTTTACTACCAACATAACCCTGTATACCACCGTAGGGTAAATCATTCCAATGCAGAATACCGTTACCAATTTTAAATAAATTAGTATTGGTTTCGATACCCATTTCTCCCTGGGCAAGAATAGGATTTGCGGTACCTGTATTGCTCCATTCTGTGGATGTACCGCGTCTAAATTGAATTTGAATTGCCATTTTAAGTGTTATGTGTAATTTGTAATATTTATGTTAAAACGCCGCCTGCATCTAAACTGGTAATTCCACCGTATACTGAATCGGGACGACCGCCATCAAAGTTACCTATAATTGCATTACTAGCACTGCCTGTGTACCCATCTCTACCGATAAATCCTGAACTACCTGTATATCCGTTGCTGCCTATATATCCAAGACTACCAGTATATCCTCTACCCGCGTATGCGCCATCTGCCCCAACACTACCGGTAAATCCAAGACCAAAACTACCTGTAAATCCCCTTTCAGTGCTGGCAGAACCAGTGTAACCAAAACTACCCCAATAACCAATACTACCCCAATATCCATTGCTACCCCAATATCCATTGCTACCCCAATACCCTTGGCGGCCTTCACTGCCGACATAACCTGTACTACCGATATATCCGCTTGCTGTACTAGCACTACCAGTAAATCCAGTAAGTCCAACTACCCCTCGACTACCTGTATAGCTTGTACTACCTGTGAATCCCACACTACCCGTATAACCTGTACTACCTATATATCCACTAGCAGTACTTGCCGAACCTGTAAAACCAAAACTACCCCAATATCCCTGATCACCTTGACTACCTGTGAATCCCACACTACCAGTAAATCCTAAACTACCAGTGAATCCATAAATGCCCTGACTACCTGTGAATCCAAAACTACCCCAATATCCCTGATCACCTTGACTACCTATGAATCCCACACTACCGGTAAATCCAAAACTACCAACGTAACCTTGACTACCTATGAATCCCACACTACCAGTAAATCCAAAACTACCAGCAAATCCCACACTACCGGTATAACCTCGACTACCAGTATAACCAACACTGCCCCGATAACCAACACTGCCCCAATAACCAACACTGCCCCAATAACCTGTAATACCTTGTGGGCCTTTGATTTCTCCTGCATCTATCCAACTAGCTCCACTCCAAATCCAAAGATGGCCAGTATCTGTGGCAATATAACCATCGCCACGTGTTCCAGAAGGTGGCAAATCGGATGAAGCTGCTACTGATCCCAGGATATTAACAGAAGTACCATCTGCACCACGACTACCCACATAACCAACACTACCAGTAAAACCGGTAGCTGTGCTTGCTGAGCCAGTATATCCAAATTCAACCAAGGTCCAGTTTGCTTCAGCATTGGGACTTGCACCAGTAGAACTATTTCTAACTTCACTGGATAATAATTTATATGTATAATATCTACCGCCCGATCTAGTATATCCACTAGCGGTATAGGTTGTTGTGACATATACAAGCATACCTTCTTGCAATCTTTGACCGTAGATATCTGTTAATCTATCACCGGAATTTCCTGTAATACTTTGCAACGATCCGCGTATTTCAGTATCTAAAACAATCGGCTGATTGCTACTAGGGCTCCATGTACCGGGCCATAGATTTCGCGTTAATCCATCATAATTTGTGCTTGTAGTTGAACTCATGTTATACTCACATATGTATTACCGTTTTGCAACGTAATTCCATATAAATTATATGTAACTGCAACATACCCTGGTAATGGACTATCTGGTTGTAGATTAACAGTATTACCTGTGACCACAGTTACATCACTTAACAACCCCGCACTTGCACCTGTTCTAAATGTAGTAGGTTGACTTCCACCAGCTCTTACAGCAAACCAAAGTGCTTGTGGTCCTCCACTTGAATTATTAATTAATCCTACTAACGAACTTGTTAAATTTGCTAATTGTGTTACCCCTGAGGAAAATCCCGTACCTGTTACATATGTTGATCTAGTGGGTATTGTTGACGCACCAGCAGTAAATACCCACAATGAAGGATAGGTAAATGAGGCATTTGGATTTGACGATGTTGCTGATACTATAATGTCATAGGCTGTACCGGTAACTGAACTAGGTCTTTTAAATGTAGTTGTAACTAACACAGTTCTACCACCTGTATTGTCTTTATGTAGACGGTCAGTAAATGTAAAAGTACCCGAGCCAAAACCGTTATCAGCAGTTCCTCCTGCTATAGATACGCTGTGGGGGAAATTTACAGCATTTGTCATACCTGTTACAGTAATTGTATATGCAACCGAGGCATAACTTTGTAAAAAAGTCAATCCTGTTAAATTAGACAACGAAATTGATAACGTAGGAGTTGCCCAATTAATTGACCAAGTGGCAGGTATTGCATATGACACAGTACTTGATCCATCGTAGTAACTAACTCCCACTTGAGCACTAACGGTGCTACCGGCAATAGTACTACTAATAGGTCTTATATATGCAGAGCCGCTATACGTAAAGCCTTGTATCCAACTTATTCCTCCAGCAGGAGTATTCGATGGCGTCTGTGCTATAAACGTTGAGAATGCACTTATAGATCCTGCTGTGGCTGTAATTGATGTAACACTATTGATATATTGATCTGTAATATCCGGAGGATTAGTAACATTCACAATAAATCCCGAGGCAGGAACATCCCAATTTAACGATGCACTAGGAGAAGGCACTGAAGACACCACGGGTGTAAATGTTGCCAATGTTAATTGCAATTTATTAGCTACAAATGCAGCAGTTCTAACTGGTTTAGTAACTAAATTTTCTTTATATCCTGTTAATGTTCTATTATCACCACTTGCAGTCCAAACTAATGTTTCATTGCCTGACCCTGCACCAGATGCAATATTAATAGTTACATTATTACCAGTAGCAACAGCAGTAACTCCTGTGCCTGTAAATGCAATACTAGTTACATTTTGTGTTAATGTGGTAGCATTAGCAATGATAGCTACTGCCGATCCAGCTCCCGCACTACCAACATAACCTGTGCTACCTATGTATCCACTGGCAGTGCTGGCTGAACCAGTATAACCTTTGCTACCGGTATATCCTAGACTACCAGTGTAACCTGTGCTACCTATATATCCACTAGCAGTGCTGGCTGAACCAGTATAACCTGTGCTACCCCAATACCCTGTACTACCAGTGTAACCTGTGCTACCTATATATCCACTAGCAGTGCTTGCCGAACCTGTATACCCAAAACTGCCCCAATAGCCAGTGTCTCCTTGACTACCAGTATACCCTGCGCTACCTGTATATGCCATACTACCAGTATAACCAAAGCTACCTGTATACCCAAAGCTACCCCAATACCCAGTGTCTCCTTGGCTACCTGTATATGCCATACTACCAGTATAACCAAAGCTACCAGTATAACCTGTGCTACCTATATATCCTAGACTACCGGTATAACCTGTGCTACCAGTATATCCCAAACTACCAACGTAACCTTCACTTCCCCAATAACCGGTAATACCTTGTTCGCCGAGAGGACCTAGACTACCAGTATACCCAACACTACCGGTATACCCTGTACTACCTATATATCCACTTTCGGTGCTGGCTGATCCTGTAAAACCAACACTACCTGTATAACCTAAACTACCGGTATAACCTGTGCTACCTATATATCCTAAACTACCAACGTAACCTTCACTTCCCCAATAACCTTGTTCGCCTTGACTACCTGTAAATCCTAGACTACCTTGAATACCTTGACTACCGAAATATCCTGTAAGACCTTTTGAGCCTGTAAATCCTTTACTACCAGTATATCCTAGACTACCAGTATAACCAAAGCTACCCCAGTAACCGGTAATTCCTTGACTACCGGTAAAACCTCGACTACCTGTGTATGCCGTACTACCAGTGTAACCAAAACTACCAGTATAACCAAAACTGCCCCAATAACCAACACTACCTCGATATCCAGTGGATCCCCAATACCCTTGATTACCTTGACTACCTGTAAATCCTGTTTTACCAAAACTACCAGTATAACCTCGAACTCCACGAGCACCTGTAATCTGCCCAATCTCGTTCCATTGAGATCCGTCATATAAGTAAAGATATCCCGGAAAACCAGCTGTTACATCGCCAACAATCCAGCCGTCACCAAGTTCGGGATCTGGCGGTAAATTTCCAATAGTTAAAATACTACCTAGAATGTGTACTGAATCGCCTCGATCACCTTGACTACCTGTATAACCTAGGCTACCATCATATCCCTGACTGCCAACATAACCAAAGCTGCCGCTGTATCCACTACTACCCAAATACCCTGTAGATCCCCAATAGCCGGTAATACCTTGACTACCTGTGTATGCCATACTACCAGTATACCCTATACTACCAGTATAACCAAAGCTACCCCAGTAACCGGTAATTCCTTGACTACCGGTAAAACCTCGACTACCTGTGTATGCCATACTACCAGTGTAACCAAAACTACCAGTATAACCAAAACTACCCCAGTAACCAGTAATTCCTTGACTACCTGTATATGCCATACTACCAGTATAACCTAAACTACCAGTGTAACCTGTACTACCTATATATCCTAAACTACCAGTATATCCAATACTTCCCCAAAAACCTTGATCGCCCGTACTACCAGTATATCCAATACTTCCCCAAAAACCGCGTAATCCCTGTCCTCCGGTGAATCCCCTACTACCAGTATATCCATCAATACCTTGACTACCAGTGTAACCAAAACTACCAGTATAACCAAAACTACCCCAGTAACCAGTAATTCCTTGACTACCTGTATATGCCATACTACCAGTATAACCAAAGCTACCAGTATACCCTAAACTACCAGTATAACCAAAACTACCCCAATATCCAGTGTCTCCTTGACTACCAGTATACCCTGTACTACCAGTATAACCAAAACTACCCCAATAACCTGTACTACCAGTATAACCAAAACTACCCCAATAACCTGTACTACCAGTATAACCTGTGCTACCCCAATACCCTGTACTACCAGTATAACCTGTGCTACCCCAATATCCTGTACTACCAGTATAACCAAAACTACCCCAATAACCTGTACTACCAGTATAACCTTTGCTACCCCAATACCCTGTACTACCAGTGTAACCTGTGCTACCTATGTATCCTAGACTACCGGTAAATCCAAAACTACCCCAATAACCTGTACTACCAGTATAACCCGTGCTACCTATATATCCTGTACTACCAGTGTAACCTGTGCTACCTATGTATCCTAGACTACCAGTATATCCCTCACTGCCCCAATAACCTGTACTACCAGTGTAACCTGTGCTACCTATATATCCTGTACTACCAGTGTAACCTGTGCTACCTATGTATCCTAGACTACCAGTATATCCCTCACTGCCCCAATAACCTGTACTACCAGTGTAACCTGTGCTACCGGTATATCCTAAACTACCAGTGTAACCTGTGCTACCTATGTATCCACTGGCAGTGCTGGCTGAACCAGTATAACCTGTGCTACCCCAATACCCTGTACTACCAGTGTAACCTGTGCTACCTATATATCCACTGGCAGTGCTGGCTGAACCAGTATAACCTGTGCTACCCCAATACCCTGTACTACCAGTGTAACCTGTGCTACCTATGTATCCACTGGCAGTGCTGGCTGAACCAGTGTAACCTGTGCTACCGGTATATCCTAAACTACCAGTATAACCTGTGCTACCTATATATCCACTAGCAGTGCTGGCTGAACCAGTGTAACCTGTGC
>Ga0209499_1000027_pt1 | contig 110972 bp, 112 predicted proteins | sample C_130208_EF_Meta_FD_187306 | JGI IMG/M metagenome (GOLD analysis project Ga0209499, IMG submission 187306) | Freshwater microbial communities from Lake Croche, Canada to study carbon cycling - C_130208_EF_MetaG (SPAdes) (version 2) | ecosystem: Environmental > Aquatic > Freshwater > Lake...
ACATCCCCAGCTTTACTTGCAAATAATACGGGCATGCAATCGGCAGCCAGAATGGCTAGCACCTCGTTTGGGATGTTGGTGACTGCGGCGTCCGCCTCAAATGACCCATCGCCAAAAGTATTTCTCGAGGCTGGGGTACTTACCGTCACACCATGAATTTGTTTGAGCCAAAGCGGCTCAGCGGGTAATTCTGACCTGACGATGACCCGGTTTTGGAGAACATCCACTACATCGTCACCCGCATGAAGTCCAAGGTTAAGACTATTGAATGGTGGCTTACTAATACCGCCTTGTCTGGTAGTGCAAAAAGCTTGAATTTGCTGAGACACAGTCCAGCTTGGTTCAATCTTATTGAGCGCGTTGGTCATTTTTAATAGAGGCCAATAGAGCCTCTTCTCTTGGCAAGTCAGATTCAGTCATTCCCACCAAAGGCAGTAAATCAATCAAATCTTGGGGAGGCAATCTAAACCAGGTCATGACTTCCTGAGTTGTGGGATGCTGCAGACTTAGGGCATAAGCATGTAAAGCTTGGCGAGTAAAAGGCAATGATTTGGCTACCCCAGGGGTCCTCTTGCGATAGACCGGATCACCTAAAAGAGGGAAACCCAAAGACTCTAAATGAACCCGAATTTGATGGGTACGGCCAGTCTCTAAGCGACACTCCAGTAAAGCAACTGAACTTTCTGTAAAGCTCCCTTTAGCCAAGCGCCGAAATAAGGTAGCGGCAGGCTTACCTTGAGCAGAACCAGCGGACATTTTGAGCCGATCGCGCTGATCTCGACCAACAGTTGCCAGCACCTTACCCTGAGAAGGGGCATCACCCCATACCCACGATAGGTAACGCCTCCCGACTGTCCGCTCTTGAAGCTGTCTTACCAACGAGGTTTGGGCAATATCGGTTCTGGCAACCACCATGAGTCCAGAGGTATCTTTATCTAGGCGATGGACAATGCCCGCTCTTGGAAGCTGCTTGAGCTCAGGAAAACGATATAGCAAGGCATTTAGCAGGGTTCCCGTCCAATTACCGGCGGCAGGATGAACCACGAGTCCAGCAGATTTATTGACCACAATGATGGAGTCATCTTCATAAACAACATCTAGGGGGATATTTTCAGGAGAAAAAGCGAACTGTTCAGGCATTTCTTGAGGAAACACCTTAATGCTCTCGCTCCCACGAAGTAAATGACGGACTTTGGTGACTTTTCCATCGACCGTTACCGCCCCAGCCTCAACCCAGGATTTAAGGCGATTGCGGGAATAATCAGGCAAAGCACCACCAAGAAACTTATCCAAACGCTCTCCGCTGACCTCGGGGGGAACTTCTAGGGCTATGAAATCCTCATCATCGATATAATCAACGGGATTCGAATCGGGAGTATGCGGCAATGCCACGCTTAAAGAGCCTTTTAGTTATGTCGGACGTTATTACAGACGCCAGTTTAAGGCTTGCGACCACCCTTGGGTCATCTTCCAGAAAATCCTTTATTTCTCTCCTAGTGGGCGCTAGCGCTGCTTGCCTTGTCCTGGGTGGATGTGCAGGCAGTGATGGCCAAAAAGATGACACGGATATTTGGTCAGAAACAAAACTGTATTCCGAAGCCACTGAGAAAATGAAAGATGCAGACTATGCAAAGTGCGGCAAGTATTTTGAAAAGCTAGAAGGCCGCTTCCCATTTGGACCTTATTCTCAACAGGCGCAAATTAATGCTGCCTTCTGCTATTGGAAAGCACAAGAGCAAGCCCAAGCTCTAGTTGCTATCGATCGATTTATTAAGCTGCATCAAGGCAGTCCCAACTTAGATTACGGCTATTACCTCAAAGGCTTAATCAGCTTTAATGATGATTTAGGTTGGCTCGGTAAATTTACAGGACAAGATTTGAGTGAGCGTGATCCAAAAGCAGCTAAAGAAGCTTTTGAATCTTTCAAGGTTGTTGTTGAGCGTTTCCCCGACAGTAAATATGCGCCGGATTCTTTAGATCGGATGCGCTATATCGTGAATTCATTAGCAGAGGCGGATGTCATTGTGGCCCGCTTCTACTATCAACGCGGAGCTTACCTAGCCTCCGCTAATCGAGCTCAGCTCGTGATTCGAGATTATGATCGCGCACCAGCTGTTGAGGAAGCGCTCTACCTGTTGACGAAGTCTTATGAAAAGCTGGGCATGACTGATCTTAGTAACGATGCAGCACGTGTCTTTAAGCTGAATTTCCCCGATAGTCAAATGATGCTGACCGGTCAACGCGTTCAGAAAGAACGTCGCTGGTGGCAGATCTGGAATAAGTAAAAATCGATATAGCCGGTGACTTCACTCAGTAAGCACCGGCACCCTTTGCGCCAATGCGCAAATCAATTCATAGCCAATGGTGCCGCTCATTTGAGCCACATCATCTACCGGTACCTCATTACCCCATAGCTCCACCACACTGCCTATCTTGGCATTAGGCGCCTCGCGCAGATCAATCGTCAACATGTCCATGGAGACTCTTCCAACAATTGGGCAAATGACGCCATCGCCCTGAGCATCAGCAGCCTCAACCCAAACTGGCGTGCCATCTTCCGCATGACGTGGATATCCATCGGCATAACCACCAGCTATCACACCAATACGCATATCTTCTGGAGCTTCATAGTGACCACCGTAACCTACATGGTCACCCTTCTTGAGGTTTTGGATGTCGATAATTTCACTACGCAAACTCATCACTGCTTGAAATTCAGAGCGGACGATATCGGAATACACTCCAGTTGGCGAAACGCCGTACAGCAAAATACCTGGGCGAATCCAATCTCCCAATGCGTTGCGATGCCACAGGATTGCGGCTGAATTCGCCAAGGAAGATGGCGCCTCAAGTCCTTCGGTAGTTTTGTTGAAACACTCCATTTGTTCTCCAACCGTTGGCGAATGATCAACCTGGTCCGCATTAGCAAAGTGAGTCATGTGATGCAGATGGTATCCGGCAGCGTGCAAACGATGAAAGGCAGTGCGATATGCTTCCGGCCTAAACCCAAGGCGATTCATTCCAGAATTCAGTTTCAGGAAGACGTTTATTTGGTGACCTGAATGATTTTGGACGCTTTCAAGCCAAACAACCTGCTTCTCGCTGTGAACTACTAAGTCACATTGAAGCTTAATTACTAGCTCGAGCTCTCGCTGACTAAAAAGACCCTCTAAAAGGAGGATGCGACCTCCCCAACCATGATCTCTTAGCCATTGAGCATCAGCAATATCCAGCAAGGCAAAGCCATCAGTAGATTCCAGCCCCTTAAATGCGGCTTCTAGGCTGTGGCCATAGGCTTTAGCCTTCACAACTGCCCAGATCTTCGATTCTGGGGCAAGCTCCCGAATACGGCCTAAATTATGTCGAAAGGCATCAGTGTGTATAGTTGCCACAATAGGCCTACTAATAAAGCGGTTAGCCGACTGACTCATTTACACCCTCCTTTCATGTTTTAATTATTTAATGACTAGATTGTACGAATGAACCGTAGTTTTTACATTATTATGGCGGCGCAATTTTTTTCGTCGCTTGCTGATAACGCCTTGCTGATCGCAGCAATCGCCCTCTTGGTCCAGCTTGAAGCTCCGGCCTGGATGACTCCTTTACTCAAATTATTCTTCGTTGTCTCTTATGTATTGCTGGCAGCCTTTGTGGGGGCCTTTGCTGACTCCCGTCCCAAGGGCAATGTCATGTTCATCACTAATACGATTAAGTTTATCGGTTGCGTAGTCATGCTGTTCGGAAGCCACCCTTTACTGGCCTATGCAATTGTGGGCCTAGGAGCCGCTGCCTATTCACCTGCTAAATACGGCATCCTCACTGAGCTACTCCCACCTGAAAAGCTGGTGGCAGCCAATGGTTGGATTGAGGGGCTTACGGTAGGCTCCATCATTATGGGTACGGTGTTTGGCGGAGTGTTGATTAGCAAGTCCGTATCTGAAAGCCTCCTCGGATTTGATCTGCCAATCCTAGAAACTGGCATCGATACTGCGGCAGAGTCAGCCATCATGATCATCATGATGATTTATGTGCTGGCAGCCCTTATTAATTTACGCATCCCAGACACAGGGGCCCGCTACGAGTCCCAAAAGACCAATCCCATCGAGTTGGTAAAAGATTTTGCTTTCTGCTTTAAGACCCTTTGGGATGATCGTCTTGGCCAAATCTCATTGGCAGTCACTACTCTGTTTTGGGGTGCCGGTGCCACTTTGCAATTTATTGTGATTAAGTGGGCTCAGGTAGCTCTCCATATGACACTGTCTCAAGGGGCTATCCTCCAAGCAATATCTGCATTTGGGGTTGCCGGAGGAGCTATGTATGCTGCCTGGCGCATTCCTCTCAGAAGTTCACTCAAGGTACTCCCATATGGCATTGCCATGGGAGTAGTTGTTTGCGTTATGGCTATCTATAACTCAGACATGCTGCCTAACATTACGGTCTTGACTGTCGGGAAGTTTGAGCTTTCGCTCAAATTGCTGCCAGCATACTTCTTATTGATTTTGGTGGGCTGGTTAGCAGGCTATTTTGTTGTGCCTATGAATGCCCTACTGCAACATCGTGGGCACGTACTGATGTCAGCTGGCCACTCCATTGCGGTTCAAAACTTTAATGAAAATATTTCTGTTTTGATGATGCTACTAATCTATTCCGGATTGATTTGGTTGGATGTTCCAATTCAGGCAGTCATTATTGGCTTTGGCGTAGTGGTGAGTGTGATCATGTGGATGGTAATTAAACGTCATGCTGCCAATCAAGCCGAATACGACTCCATGCATTTAATTGGTGAACACAAGCACTAAGCTCAAGATTTAGATATTTTGCAATACTGATCTTGCCAGTAGAAGATCTTGCCAAAATAGGGCCTTATCCTTTGGCCTTGAAAGTAATTGATTTAATTCAAAAGTAGCTATCAGCGGCAGGTCCTCTGCACCATCAGCGTTAATGGCTAAAACAGTTTCGCGAAGTTCTGGCAGTTCATCCCGCTCACCAGATAATTTTTGAGCGGCAGCGCCACCAAACGCTAAGGCAACTATGGGTGTTCCATCTTGCGGCAATAGCTCGGGATTCAATTTGTCCGCGGGATTTTTCCAGGACCACTCTTGTGGGGTTAGGCCAAGAACCCGAATGATATTCTGAAAAAGGACTTCAGCATCACCTTGAGGTTTGTTACCAAAAAACCACCATATGCCTGAAGAGTGACGCTCTTGTGTTTCTGTGGCAGCCTGATCATTGCTTACCTCGGCAGTAAGTATCGCTTGAATAGGCTCTGGAGCAGCGTCGCGCGTTGTCCACTCGGTGATACCCATTTCTTTAAGAAAGGTGGAGTTTGTACTCATAGTCATGCCTCAAGCTTAATCGATTTAGCCAAAACTAGCGCATCTTCACGCAAGCCATTGACAGCATCGACTGGGTAATAATTTTTGCGCAAACCAATTTGCTCATACCCCAGGCTTTGATAGAGATGAAGGGCTGCCTCGTTGCTAGGGCGAACCTCTAAAATAATCCGAGGCATATTTTGCTGTGCAGCTACCCCCTCAATGGCATTCATCATTTTTACGCCTATCCCCAAGCGACGTAATTTGGGTGAAACAGTAATATTTAGGAGATGCAATTCATCTACAGCAGGAAACAAGATGCAATAGGCCCAAAGAATTTCTGGATCTAAATAACTCCCTTTTACCGCATCTGCTAAATGGGGCCTTACACAATAAGCCCAATGACCCGCAGACAATGAGTCTGAGAAATTACCCTTAGTCCATGGATGTATGTGTGAAACTGCTTCAATAGCCAAAACCGAATCTAAATCTGCCGCAGTCATAGGCAAAAATGAAAGCTCAGAGACGCCTGCAGTATTCGATTGCACAGAGTTAAGCTTATCAACCATGTTGTTGACTTCGCTCTGCTGAGGTCAGCGCTACCTTATTACGAATGTATAGCGGCTCCAGCAAGTGAACGTCTTGTTGCAGGCCTTGACCCCACATATTTTGCGCACAAGCCAAAACGCCCAAGGAATTGACTCCGATAGTTGAATCAAGATGAGCGCTAGAAAATGGGCTTGGGGCGCTAGCAAAGATGCGGTCACCAAATTCAGCAATTGCGCTCCCTACTAAAAAATCAATCTGCGTGAGCTCAACTCCCTCTGGAGCAGTCAGATGAATATCACCCTGACGTACAGGCAATAGATTGGCTGCAACTTGATAGCTCGCCCAGTAAACTTCATCCATACGAGCATCAACAGCAATGACAAAAGACTGCGCCCCAGATGCAATAAATGCAGGGGTTTGAACCAGTTGATTGGCTATGGCATCAAGGCTGGCAACGGGTAGCACTGGCAAGCGAGCAGCTGTTGCCAAACCCTGAACAACAGCAACGCCAAGGCGAACACCTGTAAAAGCCCCGGGACCGATTCCTATGGCAATAGCGTCGAGGTCAATAAGTGCAATCGAGGCTTCGGATAACAACTCCTGAATCCAAGGCAGCAAGAGTTGGCTAGCCCCAGCCGACACCTTTTGGTGGCGAACTATGGGGGCAGCGTTATCTAAAGATAAAGCCACCGAGCACCAGGCTGAGGAGGTGTCGATGGCCAATATATGGGTCAATTGGAACTCTCTTGATCTTATGAACTCAAGCTTGCAATGATATCTGGTGGCGCCTGAACGAGTTCAATCAATACGCCCTCACCGCATAAAGGAAACTCTTCATTTCCTTTGGGGTGAACAAAAGTAATGTCATAACCAGCGGCGCCCTTACGTATCCCGCCAGGAGCAAATCGAAGACCTTGGGCAGATAACCATTCGACAGCCTTTGAAAGGTCATCAACCCATAAGCCAATGTGATTGAGGGGTGTTTGATGAACAGCAGGCTTCTTTTCAATATCAAACGGCTGCATCAAATCCACTTCAATCTCATGAGCCCCCTTACCGATAGCACAAATATCTTCATCCACGTTTTCACGTTCGGACACAAAAGTACTTTTGTACTCGAAACCTAATAAGTCAACCCAAAGCTTACGAAGACGATTCTTATCTTCGCCGCCGATAGCAATTTGCTGAATCCCCAATATCTTGAACGGTTTAGTCATGATTGCTCTATTCGAAGCGAATAATCAATTGATCAACTGCTAAGCTTTCGCCAACCTTGGCACAGATTTCAGCAACGACACCATCTTGAGCAGCAACAAGCGTGTTTTCCATCTTCATTGCTTCAATGGCAGCTAATTTTTGACCGGCTGTAACAGTCTCACCAACTTTGACAGAAATATTAGTCAATAGACCTGGCATTGGCGACATTACTAACTTAGAAGTATCTGGCGGAACCTTCACCAACATACGGCGCTGAAGCTCGGCACCGAGCGGACTAAGCACCATGCACTCAAAATGGGCGCCATCTAAAACAAGGGCGTATTTAACACCCTTACGCTCTACCTGTGCGGTAATTTTTTGTGTGCCATTGATGGTAGCGTGTAAACAAATCTCACCTGGACGCCATTTGCTAACGATGTTGTAACGACTAACATCACCTTCCTCTTCAATATAGACAGAGTAAATGCCATCTTTAAGTTCCACCCGGATAGGGATTTCTTTGATGTCTTCGCTTGAGCCTACCTTCGATCCAGTAACAACGACAAATCTCTTCGCAATGGTCATTTCATGACCAGCTAACTGGCCATCAATCATTTTGATGTGCTCAAGATAGCGATAGCGCATGAATGCCGCTAGAGCTGCTAAACGTTTAGGATCGGCTGGTTGCACTGAATCCTTTTTGAAGCCATCTGGATACTCTTCAGCAATAAAGCCAGTTGTAAAGTCTCCTGATACAAATCGAGGGTGCTGTAACAAAGCGGCTTGAAAAGGAATATTTGAGTGGATGCCACGAATGACGAAGTCGTTAAGCGCAGAGCGCATCTTTTCAATTGCTTCAGTACGATCCTTGCCATGCACAATCAATTTGGCAATCATGGAGTCGTAATACATCGGAATCTCGCCACCCTCATAGACACCAGTATCAACACGCACACCATCTAGCTCTGCTGGCGGACGGTATTTCACTAAGCGGCCAGTCGATGGCAAGAAGTTACGAAATGGATCATCCGCATTAATACGACACTCCATCGACCAGCCACTAAGCTTGATATCTTCTTGCTTAAATGCCAGTTTCTCGCCAGCAGCCACACGAATCATCTGCTCAACCAAATCGAGGCCAGTAATACCTTCAGTTACTGGGTGCTCCACTTGCAGGCGGGTGTTCATCTCGAGGAAGTAGAAGGACTTATCTTTACCCACCACGAACTCAACGGTACCGGCTGATTGATAGTTAACCGCCCTTGCTAAAGCAACGGCTTGCTCACCCATGGCCTTACGCGTTACAAGATCAATAAAGGGAGACGGCGCTTCTTCAATGACCTTTTGATGGCGACGCTGAATCGAGCAGTCTCGCTCACCGAGATACACAATATTGCCATGTGCATCACCCAGCACCTGAATCTCAATATGACGTGGACCTTCAACAAATTTTTCAATGAAGACACGATCATCACCAAAGCTATTGAGAGCCTCAGTTCGACAGGCTGTAAATCCTTCGAAAGTCTCTTTATCGTTAAAGGCTACGCGCAGGCCTTTACCACCACCACCTGCTGATGCCTTAATCATGACGGGATAGCCGATACCTTGGGCAATCTTGACAGCATCTTCCGCTTTTTCAATTGCTTCATTAAATCCAGGGATCGTATTGACCTTAGCTTCTAAGGCAAGCTTTTTGGAAGCAATCTTGTCGCCCATCGCCGCAATAGATTGATGCTTGGGGCCGATAAAAACAATGCCCTCTTCTTCGCAACGACGTGCAAATTGCTCATTCTCAGATAAGAAACCGTAGCCAGGATGGACTGCTTCGGCGCCAGTATCCTTGCAGGCCTGAATGATGCGATCCATTACGAGATAGGATTCACGTGACGGTGCAGGCCCAATACAAACTGCTTCGTCAGCCATCTGCACATGGCGCGCTTCTTTGTCAGCTTCAGAGTAGACGGCAACCGTCTTGATACCCATCTTTTTGGCGGTTTTAATCACACGGCAAGCTATCTCGCCACGGTTAGCAATCAAAATTTTCTTAAACATTTTTGTGGTCATGATTTCTCCGGCGCCTTAAAGGGGGATGTTGCCGTGTTTGCGCGGTGGATTTGTTAGCTCTTTATCCTTGAGCATTGCCAAAGAGCGTGAGATACGCTTTCGTGTTTCGTGAGGCAAGATCACGTCATCTATATACCCACGACGACCAGCTACAAAGGGATTGGCAAACTTAGCCTTGTACTCAGCTTCCCGAGCCGTAATTTTTGCCGGATCAGACTTTTCTTCGCGGAAGATAATTTCAACAGCCCCTTTGGGACCCATGACTGCAATTTCAGCTGAGGGCCAAGCAAAGTTCACATCGCCACGCAAGTGCTTAGAGGCCATCACATCATAGGCGCCACCGTAAGCCTTACGAGTAATCAGCGTGACCTTAGGAACGGTGCAATCGGCATAAGCGTAGAGCAGCTTTGCGCCATGCTTGATGATGCCGCCATATTCCTGAGAGGTGCCCGGCATAAATCCAGGTACATCAACTAAAGTGACTACTGGAATATTGAAGGCATCGCAAAAGCGAACGAAACGTGCAGCTTTGATAGATGCCTTGATATCTAAGCAGCCAGCTAACACTAAGGGCTGATTAGCGACGATACCAATTGAGCGACCTTCCATGCGTGCAAAACCAATCAAGATATTTTTAGCGTAATCAGGCTGGAGCTCAAAGAACTCGCCATCATCAACAATTTTCCTGATCAATTCTTTCATATCATAAGGCTGATTTGGATTGCTCGGCACCAATGTATCGAGTGAGAAATCAGGCTCTTCGGTACGCTGCGCCCCATTGATCATGGGCGGCTTTTCACGATTCGATAATGGGAGATAGTTAAAGAAACGACGGAGCATCATGATGGCATCAACGTCATTATCAAAAGCAAGATCGCAAACGCCTGAAATAGTTGAATGAGTTATTGCACCACCAAGCTCTTCAGCAGTGACATCCTCATGCGTTACCGTCTTCACGACTTCAGGGCCGGTCACAAACATATAGGAGCTGTCTTTCACCATAAAGATGAAGTCTGTGAGTGCAGGCGAGTAAACAGCGCCACCCGCTGATGGGCCCATGATCAAAGAGATTTGTGGAATCACACCCGAAGCGGTGACATTACGCTGGAAAATTTCAGCATAGCCACCTAGAGAAGCGACACCCTCCTGAATACGCGCACCACCGGAATCATTCAAGCCAATAACGGGCGCACCTACTTTAAGCGCCTGATCCATGATCTTACAAATCTTCTCCGCATGAGCCTCTGAAAGTGAGCCTCCCAAGACTGTAAAGTCCTGAGAAAATACAAAGACCAAACGGCCATTAATCATGCCGTAACCCGTGACAACACCATCACCAGGAACAGTCTGATCAGCCATACCAAAGTCATGGCAACGATGCTCAACAAACATGTCCCACTCTTCAAATGTGCCGGCATCTAGCAAGAGTTCAATACGCTCGCGTGCTGTTAACTTACCTTTGGAGTGTTGAGCAGCTATACGCTTTTGCCCACCACCTAATCTGGCGAGCTCACGCTTTGCTTCTAGCTGTTGAATGATTTCCTTCATAACTGCTCCTTAGAAAAATTCGTGGCCCATTGCCTCAAGCAAACGTCTGGCAGCAACCGAGGCGGCCATCGTTCCTTGGTTAACCTCAGCGCTCAGGCTGGGCAAAAGTGCTTGTACTACTGGGTGATTCTGAAAAGCATTCTTAAGACCCGCATCAATCCGATCCCACATCCAAGCCCCTGCTTGTTGCTTACGGCGCGATGCTAATTGACCGTTCGCATTTTGTAGTTTCTGAAAATGCAAAATTTTTTCCCACAACTCAGGTACGCCATTACCCTTTAGAGCGCTTAAAGTCATGACAGTCGGATGCCAAAACTCCAAATCATGTGTGGCGTGATCAGGATTGCCTTGAAAGCCTAATAGTCGCAAAGAGCTGGTGATAAATAGTTGCGCACGCATAGCAGCATTGGGATCGATATCCACCTTGTTAATCACAATCAGATCAGCAATTTCCATCACGCCTTTTTTAATTGCTTGTAGATCGTCGCCGGCATTAGGTAGCTGCATTAATAGAAACATATCCGTCATACCGGCAACAGTAATTTCACTTTGACCTACGCCCACGGTTTCAACAATCACAATGTCAAATCCTGCAGCTTCGGCAACTAACATCGCCTCCCGAGTTTTCTCGGCCACGCCACCCAAGGTGCAAGATGATGGGCTCGGACGAATGAAGGCGTTATCCAAAACGGATAGTCTCTCCATACGAGTCTTATCGCCCAAAATAGAGCCACCCGATAAGCTCGAGGATGGATCTATAGCCAGAACCGCAACGCGATGGCCTTTTGCAATTAAATCTAAGCCTAGCGTTTCGATGAGAGTAGATTTGCCAACGCCAGGCACGCCTGAGATGCCCAAGCGAAAAGACTTACCCGTCTTGGGTAATAAAGTATTGAGCACCTCATCAGCACGCTGACGGTGATCCATGCGGGTGGATTCAAGCAAAGTAATGATCTTGGCCAATGCACGGCGCTGCGCCGCTGAGGGTGCACCGGTAAGGTCATTCACTAAGGCTTGGTCTACTGCATTGAGCATGCTGTTTTCTTTTTATCTAAAGTTAAGCAGGCTTTGCAGATTTGCGAATCTGCTCGAGCACATCCTTAGCAGATGCTGGAATCGGAGTGCCTGGGCCATAAATACCCTTAACTCCAGCATCGTATAAGAACTCATAATCTTGCCTTGGAATGACTCCACCCACGAAGACAATAATGTCGTCGGCACCCTGCTTTTTCAATTCGGCAATGATGGCGGGAACTAAAGTCTTATGACCCGCTGCCAAAGTGGAAACTCCTAAAGCATGGACATCGTTCTCAATGGCTTGACGTGCGCACTCTTCAGGCGTTTGGAACAAAGGTCCAATATCTACGTCAAAACCTAAATCAGCAAAGGCGGTTGCAACCACTTTAGCGCCACGATCATGGCCATCCTGACCAAGTTTGGCAATCATCACACGCGGACGACGGCCAAAGTCTTTTGCGAAATCAGCGATCTCGACTTTCAATTTATCCCAGCCTTCGGCTGAGTCATAAGCAGCTGCATACACACCAGTCACCTTTTGAGTATCGGCGCGATGGCGCCCGTAAACTTTTTCCAATGCATCAGAGACTTCGCCAACCGTAGCGCGCAAACGGATTGCTTGCACAGCCAATTCCAATAGGTTGTCAGTGTTTTCTTCTGCGGCCTTAGTTAACGCTTCTAATGCTGTTTCTACCTTCTTAGAGTCGCGCTTCGCCTTGATATCTTTTAAACGAGCAACTTGGCTTTCTCGAACGATATCGTTGTCAATCATTAAAACGTCAACCAAGTCTTCTTTTCCAAGCTTGTATTTATTGACACCGACAATCACATCAGAGCCTGAATCAATCTTCGCTTGTTTCTCAGCAGCCGCAGCTTCAATCTTGAGCTTTGCCCAACCACTCTCGACAGCCTTGGTCATACCGCCCATGGCATCGACCTCTTGAACAATCTCCCAAGCTTTATCAGCCATCTCTTGAGTAAGACTTTCCATCATGTAAGAGCCAGCCCATGGATCGATCACGCTAGTGATATGAGTTTCTTCTTGCAGAATTAATTGCGTGTTGCGAGCTATACGGCTAGAGAACTCAGAAGGCAAAGCAATCGCTTCATCAAAGGAATTGGTATGCAAAGATTGTGTGCCACCAAATACAGCGGCCATGGCTTCAACGGTGGTGCGCACAACGTTGTTATACGGATCTTGCTCAGTTAAAGACCAGCCAGATGTTTGGCAGTGGGTGCGCAACATCAAGGACTTTGGATTCTTGGGTTCGAAGGACTTCATGATGCGCCACCAGAGAAGACGTGCAGCGCGTAACTTAGCAACCTCTAAGTAAAAGTTCATGCCGATAGCAAAGAAGAAGGAGAGGCGGCCAGCAAAGCCATCTACGTCTAAGCCTTTTGCCAAAGCAGTTTTGACATACTCTTTACCGTCAGCCAATGTGAATGCCAATTCGAGAACTTGGTTCGCACCTGCCTCCTGCATGTGATAACCCGAAATCGAGATCGAATTAAATTTCGGCATATGTTTGGCGGTGTATTCGATGATGTCACCGATGATGCGGATCGAAGGCTCTGGTGGATAGATATAGGTATTGCGCACCATAAACTCTTTCAGAATGTCATTCTGAATAGTGCCTGATAGCAACTCTTGCTTCACACCCTGCTCTTCACCAGCAACGATATAACCCGCCAACACCGGCAGCACTGCTCCGTTCATCGTCATCGAAACGGATACCTTGTCTAGCGGAATTCCATCGAATAAGATTTTCATATCTTCTACTGAGTCGATGGCCACGCCTGCCTTGCCAACGTCACCAGTCACGCGCGGATGATCAGAGTCATAGCCACGATGAGTTGCCAAGTCAAAAGCAACAGAAACGCCCTGACCACCTGCATCTAGCGCCTTGCGATAAAACGCGTTGGACTCTTCTGCAGTTGAGAAGCCGGCGTACTGGCGAATGGTCCAAGGTCGTACTGAATACATGGTTGCCTGTGGCCCACGTACGAAAGGCTCAAAGCCTGGCAAAGAATGGGTGTACTGAAGACCCTCAGTATCTTTGGCCGTATACAAAGCTTTTAGATGAATACCGTCTGGCGTTTGCCAGCCTAATTTATCAACATCACCATTGGGCGCTGACTTTTGGGCTGATTTTTTCCAAGCATCTAAATCGCAGTCTGGCACATTGGGCCAAGCATTAGATGAATTCGATGCAGACTTTTTATCACTTGTACTCACAAAGCACTCCCGGTTGGCTTTTTACATCATCACTAATTCTGTAGGGCTATTTTGCTTGACTTTTCTGAATTTGTCTAGATACTGTATACATAATTATGAATACAAAATTAATAAATAGGCCTTTATATGAGGATGTTGCCGAGCGCTTACGCGAGCAAATCTTCTCGCATGAACTAGCTCCCGGAAGCTGGCTGGATGAGCAAAGCTTGGCTATTGCCTTCGGAATAAGCCGCACGCCTATGCGTGAAGCCATCAAGGTACTAGCTTCCGAGGGGCTTGTAACAAGCAAAATGAATAAAGGCTCTTATGTAACCGAGGTTGATAGGCGTGATTTAGAGCAAATCTTTACCGTTCTCTCCTTGCTAGAGGGTCAGGCAGCCAAAGAAACAGCTATAAATGCTACTGAAGCCCAGCTAACCCAATTGGATGATTTACATCACCGCCTCGAAAAGGCTGCTGCAGATCGCGATATCGGGCAGTTTTTTGAATTTAACGTCAAATTTCATGAATTAATCCAAGAAATTGCCGGAAATAAGTGGATGAATGGCGTTATTGATGACCTACGTAAGGTGCTCAAGCTCCAAAGACGTGATTCTTTAAGTAGAGGGGATCGCCTTTTAAGTTCCCTGCTTGAGCATCGGGAAATTCTCCAGGCTATTCTCAAAAGAGATCCCGTGGCTGCAGAGCTGGCTATGCGCAATCACCTCGCGAGAGGGCTTGAGGCTACGAAATAAAAGATACCCTACAAATGCTATAAATAACAAAGGCTTAGGTGATTAAGCTAAGCCTTATAGTGAGATTCTAGTTAATTAAGAAAATTACTTCTTAACAACAAAGTTTCCTGGCAATTTAGCAATATAAGCAGCCATATCAAGAAGATCTGCATCGCTGTAAGGCTTGGCCTGAGAAGACATTACTGCATTGTTACGGCCAAACTGCGGATTAGAGCCGCCAACTTGGTAAGCGCGCAAAGCGTAGTAGAGGTAATCAGCATGCTGACCGGCCAACTTTGGATAAGCGGGCAAGATTGGCGCATTAAGACCAGCACCATGGCAGGAGGCGCAGTTGCCCTTCTCTACAAGTGCTTGACCTTTTTCGGCGCTAGCTGCTTGAGCCAAGCCAATGCTGGATAACAAAATGGCGGTAATTAGTGCGAATTTCATAAACGTGCCTCTAAATATCACTTCAGTGGGTTATTAAGTGAGCTGGCAGTTTGCGCAGCATAGTATTCGCCGAGGTCAGCCATATCTTGATCAGACAAGCTACCTGCTATTGCGCGCATCGTTGGATGCTTTCTTTCACCTTTTTTGTAAGCCGCTAAAGAGCTGGCAATGTAAGCAGCATTTTGACCGCCAATCATGGGGACTTTGTATACCAAAGGATAGTCAGCGCGGTATTCAGGGATGGCATGGCAGCCAATACAGAGCCAAACCTTGCCTTGTCCAGCTTGGGCAGAACCTTTGACGTCTTGAGCTTGAGCTGAGAATCCGGCAAAAGCCAAAGCAGCACAGAGGGTCAATTGGGAAAGAATGAGGTGTTTTTTCATAGAAATCAGTAGTTACGAGTTTGATTCAAATCAATTTGGAGAGAGTATAGCGGAGACGAGCCGAGATCCCCTGTTTTTACCCCTTGAAATGAGTAAAAACACAGAAAGTAGCGACCCTTTTACCTATACTTGACGGCTATTCACAGACAAATTAATTGCCCTCACCATGACTAAGAACCAATCCCGCTTCGACGGCTCGCAAAGCTATGTAGCTACTGATGACTTGAAATTGGCTGTCAATGCCGCGATACGGCTTCAGCGCCCTTTATTAATAAAAGGAGAACCAGGAACAGGAAAAACCATGCTGGCCGAGGAAGTGGCTGCAGCCCTGAACATGCCACTGATGCAATGGCACATTAAATCGACCACCAAGGCGCAACAAGGCCTTTATGAATACGATGCCGTCAGCAGATTAAGAGACTCCCAGCTTGGCGATGAAAAGGTCAATGACATTCGCAATTACATTGTGAAAGGTGTTCTTTGGCAGGCATTTGAAGCAGATGAACCCGTTGTTTTGTTGATTGATGAGATTGATAAAGCCGATATTGAGTTTCCAAACGACCTCTTGCGAGAAATCGACCGTATGGAGTTCTATGTATACGAAACGCGTGAGTTGATCAAGGCAAAGCACCGCCCCCTTGTCATCATCACTTCAAATAATGAAAAAGAATTACCAGATGCATTTTTGCGTCGCTGCTTCTTCCACTACATCTCTTTTCCAGACGCAGGAACAATGCAAAGCATTGTGGATGTCCACCATCCAAATATCAAGCAAGAATTATTGGAAGCTGCGCTTCAATCTTTCTATCAAATCCGCTCTTTACCAGGCTTAAAAAAGAAGCCTTCCACTTCTGAGCTCATCGATTGGTTAAAGCTATTACTTGCAGAAGATATTCCTGCCGAGGCTCTGTATAGCGGTGATGACAAAATTACGATTCCTCCGCTGCATGGAGCGCTTCTTAAAAACGAGCAAGATATTCACCTCTTTGAGCGTTTGGTGATAATGAACCGCAATCACCGCTGATCTGACGAGCTAATATTTTTAATAACTGAATCATGTTGATTCAATTCTTTCTCAATCTCAAAGAGGCCAAAGTGCCTGTTTCCGTACGGGAATTTTTAACGCTGCTAGAAGCGCTAAAGGAAGGGGTTATTGATCCTTCGATTGATGAGTTTTATCAACTAGCCCGGATGACCTTAGTCAAGGATGAGCAGCACTTTGATCGCTTTGATCAAGTGTTTGGCTCCTACTTCAATGGTGTAGAGCAAATCATCGCTTTAGCTCCTGATATTCCTTTGGACTGGCTTGAGAAAAAACTGCAACGCGTATTAACTGAAGAAGAAAAGGCGGCACTCAAAAAATTAGGCGGGCCTGAAGCGTTAAAAAAGCGCCTTCAAGAGCTTTTGAAAGAGCAAAAAGAATGGCATGGTGGTGGCAATAAATGGATTGGTGCGGGTGGTTCATCTCCCTTTGGGCATAGCGGCTTCCACCCAGAGGGTATTCGTATTGGTGGCGAGAGTGCGGGCAATCGTGCGGCCGTCAAAGTCTGGGAAGTCCGAGAATTTAAAGACTACGACAGCGATCTCAGCCTAGGAACGCGCAATATCAAAATGGCTTTACGTCGCTTACGTCGTTTTGCCAGAGAAGGCTTAAATCTAGAGTTAGATCTCGATAAAACGATTCACTCTACTGCTGCAAACGCAGGGATGCTCGATATCCAAATGCGTCCAGAGCGTCACAACCAGGTCAAAGTCTTGTTACTGATGGATGTGGGCGGTTCGATGGATGATCATATTACGCGCATCTCTGAATTATTTACCGCCGTCAAAACAGAATTCAAACACTTGGAGTATTACTACTTTCATAACTGCGTATATGAAAATCTCTGGCAAAGTAATCGTCGCAGACGCGATCAAGTTACCGCAACTCAAGACGTAATCAATAAGTATGGCTCCGACTACAAACTGATTTTCATTGGTGATGCCACTATGTCACCTTACGAGATTCTAAGCCCCAATGGATCGGTTGAATATAACAATCGAGAAGCTGGTGCTGCGTGGATTAATCGCCTCATTGAGCACTTCCCTCACTTTGCCTGGCTTAATCCAGAACCAGAATCAGTTTGGCAATATCGACAATCCATCGACATCATGAAAGGTCTCATGAAAGACCGCATGTATCCTGTGACCTTAAATGGTCTCGAGAATGCCATGCGTCAACTATCAAAGTAATCCAGTAAGATTTACCTAACCTTCTTTATTTTTTTCTTCACTAAAACTCTATGACAAATCACATTAGCGATCGCCTAAAATCCCTCGGTATTGACTTACCTCCAGCTGGCCCTCCTGCTGCTGCCTACGTCATGGCAGCAACGACTGGCAATACCGTTTTTCTGTCGGGGCATATTGCTAAGCGAGATGGCAAGCCCTGGGTTGGCAAGCTGGGTCTTGATATAGATACCGAAACCGGTAAGGCTGCCGCGAAATCCATTGCGATTGATCTCATTGCCACACTTCAAAATCACTTAGGCTCACTGGATAAAGTAAAGCGCATAGTCAAAGTGATGGGGCTAGTGAACTCGACCTCTGAATTTACAGAGCAACACTTAGTCGTGAACGGTTGCTCAGAACTACTTTTTGAAGTGTTTGGTGATGCGGGAAAACATGCTCGTAGCGCATTTGGTGTGGCGCAAATCCCTCTGGGTGCTTGTGTTGAAATCGAGTTAATTGCAGAGATTTAAAAAGGAAATAGATTTAATTTGTGTCTTTGGATGTCTTCCGGTGTGTCGACATCCATCACAAATGCCTGATTACAGGTGTGCATAGCTCTTACCTTGTCGGGATTGGCATCCATGAAAGATCGACAAACCATGCCTGGTTTGGCCAATACATCCAAGAAAGCTTTATAAGAAAACAACACAGGATTGCCCCGCTTTCCATCCACTAATGGCAGAATAATTTCCTGACCATCTTCTCGCTTAGTGTATTCATCAAGCAATTCTTGTATTTCCTTTGCACCCACTTCAGGCTGATCGGAAAGCGCGACTAGCAAGGCATCGAAATCAGATTTAAATGATTCTAGACCTAAGCGAACTGAGGATGGCTGACCCGCCTCTGGTGAAGCATTTCTAATGATCTTCATCGGATGAGTTAAAGAGGCATTCATCTTTGCGATCACAGACTCAATCAACTGAGCATGAAAGCCAGTGACCACAATGCATTCGACAGGACTAAATCCTTGAATTGCACTTGTAAAACGCTCTAAAAGAGTCTTTCCATCACGATGAAGCAAGGTTTTTGGATGGGTACCTAGCCGACTGCCCTCGCCCGCTGCCAATAAGAGCACGGCTATACGTAATTGTGCATCTTGGGCTGATGGGCTAGAACTTGTCATTAGAGAGATAATAATTAGATTGCTAGCAATAAATAATAAATATAAAAATTAAACGTAAGAAATTAAAAACAGTAAATGAATAGTACCGATTTAAGTGTATTAAAAGCTGCAGTAGATTGGCTCAAATCAGGCCATCCGGTTGCCATTGCCACCGTTGTTCAAACTTGGGGATCCGCTCCAAGACCTATTGGCTCTTGGTTGGCCATTCGAGGTGACGGGCAAGTCACCGGCTCAGTTTCTGGTGGATGTGTCGAGGATGACTTGATTCGCCGAGTACAAACTGAAATCCTGACTCGAGATTTACCAGAAATGGTGGTGTATGGCGTAAGCCAACAAGAGGCCGCCCGTTTTGGCCTGCCCTGTGGCGGAACCCTTCGATTGCTTGTAGAGCCAAAACCAGAGCTAGCTATTTTGGAGGCCATTCTAGAGTCCATTAGCAAACACCAAATTACTTCACGCACAGTGGATCTTGCGACTGGCAAATCTACACTCGCAGCTGGTAATCGTAATGAGGCATTCATCTGCGATGAGCGCTTGATGAAAACGACTTATGGTCCTCGCTGGCGTATGGTGATCATTGGGGCGGGACAGCTATCTCTGTATACCGCTGACTTTGCGCTTGCGTCAGACTTTGAAGTGATTGTGATTGACCCGCGCGAAGAATATGCAGAAGGCATCAATCGTGAACAGATTCAATTTATTAAGGGTATGCCAGATGACGTGCTGCTAGAAATTGGGGTTGACTCCCATACTGCGGTAGTTGCCTTAACGCATGACCCTAAGCTTGATGACATGGCTTTAATGGAGGCATTGAAGTCCCCTGCTTTTTATGTGGGAGCACTGGGTAGCAGAATCAATACCCAGAAACGTAAAGACCGCTTGCTGGAATTTGATGTGACACAGGAGCAAGTTGAACGCCTTCACGGACCCGTTGGTCTATTTATCGGCGCTTTGACTCCGCCTGAGATAGCCGTATCGATCCTAGCTGAAGTCATTGCCGTCAAGTACGGCGTACCAGTTCCCAAGAAGGTTTAACGCAGATTAGCTTCTTAGTTCGCTGTGAGCTTTCCGTCTTTGAGTCTTGGCTCTACAAAGTGACCTTTACGGGCACGATTACCTGCAAACGACTTCAAGGTTTTCGCATCAAGACTGAGCTCCGTTGGTTTACCAGCACGCCCCGCACCTGAATACGTAGCGCCATCAGGACCAACAGCAATGGCAGCGGCTAACCTCTCTTTATCATCCAAGCCCATCAGAATGACACCTTTACCACCAGTCGGTAAGCGCTTTAGCTCATCCAGCGGGAACACTAATAACTTAGAGCTTTCAGATAAACAAGCTACCTGCTTCATACCTGCCGTGACCTTAGCGGCCCCCAAAGGCGCATCACCACCTGGAAATTTGCTGTCGATTCCAACAAAAGATTTACCAGCCTTATTGCGGGTAGTCATGTCTGCCACGTTGGCAAGGAAGCCGTTACCTGATCTAGTAGAAATCAATACAAGATCATCAGACTGACCAGCATAGTAAGCAACCATTTGTGATCCAGCGGCTAAATTCACAAAGCTAGTTAACGGTGAGCCATCGCCACGCGCGCCAGGCAATTCACTGACTGGCACGGTATAGACGCGGCCATCACTACCAAAGCCTTGCATCACATCAACTGTGCGGCACTCAAATGTGCCATACAAGGCATCACCCGCTTTAAAGGCAAACTGGGTTGCATCATGTTCATGGCCTTGGCGTACGCGTACCCAACCTTTTTGCGACACGATCACGGTGACTGGCTCATCTAATACTTTAGTCTCAGCTACAGCGCGCTTATCTTCCTGAATTAAGGTGCGACGATCATCGCCGAAATCCTTCATGTCGGATTCGATTTCTTTGATGATACGTTTACGTAGAACGGTATCGCTCTGCAATAAACCTTCAAGGTCATCACGCTCAGACTTGAGTTCTTTCAACTCTTGCTCAATCTTGATGCCCTCAAGGCGGGCCAACTGACGCAAGCGGATATCGAGAATATCTTCTGCTTGACGATCACTCAGCTTGAACTCTTTGATGAGGTCAGCCTTGGGCTCATCACTATTGCGAATGATCTTAATGACCTTATCAATATTCAGAAGAACGATTAAGCGCCCTTCCAAAATATGCATCCGGTCGTTTACTTTACCCAAACGGTGTTGAGTGCGCCTTGTAACAGTAGCCACTCTGAAAGAAATCCATTCAGAAATAATCTCTTTAAGACCTTTTTGACGTGGGCGACCATCGGTACCAATCATGACCAAGTTCATTGGTGCATTGGACTCTAGCGATGTATGGGCTAGCAGTAGGTTGGCAAACTCATTGACATCAATGTTTTTACTCTTAGGCTCAAACACCAAGCGTACAGCTGCATCTTTACTAGATTCGTCACGTACGCCATCAAGGACATTCAGAATGGTGGATTTGAGATTGCTTTGCTCTGGGGTCAAAGTCTTCTTGCCAACTTTGACTTTAGGATTGGTGATTTCTTCAATCTCTTGCAATACCCGCTGCGATGAAGTTGATGGCGGTAGTTCATTCACCACGATTTGCCATTGACCACGTGCCAATTCTTCAACAGACCAACGGGCACGTACTTTTAAGCTGCCGCGACCTGCTTCATAAATCTGCGCAATTTCTGCTGGAGAAGAAATAATTTGACCGCCACCAGGGTAGTCCGGGCCAGGTATGATTTCCAGTAACTCTGAAGTGCTCATCTTCGGAGACTTCATCAAAGCAATGGCTGCACTAGCCACTTCACGTAAATTGTGTGAAGGAATCTCCGTCGCCATACCTACCGCAATACCCGATGCACCATTCAATAGAACGAAAGGTAAGCGTGCTGGTAACAACTTAGGCTCTTGGAAAGAACCATCGTAGTTCGGCGCGAAATCGACCGTACCTTCATCAATCTCGCTTAACAACAAACCAGCAATTTTGGTTAAACGCGCTTCGGTGTAACGCATTGCCGCTGCACCATCACCATCACGGGAACCAAAGTTACCTTGACCATCAATCAATGGATAACGTAATGAGAAACTTTGGGCAAGACGCACTAATGCGTCATAAGCAGATTGATCGCCATGGGGATGGAATTTACCCAGTACATCACCGACCACACGCGCACTCTTGACTGGCTTCGCATCAGCACGCAAACCCATCTCACTCATCGAGAACAGAATGCGGCGTTGAACTGGCTTCTGACCATCGGATACATCTGGCAGAGCGCGACCCTTGACGACGCTAATGGCGTAATCTAAGTAAGCACGTTCAGCATAGACGGCCAGCGTGAGGCTATCCTTGTCATCCTCATTAAGTTCAATCTTTTTCGGATCATGCGGATCATTGGGGCCGCCTGCCTGAGTAGCAATGGGTTCATCGATTGCAAACAAGTCAGCTTGCTCTGTAGAGTCTACGCTACCTGGAGTTTTTTTAATTGCCATTAGATATCCGCCTCTACTTCGTTACCGCGCTCTTCTAACCAATCACGACGCGCCCCGGATTCGGATTTACCCATCAACATATCCATTGTTTTAATTGTTTCATCTTCTGTCCATGCGCCCAAGGTCACCGGTAAGAGACGGCGGGTATCCGGATTGAGGGTGGTATCCCACAGTTGCTCAGCACTCATCTCGCCCAAACCTTTAAAGCGAGATATCTGCCATGCAGACTCCTTGACACCATCTTTACGTAACTTGTCTTCAATTGCTTGCAGTTCACTTGCATCAAGGGCGTAAATCTTTTGTGCCGGTTTTTTGCCGCGAGCTGGCGCATCCACTCTAAATAAAGGTGGTCGCGAAATATGGATATGTCCTAATTCAATTAACTTCGGGAAATGTTTATAGAACAAGGTGAGCAGTAATACCTGAATATGCGCGCCATCGACGTCCGCATCAGACAAGATGCAGACCTTGCCGTAACGCAGGTTCGATAAATCTGGCGTGTCATTAGCACCATGTGGATCAACACCAATGGCTACCGCAATGTCATGCACTTCATTATTGGCGAACAGGCGATCGCGCTCGGCTTCCCAGGTATTAAGAACCTTACCGCGCAAAGGCAGAATCGCTTGATATTCTTTGTTGCGCCCCATCTTGGCTGAGCCGCCCGCTGAATCACCCTCAACGAGGAAAATTTCATTCAGGCTAATGTCTTGGCTTTCACAATCAGTCAGCTTTCCTGGAAGAACCGCTACACCAGAAGATTTTTTCTTCTCTACTTTTTGACCGGCACGGGTTCTTGCTTGGGCTTGCTTAATTACTAAGTCGGCTAATTTACGACCGTAATCTACGTGTTCATTAAGCCAAAGCTCTAATGCAGATTTAGCGTAGCCAGAAACTAGGCGCACTGCGTCTCTTGAGTTCAGGCGCTCTTTAATTTGCCCCTGAAATTGTGGGTCTAGCACCTTGGCAGACAAAATAAATGAGGCGCGTGCAAAGACATCTTCAGGCATCAACTTGACACCCTTAGGTTGCAGAGCATGCATCTCAATAAAACCTTTGACCGCATTAAAGAGGCCTTCACGCAAACCACTTTCATGCGTGCCACCTGCAGGAGTCGGAATTAAGTTCACATAACTTTCACGCACTGGCGCACCATCTTCAGTCCAGGTAACAACCCAGGCCGCGCCTTCACCTTCGGCAAAGGAATCATCATCACCGTTACCAGTAGCGTATTGCTCACCCTCAAAAGGAGGAATCACTTCTGCGCCATGACCTGCTTGAGCTATCGCTTCATTTAAATAACCTCGCAAGCCTTGGGCATATTGCCAAGTTTGGCTCTCGCCAGACTTTTCTTGAATCAGGGTCACTTTTACACCTGGCAATAAGACTGCCTTCGAGCGTAATAAACGAATGAGTTCAGGCATGGGGATGGCTGCGTTATCAAAGTACTTGCCATCAGGCCATGCACGTACTCGTGTACCGTGAGACTTATCCTCTTTGCCAGCGGCGCTGGTTTTGAGCTTTGCAATCACCCTGCCATCAGCAAAGGTCAATGTAGAGACTTGACCCTCACGCCATACGGTGACCTCAAGTCGCTTAGATAAAGCATTGGTTACCGAGACACCAACACCATGCAAACCGCCAGAGAAGGCATACGCTCCACCAGAGCCTTTTTCGAATTTACCGCCCGCATGAAGCTGAGTGAAGACGATTTCTACTACCGGGAGCTTTTCAGTTGGGTGCATTCCGACAGGAATACCGCGGCCATCATCCTCCACGCTCACACTGCTATCGGTGTGCAAAGTCACAATGATTTGCTTGCCAAATCCGCCTAGCGCCTCGTCAGAAGCGTTATCCAGCACCTCCTGAATGATGTGCAAGGGATTGTCAGTGCGGGTGTACATTCCCGGCCGCTGACGGACGGGTTCAAGCCCTTTTAAGACTTGAATCGATGATTCGCTGTATTCGGATGTTTTACGGGTAGCCATGCGCGCAAATTGTAGTCATGTCTGAAGGAAAACCTGAATTTTCCTGAATTACCCTTTTTTTCATGCCAAAATTGCAGGATGGGAGCCTTAAGTCATATTCGCGTTTTAGACCTCAGCCGTGTGCTTGCCGGCCCCTGGTGTACTCAAAATCTCGCCGACCTCGGTGCAGATGTCATTAAGGTTGAAAAACCGGGTGAAGGCGACGATACACGCCACTGGGGCCCTCCATTTGCGAGAGATCAAAGTGGCAAAGATACGGCTGAAAGTGCGTATTTCATATCCATTAACCGCAATAAACGCTCTATTACGGTCGATATTAGCAAGCCCGAAGGCCAAGAAATCATTCGCCAGCTGGCAAAAGAGTCTGATGTAGTCATTGAGAACTACAAAGTGGGCCAGCTGGCTAAGTACGGACTGGATTACGAGAGCTTAATCAAAGTAAAGCCCGATCTCATTTACTGCTCAATTACGGGATTCGGGCAATTTGGGCCCTACTCAAAACGCCCTGGATATGATTTTATTGTCCAAGGAATGGGTGGCTTTATGAGCGTTACCGGTGAGGCGGATGACTTTCCAGGTGCTAGCCCACAAAAAGCGGGGGTTGCAATCGCCGATATTTTTACCGGGATGTACGCCACCACCTCCATCTTGGCGGCCATTGCCCATAAAAACCATACTGGCGAAGGTCAATACATTGACTTGGCCCTCTTGGATACGCAAATAGCAGTCATGGCAAATGTGGCTAGCGCCTATTTATGCTCAGATGAAATCCCCAAACGCTGGGGCAATGCATCCCCAACGATAGTGCCTTATCAAACACTTCCCACATCAGATGGCTGGATGATTGTTGCAGCTGGAAATAATGGCCAATTCAGGCATTTTGTTACCGCAGGTAATGAAGCCCATTTAGCCGACAATCCTTTGTATTCTGAGAATCCAATGAGGGTGAAGCACCGCGAACAGCTAGTACCTCTGCTGGAGGAAATGACGAGAAAGAAAACCAAGGCGCAGTGGATCGCTTTACTTGAAAAAGCAAATGTACCTTGCGGACCAATTAATAATTTTCAAGAGGTATTTGAAAATGAACAGGTCAAAGCCCGTGACATTCAAATGAATGTGCCCCACCCCACGGCTGGCAACATGAAGTTGGTAGCAAGCCCAATGCGACTTTCAAAAACGCCTGTGGAAGTCAGAATGGCACCCCCAACCTTGGGACAACATACTGATGAGATCCTACGCGAGAGACTGGGTCTTAACGCGCAGGATATCAATTCACTGAGAGAAAATGGTTCGATCTAATCGAGCTTGCCAATTTTTCTAACTACTTCATTCATCTTGGCAATGTCCTTATCCCAAAAGATTTGGAATTCAGGTTCGTCAAGATAGTCGATAGGGCTGCCTGCATTGCCAATGGTTGAGCGAATGGAATTGTCGTTAACGGCAACTCTCAATGCATCGCGATACTTTTTGACAATCGGCTCAGGCGTACTCTTCGGTACGAAAATCCCAGTCCATTGATTGTATTCAACGGGTATTCCGAGCTCTTTCAAAGATGGCACATCTGGTAGTGCAGCCATCCTGCCCGATCCAGTGTGCGCTAAGGCCCTCAGTTTTCCAGCCTTGACGTTTTGAACCACGGTTGATGGGCCACTAGCGACAATGTCTACCTCTCCACTTAGTACAGCCAATACAGCAGGGCCAGCACCACCATAGGGAATATGAACAACGAAAATGTTCTGATTTGTTTTTAGCATCTCCATTGGCAGCTGCATAGTTCCGTAGTTACCAGAAGAGCTGAAATTGTATTTACCAGGATACTTTTTGGCATCAGCAACAAACTCAGTCATGGTTTTCCATGGAGCATCATTCTTCACCACAATCACTAATGGATCAGAAGTAATGCGGCCAATTGGTCTGAGCTGGTTGGTTGTGTACGAAGCTGTTTTGCCAGCAATCTTATCTGTCTCTGGAATGGTTGAAACAGAGGACATCGCAAACAATACGTTATAGCCATCAGGCTTTGCTTTTGCTACATAGGCGTTACCGATTCCGCCACCTGCACCAGGTTTGTTTTCCATGATGATCGGCTTTTCAAGATTTTTAGCCATGCCGTCAGCAATGGGTCTGCCTACAACCGTGGCAACCCCACCTGGTGGAAATGGAATGATCATGGAAATGGGTCTGTTAGGCCATGACTCTTCCGCGGACGCTGACTGGCCAGAGGCGCTCTGGCTAAACAGCGATACTGCAGCAAATAAACAGCCTAATAAGATTCCGATTTTTTGTTTTTTCTTGGAATGCATTATTTTGTCTCCTCCGACTATTTTTTTATAGGCCTACGCAGACGTATTTCATCTCGAGGTATTCATCAATACCCCAAGAGCTGCCTTCTCTACCCAAACCAGATTGCTTGACACCGCCAAATGGGGCAACCTCGTTAGAGAAGAGGCCGGTGTTGACACCGACCATGCCAAACTCCAGAGCCTCAGCCACTTTCCAGATGCGACCGATATCACGGCTATAGAAATAAGAGGCCAATCCAAACTGGCTGTTATTAGCGAGCTTGACAACCTCTTCATCAGATTCAAAAGGAATGACTGGGGCAACTGGTCCAAAGGTTTCTTCAGTTACCACTAGCATGGAATTACTTACATTAGCCAAAATGGTAGGCTCAAAAAAAGTACCGCCTCGCTCAGAAGAATTGCCGCCAGTCACCAAGGTCGCTCCCTTAGCCACTGCATCGGCAATATGCCTCTGGACTTTAGCCAGTGCATGTTCATCAATCAAGGGGCCTTGAGTCACACCAGGCTCTAGACCATGACCCACTTTGAGTAATTTTGTAGCAGCAGCGAACTTTTCAACAAATTCGTTATGAACTTTTTTATGTACATAAAAGCGGTTGGCTGCAACACAAGCTTGGCCAGCATTACGGTACTTAGCAAACATGGCTCCAGCAACTGCATTGTCAATGTTGGCATCTTCAAAAACAATAAATGGCGCATGACCACCCAACTCAAGGGCAATCTTTTTCACTGTTGGGGCGCACTGCATCATTAGCAACTTACCAACCTCAGTAGATCCGGTGAACGAGAGATGCTTAACCACTTGAGAATCACAAAGTGCTTTACCAATTGCGATGGAATTGTGAGCATCCGCGGTCAAAATATTGATCACACCATCAGGAACGCCTGCACGCGAAGCGAGTTCAGCCAATGCCAATGCTGACAACGGTGTTTGTTCAGCAGGCTTAATAACAATAGAGCAACCTGCTGCCAGTGCTGGAGATACTTTTCTAGTAATCATGGCGCTTGGGAAGTTCCAAGGAGTAATCGCAACGCATACTCCAATGGGTTGCTTTAGCACCATCAAACGCTTGTCTTCCCAAGTTGAACTAGGAATGGCGCCAGTTACTCGTTTCGCTTCTTCAGCAAACCACTCAATAAAAGAAGATCCATAATGAATCTCACCTTTAGCTTCAACCAAAGGCTTGCCTTGCTCTAGAGACATGATGATCCCAAGATCTTCGGTGTGCTCTGTAATCAAGTCAAACCACTTACGCATCACTGCAGCACGCTCTTTGCCAGTTTTAGTACGCCATTGCGTAAATGCAGTTTCAGCCAATTCAACAGCCTCTAGTGCATCAGCAACATCAAGATTAGGAACCTGAGCGATTTCTTCGCCAGTCGCAGGGTTGGTTACTGAGAAAACTTTGCCAGATTTAGCTTGAAGCCATTTACCGCCGATAAATGCATCGCCCTTTAGGAGATTTTTATCTTTCAATAACGAACTAATATGATTTACTGCTGACATAAATAAATACTCCAAAGAATCTTGTAAGTGGCAAAATTGCTCATTAATTTAAAAAGTGTTTTGACCCAACAAATCAGTAAAAACCCTAGGCACATATTGCTTTGCCAAGGTGTTGATTATTCAATACGAAGAAAATTTTGCAATCAAAAATGAATACAAAAATTATTCTGCGTAACAGGCCAAATCAAACCGTAACACAAGATAACTTTCAATGCATTGACGCTGATATAGAGCCTCTCAGGAGCGGCCAAGTCCTGGTTTTAAATCAATGGCTTTCTCTGGATCCCTATGTGCGCGGCAGAATGAGTGAGCGCAAATCGTATGCGCCCTCTATGGAGCTTGGCGATGTTGTCCTGGGCGAAGGTATTGGAATCGTGATCGATTCCCAGTCCGATCAATTTAAGCCGGGAAATAAAGTCATTGGCATGCTGGGGTGGCAAACCCATGCCGTCATGAATTGCTCTGCAATTAAGCTTATTCCTGAAATTCCTTTTTCGGAAACCTGGCTTCTGGGAGCCGCAGGAATGCCTGGAATTACCGCCTGGATCGGAATGATGGATATTTGCAAGCCCCAAGCTGGTGAAACCATCCTCATTAGCTCTGCCGCAGGATCCGTAGGGAGTGTCGCTGGCCAACTTGCCAAACTACAGGGTGCTCATGTCATTGGAGTAGCAGGCTCTGAGGAAAAATGCATTTATGTGCAGGATGTATTGAATTTTGATCATTGCTTGTCTTATCAGCACAGTAATTGGCTTAGCAACTTAAATAAACATGCCCCCAAAGGCATAGATGGGGTGTTTGAGAATGTTGGAGGCGCCCTATTTGACAGTCTGATTCCCCAAATGAACCCCTTCTCCCGCATTGCCATCTGCGGACTGATTGCCGAGGGCCTTGAGGAGCATCTCCACAGCATCAATCTGCGCACCTTACTAGTTAATCGCATGTTGATTCAGGGATTTATCGTCTCTGATCATGTCGCTCGCTGGCGGGAGATCCAAAAGCAACTCATAGACCTCATTGTCGAACAAAAGATCCAAGTGAATGAAAAAATCACTGAAAACCTGCAAAACGCACCCCAGACCTTCATTGATCTGCTTGAAGGCAGGTGTTTAACTAAACAAATAATCAAGCTATCCTAAGGGCTAGACATACTGAGAAAATATCCATGACAGCCCAATCTAGCCCATCTAACATCCTCACCCTGAAGAATCTACTGATCTTTGGCGGGCTGATGGTAACTTTTTCCATGGGTATACGCCACGGATTTGGGCTCTTTAACCTTCCCATTACCTCTGCCAATGGTTGGGGGCGTGAAACCTTTGCTCTGACTATCGCATTACAAAATTTAATTTGGGGCGCAGTTCAACCGATCACTGGGGCATTGGCTGATCGTTACGGCGCACTCAAAATCATGATTGCTGGGGGTGCACTGTATGCACTCGGTTTAGCCGGTATGGCGATCTCAACAGACGCACTGAGTTTTGCATTTGCAGGTGGATTACTCATCGGTCTTGCGCAAACTGCAACTACCTATAGCGTGGTGTATGGAATCTTAGGTCGTAATGTTGCTCCTGAAAAAAGAGTGTGGGCCATGGGCATCACTGCAGCAGCTGGATCATTCGGACAATTTTTAATGATTCCAGTTGAGCAAGGTTTACTGTCAAACTTTGGTGCCAATGATGCGCTAATCGTGCTAGCGCTCATGGCAAGCCTCATGATTCCGATTGCATTTATGTTGCGCGAACCCAATGCCGCAAATATGCAGCAAGCTAATAATCAAACTATCAAAGAAGCTTTAAAAGAGGCGATGGGTAACCCCAGCTTTAGATTACTCACCTTGGGATATTTTGTTTGCGGATTTCAGGTGGTATTTATTGCGGTTCATTTAGCGCCTTACCTAAAAGATTTATCCAAGATATATCCCGATGTTGGAGCGCCGTTTGTTGCAACTACCGCCCTCGCATTGATTGGTCTATTTAATATTTTTGGAACCTATGCCGCCGGAATATTGGGTCAACGTTTTCCAAAGCGCTACCTCTTGTCAGGCATCTATATCAGTAGGTCTGTAGCGATCATCGCTTTTGTTTATTTACCCCTGAGCCCAACTACTACCTATATCTTTGCAGCCATCATGGGCTTCTTGTGGCTCTCTACTATCCCATTAACCAATGCCATCGTTGCACAGATTTTTGGCGTGAAGTATCTCTCTATGCTCTCGGGTCTCGTATTCTTCTCTCATCAACTTGGCAGCTTCTGCGGAGCTTATTTTGGTGGCTACCTGTTTGATCGCACCGGCTCCTATCTGATCGTTTGGAATATTGCGATTGCCTTAGGTGTGTTTGCATTCTTAATTAATTTTCCAGTAAAAGAGCGGGCAATTCATCGCCTTACTACTGCTTAATTTTTTTAATGTCGATTTCTATTTCGCGCTTCGTTTCATACGCGCTATCGCTAGTGATATTAGGAATTATTTTCCTTGCATACTTTGCACCAGAGTTAACAGTTGCAATCACTAATCAAGTGTGGGCGATGTGTGGTTGGTAATCGGTGGATAATGTAACTTGCCCTAGCATCCTTTTTATAAAAACGTTTTACTTTTTTTAATCTTGCCGTAGCACAATGGATAGTGCACATGCCTCCTAAGCGTGGGATACAGGTTCGATTCCTGTCGGCGGGACCACTTCCCAATCAGAACTTATCCACAGCCTTTGTGGATAAATACCCAAAAGTTTTCGTAAGTCTAAGATTTGTATAGAGTGATCTAGCTTGCTTAATTTATGAGCATTTACCTTTAACAAAAATATATGTAGATCGTTGTTGACAATTTAAATTTATTTATGAATTTTTAACTCAGTTTTTGGTAATCAGAATTTCTCTTACACTTAAGGCATGCATAAGCTCAATACCAAACTCACCACCAGCACCATCGCCGCCTTAGAGGAATTGCTCCAAAATACCGCAAGGCCAGCTCCGCCGGATTACTTACCGATCCATTTTTTAGGTGGCTACACAGCTGGACAGGTTATTGGGCATATAAGCCCTGACTTCACGGCCTATTTACTCGAATTCTTAGCAAAAAACCCAATCCCTCATATAGAAATAGGCCACGATCGTCTGACTATTCACTATGCAAGACCACTGGAACTCTCTAAAAGCCTCTCGAACATAGCTGATCAGATGCGCCAAGGTGGTTTTATTCCAGGTTGGAGGAATGAGGATTTCGCTTGGATTGACCAAAATGGTCATGAATACTTCCGTTTGGAACGCTCTGCTTTCCGTGCTTTTGGCTTTCGTAGCATGGCAACCCATATCAACGGCTATACCAAGGCGGGCAATCTATGGTTTGGGCGACGCAGCGAAACCAAGTCTACTGATCCAGGCCGTCTCGATAATCTGGCCGCAGGCGGTATTGGGGCAGATGAAACCCCTTGGGTAAACGCCCGCAGGGAGTTATGGGAAGAAGCGGGTGTGCCATCCCAGATTTCTGATCAAATTGAGCCCGTGGGACGTATACACATGCGCCGCACCATCCCGGGCAGAGGCTTTCATGATGAGCAGCTCTATATTTATGACCTCGAACTAGCGGATAACTTTGTACCCACTAATTATGACGGGGAAGTGAGCGGTTTTATTGAAATCTCGCTTTCAGAGGCTGCAGCCCGCATTTTGGCTGATGAATTCACTAGTGATGCTGCCTTGGTGACTGCGGATTTCATTTTGCGCAATACCAGAACGGACTAAATCCTTCCAATATCGATTTCAGCGCTTGATTTTGATCACCCAGCAAAAAGGCATTTCGTGGTTAAATAAGACCTAAGGATGAAACAGGGGTGCCCTTGAGTGATTTTTGCTACGAGGCGCTGAGAAAGACCCTATAACCCGATCCAGGTAATGCTGGCGTGGGGAGTTTTCCATCAGACCGTCACCCGGTTTCGTCCATCTAAAAAACAGTCAGGAGATGGACATGAGCGATACCAATACAAAATCAAAACAAGAAATTCCTAGCTTAAAAAGCTTAGAGCGTGACTTTGGCCAAAAGTTTGCCTACCCCGCCTCTACTAAAACCTATCTAGAAGGTTCGCGTCCAGATATCAAAGCGCCGATTCGCATGATCGAGCAATTATCAACTCGCGTGGGTGAAGAAATGGTGCCCAATCCCCCTGTACCCGTTTATGACACATCAGGTCCCTACAGTGATCCAGAAATCGTGATCAATCTTGAAAAAGGTTTGCCTTTATTACGCAAGAACTGGATTGAAGAACGTAATGACACAGTGCAGTTAACTGGTCCAAGCTCCGAATACGGCCTTGCCCGCTCACAAGATGCAGCTACGCAGAACTTACGTTTTGCCCATATCAATCCGCCACGTGTTGCTAAAGCGGGCCAGAATGTCAGCCAAATGTATTACGCCCGCAAAGGCATCGTAACTCCTGAAATGGAATACGTTGCTTTACGTGAATCCATGGGTCTTGAGCAATTACGTAAGAATCCAGAATACAAACAACTGCTCAAGCAACACCCCGGCAAGAGCTACGGTGCAAATCTGCCTGACATCGTTACTGGTGAGTTCGTGCGTTCTGAAATCGCTGCTGGTCGTGCGATTATTCCAGCGAACATTAATCACCTAGAACTCGAGCCAATGATTATTGGTCGCAACTTCCGTGTAAAGATTAATGGCAACTTGGGCAACTCTGCTGTGACTTCTTCCATTAATGAAGAAGTTGAAAAAATGGTGTGGTCAATCCGATGGGGTGCAGACACCATCATGGATCTTTCAACAGGCAAGCATATTCATGAAACTCGTGAGTGGATTATTCGTAACTCACCAGTTCCAATTGGCACCGTTCCAATCTACCAAGCACTTGATAAGACCGGCGGTATTGCAGAAGATCTGACTTGGGAAATGTTCCGCGATACCTTAGTAGAACAAGCTGAGCAAGGTGTTGACTACTTCACTATTCATGCTGGCGTATTACTACGTTACGTACCATTAACCGCTGATCGTATTACTGGCATCGTCTCTCGTGGCGGCTCCATCATGGCGAAGTGGTGCTTGGCTCACCATAAAGAAAACTTCCTCTACACGAAGTTTGATGAGATTTGCGAAATCATGAAAGCCTATGACGTGTCATTTAGCTTGGGTGATGGCTTGCGTCCTGGTTGTATTGCTGACTCGAATGATGCCGCGCAGTTTGGCGAGCTGCACACCCTTGGTGAACTGACTGCCAAAGCCTGGAAGCATGATGTGCAAGTCATGATCGAAGGTCCTGGTCACGTGCCAATGCAGCGCATTGAAGAGAATATGACTGAAGAGTTGAAGCACTGCCTAGAGGCACCCTTCTACACTCTCGGACCATTGATTACTGATATCGCTCCTGGTTACGATCACATCACCAGCGGTATTGGTGCTGCACAAATTGGTTGGTACGGTACAGCAATGCTTTGTTACGTCACCCCAAAAGAGCATCTAGGTTTGCCAGATAAAGAAGATGTACGTACCGGCATCATCACTTACAAAATTGCAGCCCATGGTGCAGACTTAGCAAAAGGCTTACCGGGTGCTCAAGTGCGAGATAACGCTTTATCCAAAGCCCGCTTTGAGTTCCGCTGGGAAGATCAATTTAATCTTGGCTTAGATCCTGAGCGTGCTCGTGAGTACCACGATGCTACCTTGCCTGCAGAGGGTGCGAAGATTGCCCACTTCTGCTCAATGTGTGGACCGAAGTTCTGCTCAATGAAGATCACGCAAGAAGTACGTGATTACGCGGCGACTTTGGATGCTGACGGCAATCCTAAGTCGAAAGTCATTCCGATCACTGCAGAAGCCTCTACCGATCCACAAAAAGGAATGGAAGAGATGTCAGCTGAGTTCCGTAAGCGCGGTAGTGAGATTTATCAGTAAGTGAGTCACGTATTCTCAAACGGCAAATATGCCATCGTTGGCGCCGGCCTGATGGGTCGGTTGCTAGCGGTCGCGCTTGCTAAACGCGGCGCTCAGGTAGAGCTGTTTGAGAAAGGTGGTTCGGATGCTAACTTAGCGGCAGCTCGTATTGCGGCCGCTATGTTGGCTCCCTTAGCAGAGTCTGCCATTACTGAAGATAACGTGGTGCGCATGGGTGTTCACAGTCTGCCACGCTGGAAGCAACTCATCGATGAATTAGCAAAGCCAGTATTCTTTCAACAAGATGGCACTCTGATCTTATGGCATCGTCAAGATACCAGTGATGCAGAGCGCTTTGCCTCCCATCTGGAAAGAAATTGTGATCACAATCCGGCGCTTTCTAAACCGATTCATTTGGATAGTCAGTCCCTTACAGAAATTGAGCCTAGTGTTGCTGAGCGGTTTACCCAAGGACTCTATCTTCCCAATGAAGGCCAACTCGATAATCGTCAATTATTAGAAGCTTTATTAGTTGAGCTGAATTTAATGAAGGCGCCTTGTCATTGGAATCAAGCTGCTGATCCAGCACAACTTCGCACTCAAAAGAATGGTTTTGATTGGGTTATCGATTGTCGTGGACTGGGTGCTAAGATTTCTTGGGGGGAAGCTGGTGGAGCTTCTAAAGATTTAAGGGGCGTACGTGGTGAAGTGATTCGCCTACATGCTCCTGAAGTAAAGCTGCGTCGCCCTACTCGCCTAATCCATCCGCGCTATCCAATTTATATCGCCCCTAAGGAGGATGATGTCTATGTTGTTGGCGCAACAGAAATTGAATCTGAAGATCTTTCTCCAATGAGTGTGCGCTCCGCCCTAGAATTACTCAGTGCGGTGTATACCGTCCATAGCGGCTTTGCTGAAGCACGTATTTTGGAAATTGCAACGCAATGTCGCCCTACGCTCAAAGATAATCTGCCGGAAATCGCAGTTGATCGAAAACCAAATCAAGCTGGTCTGATGATGATCAATGGACTCTATCGACATGGTTTTATGATCTCACCAGCGATTCTGGATTGCGCATTAGAAATATTAGCTTGTGGCTCTAGCAGCACAGCGATTGACTTAGGTCTTCAGGTAACTGCTGCAGCTGATCAGGAGCTCAGTGCATGCGCATAATGGTCAATCAAGTTACCAAAGAAGTTCCCGATCAGTGCACGATTGATGATGTATTGCTACTCATCGATGCAAAGCCACCCTTTGCTGTTGCCATCAATTATGAATTCGTTCCCAAGACAAGGCATGCAGAAGAGGTCTTGCGTGAAGGTGATGAGATGGAAGTGATTGCACCAGTCACTGGCGGCTAATTAAGAAACGAACACATCAAGAAATCAATATAGACAAAAGTAAAAAAAAGTAATTAATCAATATGACAGCCCCCTTACCAAACTCTTTAAATACGGCCGATCCATTGCTGCTGTACGGCGAGACTTTTGCTAGTCGCTTATTGCTAGGAACCTCGCGCTATCCTTCACCACAGGTTTTAGAAAATGCGGTGAAGCAATCTAATCCCGGAATGATTACGGTCAGTCTGCGTCGGCAAGGGACATCCACTACAGAAGCGCACTCTGGTTTTTGGGATCTCTTAAAGAAAATGGCTGTACCAGTTTTACCGAATACCGCAGGATGTCATAGCCCGAAAGAGGTGATTACTACTGCAAAGATGGCACGTGAAGTATTTGAGACGAATTGGATTAAGTTAGAGCTCATCGGCGATGACTACACTTTGCAACCGGATACCTTACGTTTAGTTGACACTGCAGAAACTTTGATTAAAGATGGCTTCAAGGTTTTACCTTATTGCACTGAAGATCTGATTTTGTGCCAACGCTTGGTGGATGTGGGATGCCAGGCTGTCATGCCATGGGCTGCTCCAATTGGTACAGGTCAAGGCCCTTTAAATCCTTATGCATTAAAACTGTTACGTGACCGCTTAAAAGTTCCGCTATTGGTAGATGCTGGCCTAGGCCTACCTTCGCATGCATGCAGTGTGATGGAGTGGGGTTTTGATGGCGTCTTACTCAATACGGCTGTTGCGCTAGCGGATGATCCAGTGGCGATGGCCAAAGCATTTGCAATGTCAGTCCATGCTGGTCGCACTGCCTACCTCTCTGGTGCCATGAAAGCCCAACAATCGGCTCAAGCGAGTACGCCTTTAGTTGGCACGCCTTTTTGGCATCAAAGTTAAAGAATTAATGAGATGAGCTTAGTACGCGACCTTGCAGATCAAATTGTTGCAGCTCATGTCAATGATGATGTGTGCTTACCGATCCCAACGTACAGCGTGTCATCGCCTCCACCACAAATTGATAATGAACATGCTGCCGATCACTATGAGCTAGCAGGCGCACTGGCATCGGTTGAGATGGGCTTTATCGAATGTGATGCCAAAGTATTGGGCAAGGCATGGTCACGCATGGCTCACCAAGATGGTGGATTTAATCCATCTAAATGGCCCTCTAGGCCCGAGCATTTTGATTTACTCCCTTGGACTCGCAACATGAACCCCAATGCATTTGCGGAGTGCCCTCAACGTTTGGGTTTATATGCTGTTATGCAAGATGCTGATTGGGTAAAGCGTGCCATTGAGGCTGAAGTGCCAACGGTGCAACTGCGCCTTAAATCAGATGATCGCAGACTGATCCGTAAGCAGATTGCACAATCTGTTGAAGCAGTCAAAGGCAGCAAGACTTTGCTCTTTATTAATGATTATTGGCAAGAGGCGATTGAAGCTGATGCCTACGGTGTTCATCTGGGGCAAGAAGATTTAGAAGTGGCAGACTTGGACGCAATTCGGTCTGCAGGTCTTCGCTTAGGTCTTAGTACCCACGGCTATGCTGAGATGGTTTATGCAGATCGCTTTTGCCCAAGTTATATTGCCATGGGTGCAGTCTTTGCAACCAATCTCAAAAAGATGGCTACCGCGCCTCAAGGCTTGGGACGATTATATAAATATGCTCAATTGATGAATCACTATCCTCTAGTAGCCATTGGCGGCATTGATGAAAGTAGTATTCATGCGGTGGCACAGAGCGGTGTTGGCTCGGTTGCAGTTGTCAGGGCAATTAGTGGATCGAGTGATCCAAAGGCAGCTGTGAAGCGACTTCAAGAGCTCATGAAAACCTAGTCCTTAATCTTGAGTCTTTAATCGTTAATCTTTAATCTTTAATCTTTAATACTTACCCTCTTCTTCTGGCAATGCAGTTGGATAAAAATCATGCATATGCCATAAAGGTCCCGGGCCCTCACCAATACTCAAGAAGCGCCCTTTCTCCAGCCCCGCCTCAACATACGAAATTGCCTTAGCAACCGCATGAGAAAGATCGTGACCATCCGCTAAATAAGTTGCAATCGCTGATGACAGTGAGCAACCAGTGCCATGAGTGTTAAGCGTGTTAACGCGGTAGTGCTTGAATTCTTTGGACTGAACCACCTCAAGACCATCTTCAATAGTTCGCCACATCAGAAAATCTGTCAGCTGAGTATGACTAGCATCCAGATGTCCGCCTTTGATCAAGACTGCTTGAGGACCCATCTCGAGCAACTCTTGTGCTGCCATCTTGAATTCATTCACCCCTTCAATCTCACGACCCAAGAGCAAGCCCGCTTCTTCCATATTAGGAGTAATTAAGCTTGCCATTGGAAATAATTCTTTAATCATTGCCTGAGCAGTATCGTCTCCACCAAGACTGGCGCCTGAAGTAGCCCTGAGCACAGGATCGAGGACGATTCTTTTAGCGCCATGGCGCTTGAGGGCTGATGCCACAGTGCGAACGATTTCTGGGCTGGCCAACATGCCGATCTTGACAATATCCACACCAATATCCATAAATACTGCGTCGATTTGGGCCTCAACCACATCAAGATCAATATCCTGAATACGAGTCACACCCAAAGTATTCTGGGCAGTAATGGCCGTGATGGCCGTCATTCCGTAGCCACCTAGAGCTGTGATTACTTTGAGGTCGGCCTGAATGCCCGCGCCACCGCCACTATCGGATCCAGCGATGGTCAATACTTTAGGGATCTGTACAGAACTTGGTGTAGATGTTTTCATCTTGCTATAATATCGGCTTATTCCTCGATAGCTCAGCGGTAGAGCAGCAGACTGTTAATCTGTTGGTCCGTGGTTCGATCCCACGTCGAGGAGCCAAATACAAGAAAACCACCTTTTTAGGTGGTTTTTTCTTCGGTGATTCGAGTGAATCGATTGAGCCTAGATCAAGCTCTTCTTTTTTAGATTAGCGAGGCGATTATTTAGGGTCTTAATAGTGAGAAGATTAAGCTTGTCGCCTTCCGACCAATTACTGCCTTTCCACTCGATACCTTCGGGCGTGACATTGGCAAAAGGTTCTCTACCCTCTTTTGCGTAGCCTTCCAAAATAGCAAGCAGTGCAGGACGATCATCGGATCCTCCTGCATCTTTAATGGCATCTAAGATTGGCTTGGTGATCGTATCGCCATAGGTGACTTTAGAGTCCGGATGCTTTGCTGCTACCTGCTCGTCAAAGATGTATTCATGCGGCCACTCAAATACATTTCTAGCTGAATTTTTTACTGACTCTGGGCTGACTGTTGTGCTTCTGGGATTTTTAGGATCAATCGGTAAATTGAGCCCTGTGATCCAAGCCTCGAATTCTGCGATACGGGCATAGCGTTTTTCTTCACTATCGCGCTTTTGCTCTTCTTGGGAGAGTAACAAAGTAACCCAAGCCCAGGCGATGTCTTTAGGTGTAGCAAACTCTTGCGCCAATATGCCGCTCGCTTTTTTCAGGATAGGCTTGGATGTGAGTTTTGTCATTGGGTGCTTTCTGCATACTGGAGTAGGCGGCTTCAATTCAAGATGGAAAGCTCGCCACAGCCCCGTAGGATACTCTTCATTGGGCTGGATTGAGGCCGAAATGGACCTTTCAATCACCCTAAACCTAGTTGTCACTTGCTCTGTTATGCTTTTGTTACTGAATTAAAAATCATCATTAGAGTGAATTTAGTAAACAGGAGATAGCTATGATTCGAAGTAAGCTTTTAAATGTATTTATTCGTTTGCCCCTATTCTTTACGGCAGCGATAGCCATATTGATTGGCACTAGCCATACATCTGTAGCTCAATCAGATTACCCTAATAAACCCATACGTTTTATTGTTCCCTTTCCTGCTGGCGGGGCAACCGATAATATTGCTCGACCACTCCAAAACGAGCTTCTCAATACCGTAAAGTGGAATGTCATCATTGACAATAAGCCAGGTGCAGGTGGCAATATTGGCGCAGAATTAGTTTCTAAAGCGGCTCCCGATGGCTATACCTGGCTCATGGCATCAGTCGGTACACATGGTATTAACTTACCCCTCTACACCCAGGGCGGCGGAAAATTACCATTTGATCCGGTGAAGGATTTCACTCCCATTACATTGGTGGCAGAGTTGCCTAACGTCTTGGTTCTGAATCCTGAATTTGCCGCTAAAAATAAAATTAATACCGTGAATGATTTGATTGCCTATGCCAGAGCTAACCCTGGAAAAGTCAATATGGCTTCGAGTGGTAATGGCACCTCCATTCATATGGCGGGAGAGTTATTTAAATCCATGACAAAAACGTATATGGTGCACTTACCCTATAAGGGAAGTCCTCCAGCAGTCACTGATTTAATGGCAGGAAATGTAGACATCATGTTTGACAATCTCCCTTCTTCCATTAACTTTATTCGTGCAGGTCGTTTAAAGGCATTAGCAGTAACTAGCGCCAAACGCTCTCCTGCATTTCCGGATATGCCCACCATTGCAGAGGCAGCAAACTTACCAGGTTATGAAGCAACTTCTTGGTTTGGTGTTGTCGGACCTGCAAATATGCCAGCAGATGTTCTGAATAAAGATAGTGCTGTATTAATGGCCGCTATTAATAGCACTGCTGTGAAGGAAAAATATTTAGCGATGGGTGCACAGCCTGTTGGTAACACACCAGCTCAATTCTCAGCTTTCATTAAAAATGAAATTACGAAGTGGACAAAGGTTGTCAAAGATTCTGGAGCAAAAGTAGATTAAGCTTTAGAGGGTTAGCTTACTTAGTTACTCACTTAGTTACTCACTTAGTTACTTACTTCGTTACTTGGTTACTGACTTAGTTAAAGAGGAGCCTAGCTCCTCTTTTTTTACCCTAATTGAGAAAGCAGTTTAGTTGGGGGATCTAAGACCAGTTCAATCAAGGCACCTTTTTTACTGGCCAGTGCTTTTGCAAATGCCAGTGCAAATTCCTCAGTCTTGCTGACTCTAAAACCTGGCATTCCAAAACTATCTGCAAACTTCACAAAATCGGGATTGGTTAAGCCAGTCGCAATTACGCGAGACTTAAACTCTCTCTCTTGATGCATACGGATAGTACCGAGCATGCTGTTATTGACTACCAACACAATTGGGTAAGCATCGTAACGAGCAGCTGTAGCCAATTCTTGGCAGTTCATCATAAAGTCGCCGTCACCACACACTGCGATAACTACTTTTTCTGGGCTCGCAATCTTGGCAGCAATTGCGGCAGGAAGACCGTAGCCCATGGAGCCATTAGCAGGTGCTAATTGGGTTTTATATTTCCCATAAGGATAAAAACGATGTACCCAGGTTGCAAAATTGCCAGCACCATTAGTAACAATTGCATCACGCGGTATGAGATCTGGTAATGAGTCCATGATGAATGCCAATTGCAAGTCGCCTTTGACAGTCACTGGACTAGAGAAAGCGAGATACTCATCATGAGCCTGCTTCATAGCGCTGCGGTCATGCTGAGCATTCATCTTCACCATGCTTAATGCTGAGCAGAAATTTTCTGGACTGCAATTGATGGCGAAGTCCGGTCGATATACACGACCTAATTCTTCCGGGCCGGATAGCACATGTATTAACTTTGCTTTAGCTTGAGGAACAGTCAATATGCTGTAACCAGCAGTTGTCATCTCTCCAAGGCGCTCTCCGATAACCAACAAAATATCTGCCTCTTGAATACGCTTTACTAAAGCAGGATTAGCACCAATGCCTAGGTCACCCGCAAACGCAGGATCTAGATTATCAATCACATCTTGAGAGCGAAAGCTAGTTGCAACCGGTACGGCCTGCGCGTTTGCCCAAGAACGTAAAGCTTCGCATGCAGTGCTATTCCAATTGCCACCACCAGCGATCACCATGGGCTTTTTAGCGGAGGTAAAGGCAGCCATTGCTTGATCAAAACTGTGGAGATCTAAACCCGGCTGAACGATATGGGCAGCTTTGACGGGGTTTTCTTGACCGGTCATGTACAACACGTCTTCAGGCAAAGCTAATACAACCGGGCCTTTTCGACCTGCCTGAGCTACGTGGAATGCATGAGAAACAAATTCATCAATCCGATCGACACGATCAATGCTGCCAACCCATTTTGCACATTCTGAATACATCCGGCGATAGTCAATCTCTTGGAAGGCCTCACGCTCAACCATGTCAGTCCCAACTTGTCCAACTAATAAAACCATTGGTGTTGAGTCTTGATAGGCTGTGTGCATTCCAATCATGGCATTCGAGGCGCCAGGTCCACGGGTAACCATTAAAACGCCAGGGTGGCCCGTCAATTTTGCATAGGCCTCTGCCATATAAGCAGCGCCGCCCTCTTGTCGACAGGTGATGAATCGAAAATCAGGGTGATCAAGCAAGCCATTCAATAAAGGCAGAAAGCTTTCACCAGGAACGCCAAAGGCAATATCTACTCTCTGTCTTGCCAACGCGTTGGCGAGGATTTGGCCACCATTTAGCACTTTACTTGGGGTCTCCATGATATTGATAGGCTTTCTAAGGATTTTGGTTATTTATAACGAGTAGTAGCAAGTTATCACACTTTATCCAGTAATGAAGCCAATTGGACGGCTGGTTTAGGAGGCTTATCAATCTCTTGGACTACCCTATACTGCCATCTACTGACAACCAATAAACCAATGTAATTGGAGGCTTTGCAATGAGACTATTTAGCTATCGAGATTCAAGTGGCCAGGACGGCGTGGGCGCTCTCTTTACAGGGAGTTCAAATACCTTCATTAATCTATCTGCCACAGATCCTTCGATACCCAATAGCTTGCAAGCAATCATTGAATCACCAGAAGACTTAAATCGTGCTGCAGCAGCAATCCAAAATTCAAAAGCAATTAAAGGGGAGTTAGATGCCATTACTTTTAGATCTCCAATTGAGAAGCCTGGAAAAATTATCTGTATGGGTTTGAACTATGCTGACCATGCAAAAGAAGGTGGTAACGCTAGACCTGAATACCCGAGTTTTTTTATGCGTGGTCCTAGTTCATTAACAGCCCACTTAAGCCCCATCATTCGACCTCGAGTTTCTGATAAGTTAGATTACGAAGCGGAGCTTGCCTTTGTAGTTGGTAAAAAGGCACGCCATCTGACATTAGATAACGCATTGGAATGTGTTGCGGGATACAGCATTTTTAATGATGGCAGTCTTCGAGATTACCAACGTAAAACTACCCAATGGACTATTGGAAAAAACTTTGATCAAACTGGTGCTTTTGGGCCATGGCTTGTAACCCCGGATGAGCTTCCCCTTGGCTGCGATGGCTTGAGAATTCAGTCTCGCTTGAATGGTCAAATCATGCAAAACGCCAATACCAAAGACTTTTTATGGAATGTGGCAGAGACCATTGTGCTAATAACAGAGTGCATGACGCTAGAACCTGGTGATCTTGTCATTACCGGAACCCCTGCTGGCGTTGGCTATGCAAGGACACCCCCTGTTTTTATGAAGCCAGGGGATATTTGTGAGATTGAAATTGAGTCCATTGGAATACTGCGTAACTCTATAGCGGATGAGTAATCAGGCTAAAGCTCACAGTAGACCTTAAAATATCACTATGACCAAGATTCCAGAACTCCTCGCCCCTGCCGGCAGCCTTTCCATGCTGCGTACCGCCTTTGACTTTGGTGCCGATGCTATTTACGCCGGACAGCCGCGTTATTCGCTGCGAGTACGTAATAACGACTTCGGAAAAATGGAGACGCTCAAAGAAGGTATTGATACTGCTCATGCTTTGGGTAAGAAGTTTTACCTTGTGTCCAATCTACTACCCCATGGTGGTAAGACCCGTACTTATATTAAAGACATGGATCCCGTAGTTGCATTAAAACCTGATGCCATGATCATGTCAGATCCTGGCCTCATCATGATGGCTAGAGAAGCTTGGCCAGATATGCCGATTCATTTATCGGTACAGGCTAATACGGTTAACGGTGCTTCTGCAAAATTCTGGCGCTCTGTTGGTATCAGTCGAGTGATTTTGTCACGCGAGCTATCTTTTGATGAAATCGAGGAAGTTCGTCAAGACTGTCCAGAAATGGAATTAGAAGTATTCGTACATGGCGCTTTGTGTATTGCTTACTCGGGCCGCTGCTTACTATCTGGCTACATGTCCCATCGCGACTCCAATCAAGGCGCCTGCACTAATGCCTGTCGCTGGGATTACAAGGTCAAGCCTGGCCAACAAAATACTAGCGGTGATGTAGTTCTTCTACAGGAAGCGCGACGTCCAGATGATTTAATGCCCATGGAAGAAGATGAGCATGGCACTTACATCATGAACTCTAAAGATTTACGTGCCATTGAGCATATCGAACGCTTAACTAAGATGGGTGTGGACTCATTCAAGATTGAGGGTCGCACCAAGTCGCCCTATTATGTTTCTCGCACCTGCCAGTCCTATCGCACTGCGATTGATGATGCAGTGGCTGGTCGTCCCATGAATATGTCACTGATTGGCAATCTCGAAGGTCTTGCAAATCGTGGCTATACCGATGGCTTCTATGAGCGTCACCACGATAAAGAGTATCAACTCTATATGCGCGGCCACTCCCTCTCGGGTAGAAGTCTGTATGTTGGCGAGACTTTAGAGATTGATAAGGCCTCAGGTCGCGTCAAGGTAGATGTAAAGAATCGTTTCTCGATTGGTGATAAGTTAGAAATCATTGAGCCCGAGGGCAATCAAGATATGGTGCTCGATGCCATGTGGAATCTCAAAGATGAGCCAATTGATGTTGCCCCTGGCTCAGGTCACTTTGTGTGGATTAAATTACCACTTAAGAGTAAGCATGCATTTATAGCGCGTTACACCCAGGAGCCAGCACCGGTTGAGGCTAGCTCTTGCAGTAACTGCTAATGAAATACTTCAGAAAGTTTTTATGAGTGCAACGTCGCCTAATTTGGCTCCTACACCAAACTTTAAAGAAAAAGCTAAAGAAGAGTTTGTCAAAGCATTTCAGCTAACTATTTACTTTGGAGCATGGTTCTGTGCTCTTGCTTTTTTAGGGGCAACATCATTGGATGAGAGGCCCATTCCTTTATCTATCTTTGGCTTTGCTTTATTCAAAGCTGCAGTCTGTGCCAAATTCATGCTACTTGCTCAGGCCGCATTCCCAATTAAAGTCAATAAGCAGCATGGAATTGTGAGCTCACTACTCTTAGAGTCTTTCATTTATCTCCTAGTTGTTTTAGGCTTAAATTATTTAGAAGCCGGAGTGCATGGGTTAATTCATGGAAAACCGTTTTTGATCTCCATGACTGAATTTGGACAATCTAATCCCTTGCGCGTAGTTGCCATGTCGATTGTGTACTGGTTAATTGTGTGGCCTTATTTACTCTTAACAGGGATGAGCATCATGCTTGGCAGCAACGCTACCCTCAAGATTTTGTTTGGTGACAAATCAAAACTTAGCTAATCAAACTTGAGTCATATAGCTCGGATCATAAAGTTACACTCCATTTTTCAAGGCCAAGCTTTTGGAATAGGTGTTTGGCTACTTCTCATTACAGGCGCTTTACTACCAGCCCTATCTTATGCCCAAGAAATCGAGGCGCGTACCTATTCCAATGCACCTATTGGAATTAACTTCATCAGCGCTGGGATTGCACAAGCCAAGTCTGGTAATTACACCCTGACCAGTGAAGTCATGGGTCTTACTCACATCTTTGATGCAGGAGGCCAATCCGGCAAGCTCACTCTAGTGCTTCCTTATGGCCAACTCACTGGGTCGAGCAACATTGGCGGGAAAACAGTTAATGCTAGTACTGAGGGGCTATCAGATCCGCTCATCAAAGCAGCAATTAACCTTTATGGTGCTCCAGCATTAACCCTAGATCAATTTAAGAGTTATCAGCAAGATCTGATTGTTGGTGTCAGTCTTGCAGCATCAGTGCCATGGGGCAAGTACGACGACAATCAACTCATTAATGTGGGCGCTAATCGTTGGTTTATTCAGCCAGGTCTTGGAATTTCTAAAGCACTTGGTCCTTGGCGATTTGAGCTCGCTGGTGCCGGCATTTTTTACACCAGTAATACCAACTTTATGGGCGGTAACTCGCTATCTCAAAACCCGGTTTACTCGACACAAACACACGCAATTTATTACTTTCAGAATACCGCCTGGATCTCAGTAGATGCCACTTACTTTATTGGCGGGCAATCATACCTAAATGGCAACCCGATTAGCGGCAGTCAAGAGAACTGGCGTTTTGGCACAACGATTTCCTACCCAGTAAATAAACATAATTCGATTCGTCTATCGGCGAGCACAGGGGCGTACTCAAGAACCAATAATAGCTATGACTTATATGGGATTTCTTGGCAATACCGCTTTGGCGGTGGCCTCTAGTTTTTTTATTTGTTTGTTTATAAGTCGCGCAGATGACGGCGCAAGATTTTGCCCACATTAGACTTGGGCATTTCCTCAATAAAGGCAATCTTTCTGGGGCGTTTATAACTTGTCATTTGCTCTTTGCAATACTGAATGACTTGAGCCTCACTTAACTCAGGCTTATCCTTGACGATATAGGCCTTGACGATCTCACCAAGCTTGCGGTGCGACAGTCCAATAACAGCGCATTCTCTTACGCCAGGCATTTGAGAAATCACTTCCTCGATTTCATTGGGGAATACTTTATAGCCAGCAACGACGATCATATCTTTCTTGCGATCCACAATCTGTACAAAGCCATCAGGACTCATGATGCCGATATCGCCAGACTTAAAATACCCCTCTGGCGTAATAGACTTCTCAGTCTCTTCAGGTCTATTCCAGTAACCTGCCATCACCTGTGGACCCTTGATGCAAATTTCTCCAGGCGTACCGAATGGAACTTCTACTCCGTCATCATCCAATATCAATACATCAGTACTTGGCACTGGCATGCCAATGGATCCCGTAAATTCTTTTACAAATGGTGTGTTCACGCAAACCACTGGAGAAGTTTCCGATAAGCCATATCCTTGAGCAATCGGCACCCCCATCATTTTTTGCCAAAGTTCAGCGGTCTTCCTTTGGACCGCCATGCCACCGCCAATAGTGACCAAAAGATGGGGTAATTTGACTTGACTAAATTCAGGGCGATGTATCAGCGCATGAAAAAGCGTATTGACGCCTGGAAAAATATTGATATCAGGATGTTTCGTCAGCAGCTTAATAAAGCCAGTGATATCACGGGGGTTGGCGACTAATAATAATTTGGCACCCTTACGCATTCCAAGTAGACCGCAGGCGGTCAGTGCAAAGATATGGGTCATGGGCAAGGCACATAAAAAAACTAATTGCTGCTGACGGTTTTTTAAAGCAGGCTCGAGCCAAGATTCGATCTGAATGATATTGGCTAAGATATTACGGTGTAATAAAACTGCGCCTTTAGAAACCCCTGTCGTGCCGCCCGTATATTGTAAAAAAGCAATATCATCTTGGCTTACGTTTGGTTTAGTAAAGCCATGGCCAGAGCCAATTTTGAGTGCTTGATTCAATTTGACGCAAGGAAAGTTCCAATGCGCAATCAGCTTTTTAATATGGCGAGCAATCAAATTGATGATGACGCCCTTCGGACCCAGACTCTCACCTATGCTACTTACAATCACTTTCTTTACAAGCCCTTGATTGGCAATCTCCTGATACACGTACGCAAAGTTTTCTAGCATCACCAAGACTGACGCACCACTATCTTGGAGTTGATGCTCTAGCTCACGAGCCGTATAGAGCGGATTGATATTGACCACAACAAAGCCTGCACGAAGAGTCCCTAGCATTGCAATGAAGTATTGCGGCACATTCGGGAACATGATGGCGATACGCGATCCTGCTTCAAGACCTAAAGTTTGTAAATACGAAGCGAAGTCCTTAGACAGAATGTCGAGTTGACGATAGTTGATGGAGTGCCCCATCGACTCCATTGCTACGCGATTGGGATAATGATTAAAAGATTCTTCTATTAATTCAGCGATAGATGAATGGCCCGCTAAATCAATCTCACGGGGAACGCCTTCGAGATAATTTTTAAGCCAAGGTTTTTGAGTGTTCATTTGCTTAAGCAATTGGGGGATTATGTTGGGTGCGTCTTAAGCACTTAACAGCTCTTTGAGCTTTTCTAGATAGAGTTCTTGGCCATGGTTAACGCGATGAGTCCATTCGTTGCCTGAGTCAGCGTTAGCATCATCAGTCACGTACTTAAATGATTGCCATGGAATATTTGATTGAAAGGCAATATTGGCAATCGCAAATAATTCCATATCCACCACATCAACCCCCTGCGATGTTAACCAGGGGTCATGCGCCGTCACAAAGCTATCGCCAGTCCCGCAAGTATGATCACCGCCAAGTGATAAGTATTGAGATGGCTTTGCGCAGAATGGGGTTTGACCTCTAGGCGCTAAAGGGGCCGTCATCATGTCGCGTTGTATTACTTTACCGATTTCTAATAAGCCTTGTAGAGCAGAGTTAATTTTTCCTACGGTACCGAAGTTCACTATCCGCTTTGGCTGATATTGATGAATAGCCTGAATACTGGCAGCGGTTGCATTGATTTTGCCAACTCCAGAGTACACAATATCTACACCCGCTGGCAACGCGCTTTTATTCAGCTCGGACTCTAATGCGGTAATAATGAGTAATTGTGTTTTCATATCATCCAATCATGAATTTATTAGATTATCTACCCGGAGTCCCCGACTTTCCTAAGCCAGGAATTCTCTTTCGGGATATCTCCCCTTTATTGGCTAATCCGAGTGCCTTTAAGGAGGCTACGCTAAAACTAGAGGCACTTGCACAGCAGTTTGATTACAGCCATATTTTAGGCATTGAATCACGTGGCTTTATCTTCGGCAGCGCCCTCGCCTATCAAGCCAATAAAGGCCTCGCTTTGGCCCGAAAACCCAACAAGCTGCCATTGGCCAGTCATCGAGAATCCTATGGTTTGGAATACGGCTCTGATTCTCTGGAAATTCAGGAATCTACTTTGCCGTCCGACTCGCGGGTGTTGATTGTGGACGATGTACTGGCTACCGGCGGTACCATCATTGCAGCCAGTAAATTACTTAAAAAGGCTGGCTTTAACGTTGCTGGCGCTCTCACGTTTTTAGAAATTGCCGGTTTACATGGTGGCGATGTCCTAACTCAGAACGGAATCGCTAATAGGACAGTCTTTATTGCCTAGAGCGGGTCTTATAAAAAGGCTCTTACAAAAGGCTTTTAGCGCCTTTGAGAAGCTTGACAGTGCCCCAGCCTACTGCGAGTACTTTACTGGCAAGCTTAGGTTTATAGTGCGCTAGTACAGCGAACGCACTAGTCCACAAGATCGGTGTGCTCTTCATAAAATTAAATGCATCTATACCCTTATCAGCCCATGACAAGGGCTTTTCTATAGGCTCAAAATGCAAGGCAAAATCAGCACGCTCTTGTGCTGCCCGCTCCTGCAGCACTTTTCGCCTAGCTTGAAGTTCAGCTAGCGTTTTACTCATTGTTTTGAGAGCTCCTGGCGGTCTTTAGCCAACTCAGCAATCGTTGCCTCGAATAATTTGGGCATAGTTTTGAGTGAGCGCAAAACTACCAGCGCCAAAATAACACCTACGGCTAAGAAACCACTGGTTAGTAGGCTCAGCGCCAAGACCCGATCAGTCTCCCAGCTATAAATCACAATAAGTAAGGCCAGCATCACCAAGCCAAAGAACAAGAAAAACAATGTAAAGATCACCATCACTAACAGACTCAAGAACTTGGCGCGCGCAATCTGCACATCAGTAGAGATCAACTCCAGACGCGTCTGCGCAATGGATGCTCCGGTGGAGACGAGATTCTTTAATGAAGAGAAAAGGTTTTCTTGTGACATGAATTTCTAGCGACGACGAATGAATAGGCCGATTAACAGTCCAAGACCCACAGCGACACCTACTGCCTCCCAGGGGTTTCGATGGACAAACTCATCAGTGCGCTCGGCAACGACTTTAGCCTTTTCAGTCACGGTGCCCTCAACAGAGGAAAGACTTTCTTTTGCGCTGTTGAGTGTATCCAATGCCTTTGAACGAATTGCACCAAGTGAGCCATCATCATGGGTTGCCGTTGCCTTGATGAGATCCTCAGCATCTGCCATAAGCGCCTTAAAGTCACTTATCAAATCTTCTGAATGGATCTGAGCATCCTCCTGTGTACTTATGGGTTTTTTAGTTGTCATAATTCTATTCTAAGCAATTGATCCCAAAGATCACAGTATTAATACCGTCATCCCGGCGTTTCCCTCTTTAAAGTGTTTGAGAAAAGCTTTTAATCCAGGCCTTCTTCTCAAAAGCGCATGGTAAGCCTCGCTACCAAATGCGGTTTGTTCGCCAAAGTGATATTCATCAACACGGTCTGAGAAATAGTTATTTTCCAGGGCGTCATGAACTGCCCACTTGATCTTGCCACCCTCGCCACTAGCTCCATAGCCATGTATCAGGATGATTGCCTTAATACCGACCTCAGATGCTCGACGCAATCCAATAGTCAATCGATCCAAAGCCTCCTGGGCACTTGGACTATCGAACTTTAAATTCAGCACCATCGTGTCGCTATGCGGAATAGGAAGCTCCTCAGCTCCGCATTGACGACATTCTCCGAGCATTCCTCGGGGATTGCCACATTCTGGACACTCAAATGAATGGTTATCAATCGCCATTAAGAACAATACTTTGCTTCTAAAGCCGCTGTTGAATTGACCTGATCATCAACCATCCGGTTTAGGGTCATTTGCGCCGCATCTTTATTCTCTTGAACTTTTAGATTTAAGTTAATCAATCCGGCTACATCCTTACGAATGGATGTGTTGCCATAGCGTAAGCCCTTCAATGTAGAAACCGCTTCGGCAGAAATCTTGCATTGCTGACTCAGCAACTCAGAAGAATCTGATGATGTATTTGCGTATGCCAATGCAGCTACGGAGATTGAGACAACGGCCAATAGAGTCTTCTTCATCTTATTTCCTTAATTTGTGACCACATGTTGGACAACAACCTAAATCTTTTGCTTTTGTTTTTCTTAAGGCGGCATAGACGCTAGATTCTGAAATTTCCATCTTTCTAGCGGCCTGAGCTGCGGTCATTCCCTTCCCTATCCAATCTAAAGCTTGATGTGTTTTTGGTATCGCCCTTCTCATTTAACCTCCTTTTGAAATACTATACTACAGAAGTTGTGAAGTTGTGAAGTAAAATATATTTGTTGTTTTTTTGATGCTGACTGACTGGAAAATAGGCTAAAAAAAGTGAATGGATGGGGTATAAAGTACAAACCGTAGATAAGAGACAATCAAATGACCATGAAAATACAAAATAGCCTTGTACAAGCTTGCGAGCTCATTCAAAAGGAGCAGCTTTCGGTCGATGAATATTTGGGGCAATGCGTAGTGCAGGCAGATGCATTGGAACCGACATTAAAAGCGTTTACTGTCAGAGCTTCATTACCTACCCTAATACAACAATCAGGCTCGGGCCCACTAAGAGGCATTCCAGTGGCGATTAAAGATCTGATTGATACAAAAGATTTCATAACAAGCTACGGCTCACCCATCTATCAAGATTTTGTGCCTAGTGAGGATGCGGAAATAGTCAAAAAAATTCGCAAATTAGGTGGGGTTATCTTTGGCAAGAGCGTCACAACAGAATTTGCATGGCGTAAGCCGGGAGCCACAACCAATCCATGGAATAGTGGCCATACCCCAGGAGGATCTTCAAGCGGCTCTGCAGCAGCCGTTGCAAGCGGGATTGTGCCGCTGGCAATAGGATCACAAACTGCTGGGTCCATTATTAGGCCCGCCTCTTATTGTGGAATCGTTGGATTTAAGGCGAGCTATGGAGCAGTTCCACGCCAAGGAGTCCATCCCGTCTCTGGCTCACTAGATCACATCGGCTTTTTTACCAGATCCGTTGTAGATGCAGTTTATGCGTTTAATTTGCTGAAAAATTCCTCAACACAAGAGGATGATTCAATTGAGATTCCTGAGCTTATTCTTAAACCAGTGAATGTAGTTTTAGATCAGCAGAAACCCCGCTTTGCTATTCTCAAGTCTCCATTCGATGAATTGTTAAGCCAAGAACAGGTAGATACCCTAAAAAATGCGGCAGCCTCATTAAAGGCCTCAGGCGCCAGTATTGAAGAATTATCGTTACCCCAGACTTATTGGGATGGAATTGAAGCATTGGCAGTACTGATGTCGTGTGAGGCTGCGGTAGTCCATAAAAAACATCTTGAGCAGTTTCCTGAACTGCTGGGCGCAGATATAAAAGAATTGATTGAAAAGGGAAATGCGTATTCGGAAAGGGATTATCTGGAAGCTAAAAATCTGCAGATTGCGTTACGTAAGTCCATCGGCAACTATTTTGAGCGTTTTGATGCAATCTTGGCACCTCCTGCAACCGGCGAGGCGCCAAAAGGTCTCAGCTTTACTGGAAATCCGATCTTTTGCTCTCTTTGGACTTTTATCGGTACTCCAGCCATTGCGCTACCGCTAGGCAAATCCAGCAATGGACTTCCACTAGGTGTTCAGCTCATCGGCGATTACCGTGCAGATGAAAAATTAGTCAATATAGCCGCGTTTGCTGAGGCAATCTTTAAGACTTCACACAACTAGCGGTGTTATAAATGAAGCAAGGTCAGATTTGAGTCTGACCTAAGAAAAGAACTGAATTCAGGAGAAGCGTAATGTCCTTATATTTCGAGAAGCGTAGAGGCTTTCTTGTATTACTTACTGCCCTAGCCTGTTGTGCGGTAGGAGTAGCAAACGCTCAAACCAACGCAAGTTGGCCTGATAAGCCTATCAAGATCATTGTTGGCTACTCCGCTGGAGGGGCTACAGACATATTGGCACGTTTAGTAGCCGTAAAAATGGGTAACACCTTGGGCCAGTCAGTGATAGTAGAAAACAAGCCTGGTGCCAATAGTAATGTAGGCGCAGAAATCGTTGCACGGTCACCGGCTGATGGTTATACCCTTTATGCTTTTTCAATTGCCAACACCATCAATATGTCGCTATATCCAAAACTCGGGTATGACGCACTTAAAGATTTAGAGCCGATTGGAATGATTGCCAAGATCCCCAATATTTTGGTAGTTAATCCTAATCTTCCAATCAAAACAGTTGCGGACTATGTGCGCTACGCCAAAGAATCAAAAGATGGCGTGACTTTTGCATCCTCTGGCAGCGGCTCATCCATTCATCTCTCCGGTGAAATGTTTAAGATGCAATCGAAAATCCAAATGCTGCATATCCCTTATAAGGGTAGCGCTCCTGCGGTCACGGATTTATTAGGGGGTCAGGTCGATTCCATGTTCGATAACGCCCCTTCTGCAATGCCTCATATTCAGAGTAGTAAGTTACGTGCAGTTGGCATTACCAGTGCACAACGATCCCCATTGCTGCCTGAGGTACCTACACTTGCCGAGTCTGGTTACCCCAATTTTGACGTGCAGTCATGGTTTGCCTTGGCCGCTCCTGCTGGAACTCCAAAGCCGATTATCGAAAAGCTCAATGCTGCACTAAATAAAGCCCTCACAGCACCAGATGTGCGTCAACGCCTCCAAGAGTTGGGTGCTACACCTGAACCTGGCTCGCCAGAGAAAATGCGTGACTTTGCAACAGCTGAAGTAAAACGCTGGCGTGAAGTAGTTAAGGCATCTGGCGCAAAAGCCGAATAAAAGATACCCGAAAGAAGAAAGTCCCCGCATGTTTCCAATCGACTTCTTTTGGAGAGCTTCTTTGCGCTGGCCAAATCGTACAGCCATTGATGCGCCTACTGGCCCGATTAGCTATGAAGAATTGGCCTCCAAAGTGAAGGCGCTTGCTAGCGCCCTTGTGGAATTGGATCCTCATCTTCAAAGCCGCGTGGCAATTTGCTCTGGCAATAGTGCGGAGCACATCATCGCCCTATTGGCAATACTTGCCTCTGGCAAAGTATGGGTTCCGCTCAACCCTAAAAGTACCCGACCTGAAATACGACGCATCATCGACATTACAGAACCCAGTCTCATCATTCATGATCAAGCCTTAGGTGAATTATTAGCCGATGCCCCAGGTATTTTTATTCTGACCAGCATAGATGATGGGCAAGCATTAGGCAAAACGATGGGTAGCCTGATTCAGGGTCACGATGGCGCCCCACTCCCGTCATTTGACTTACCTTTAGATGCCACTCAAGCAATCAAATTTACTGGCGGTACTACGGGCACCCCAAAAGGAGTAATGCAACCCTATCGCGCCTGGCTAGCTAATATTGCTAACCAGATTCAGTCATGGGGCTTTGATGAGCATGAAAGATATATTGTTGCTGCACCGATCACTCACGGCACATCTACTTACATTTTGCCCATTCTTGCGCAGGGCGGATGCCATGTCATATTGGACGGAGCTGGTGCTGAAGTGGTTCGCACAGCCTTTAGAGAGCGAGGTGGAACTGCTTCCTTTATGCCACCAACACTGCTGTACATGTTGATGGCATTACCCAATGCTTCACGCAAAGATTTTCCCATGTTACGTAGATTGATTTATGGTGGCGCTCCAATGCCAGCGGAAAAAGTGCGTGCTGTCCGTGAATTTTTTGGTCCTGTCCTCTGTACTACCTATGGTCAAACTGAAGCGCCTCAAATATTAACCGTCATGAAACCAGAGGATTTTGAAGATCCTCAAAATTGGGCTGCCGTAGGTTGCGCTACCTGGTTTACTGATGTCGCCATTATGGCGCCCGACGGTAGCTTCCTGCCCACAGGCGAAATCGGTGAGGTAGTGGCACGCGGAGATCTTCTCATGACAGGTTATTGGCGCATGCCAGAAAAAACTGCAGAGACGATCATTGGGGGCTGGCTACATACTGGAGATCGTGGCTTGATTGATCAGCGTGGCTACCTCTACTTAAAAGACCGTCTCAAAGATATTGTGATTACTGGTGGATTTAATGTGTATCCAGTCGATGTTGAAAATGCTTTAAGCCAACACCCCGCCGTTCATGAATGTCTTGTTTTTGGTATTCCGGATGATAAGTGGGGAGAAAGCGTGCAAGCAGCAGTACAACTTCGCCCTGGCCAGCAAGCTGATGAGGCAGCCCTAATTTCTTTTGTACGTGAACTCTTGGGTCCGGTTCAGACACCAAAACGCATCCACTTTTATGAGAGTTTACCTCGCTCCAATGTGGGCAAATTACTCAAGAGCGCCGTCCTCCAAAATATTCTCAACCTTTCAACACATTCTTAATTAAGCGATCATGACTAATTCATCTAGCAAAACACCAGTAACGAGTTTGTGCACTCATACCCTTACTAGCCTGCACTATCGAGATGCAGATCTTGTTGAAGATTTGATGGGCAAAAAAACGTTTACTGAAGTGATGTTGATGCAAATCTTAGGCAGGACCCCAAGACCAGTAGATATCCGAATTACTGACGTTGTGCTCATTGTCCTCATGGAGCACGGCCTCACACCTAGTGCAATTGCAACGCGATTGATTTACATGAGCGCCCCAGAAAATCTTCAAGGGGCGGTATCGGCTGGCTTGCTGGCTGTTGGGAGCTCTTTTATTGGCACGATGGAAAATTGTTCCGGCTTATTGGATCGAATTACAGCGGCAACTAATCCTGACGCCGAAGCACTAGAAATAGCGAAACATTACAAAGCCATCAAGGCGGCAGTTCCGGGATTTGGACATCATCTTCATAAACCTGTGGACCCACGTGCATACAAATTATTAGAAATGGGTCGGGCTGAACCAGACCTCAAGGGTGATAAGATCCGCGCGCTGGAAATCTTATCGAAAGCCGTTGATACGGTAGCTGGTCGCCCGATTACGATTAATGCCACCGGTGCAGTAGCTGCCCTGCTGGGTGAGATCGGTATTCCGACTGCAGTAATGCGTGGCTTCGCTGTTATCTCACGCTCAGCAGGTTTGGTAGCCCATATTGTTGAAGAGCAACAAAGCCCCTCTGGCCGTTTTATTTGGGATACCGTTGAACATGCCATCCCCTTCGTGGATGGCGCCAATAAGATTGGCTAGGCATGGGCTCTCAAACCCAACTAGCGAGAGAATGCGTATTAATTACTGGCGCTAGCCGCGGTATTGGACGTGCAATTACAGAGCGCATGATTGCCGATGGTATGCATGTCATTAACTTTGACAAATTAGCTCCAAAAGAAAGCTCTACTCATGAGAGTTTCTATGAGGTCGATGTATCAAATGAAACTGTATTACGGAGTACGTTGATAGAGGCGACATCAAAGTATTCAATCACCCGCTTAGTCAATAATGCGGGTATCGTTCGCCCTGCCACAATTGAAAACACCAGCATTGAAGATTTTTATGCTGTGATGAATGTGAATGTCGCGGCAGCGATTATTTGTGTGCAGGAACTTCTCCCCACTATGAAAGCCGCTCATTTTGGACGGATTGTGAATATCTCTAGTCGCGCAGCTTTAGGCAAAGAAGAGCGTGTTGCGTATGCCACTTCTAAAGCAGGCTTACTGGGGTTCACGCGCACATTGGCTTTAGAGCTTGCGGCTGATGGCATCACTGTGAACGCTATTGGACCTGGCCCTATTGCAACAGAACTTTTTCAGAGTGCAAACCCTCCTGATGCACCTGCTACGCAACGTATTCTAGAAAGCGTGCCCTTAGGTCGCATTGGTCAACCAGAAGAAGTGGCGCATATGGTTGCCTCACTACTAGATCAGCGCGCCGGCTTTACTACCGGACAAGTGGTTTATGTTTGTGGTGGCATGACTGTAGGACTACATTAACAAATGAACCCAATCGCACATCCTCCTGGCTTACCAACCGATCTCACGGCTCGCACTATTTTTGTCTCTGGCGGCGGCTCTGCTGGACCTGGTTGGAGTATTGGTAGAGCTTCTTGTGTCACTTACGCCAGACTGGGTGCCAATGTCTGTGTAGTCGATCGAGATGCAGCCTCCGCAGAAGAAACCACTAAGATTATTCTGCAAGAAGGTGGCGTTGCTCAGACCTTTGTCGGCGATGTTTCTGAAGAAGATGAAGTCAAACGACTCTTTAGTGAAGCTCGCAATCAATTTGGACCTATTGATGTTTTGCATCACAACGTGGGCATCGGCAAAGTTGGCGGGCCCATGGAAACGAGTGCCGAAGATTTTGATCGCATTCATAAAGTGAATGTGCGCAGCCTCTTGCTGGCAGCTCAGGAGGTTTTGCCTGAGATGGCATCTAGAGGTACAGGAAATATTCTCGCTATTTCATCGGTAGCAGGCATGCGCTATTTAGGCTATCCGCATTTAGCCTATAGCGTCACCAAGGCAGCCAACAACCAATTTATTCGGATGATTGCTCAACAGTACGCAAATCAAGGCATACGTGCCAATACGGTAGTACCTGGTTTGATTGATACCCCACGCATTGCCAACACGGTAGCGAAGATGTTCTCTGAAAATAGTCTGGATGAGGCTCGTGCAGCTAGGGATAAGCAAGTTCCTATGGGTAGATCAGGAACAGCATGGGATGTGGCTCATGCCTGCGCCTTCCTGGTATCGGATGCCGCCGCTTACATTACAGGAACAGAACTGGTAGTGGATGGGGGTATTACCGGTAAATATACCTAACCAAACTAAGGGTCAGCACCCATTTCCCTGCTGGATCATATTGAGGTATTTTTTAACCTTATTCCAAATTAAAGATACTCTAATGAACCGCTTCCTACAATTAGGACTCCTGACCTGTTTCTGCTTATTTTGTAGCTTAGCAGCTGCCTATCCAAATAAACCAATCACCATTATTGTTCCCCAAGCACCAGGTGGAACAAATGATATTGTGGGTCGAGTAGTTGCACAGCGGCTCGGTGAGCAAATCAAAGCCTCGGTGCTTGTCGAGAATAAACCAGGGGCTGGTGGCAATATTGGCACTCAGTTTGTTGCCAATGCACCGAAAGATGGTCATACGCTTTTAATGACGATTAGTAGTGCACAAGCGATTAATCCGGCCCTCTATAAAAACCCAGGGTTTGATCCAGTTAATGACTTTATTCCTCTAGCCATGGTCGGATCAGTTCCGAATGTTCTAGTAGTAAATGCTAATTTTCCAGCTAAGAATCTAGATGATTTTTTAAAGTTGGTTAAGTCAAAACCTCCGGAGACTTACCAATTTGCATCAGCCGGTAATGGGACCCTAAATCACCTCTTAGGTGAAATGCTCAATCAAAGCTACGGGATATCGTTGCAACATATTCCCTATAAAGGGGTTGCACCAGCACTCAATGATCTCTTGGGCGGACAAATTCAAATTGCTTTTGCTAGCTTGCCATCCGTTTTGCAATACATTAATACTCAAAAATTAGTTGCTCTGGGTGTGAGCTCTTCAAAGCGCTCACCCCTACTGCCAGACGTTCCATCCATATCAGAAAAGATTCTAGGCTTCTCTGGAACTCTTTGGATAGGTTTATTTGCTCCTAAAGGCACACCGAAGGCTGTCATCGAGAAATTGCAAAAGGATATGCAGTTAACCTTGACCAATCCTGAGCTAAGAGAAAAACTGCAGGCTACTGGAGTAGAGCTTGCAAACATGACCCCTGTAGAATTTGCCAAACAGCTTCAAGAAGATATTGCACGTTGGGCAAAGATTGTTAAAGCATCAGGCGCTTCTCTGGACTGAACTATATTATTGAAATACGGAGGGTGAATAAATAGAGCCCCATGGTTGGGGGCTCTTCTATGGCACTTGGCGGAGACGAGAGGATTCGAACCTCCGATCAGAGTTTTAGCCCCGATGCTCCCTTAGCAGGGGAGTGCCTTCGACCAGCTCGGCCACGTCTCCGTTTTTCATACTAGTACAACGAACCATAGTGTAACGGATAACCGTTACCCAGAGGTTTCTTTTACTTCTGTTCTAGCTCAAACACCTTGTGCAGAGCACGTACAGCTAGCTCCATGTATTTCTCATCAATAACAACTGAAATCTTGATTTCGCTAGTAGAAATCATGAGGATATTGATGCCCTCTTCTGACAATGTACGGAACATTTTGCTGGCAACGCCCACATGGGAGCGCATGCCGACACCAACTACAGATACCTTTGAGACCTTAGGATCGCCATTAATTTCTTTTGCTTCAATATGGGATTGCACATTCTTCTTGAGCAAGTCCAATGCTTTTTGATAATCAGCGCGTGGCACTGTAAAGGTAAAGTCTGTCTTACCTTCAAATGACTGATTCTGAATAATCATGTCCACATCAATGTTGGCATCCGCAATCGGACCCAAGATTTGATAGGCGATACCTGGGCGATCAGGAACTCCCAGAACGGTAATTTTTGCTTCATCACGCGCAAAGGCGATGCCGGAAATAACTGCGGCTTCCATAGTGCTGTCCTCTTCAAATGTAATCAAGGTGCCCGACTTCATCTCTTGGTCTAAAGGCATCAACGGGTCTGTCAGTGATGACAGGACACGGGTTTTAACTTTGTACTTACCAGCAAACTCCACTGAACGAATCTGCAATACCTTTGACCCTAGACTTGCCATCTCTAGCATTTCTTCAAAAGTAATCTTATCCAGACGACGTGCATCTTCACAAACACGCGGATCGGTCGTGTAGACGCCATCTACATCGGTGTAGATCAAGCACTCATCAGCTTTAAGTGCTGCGGCCATTGCAACGGCCGATGTATCAGAACCCCCACGACCTAAAGTGGTGATATTGCCATGGGGATCAACGCCCTGAAAACCAGTAACTACTACGGCACGCCCTGCATTGAGATCGGCAAGGATTTTTTTGTCATCAATACTCTTGATGCGTGCCTTAGTAAATGAGGAGTCCGTATGAACAGTCACCTGCCAACCGGCATAGCTCACTGCATCAACACCCTCACGCAACAAGGCCAAGGCCAATAAGCCAGAACTGACTTGCTCGCCTGTGGAGGCAATTTGATCGAGTTCGCGTGGATTTGCATCAGGATTAATGTCTTTTGCCAAACCAAGCAAACGATTGGTTTCGCCGGACATCGCTGAAGGCACCACAACCACCTGGTGACCTGCACGCATCCACTTGGCAACGCGTTTAGCGACATTCTGAATGCGCTCAACCGAGCCCATTGAGGTGCCACCATACTTATGAACGATAAGAGCCATAAAAACCGTTGTGTTGTCTATTTACAGGGAATTACATTCCCTAGGGTCTAAAAGGGGCTTATTTTACAGGGTTTTTATCGCTCAAAACTAAGGTGATTGACAGTAGATCAATCAGACTATACGATTTGGTGTTACCTAAGTAACACCAGGAGACCGACTATGAGCATTGTCAGCACTACCTCTTTAAAACTCACAGAAGAAATTAAGCTACAAGCTGCGAATGCCGCTAAAGAACTGGGCATGACTCCCCATGCATTTATGGTGGAAGCAATCAAGCAAGCCAGCATCAATGCAGAAATACGCAGAACCTTGATTCAGCAAGCCAGCATTGCTCGCGAAGGGGTTATGAAGAATGGTAAGGTCTATGAATCAGATAAAGTTTTCGAGGTCATGAAAGCCCGTATAACTGGAAAAAAATCTACACTAAAGGTTAGTAATTGCTAAGAATTGTTTTTGCACCACAAGCAGTTGATGATTTAGAGAGAGTTACTGACTTCCTAATTGAAAATGATAAAAATGCTGCTCTTCGCACTATCGAACTTATTGAAGAAGCGATTCAAATTCTAGCGAGACATCCTCTGGTAGGACGCCTTTGCGATACCCACTTAAGAGAGCTGGTGATCTCACGGGGAAAAAGTGGCTATGTCGCTCTATACAGTTACGAGGAATCAAAAAATATCATTCTCATCAATGCCATTCGTCACCAAAAAGAATCTGGCGGGCTTTACTGAGTTAGAACAGCTCCCAAGAGGGCAAAACTCTTTTTCCTGATGAGACCAGATGAGGGTAGCTCGTCCCTACCCCAGCAACGCCTATGAGCTGGTCGTTGATGTACAGCAGCGGCGCCAGTCGCTCCCAAGGTGGCGTATCAGATTCCTGAAAGAGGTTCTTAAGCGTTTTGCGCGGGGTATTGGGCTTGATTTGCAACTTTTCCGCCCCTTGGCGTAATCTTTCCTCAATCAGACCTTGCTTTTGAGCTGTAGCGACCCAATCAGCAGACAAGCCAAGCAACTTGCTTCGGGCGGGCACATTTTGGAAAACCCACTGACCTGACCTGCAGTGAGTTATGTGCAAGACGCTGCGCCATAAATAAATACTTGCCTCATCATGCTGCCACTCCAAGCTGGAGTCTGACTTTACAGACTGTAGGTCTTTCCACCAAGACTCGAGACGTTCCTGGGATGGCATTGCTAGATCATTTAACTTCAACCAATAGCGCATCACATTATTCGCCGCTGGTTGGTCTGTCTTTGCAAGGGCTAAGAGAGGCACTAGCTCGAGCTTGTTACCCTGAAAAATACCTTTCCCATCTTGCTTTGCTAGACGATCGAGCAAGACTTGGGATTGAGCCACTAAAGCAGCACTGCGAGCTAGGTTGGCAATTGCACCAGGCTGAATTTTCTCTAACTTCGGAATGATTTCTTTACGAATGGCATTGCGACGATAACGTGTATTTTGATTGCTGGGATCTTCTACCCATTTGAGTTTATGTTCCTTAGCGTAAGCCTCTAACTCTGCCCTACTTTGATTAAGCAATGGGCGCCAGAGAGTGATTGGGCGGCCTTGGCTTACATTGGCGCGATGGAGAGGCATGCCAGACAGACCGGCTACGCCAGAACCACGCAGGAGTTGTAAGAGCACTGTTTCGGCTTGGTCGTTTTGATGATGCGCAAGTAGCAAATCTTCAATGCCATGCTCAATACATAGATCAGTCAAAGCATCGTAACGCTCTGCTCTTGCTCTGGCCTCAATATTGCCCTGAGATGGATCAGCAAAATGCAGCAGACGAAAGTCAAAATGCACTTGGTATTTTTTGGCTAGCTGCTCACAAAATTCTAGCCATTGATCAGCGGGCTTTTGCAATCCGTGATGAATATGAAATACCCAAACCTCAGTTGGGTCATTGGAGTTTGCTTGAATCGCTTTGCAAACAGTATCAAGCAACACAACAGAATCAAGCCCACCGCTTAAGGCAAGCCCAATTCGTTTGGCCGCTGGTAAAGCTGCCTTAAGACTTGACTTCGATTTCCTTGAACTTGCCATAACTCATCAAGCGCTCATGGCGACGCTCTAGTAGCGCATCCACTTTCATTCCATCAAAAGTCTTGAGTGACTCAGCCAAAGCTTTACGCATATTGTTCATCATCGTGTCGTAATCACGATGTGCGCCACCAGTAGGCTCAGCAACGATCTTATCAATCAAGCCAATCGCTTTTAAACGTTGTGCTGTCAGGCCTAATTGCTCAGCAGCTTCAGGCGCTTTATCTGCAGTCTTCCAAAGAATAGATGCGCAGCCTTCAGGTGAAATTACCGAATAAGTTGAGTTTTGCAACATTAACACCACATCACCCATCGCAATCGCTAGTGCACCACCAGAACCACCCTCACCAATAATGGTAGCAATGATTGGCACCTCTAATTCTGCTTGAACATAAAGGTTGTGACCAATTGCTTCTGATTGGTTACGCTCCTCTGCATCAATCCCCGGAAATGCACCCGGCGTATCAACAAAGGTAAACACCGGTAATTTAAATTTTTCTGCCAGGCGCATAACGCGCTTTGCTTTTCGGTAACCCTCGGGGCGACTCATGCCAAAGTTTCTTAGAGCACGCTCTTTTGTATCACGACCTTTTTGATGGCCAATGACCATACAAGGCTGATTTTGAAAACGAGCTAAGCCAGTGATGATGGATTGGTCGTCTGCAAAATTACGATCGCCATGAAGTTCATGAAAATCGGTGAACAAGGCACCGACGTAATCTAAGGTGTAAGGACGTTGAGGATGACGCGCTACTTGGGAAACTTGCCATGGACTTAAATTGGCATAGACGTCTTTAGTGAGTTGCTGACTTTTTTCAGTCAGCGTTTTGATCTCATCAGAAATGTCTACTGATGATTCATCTTGCACAAATTGCAGCTCTTCAATCTTTGACTCTAGTTCAGCGATTGACTGCTCAAAATCCAGGAAAGTCGTTTTCATAGTCTGATTTTAATATTCAACTGGCTTGGGGTCGATACTTCTCCACATATACCAAGTAGCTACCGTACGCCAAGGGGCCCAATTTGCAGACACTTCACGGGCTTCATGCCTGCTCACAGGCTCACCGCTGAAGTAATTAATGGAAATAGCCTTAATCAGTCCAGCATCGTCTAAGGGAAGAATATTAGGTCTAATCATGTTGAAAATCAGGAACATTTCGGCTGTCCAGCGACCAATTCCCCGAATCCCACACAATTCTTTGATGATGGCCTCATCCTCCATACCCTTCCACTGATTGGCATGTAAACGACCAGAATCAAAGTGTTCAGCCAAATCACGGATATATTCCACCTTGCGACCCGATAATCCTGCTGCACGCAAATCATCAATACTTAGGGTCAGAATATTTTTAGGATTGATTTTATTTTTAGATGCTAGCAAAACCTTGGACCAGACAGACTGAGCTGCAGCAACCGAAATTTGCTGGCCAACGATCGATCTTGCTAGAGTAGTAAATGCATCACCACGAGTCCGCAAAAAACCTGAGCCATATTTTGGAATCAGTTTTTTTAAAATACGATCGTGCTTCATCAGCTCAATGCAAGCCTGCTCCCAATAATCGGGGGCAATTTCTTCAATGATGACTTGCTGTGCAACTTTACTCAAAATAAATATTCTTCAATTAACTTTTGCGCCATTCGGTAATGCCACCGGGCTTATCTTCTAATACTACGCCCTGATCTAATAAAGTCTTACGAATTAAATCAGCCTTAGTAAAATCTTTATCTAGCTTCGCGGCGACTCGTGCCGCAATCTGCTCTTCAATAGCAGCAGCAGATAAGTTTGTATCGCCACCTCGGGATCCTTCTTGCAAAAACACGATCGGGTCACGTTGCAAGAAGTTGAGGACTTTAGCCAACCCCTTGAGCGTATTGGCTAACTGTGCTTTTTCTTCGCCCTGCGCACGGTTCACTTCGCTAGCTAAATCAAACAGGGCTGCGATTGCCTCAGGTGTATTGAAGTCATCATTCATCGCATCAGTAAAGCGCTGAGCCCATGGTGAAAGGGGATCTACAGGTTTATCACTCAATACAACCGAAGCTAAAGCCGTGTAAAGGCGAACCAGTCCAGCACGAGCCTCTTCGAGCTGTGCATCACTATAGTTAATTGGGCTGCGATAGTGGGCGCGTAGCATAAAGAAACGCAGGACCTCGGGATCGAAGCTCTTAAGAACATCACGGATTAAGAAAAAATTACCCAATGACTTGGACATCTTCTCTTCATTGACCCGGATATGCCCGTTATGCATCCAGTAATTCACAAAAGGCGCATCGCTAGCCTGGTGATCTTGGCCGTAGAGAGCCCCCTCGCTCTGAGCAATCTCATTCTCATGATGCGGAAACTGTAAGTCTGCACCGCCACCATGAATATCAAAATGTTCGCCTAGTAAATCGCATGACATGGCAGAACACTCAATATGCCATCCAGGGCGACCTTCACCCCAAGGGGATTTCCAACGCGTATCAGCAGGCTCTTCTGGTTTAGCGCTCTTCCATAGAACAAAGTCCAATGGATCTCGTTTACCACCGCCAACAGCAACACGCTCACCAGCATTTAATTCATCTAGAGATTTTCCAGAAAGGCGACCGTATTCTGGAAACAAGCGAACGGCAAAGTTCACATCGCCATCCTCACCTTGATAGGCTAGTTCTTTTTCAATCAATCGACCGATGATGCCCCGCATTTGCCCGATGTAATCGGTTGCACGAGGCTCATGATCGGGAAGCATTAAGCCCAATTCATTTGAGTCGGCATGCATCGCGTCAATAAAACGCTGTGTCAAAGCGGAAATAGGCTCACCATTCTCAATCGCACGATTGATGATCTTGTCATCAATATCCGTGATGTTGCGGACGTAAACAACCTCATAGCCACACGCACGCAGCCAGCGCACCACCATGTCAAAGACAATCATCACTCGGGCATGACCAATATGGCAAAAATCATAAACGGTCATTCCACAGACATACATCTTCACCTTGCCCGGCTCAATGGGTTTAAAGGCCTGCTTGGAACGACTGAGAGTGTTATAGATTTGCAGCATAGGGGCTATAAAGGTGGGCAAGTAGCGCCAATTTGTTAGACTGAGCGCTGAGTATATCGAATGAGCCCGTTTTTCATCCCAAACCCTATGTCAACTAACCATTTTTCACTACGTCCAGCCCAACTGGGTGGCTTGTGCGCCATTTTTACTGTTTTACTCCTTGTGGGCTGCAGCACCCCTGGGCAACAGTTAGCAGAGGCTGAAATTAAAGCCCTTAACAGCTCCTCCGCTGGTGCTCAAGGCACTCAAGCGCCCTATCTAGGATCCTATGGCCCGAATGACCCCCCAAGACTATCTGGTAATGACGCTAGCTACGATCAATTTAATGCTGAACTGTCAGATTCTGTCGCTGTTCCATTTTTATCCTTTTTAATTATTGAGCCTGATCCGGTAACTAAAAATGGGGTTCCATCCGATATTGAAAAGTTGGTCAAAGCCAAGAAATATCCTGAAGCTATCGATAGCATTAATAAGCAACTCAAGAAAACACCAGGCAATGTTCAATTACGTTACGTCAAAGCGCGTATGCAGATTGAAATGCGCCAGTGGGCAGAAGCCAAAAAGACCTTGGTTGAAATTACCCAGCAATTTCCGGAGCTGCCAGAGCCATACAACAACTTAGCCGCACTAGCAGCAAATCAAGGCAATTGGATTGAGGCAAGAGATTATTTAGAGCTTGCCCTGAAATTACGCCCGAGCTATACGGTGGCCTCTGCCAACTTAGGCGAGGTCTATATTCGTCTTGCTGCCCAGGCCTATGACAATGCCGCGAAGGATGCAGCCTTAAATCAGCGTCAATATACCAATCGCGCAAAGGCATTGATGGAGATACTGAAACCACCTAAAAAGGTGACCGCGCCAATGGCACCTGTCTCAAAATAATATTTTCTAGTATTTTTATCCACTAACCCATAGAAAGTGAATTCAGCATGGCTAAAGTTCTACTCAAAACAAATAAGGGCGATATCACCCTCACTCTAGATGCTGCTAAGGCACCAAAGACCGTTGCTAATTTTTTACAGTACGTTAAAAGTGGTCACTACGATGATACGATTTTTCATCGCGTGATTGATAACTTTATGGTTCAAGGTGGCGGCATGACTACTGGCCTGAAAGAAAAAAAATCTGGCGCTCAAATTGAGAATGAAGCAGACAACGGTCTCAAGAACGATCGTGGCACAGTGGCTATGGCCCGCACTAGCGATCCGCACTCTGCGACAGCGCAATTTTTTATTAACGTCAACGACAATGACTTCCTAAACCACACCGCTCCTAATGCTCAAGGTTGGGGTTACGCTGTATTTGGCAAAGTCACAGATGGTCTTGATGTAGTTGATGCCATTCGGAAAGTCAAAACAGGTAATACCGGCTTTCATCAAGATGTTCCTGCAGAAGACATCTTCATTGAAAAGGCAAGCGTTCTAGAGGAATGATTCCGCAATACGCGAGCGCGCTGCTCATTTCTGATTTGCACCTCACGCCGTCAATGCCCTTGACTGCGCAACGCTTCTTTGATTTTTGTGAAAAAGATGCTCCCAAGGTCGAAGTTGTATTGATCTTGGGCGACCTATTTGAGTATTGGGTTGGGGATGATGCTGCTCTACATTCGCCTTTTCACCAAGAGATAAAAAAAACGCTTGCAACACTGTCCACCAAAGTAAAAATCTATTACCTTCATGGTAATCGGGACTTCTTAGTTGGCAAGTATTTTTTAAGTAAAACGGGTATGACCCTCTTGCCTGATCCTAGCAAGATGAATATTGCAGGCTCTGAATATATTCTCTGTCACGGCGACTCCCTTTGCACAGCAGATATTGGCTACCAAGTTTTCCGTAGCTGGGTTCGTAAACCCTGGATCCAAAAACTATTCTTAAGAATGCCATTGAACTGGCGCCGCTCGATTGCTAATTACCTGCGCAGCAATAGTGGCGTGCAATATCAGCGGTCAATACAATCCTCATTTGAGGGTGCACAAGCAAAAACGGATGTCACCTTAGCTGCCTGCGCAGCAGTTCTTAAAGATCAAGCTGGGAATCAATTGATACATGGTCATACCCATCGACCAAAACACCATCAAGAGCATCTACAAGATCAAGAATGGCAACGCTGGGTTCTATCAGACTGGGATTTAGATCATCCCGAGAGTGGGCGGCCACGCGCAAGCGCCCTACTCATTAATCAAGATGGCGTCCGTTACGCCGACCTGATCAAAACCTAATGCTACCGCCCAATTAACAGATGGAATATTTGGATAAGCACTGCACCATCTGAGCAAAAATTCGGGGGTTTGCGCACATGACTTCACCACTTTGCAGGAAGCCCTCTTCACCGCGGTAGTTACCGACAAGTCCACCAGACTCAGTAATCAATAAAGCACCTGCGGCCATATCCCATGGCTTGAGATCACTCTCAAAAAATCCATCGTAACGACCAGCAGCAACATAGGCTAAATCAAGAGATGCTGCACCAGGACGACGTAGACCAGCACACTGGCGCGACATATCTGCAAAGATTTTTAAATACTTCTCTAAGTCCTGATCTTCGCGATAAGGAAAACCAGTGCCCAACAGGGAATTAGCTAAACGATCTTGCGTGGCAACACGTAAGCGCCGACGATCTAAATAAGCACCAGCACCACGAGTAGCGGTGAATAACTCATCACGCGTTGGGTCATACACCACTGCTTGTTGGGTTACCCCATTTACAGATAGTGCAATGGAAACTGCATATTGCGGGAAGCCATGAATAAAGTTGGTTGTGCCATCGAGTGGATCAATGATCCAAACGTTTTCAGCGTCAGTGTTTTGGGCACCAGTTTCTTCAGCTAAAAATCCATGCGAAGGATAGGCTTCGCTGAGCGTTTCAATAATAGCTGCTTCAGCCTGTCTGTCCACCTCGGTTACGAAATCATTATGTTGTTTGCGGTCAACCTGAAGTCGCTCTAAATTGAGAGAGGCTCTATTAATCACGGTTCCGGCACGACGGGCAGCCTTAACGGCCACATTTAACATGGGATGCATAGTATTGATGGACAAATTAAATAAGAACAAGCTCACCAGATTGCAAACTGCGGGACAATAAGGAGCTAACGCCATGATTCTAAACGATTGCTACATTGAACTACCAAGCCACTAGAGAACTCCTGTTGATATGAATGCCTCACAAGCAAAGTTACTCCGCTGGGTTTTAGTTGAAACCAGCCACCCAGGCAACGTGGGATCGGCAGCCCGTGCACTAAAAACCATGGGGTTTAGTGATCTGCGCCTGATTGCACCGAAAATTGCGGGGGTTGCCCAGACGCCTGAGGCTGTTGCTCTAGCCAGTGGTGCAGTCGATGTCTTGGAATTTAGTGAAGAGACCTCGTCTTTGGAATCAGCCGTTCAAGACTGCACACTTGTCTTGGGACTCACGAGTCGTGATCGTGAATTCGGACCACCAGCATTAAATTGGCAAGATGCTCGACCATTAGTAGAGGCAGCTATCACAGGTAATCAGAAAGTCGCCCTACTCTTTGGGCCAGAGCGTACAGGGCTGGATAACGACCACCTCTCCCTGTGCACCCATCGTGTATGGCTTGATGCTAACCCACTCTACCCCTCCCTAAATCTGGCCCAAGCCATCATGGTTTGTGCCTTCACCCTCAGAGAATCCCTAGCGGAGGATTTGGGGCTTGAGGTCTTAGACCCTAATACTGAGCCGGTAGATTTTGCGGATCCTGCAGCTGTAGCTGCCATGCTGGAGCACTGGCGCGAGGGACTGGAGGCCATCGGCTACCTTGATCCCGCCAACCCCAAGAAGCTCATGCCCCGCTTACAAGCGCTATTTGCCAGAACACGTCTCCATAAGGAAGAAATCGACCTGCTCCGGGGCATTGCTAAACAGATGCTCCTGAAAAAATAGATTGGGCTTTACCCGTTAAAATCAATTTATATGCTTAATTCGCTCTTCGACCAAGTCGACTCCATCATTGTTCGTGACCCTGCCGCAAGAAATCGCCTAGAGGTCATTACCTGCTACCCAGGCTTACATGCTGTTTGGATACACCGGGCATCACATTGTTTATGGAACTTGGGTTTGAAGTGGATTGCGCGCCTGCTATCGATGCTGGCTCGCTTCATTACTGGCATTGAAATTCATCCTGGAGCCAAGATTGGTCGCAGAGTATTTTTAGATCATGGTCTTGGAATTGTAATTGGAGAGACTACTGAAATTGGTGATGACTGCACTATCTATCAAGGTGTTACCTTGGGTGGAACATCCCTCTATAAAGGTGTAAAGCGTCACCCCACCTTAGGTAAAGGCGTAGTCATTAGTGCGGGAGCTAAAGTTCTTGGCGGCTTCACTGTAGGTGATGGCGCTCGTGTTGGATCTAACGCCGTAGTTCTAAAAGAAATCCCAGCGGGCGCAACTGCTGTCGGAATTCCTGCGCGTATCTTGCATCCCGATTTGCCACAGGCTAGCTCTCCAGATAGCAAGGCTAAAGAATATTTCTCAGCCTATGGCGTCACACCCAACGTAGATGATCCAGTTTCGATGGCACTAAAAGGTTTAATTGATGCCACTCTAGAACAAGAGGCTAAGATCGTTGCACTTGAAAAAGCGCTAGCAAAATTGAGTAACACGCCATCATCACACACCGATGAAGCTAGCGACACCAAGCGTGACCTCGATGTTTTAAAAGAGTGGCTTAAAGAGTAGTCCTAGTTTTAGTGCAGAGTTGGTGATGAGCTACCAGGGTGAGAGATTGGGCCAGCAGAGTCATCCTCGCCGTCATCTGAATCATCGGGCATTCCAAATATAAATGCTTCACCGCCCTCAGGCTGTTGATTTTCAATCTCTTCATCTGTAGCGGTTCGGATATCTTCCACTTGAACCCAGAAGCGCAAAGCCATACCAGCTAGTGGATGATTCCCATCTAAAACGACTTGGCTATCAGCCACGTCAGTAACGGTGTAGATCAAGGGGTCTTCATCTTCATCATCAGAGTCTTCCCCTTCTTCGTCAGGAACACCCTCAAACTGCATACCGACTTCCAAAGGCTCAGGAAAGCGTGCGCGTGGCTCAATCTTCAGTAACTCGGGGTCATACTCTCCAAAGGCTTCGCTCGGTTCAAGCTGGATGCTGGCCTCATAGCCCACATCCTGACCGTCTAATAAAGTTTCGATTTTAGGAAAAGTGCCCTCATATCCACCATGCAGGTATACCATCGGAGAGTCTGGTTCCTCGATAATATTATTTTGCGCGTCAGTTAATTTGTAGCGCAGGGATACAACGGTATTTTTTTCGATCTTCATGCGTAATTCATTCAACATTGTGTTTTAAACAGCTTCTGACTGATATGACAGCATTTTACTTGAGCAAAGCCTACGATCCACCACAGGCACCCCAAAACCTCCCACTAGATCGCCCCTGGGCTCTTCTAGGGGGCAATAGCCCTCAGCAGTTCATGAAAACCTATTGGCAAAAAAAGCTGCTGCTAGTGCGAGGCGCCATCCCCGCCTTTGAGCTTGCCAAACAAATAGATGAGCCCTTGGGTAGCGCGATATCGCCTGAAGAGTTATTCAAAATAGCGGCCGACGATGCCGTGGAGTCTAGATTAATTAAGGCAAAGCCTTGGACTTTTACAAATGGTCCATTCAAGAAGAAATCCATCCCTGCCATCGAGAAGCCGAATTGGACGCTCCTGCTTCAAGGTATGGAGGCTAAACATCCTGCAGCTGCAAAAATATTGTCTTGGTTTCGCTTTATTCCGGATGCGCGCTTAGATGATTTGATGATCAGCATTGCTGGTCCTGGTGGCGGCGTAGGCCCCCACTTTGATTCTTATGATGTCTTTTTAATTCAGATGTCAGGGCGTAGACGCTGGCGTATTTCTGAGCAAAAGGATTTAACCTTAAATCCAAATCTACCTATGAAAATTCTGCAGGACTTTAGAGTCGAGCAGGAGTGGGATCTGGAGCCAGGCGATATGCTTTACCTGCCACCCCATATTGCTCATGATGGGATTGCTTTGGATGCAGGCTGTCAAACTTGGTCAGTTGGATTTAGATCGCAAAGCTATAAAGAAATCTTACAAGAAGGCTTGTGGCGTTTAGCTGAGTCACTAGAAGATATTCCTGAACTCAATCAGCACTTTGCGGATCCGAAACAAGGAGCAACCCATTGTGCGGAGCAACTTCCAGCAGAAATCATTACGCAAGTAGCGCAAAAGTTAAAAGGCTTACAACTAGATCGCGTAGAAACATTCCTTCCTGGCATAGCTGCCTATCTCAGCGAACCAAAACCCCAGGCCTACTTTGATGGAAGCGCCAATAATCTCTCGCCTGAGCAATTTAGACGCCAACTTACAAAGCAAGCTTTACAAGCACACCCCAACACAAGACTTCTCGCCTTGGGCACAAGAATTTACTGCAACGGCGAAGAAATGACCGGCGGTCAAACCGCCCCTGTAAAGGCGGCCTGGCGCTCGCTCGCAAGTAACAAACAGTTCACGGGCTCATTAGGAAAAATTGGAGTAACCAACAGCCTTTTTGAGGCTTTTGAAGCTGGATGGCTGCTTTTTTAACGCTCAATTAGTAGATGGCTATAATGAATGCTGGAAAGTACCTAGGGTCTAACCCTGCGCTTACCAAATATCAATAACCGGTTATTAATGATAATTTTTTAAGAGGAAATTACAAATGAAGAAGTCACTAGCACTCGTAGCAATGTTGGCAATCGCTTTAGCCGCTTGCGGTAAAAAAGAAGAAGCAAAACCTGTTGAAGCTGCTCCTGCTGCTCCTGCTGCTGCTCCAGCTGCTGACGCTCCTGCTGCTCCAGCTGCACCTGCTGCACCTGCTGCACCTGCTGCTGACGCTAAGAAGTAATCTTCTCGTTGAAGAAAAAAAGCCGCTGAGAAGCGGCTTTTTTATTAACTCAGTTTTCTTAGCTTCAATACCTATCTAAGCATTTGCTCCGTCAACAGCGTTAAGAGTTGTAATCCAGCAGCTGTATTTTCAGGCTTACCATCTGCATTCTGAACGTACACACTTGAAGAACTATCACCAGTCGATTTGACCACCACGAGGTATTTCTTAGCCTTCAAGCTTGAGTCGTCTTTGCTACTAAACAAGTTAGTGAAAAATCCTTTGGTATCACCCAAATCTTTAGGATTTACATAACGTACATAGTAAACCCCATTCGCACGATTGCGATCTTCAACGGTAAAGTTCGAACGATCTAAGGCAAGTCCGGTATCACGCCATGCGCGATCGAAGCCCGCTGCCATCTCGATATAGGCTGTATTTACGCCCTCTTGAACTAATTTCGCCTTAGGTGTCTTTGGACCGAGTGGCGCTGCAACTTGAGCCCTTGCCATTTCTTGAGTCATACCCAAGCGCTCCATCAAGCGTGCCAAAAATACTGCTTCGAGCTCAGGATCATTTGGACGTGCAGTCCAGATAGTCGATATACAAGCACCAGTACTATCGGTTGTACATTTTTCAATCGCACCACGTTGAGTAATGTAGATTTCTGTTTCTCCAGGTTTACTCACTTCAAGACGGGTTTTGTATTTATCGCGCTCACCAGTGTCATAAATTGAATCTAAGGCGCCGCCAATAATATTGCGAATAAAGTCTTGTGCGATCTTAGCGCGGTTCTCAGCCCAATCAGTTTCCATAATGCCGGTAGAGGGTGAGTCGATTACCAGCAGGAAACCATTCTCTTGCCAGAAATCTTTAATTTGTGGATAGAGCTCTGGGGCTGGCTTTTCTACAACCAGCCAACGACGCTCACCATCACGAGCAATACGCATACCCGGAATGCCGGTCATCACGTTCTTGCGAGTCTGTACCGATTTTTTTACCGCAGCGTTGTACTCAGACATGGTGGCAGCACCATCCTGAACGATATAACGACGATCTGCTTGAGCGGTAATCAGGTCTGGCGGATAAGACAAATTAGGCCCACGCACAGCACCAGCAGATTTGTAGTCAACAGTGTCATTCGTTGTTACAGATTTACAGCCAAGCAAAACAATGCTGACTAAAGAAAGCATTAATAGAGTTGCACAGTATTGGCGCAAGAGTTGCATCGAATTCATCATAGTAAGCCAGCCTGTTTTAATGCAGTTTTCAAAGGTTCGCGCAAGGCAACACTCAAAGGGGTTAAAGGTAATCGAATGCCTGAGGTCACTTTACCCATTTGATGTAGGGCCCATTTCACAGGAATCGGATTTGCCTCAGTGAACATGGCTTTATGAACAGCCAGCAATTGATATTGAATTTCGCGTGTCTTGACTACATCATCGGACATGGCAGCCTGACATAGCTCGTGCATCAAACGGGGTGCGATATTAGCCGTTACAGAAATATTACCCTTGCCACCCATGAGCATCAGCATTGCTGCACTAAGATCATCGCCAGAAAATACAGAAAAGTCTTGGTGTCCAGCACGCTGGAGATCAGCTAGCAACAAAGTGCCGCGCTCAATACTTCCAGTGGCATCTTTGATGCCGATAATGCCTGGAACTCCTGCTAGGCGAACAGTCGTCTCGCCAGCAAGATCAGCAATGGTTCTGCCGGGAACGTTATACAGAATTACAGGCAGATTAACCGACTCTGCAATCTTCTTAAAGTGTGCATACATACCCTCTTGAGTTGGCTTGTTATAGTAAGGCACCACCTGCAGGCTGGCATCAGCACCAACCGACTTGGCAAATTTGGTTAACTCGATTGCCTCAGTAGTGGAATTACCACCAGTGCCAGCAATCACTGGGATACGCCCAGCAATATGCTCAACAGTCACTTTAATCAGCTCACAATGTTCTTCTACAGATACCGTGGGAGACTCACCACTGGTACCAACTATGACAATGCCATCAGAACCTTCAGCGACATGCCAATCTAACAAGGAACGTAAAGCCGAAAAATCCAGACTTCCATCCTCGAGCATCGGCGTCACAATGGCAGGCATACTGCCTGCGATAGGCTTTTTACTGACTTTGGATTGTGTTGTATTAGTCACTGAATGTGTCTGAATTTTCTGAATGTTAACCAGCAAATTGTAACGGAATGCACCCTTTTAAATGCCCTTTTACGGCACAAACCCGCTGAACCATTGCTGGTTTAGGTTGATCGAGGTAAATATCCTCGTAGGCAATCACTTTCAGGCCTGAACGCTGTGCCAAAGCCAGCAATTCCCCTGCATTTAGCAAAAAGTTGGGGTTTGAAGGTTTACCGAATGCCGCATTCCCATCGGCAAAGGTCTCATAGATGAGGACACCATCCTCAGATAGCATTTTGGGTAATTCTTCTAAAAATGGACGATAAAGATAGTTTGTCACCACAATGCCTGAAAACTGCTGGCCTACTAAGGGCCAATCTGAACCCTCTAGATCGAGTTTTTGGATTTGGACAGCATCACTTTTCAGGGGCTCAATAACCGAAATATCTTGGTCAACAGCCAAAATCCGGCGCCCTAAAGAAGCCAGCAAGGCAGTATGCCGACCTGAGCCACAGGCCAGGTCAAGAACTACCCCATCAGTCGGAATTGCTGTAGCAAAACGCTTCACCCAAGGCGAAGCATTTGCGATTGCATCATGCATTGCAGTCAAGATTGCCTTAGTCGTAAGCCAAGCCCATGGACTCTCGGACCTCGCGCATGGTTTCTTGAGCAACCTTACGCGCTTTATCTGAACCATCAGCAATGATGGAGCGCAATAAGCTTGGATCGTCTAAGTATTTCTGGGCACGCTCAAACATGGGCTGCTGTTCAGCAAGAATGGCATCAATCACGGGTTGCTTGCACTCTAAGCAGCCAATACCTGCAGATTGACATTCTTTTTGAACCCAAGTTTTAGTGTCTTCGTTTGAGTACACCGTATGGAGTTGCCACACAGGACAACGCGCAGGATCACCTGGATCGGTTCTACGCACCCTGGCAGGATCGGTTGGCATAGTGCGAATAGAGCGAATGACTTCTTCAGGCTTTTCGCGAATACTGATCGTATTACCGTAAGACTTCGACATCTTTTGACCATCAATACCCGGCATGCGGGATGCCGAAGTTAACAAAGCTTGTGGCTCTGGCAGAATAATTTTGCGAGCACCTTCTAAAAAACCAAACAGTCTTTCGCGATCAGCCATCGACAAACTTTGCGCTTCTTGTAATAGTGCTTGAGCTTGCTCCAGAGCCTCTTCATCGCCCCGCTCCTGAAAAGCGACACGCAGTTCAGCGTACATTTTGGCGCGCTTACTACCTAGTTTTTTCACCGCCTCTAAGGCCTTCTCTTCAAAACCAGGCTCACGACCATAGAGATAATTAAAGCGACGCGCTACTTCACGAGTCATCTCTACGTGCGGCACTTGGTCCTCGCCTACTGGCACATATTGAGCGCGGTACATCAAAATATCGGCTGCTTGAAGCAAGGGGTAGCCTAAGAAACCGTAAGTCTGTAAATCTTTCTCTTTGAGTTTTTCGATTTGATCTTTATATGTTGGCACGCGCTCCAACCAACCCAAAGGAGTACCCATCGCCAGCAATAAAAATAGCTCTGCATGCTCAGGCACTTTGCTCTGAATAAATAAAGTTGCTTGGTTTGGATCAACGCCACATGCTAACCAATCAATCACCATATCCCAGACTGATTTCTCAATCACATCCGGAGTTTCATAGTGAGTAGTTAAGGCGTGCCAGTCTGCGACAAAAAAATAGCAGGGATACTCGGACTGTAAGCGAACCCAGTTCTTTAAAACGCCATGGTAATGGCCGAGGTGCAAGCTACCAGTTGGTCGCATGCCAGAGAGAACGCGTTCTGCAAACATCTTGATCTTTATTCTTTAAGGGTAATTGAATAGGTTGAGTATGAAGGCCGTTTAATGAAACAGCGACCATACTGGAGTCAAATGATCCGGCAAATGAGGCAAGGTACCAAGATCAATATAACTTTCCTCTGGGTCATGAAAATCGGATCCACGAGAAGCTAAAAATCCATAATGCTGAGCAATCTTGCCATAGGTTTGATATTGATTCGGGCTATGACTGCCGGTAATGACCTCAATAGCCATGCCACCGATTTCTTTAAAGTGCTTGTAGAGTTCATCCATCTGTATATCGTTCAGCTTGTAACGACCAGGATGTGCAATCACAGCAGCGCCCCCCGCCCCTTTAATCCAGGCAACCGCATCATCTAGCGTTGCCCAGAGATGCGGTACGTAACCTGGCTTATCTTCAACCAGGTATCTTTTAAAGACCTGGTCGGTATCTTTGCAAATACCCTGCTCCACCAGAAAGCGAGCGAAGTGTGTACGAGAAATCAGTTCTTGGTTACCCGCAAAAAGCAATGCACCTTCATAGGCGCCAGGTATCCCAGCTTTCAATAATTGTTCAGCCATCTGCTTCGCGCGATTACCGCGACCTTCGCGGGTACGGCGCAAGCCTTCTAAAATTCCTGCATGGCCAGCATCAATACCTAGACCAACAATATGAATAGTTTGTCCCATCCAAGTTACTGAAATTTCGACTCCAGGTAGATAGTCCATACCCAGTGCGCTTGCAGCAATCTGTGCCCTCGCTTGGCCACCAAGCTCATCGTGATCGGTCAATGCCCATAAACGCACACCGTTAGCATAGGCGCGTTCAGCCAACTGCTCAGGCGTGAGTGTTCCATCAGAAACAACGGAATGGCAGTGTAAATCTGCGTTTAGGCTGGAATTGCTAATCATGACCCTATTTTAGGTCAAGCTGGTGTCAATTACCCGGCGAGGTGCATCCAGGTAATCACGAGATTGCATCTCAATTAAACGAGAAACCGTTCTGGAGAACTCACTGGTAATCTGGCCCTCGGTATATAAATCGACCGCCGGGACCTCTGCAGAGATGATTAATTTGATTTTATGGTCATAGAGGACGTCAATTAGCCAAATAAAGCGGCGGGCTTCATTGGTCATTCTAGGGGGCATATAAGGCACCCCAGACAAAATTACCGTATGAAACTGCTTGGCAATCTCCAAATAGTCATTTTGTGACCTTGGGCCGCAGCATAAGGTTTGAAAATCAAACCAAACCACCCCTTCGGCCATATGTACGGGCCTTAGCTCTCGAGATTCAATCCGCAACACCGGACGGATAGTCTCTTTTTGATTGCCGATTAAGGTTTGAAACATCTGCATCAAGATCGCATGCGTTGTGGCGTTCACTGGAGTGATGTAGGCCTGAACTTGAGCCATTTGTATGCGCCGATAGTCATGTCCATCATCAACATTCATCACATCGAGCTGCTCTTCCAATAGCTTAATGGCTGGCAGCAAGCGATCACGATGTAAGCCGTTGGGATAAAGCTGGTCAGGCTGATAATTTGAGGTCATCACAAACTGGACACGATCTTCGAAGAGTGCGCTTAGCAAGCGATACAAAATCATGGCATCGGCAATGTCATTAATATGAAACTCATCAAAACAGATGAGCCGGTATCTATTGGCAATTCTTTTAGCAAGCTCATCCAGTGGATCTGCCATACCAGAGAGCTCATGAAGCTCGCGATGCACTTCTCGCATAAATTCATGAAAATGAATACGGATCTTTTTCTCTAGGGGAGATGCAGCAAAAAAGATGTCCATCAAAAAGGATTTGCCGCGACCGACTCCGCCCCATAAGTAGACGCCACGAGGGAGTTTTGGTTTAAAGAGTTTCTTTTTTAAACCACTGTTACGAATTTCTTTGTAAGCAACCCACTCATCTTCGCAGCGCTGCAAACGCTCAATAGCAGCAAGCTGCGCGGGATCGCTTTGATACCCGCGTGTCTTTAACTCTTGATGGTAGTACTCTAATGCTTTCAATTACATATTTAATGCACGTTTATCCGTCGCCAATGCTGCCTCGCGAACCACTTCCGATAGGCTTGGATGTGGATGACAGATACGCGCAATATCTTCAGCTGCTGCTTTAAATTCCATGGCTACGGCCGCTTCAGCAATTAAGTCAGAAGCATTTGGTCCAATGATGTGAACGCCTAAGATTTCATCTGTTTTTTCATCTGCTAAGACTTTGACAAAACCATCAGCACGATCCATACCTAATGCACGACCATTGGCTGCAAATGGGAACTGACCTGCTTTGTAGGGAATGCCAGCCTGTTTAAGCTGCTCTTCTGTTCTACCAACCCAAGCAATCTCAGGATCGGTGTAGATCACCCAAGGAATACAGTTGTAATCAATATGCGGTTTTTGACCAGCAATGGTTTCAGCAACAAGGACGCCTTCGTCTTCAGCCTTATGAGCCAACATCGGCCCACGCACGACATCGCCCACAGCGTATACGCCAGGCGCCGCTGTTGCACAGGTATGGTCATCAACTGGAATGAATCCACGCTCATCCACTTTCAGACCAATCTTATCGAGACCTAGTTTGTCCGTATTGGGAACCCGGCCAACAGAAACAATTAAACGATCGCACTCTAATTTCTGAGCCTTGGCTTCACTATCGGTGTAGTTCACTACAACACCTTTTTTATCTGCCTTCACTTCACCAATTTTGACGCCCATATTGATTTTGAGGCCTTGCTTGGTGAAGATCTTGTGCGCTTCTTTTGCAATACCCTGATCACATGCACCCAAGAAAGTGGGGAGCGCCTCCAGAATCGTCACATCAGAACCAACGCGACGCCATACAGAGCCGAGCTCTAGGCCGATTACACCAGCGCCGATCACGCCAAGTTTCTTCGGAATGGAATCAAACTTGAGACCACCTTCGTTATCGCTAATCAACACGTTATCAACAGGAATGCCTGGCAAATGACGCGCCTTAGATCCAGTAGCAATGATGACGTTTTTAGCAGTAACTACTTCTTTATCTTTACCGTCAATTTTGACATGATAACCATCAGCCCCCTTAGCTTGAAAAGACGCATGGCCTTTTAACAAGGTAATTTTGTTTTTACGAAATAAGAACTGAATACCAGCGGTCATCTTGGTTACGATCGCATCTTTACGAGCGATCATCTTGTCGGAGTCTAACTTCACCGATCCAACAGTAATGCCGTGGTCTGCTAGGTGATGACTGACTTTCTCAAACTCTTCAGAAGAGGCCAGCAAAGCTTTAGACGGAATGCAGCCGACGTTCAGGCAAGTTCCGCCAAGGCGTATTTCACCCTTTGGATCGTCAAAAGAATTGGATTCAGCGCAGGCAACTTTAAAGCCGAGTTGCGCTGCACGGATCGCAGCGATGTAACCACCAGGGCCACCGCCGATTACCACTACGTCAAATGATTGGCTCATGCTCTTCTCTCTTAAAGGTCAAGGAGAAGGCGTGAAGGATCTTCCAATGCATCCTTCATAGCGACTAAACCAAGCACTGCCTCACGACCGTCAATAATGCGGTGGTCATATGACAAAGCTAGGTAGTTAATCGGACGAATCACAATTTGGCCGTTCTCAACCACTGCACGTTCTTTAGTAGCATGAATGCCCAAGATCGCAGACTGTGGAGGGTTAATGATTGGGGTAGAAAGCATCGAACCGAACACGCCACCATTAGAGATGGAGAATGTGCCGCCGGTTAAATCTTCCAATGACAACTTACCTTCGCGAGCCTTTACACCAAACTCTGCAATCTTCTTCTCGATATCAGCCAAGTTCATTTGATCCACGTCACGCAGAATTGGAACCACCAAGCCACGTGGTGAACTCACTGCAATACCAATATCAAAGTAACCGTGATACACGATGTCATTGCCGTCAACTGATGCATTCAACAATGGGAATTTCTTCAAAGCATGTGTGGCCGCTTTAACAAAGAAGGACATGAAGCCTAACTTCACGCCATGCACTTTTTCAAACTGATCTTTGTACTTATTACGCATAGCGATTACTGGAGCCATGTTGACTTCGTTAAAAGTTGTCAAAATGGCGTTATTCGCCTGGGACTCCAACAAACGCTCAGCAATACGGGCCCGCAAGCGACTCATTGGTACGCGCTCTTCTGGACGATTACCCAGCGGAATTGGTGCGCTTGGCAATGCAGCAGAAGATGAACCCCCAGCGACAGCATTCAGTGCATCACCTTTAGTCACACGACCATCACGTCCAGAGCCTGGAACTTGGCCAGCGGTCATATTATTTTCAGCCAAAATTTTTGCTGCGGAAGGTGCAGCAGCAGATGATTTTGCTGCGGGCGCAGCTTTAGCTGGCGCAGCAGCTGGAGCGGCGGCTGGAGCTGCAGCAGCAACAGCCGCACTATCAATCTTCGCAATCAACTGCTCAGCAATTACCGTGCCACCATCAGCAATCAGGATTTCTGTAATAACACCAGCAGAAGGCGAAGGAACTTCCAGTACGACTTTGTCGGTTTCAATTTCAATCAAGATCTCATCTTGACCGACAGCATCGCCTACTTTCTTTTTCCATTGCAATAAAGTTGCTTCTGCAACTGACTCGGAGAGTTGGGGAACTTTAACTTCAAAAATAGCCATGATTAATCCTATTTAGTATTTATACGTGAGTGAGGTCTACGATTACTTCGTAATGACATAACCCTTAAGTTTTGCGAATGCTGTATTGAGAAGTGACTTCTGTTGTTCTTGATGAAGATGGGCGTAACCACAAGCTGGTGAGGCAGAAGCAGGACGGCCTGCATAAGCCAACTTCATACCCTCAGACATATTCTCCAAAATATTATGCTGAACAAAGAACCAAGCCCCCTGGTTTTGTGGCTCATCTTGACACCAAACTACCTCTTCTAAATTTGGATATTTCTTTAACTCAACAGTCAACGCTTTGTGCGGGAATGGATAGAGCTGCTCCAAACGAATAATCGCAACATCCTCTAGTTTTTTCTCGGTACGTACTTTGGCTAAGTCGTAATAGACTTTTCCAGAACACATGATTAATCGATTGACCTTTTTGCCATCGATGCTCTCATCGCGCTCTCCAAGAATGGTATGAAAACCACCCTTTGTAAACTCAGACAATGGCGAAGCAGCTTCTTTATTACGTAACAATGATTTTGGAGTCATCAAGATCAGCGGCTTACGGAACTGACGAATCATTTGGCGACGTAAGACGTGGAAGATCTGCGATGCGGTCGTTGGCTGAATCACTTGCATATTAGTATCAGCGCATAACTGCATAAAGCGCTCTAAACGTGCGGATGAGTGCTCCGGACCTTGGCCCTCATAGCCGTGAGGCAACATCATGACTAAGCCGTTTGCACGACCCCACTTCACTTCTCCTGAAGCGATAAATTGATCGATCACCACTTGAGCACCGTTCGCAAAGTCGCCGAACTGGGCTTCCCAAATAGTCAGTGTATTTGGCTCAGCAGCAGCGTAACCATACTCAAAACCAAGCACAGCCTCTTCAGAGAGGATCGAATCAATCACTAAAAAAGGAGCTTGATCTTTGGCGATATGGCGCAGAGGAATGTAGACACCGGTATCCCATTTTTCGCGGTTTTGATTATGCAAAACAGCATGGCGATGAGTGAAGGTACCGCGGCCACTATCCTCGCCGGATAACCGAACTGGATAACCGCTCGCCACTAGAGATGCGAAAGCCATATGCTCACCCATACCCCAGTCAACATTGGTTTCACCACGGCCCATGGCAGCACGATCTTTTAAGACCTTTTCAACCAATGGGTGAACCTTGAATCCTTCTCGAGCAGTAGACACTCGCTCGGCTAATCGCTTCCACTCGGTCAAAGGAATGGCAGTATCAGCCTCATCGGTCCAACGCTTATTCAGAAATGGAGACCAGTCAACCGCAAACTTACCTTTGAAGTTACTGAGTACGGGGTCAGAAGTCTGCTTACCAGCATCCATCGCCGCGCGATACTCTTTCACCATCAATTCACCGGTGCCGGCAGGCAATACACCTTGAGCCTCTAATTTATCCGCATATAACTTGCGTGTACCTGGGTGAGCCGCGATGATTTTGTACATTAATGGCTGGGTCATTGCTGGAGTATCTTGCTCGTTATGACCCAGCTTTCTGAAGCAAACAATATCAATAGCAACGTCTTTGTGGAACTGTGTACGGAATTCAACAGCGAGCTTGGTAGCCAGAACAACGGCCTCAGGATCATCTCCGTTCACGTGCAATACAGGCGCATCAATCACCTTCATGATATCTGTGCAATACAAGCTAGAGCGCAAATCACGAGGATCAGATGTAGTGAAACCGATCTGATTATTAATCACGATATGAATCGTGCCACCAGTGTAATAGCCGCGAACCTCTGCCATTGCCAAGGTTTCTTGCATCACGCCTTGACCTGCAATGGCTGCATCGCCATGCACTAATACTGGCAACACTTGCTCACCCAACATATCGCCACGGCGCTCCATACGAGCGCGTGCAGAACCCTCTACTACTGGGTTCACTATTTCTAAATGAGAGGGATTAAATGCAAGTGATAAATGAACGGGTCCCGCTGGAGTAGAAATATCGCTCGAGAAACCCTGGTGATACTTCACATCACCCGCAGGCAATGTTTCTGGACCCTTATGCTCAAACTCAGCAAAAAGATCGGAAGGCATTTTTCCTAAAACATTGACCAGGACATTCAGACGGCCACGATGAGCCATGCCAATCACAATCTCTTGAACGCCTTTAGAGCCAGACTCACGAATCAACTCATCCATACAGGCAATAAAGCTCTCGCCACCCTCAAGAGAGAAACGCTTTTGACCTACATACTTTGCTTGCAGATAGCGCTCCAAACCCTCTGCCGAAGTAATGCGATCTAAAATATGGCGCTTCTCATCCATATTAAATCTTGGAGTCGAACGAATGGACTCTAATTTTTCTTGCCACCATTTTTTGATGGTCTGGTCAGCAATAAACATGTACTCAGCACCCAAGGTGCCACAGTAAGTTTGGCGCAATGCTTGCAGCAAATCACGCAAGGTCATTTCGTTACGACCAAAGAAAGTATTACTAGTATTGAAGACGATATCCATATCGCCATCACTAAAGCCATAAAAAGCCGGATCTAACTCTGGAATATCCTTGCGCTCAATTCGCTTCAAGGGATCAATATCGGCCCAGCGGTTACCAACGTTACGATATGCGGCGATTAACTGCTGAACGGCAACGCGTTTGCGCCCCATCTCAGAGTCAGCCGAATCAGAAACAGTTCTGATGGGGCCTTGCTTAGCTCGCTCAGCAAAGGAAGCAACAATGGGTCCATGGGCTACGTCAGATCTAGAAGAGCCATCTGCTGCTGGGACTTGCTTCACATTATCAAAATAATCACGCCAATGATCGGCTACAGAACCTGGATCGTGCAAATAGGATTCGTAGAGTTCCTCTACGTAAGGGGCGTTTCCACCGAAGAGATAAGAGCTATCTCTTTGATCTTGCATCATGATGCTCACCTTTCATCGGGTTTCCCGAATAAAGACTGTGGTTAAAACCATTCGCTCTGCGGCTAAACCACTTTACGAATTGATCTGTGCGAATACTCTTACAACTACACTAATTTAACACGACTACCCATTGATTCATAAAGGACTTTCGCTAATTAGAGGACTTTCAGGGTAATCCTCACCTTTTAAGGGCTGAATAAGAATTTTCCTACTCCGATTTAAACCATACCTGACAGATTCCCCCAGACTTGATTCGTATTCTCTAAATCTCCAAATAAATTAATGAGATTAGGGACATATGAAAGCGATTACCTCAGAATTAGAATATCTAAGCACCCGTCAAAGCGCAAAAGTGCTACAGGTATCACTTGGTACGGTTCAGAAAATGGTTGAATTAGGTGAGTTAATCGCCTGGAAGACGCGTGGGGGTCACCGACGTATCCTGGCAAGCTCTCTAGACCAGCAACTTGCCCGCCGTAAAAGAGCAATGCGCCAAAAGACTACCCAAAACTGTATTGCCATGGGGATATTCAGAAGGGCTGAAAATAGCCATGAATTAATCGAATCTATTCAGTGCTGGCAGTTAAAGGTGGAAATGGAGGTATCTGTAGATAGCCTTGAGGGTCTGATGAAGGCAGTTTCAATTTCCCCCGATCTCATATTCCTAGATGCCCTGATTCCACCAGTCGAGCAGGTGCATCTCATCCATTACTTGAGCAAAAACAGAGATACGCAGCGCATTCCCATTTTGGTAGATGAGGGATTTATTCGCCTTCATCCTGGGGTTATAGGCCTGGCTGATGAAAATACGGTTGGCGTAAAGTCGCGCTACCCTGAAGTACTTCAGGAGGAGCTTGAAAATGGCCTGATTGACCAAAATCCTCTGATTATTGGCTATCCAGCTACTAATCCAGAACTTGAAAATACCTTGGGGGATAAAAATCGCCACGAACTCTTGGAGCCTATATTTATTCAGGCGCTCAATCGAAAGTGTGCCTAGACCTTAAAGCAACTCTATAAAGCTCAAAAGCCGCTCAATTGAATATTGAGCGGCTTTTTTAAGTAATAAATCTTTTAAATCAATACTTTAGATCAAGAAGCTACTGCGATCTCTACCTTCGATCCATTTTGGCGCCTTACCGCGACCAGTCCAAGTATCACCATTCGATGGATTGCGGTACTTGGGGGCAACCTTACCGCCAGAACTACGGGCACCAGATTTACGGCTGAATAAGTCTGACGCGCTTAAGTCGTACTGCTCAATAATGAGCTTAGCTTTAGCAATCCCATCAGCCTTTTCACGTAAAACTGCTTCTTTAATCTGTTTATCCAACAATTCACGTTGGGCTAACAACTCTTTATATGATGACATGTTTAATTTATCCAGATAATAGATGGATGGAACAACAAAGGAATTGCTGTTCCTAGAATTCCATTATATCAATATATTAAAAAATAATCATTTATATTCAAAATAGGCTTATAACCTTATGGAAATAAGCCTATATTGCATTAATAAACTAGATAACCAACATAATCGTTATAAATACTATATTTATAATTATAATGTAAATATTACCTTCTCAGCATAAATGTACCGCTAGATTTAGCAGTAACTTCACCGGCCTCATTTAATACTATGGCCTCGCAATAATGAATCGTTTTACCAAACTTCAGAACACTACCCTCCACCACAATCTTGCCAATACTTGGGCGCAGGAAGCTGACGTTCATGTCAATGGTCATGGCGCCAAGTTGCTGGTTCACGGTACTGCGAGCTGCCGCTCCCATCGCAAAGTCCAGTAGGGTCATGACAACACCACCATGAGCAATCTGAAAGCTATTCTCAAATTCTGGTTTGATGACCAAGCTAATGCGCGACTTTCCCGCTTCGGCGTATTCAGGAACAACCCCCAAGTGAGCCAAAAAAGGGATGGTCAATCCAAAATAGGTAGTGTTATTTGAGTTTGATGTCATAGGAAGTAAATGCCAAATTGAATGGTCGGGGCGAGAGGATTTGAACCTCCGACCACATGCACCCCATGCATGTACGCTACCAGGCTGCGCTACGCCCCGACGAGAAGCAAAATTGTATCAGCAACTATTTGGAGAGAATTTGCAGGACAGCCTGCAACTCATCACGCAAGCGAAGCTCGCCGCGAGCCTCATCAAGACGATTGCGGGCACCACTAATCGTGAAACCCTCTTCATATAAAAGCGCCCTAATCTTGCGGATTAAGACAACCTCATGGTGCTGATAGTAACGACGATTACCGCGACGCTTTTGTGGACTTAATTGGGTGAACTCCTGTTCCCAATAGCGCAACACATGAGAACGAACGCCACAAAGATCGGATACCTCACCGATAGTGAAATAACGCTTAGAGGGAATTGGGGGGAGCTGCGAACTCAGCAACACCGACCCAGTATCAAATGCTGTTTTCTCGAGCATGAGACTCAACTACGTCCTTGAGCTTTTGACTTGCATGAAATGTCACAACGCGACGGGCTGCAATTGGAATCATTTGACCAGTTTTTGGATTACGGCCTGGGCGGGCAGATTTATTACGTAACTGGAAATTACCAAATCCAGAAATCTTCACCTCAACACCCGTCTCTAGAGACTTTCCAATACGATCAAAAAAGGCGTCAATCATATCCTTAGCTTCACGCTTATTTAAACCAACTTGATCAAAGAGAGCTTCCGAGAGCTCATTCTTGGTAACGGTATCGTTGCTAACTAAATCATTCATGGCCAAAGTCTCTTCTTACTAGATCTGTTGCTAATATTAAACCTAGCGCAGACGGGCTGCGCAATTTTTTTCGAGTGTCGCTAATAAAGCAGTCATTACCGCTTCAATTTGTGCATCCTGAAGCGTTTCCTGTGGATTGAGCAAAGTCACACGGTAGGCTAGGCTTTTCTCATCATCAGCCATGCTACTAGAACCTGCCTTTGGCTTGAACTCATCAAAGAGCTCAATTGCCTTAACAAAGTTCTGCTTCTTCGCATTCATTGCATCAAGCAAAGTTTGTGCTGAAACAGTCTGCTTCACAACTACAGCCAAATCACGTTGCACTGCAGGAAACTTACTCAACTCTTCCGGCTGCGGAATACCTAAATTGCGAATGGCCTCTAAATCCATTTCAAATAGCACTGGTGCCTGTGGTAACTCGTAAGCCTGTTGCAGTCTAGGATGGAGTTCACCAATCCAGCCAATGTTGAGCTTGCCAGCTGGTGTCACTAACTGAATTTGTGCACTGCGACCAGGATGGAGCGCTGGATGCACGGCTGCCTCAGTTCTGAAATGCAAGGGATCAAGCACGCGCTCCAAATCACCCTTCACGTCAAAGAAATCGACTGCACGATCGGCACTTGCCCACTGCTCCGCTATAAATGAGCCGTAAGCCAAACCGCCAAGCTGCTGCGGCTGATGAAAGCCTGCAACTTTGCCAGCCTCTTCTCGCACGCTAGCATCACGTTTAAATACTCGGCCAGTCTCGAATAAGCGAACACGGCCAGCACCGCGATTCAGATTTGACTTGAGATTACCCAGTAAACCACCCAACAGATTGCTGCGCATGACGCCATATTGATTGGCAATCGGGTTGAGAACAGCAATGAGATCTTTTTCAGTAGCGGCAGCTAAGCGTTGCTCACTCTCAAGATCAGTAAATCCAAAGTTCACTGCCTCTTGATATCCTTGCAGAGCTAGACGCTGGCGCAATAAATGGACTCCACGCTTTGCCTCAGCCCTAACACTCATTTTTAAAGAGGAGACTGGTGGAACATCAGGAATATTTTCAAAGCCGTACATACGTGCGACTTCTTCGATTAAATCTTCTTCAATTTCGATATCAAAGCGATAGCTAGGTGGTGTTACGACAAATACATCACCTGCCTCTTGCTTGAACTCAAAACCGAGACGTTTGAACACGTCAGTAATAATTTGTGCAGTTAGCGGAATACCGATGACTTTCATGGCACGTGCTAAACGCAGGCTGACTGGTTTGCGCTCAGGGATAGCCAATACTTGATCATCCATTGGGCCAACTTGGCCACCGCATACTTCAACAATCAGAGCCGTTAAATACTCAAGGCAGTTAGCTGTATTTTGAGGATCAACACCACGCTCAAAGCGATGCGCTGCATCGGTGCTGAAATTAAAGCGACGTGCACGCCCCTGAATTGCTGAAGGCTGCCAATAAGCCGCTTCAACATAAATATTTTTTGTGTCGTCCGTTACTGCGCAGTGATTGCCACCCATAATCCCGGCTAATGCTACGGGACCTGATTGATCGGCAACCACGCCAGCATCTTGAATCTTGCCGGCAGAATCTGGACCTTGCAAAGTAATAGTCTGACCATTCAATAACTCAAGGCTTTCACCGGACTTTGCCCAACGAACTGATAAGTCACCAGTTAATTTATCAATATCAAATACATGGGTCGGCTGGCCCATTTCTAACATCACATAGTTAGACAAATCGACTAAAGGAGAAATGCTTCTTTGACCTGAGCGAGATAAACGTTGCACGATCCAGTCCGGCGTTTGAGCTTTTGGATTAACACCACGAATCACGCGACCAGCAAAACGACCACAAAGATTGGTGTTTTCAACGCTCACTTTGAGCTTATCCTGTATTGAGACATCTGCAGGAGTCCACTTGGGAGCGCACAATGCAGCACCTGTGATTGCTGACACTTCACGTGCCATACCCATCAGAGATAAACAATCAGCCTTATTGGGTGTTAACTTAATGACAAAGATCTGATCATCTAGGTTTAAGTATTTACGAATATCTTCACCAACTGGTGCATCTACAGGTAACTCCAAAATACCTTCATGATCATCGCCAAGACCCAGCTCGCGACCAGAGCACAACATGCCTTGGCTTTCAACGCCACGTAGTTTGCCTACTTTAATTATGAAGGGCTTATTTGCTGAATTCGCACCCGCTTCAGTTGGCGGTAATTCTGCGCCAACTAATGCACAAGGAATCTTGATGCCAGCCCGTGCATTCGGTGCACCACAGACTATTTGTAATTCTTGACCAGTTCCTGTGTCCACTTTACAAACACGTAAGCGATCTGCATCGGGATGCTGCTCTGCCGAAAGGATTTGTGCGACCACAATCTTCGTAAATGCAGGCGCTACTGAATACTGCTCTTCCACCTCAAGCCCAGCCATCGTCATTGCGTGACCTAAGGCATTACTATCGAGTGAGGGATTGACATACTGGCGTAACCAAGATTCAGAAAATTGCATATGCGCTATCTACTATTAAAAGGTTAGCCGATTAAGCTGGAAATTGCGCTAAGAAACGGAGATCGTTCTCAAAGAAAAGACGTAAATCATCTACGCCGTAACGCAACATCGTCAAACGCTCTAAGCCAGAGCCAAAAGCAAAACCGGTATAGCGCTCTGGATCGATACCCATATTACGCAATACATTTGGATGAACCTGCCCTGCACCAGAAATCTCCAACCAACGGCCAGCTAGCTTGCCGCTACCGAAGGCCATATCGATTTCAGCTGAAGGCTCAGTAAATGGGAAATACGATGGGCGAAAACGAACTTGCAATTCATTCGTTTCAAAAAAGGTTCTGAGGAAATCGGTATATACGCCCTTGAGATCAGCAAAGGAAATGCTCTCAGCAATCCATAAGCCCTCAACCTGATGAAACATTGGCGAATGGGTTGCATCACTATCCACGCGATAGGTTCTACCAGGCGCAATCACTTTGATTGGCGGCATGACATCAGCGTGAGCATATTTCTTGACATGCTCACTCGCATAACGAACCTGAATTGGGCTGGTATGGGTACGCAATAGCAAAGGCTTTCCGTTGGAATCTTTGCCATCGATATAAAAGGTGTCCTGCATGGAACGTGCAGGATGATTCTCGGGACTATTTAAGGCGGTGAAATTAAACCAATCAGTTTCAATTTCAGGGCCATCAGCTACATCAAAACCAATAGAGCGGAAGATCTCTTCAACACGTTCCCAGGTGCGCATCACAGGATGCAAGCTACCTACCGCTTGGCCGCGGCCAGGCAAAGAAACGTCAATTGATTCCGCCGCAAGACGTTGCAACAATACCCCATCAGCCAATGCTTGGCGACGCTCTTGTAATGCAGCTTCTACTTGGGTTTTGATTTGATTAATTTGAGCACCAGCACTCTTACGTTCATCAGGCGACATTCCACCAAGCGCTTTTAAACGCTCAGTGAGAACACCTGACTTACCGAGATACTTGGCTTTCGCGTCCTCTAGAGCTGCCGGATCGGCAGCTCCGAGGAAATCACGTTTAGCATCCTCGACAATGTGGTCGAGAGAAACCATTGCAGCTTAGTTTTTAGTGGACTAAGAATTAAGCTGCGGCGCTTACTACGGATTTGATCCGAGTAACCAAAGCAGCGAAAGCCACCTTGTCAGCAATGGCCATATCAGAAAGCACTTTGCGGTCGAGTTCGATCGCAGCTTTCTTCATACCATTCATGAATACGCTATAGGTCATGTCATGCTGACGAACTGCCGCGTTGATACGAGCAATCCACAATGCGCGGAATACACGTTTCTTATTGCGACGGTCACGGTATGCATATTGACCAGCACGCATAACTGCTTGCTTAGCAATACGGAATACGTTTTTACGACGTCCACGATAGCCTGTTGCGGCATCGGTGATTTTCTTATGACGGGCTCTTGCTGTAACCCCACGTTTGACTCTTGGCATTTATTTCTCCTAATCTAGTCTGAGGTTAAGCGTATGGAAGCATTGAGCGAATTGACTTAACGTCTGCCTTCGCAACTTCGGTAGTACCACGTAGGTGACGCTTATTCTTTGTGGTCTTCTTGGTGAGGATGTGGCGTTTGAAAGCCTGGCCTCGTTTAATCGTTCCGCCTGCGCGAACCGTGAAGCGCTTTTTGGCGCTACTCTTACTCTTCATCTTGGGCATAAAGCACCCCTTCAATTACTTGTGCAACATAGGTGGTAACCGACGGTTACGCTTCCTGTACCTAGAAGCACTTCTAACTACCAGAGCCCTTATTAATTCTTAGGAACTCCTCCCTACTTAAACAACAAACCCTATCTTGCGATTTGGTTTATTACTTAGCCTTACGAATGGGGGCCAATACCATCACCATCTGACGACCTTCCATCTTTGGAAACTGTTCTACTTGACCATGCTCAACCAAGTCTGACTTCAAACGTTCCAACATTCGGACTCCGATTTCTTGGTGAGCCATTTCACGACCCCGAAACCGCAGCGTAATCTTTGTCTTATCGCCGTCTTCCAAAAAGCGGATTAGATTGCGTAGCTTCACACCATAGTCACCATCATCTGTGCCGGGACGGAATTTCACTTCCTTCACCTGAATCACTTTTTGCTTAAGCTTGGCTTCATGCAAACGTTTGGCTTCTTGGTACTTGAATTTGCCGAAGTCCATAATCCGGACTACAGGTGGCACAGCCGTCGGAGCAATTTCAACCAAATCGGTTTCTTTCTCTTCTGCTAAAGCCAGGGCTTCACTCAACTTAACTACACCGATGGGTTCTCCATCCAGTCCAATCAGACGCACTTCAGGAGAAGTAATCTCCCGATTTATGCGCTGCGATTTATCAGTAGCGATCTTCTTAATTCCTTTAAAAAAACAATAAAAACCATTCCACCCCTAGCTAAGCTCGGGTCCGACTTTCTGAGAAATATCCTGCTGGAGTCGGGTAACGAAGGCATCAAGAGGCATAACGCCTAAATCCACTCCGCCACGGGCACGAACGGCCACCGAATTACTTTCTGCTTCTTTATCCCCTACAACTAACAAAAATGGGAGCTTCTGTAATGCGTGCTCGCGTATTTTATACGTAATTTTCTCATTCCGCAAATCCGATTCGACTCTAAACCCTTGTTTTTTCAGAGATTGCTGGACTGTTTGAGCATATGCAGCAGAATTATCAGAGATATTCAGGACGACAGCTTGGGTCGGAGCAAGCCAAACTGGCATATTTCCAGCGTGGTTTTCGATCAAAATGCCAATAAAACGCTCTAAAGAGCCCACAATGGCCCTATGAAGCATCACTGGAGCCTTGCGGGTGTTCTCTTCTGTCACATATTCAGCGCCTAAACGGGCTGGCATTGAAAAATCCACCTGAATCGTGCCGCACTGCCAAGTACGGCCAATCGAGTCTTTGAGGTGATATTCGATCTTCGGGCCATAAAAAGCACCCTCACCTGGCAATTCTTCCCATTCTTGGCCTGAGGCAGTCAAGGCGCCACGAAGGGCGGCCTCCGCCTTATCCCAAATGGCGTCATCACCAACACGCTTCGCAGGACGCAAGGCCAGCTTAACAGCCACTTCAGTAAAGCCAAAGTCTTCGTAGACCTCACGAACCGCCTTATCAAAAGCTGCTACTTCAGACTGAATTTGATCTTCAGTACAGAAAATGTGACCATCGTCTTGCGTGAAGCCACGAACGCGCATCAAGCCATGTAAAGCACCTGAGGGTTCGTTGCGATGGCACTGGCCAAACTCGCCGTAACGCAATGGCAACTCGCGATAGCTATGTAAACCTGAGTTAAAAATCTGTACGTGTCCTGGGCAGTTCATCGGCTTTAATGCATAAGCGCGATTCTCCGACTCCGTTGTAAACATATTCTCTTTGTAGTTATCCCAGTGGCCAGACTTTTCCCAAAGGCCACGATCCAAAATTTGGGGAGCCTTCACTTCTTGATAGCCTTCGCGTTGATAAACGCGGCGCATGTACTGTTCAACCTCTTGCCAAATTGACCAACCTTTTGGATGCCAGAAAATTAAACCCGGCGCTTCAGGTTGAAAGTGAAATAAATCTAAGAACTTACCAAGGCGACGGTGGTCACGCTTCTCAGCTTCTTCGAGCATATGCAAATGGGCGTCTTGATCTTCTTTTTTCAACCAAGCTGTACCATAGATCCGTTGCAACATCTCATTCTTACTATCGCCACGCCAGTAGGCACCAGCAACGCTCAGAAGCTTAAATACCTTGAGCTTGCCAGTAGATGGCACATGGGGTCCGCGGCATAAGTCAGTGAACTTCCCTTCTGCATACAAAGACACGTCTTCACCCTGCGGGATGCTAGAAATAATCTCTGCTTTGTAATTTTCGCCTTGATCTTTAAAGAACTTCACGGCTTCATCACGCGGCATTACTGTACGAATCACTAGCTCATCTTTTTTAGCGAGCTCAGCCATTTTCTTTTCAATCGCTAGCAAATCTTCTGGTGTGAACGGGCGATGAAATGAGAAGTCGTAATAAAAACCGTTTTCGATGACCGGGCCAATAGTAACTTGCGCTTCTGGGAATAACTCTTTAACGGCATAGGCTAATAAGTGAGCAGTCGAATGGCGCACAATCTCCAGCGCCTCTGGGCTTTTGTCCGTGATGATGGCTAATTGACTATCTTTGTCGATGACAAAGCTAGCATCAACCATTTTCCCGTCAACAATGCCGCCGAGGGCAGCCTTGGCAAGGCCGCTTCCAATGCTTTGGGCAACATCAAGAACGCGCACGGGAGCCTCGAACTCACGTTTAGATCCATCTGGCAGAGTAACTACAAGCATGACCGCTCCATCTTATTAAGATTCAGCCGAAAGACTGATTTACTACACAACATTCACCAAAAAGAAAGCGCGGGAGCTTTTGGGCAACCGCGCACTTTTGGGTCTTTATTCGTTGGTAGGCTCGATTGGACTCGAACCAACGACCCCCACCATGTCAAGGTGGTGCTCTAACCAGCTGAGCTACGAGCCTATATCAGCCATAGAGTTTATCACCGGCGCCGTACTTGGGTCACTCCTTTGACTTCCTCTAATGCATTTTGGGTGAGTCTCAGGGCTTCCGAGTCTTTAATCTCCACTGTCAACAGTATTTGCGCAAGGCCCCGCTTGGCAGATTTGCGAAGATCAATCACGTGGACACCCTGCCTTGTCAGAATCTCAAATAGCTCGCGCATCAGCTCAGGGCGATCTAGCCCGGTTACCGCTAAATCCGCAGGAAATACGCGCTTAGGATCATTTATGGCGGCTGTTTCAAGCCCAGAATTATTCCAGGCGGTTTGAATAACGCGCTCAGGGGCTCGCTCCAACAAACCTCTAAACGTTTTACAAGAGCGTCGATGAATCGATACACCGCGACCTTGGGTCACAAAACCTGCAATCGCATCGGGTGGAACCGGCCGGCAGCACCGTGCCAACTGGGTCATCAATGAATCTACCCCCACTACCAAAACATCGCCTACCTGACCCTGCTTGCGAGCGCTTTGTTTAAGAACAATTTCTGGGGCTGGAGTAATTACTTTCGTCTCCGTCTTTTGCTCCACCTTGGTGTCAGTGGACTTAGACCCCGCCTCCTCATCATCCAAAGCATTAAACCAAGCGCGAACACGTGTGCGAGCACGCTGTGAGCGTAAGTAATTACGACTTGGGCTAATCCAATCACGTGAGGGACCGCCATGTTTTACGGCGACGATTTCAACTGTTTGACCATTTTGCAATGGCGTGTCTAAAGGCACCATCGCGCCATCTACTCGAGCGCCACGACAGCGGTGACCCAGGTCGGTATGAACTGCGTATGCAAAATCGATAGGCGATGAACCTTTCTCTAATGAGATCACTTTTCCTAATGGAGTGAGCACATAAATATGATCATCGATCTCATGGTGCTTGAGTTGCTCCCAAGCATCTTCTTTCCAGGAAATGAGTTGCCTTGCCCAAGCAATTTGGCGCTCATAGGCAACTGCTGCGCTGTGGGTGCCCGTTTGATGATTAGGATTTGCATCATTGGATTTATTTTTTGGCGGAGTTGCTACGCCGACATAAGCACCCTCTTTGTAACGCCAGTGCGCAGCCAAGCCATACTCAGCCTGTTGATGCATTTCATTGGTACGCACCTGAATCTCAAATGCTGTCCCATGTTCATCCATTACTACAGTATGCAAAGATTGGTAGCCGTTTAGCTTTGGTCTGGCTATGTAATCATCAAATTCACGGGGCACTGGCTGCCAAACGTTATGCACTATTCCTAAAATGGCATAACAGGACTTAACGTCATCTACTAAAACTCTAAAGGCCCTGACGTCATAGAGATTAGCAAAGTCGAGTGACTTGCCCTGCATCTTTTTCCAAATACTATAGATGTGCTTTGGGCGACCCTGGACTTCACCTTCAATGCGGGCAGCATTTAATTCTTCTTTAAGCCTACTCACAATCTGATGAATGAAAGATTCACGCTCAATACGCTTACCATCCAACATCTTGGCGATGTCACGATAGATCTCTGGCGAGAGAACTCGAAAGGCCAAGTCCTCCATCTCCCATTTCATTTGCCAAATACCGAGGCGATTCGCAAGCGATGCATCAATATTCAGAATCTCTTGTGCCCAAGCTTTTTGCATCTCGATTTTTTCTTGATTGATCCAACGCAGCGTTTGCAAGCGCGAAGCAAGATAAATCAAAACGACACGTAAGTCATCACCAAAAGCGAGTAACATTTTTCTGAGCATTTCTTCTTGCCCAGAAATACTCAGACCGCCATCATTGCGCACCAGCTTGGCTTGAGCCTGCCTAAGACCTCGATAGCCAATTAGTAGTCTGGCTGACTCATCGCCAATCAGTTTGGTGAGTGATTCTTTGCCATGGGTACGGGCAATATGATGTGCAGCAGTAAGTGTTGCTTCGTCTAAGTGCAGCAATTTCAGTATGCTGAGAACCCCAGCAGCATGATTTTCAGAGGGCTCGCCATACCATCCATCAATAATTTTGATGCTCTCAGATGCAGAAGAAGCATTTGACATGGATGACTGAAATCCTTAACTAAAGAATTCTTTTGCTAAAGTCACTTGTTCTAACTTCACAAAGGCAGGTGCATGACCCACTTGCGGAATTTCAATACTCCGAATGTAAGGGTTGACCTTGCACATCTCGGCCACAGTTTTAGCTGAAAGTAAATCCGACTCACCGCCACGCACAATCAACATGGGGATATGGATTTGCTTGAAGGCATGCCACATCGCCATCTCTCCAGCCTTTGCCATAATCGGATTGACCGATGCAAACGGCACAGAAATATCTGGGTCGTAGTGCATTACCCAAAGTCCATCCTTTTGTACAAGCATGGGGCCGTTATAAATCTCCCACTCTTCTGGAGTGTGACTGCCAAAAGATGCACAGATCTCATTGAGGCGCTGCAGGGCATCGGCACGATTAGAAAAACTAAAAGGCTGGCCAACATAAGAGCCTAAGCGCTTGATGGCCTCAGGCTCAATGCGTGGACCCACATCATTAATTAACATACGACGAATCGGACTCTTAGGCATTGCGGCATAGACCATACCAATCAAACCACCCATAGAGGTTCCAAACCAATTCACTTGAGTAACGTTAAGCTGTTTAATTAAGCTCGCCATGTCTGCCACGTATTGGGGAACGCCATAGAGCATGGGGTTCTTTAATCGATCCGAATCTCCGCGACCGACCACATCTGGGCAAACAACGTAATAGTCCTGACTCATTGTGTCTGCCAGGGTTTTAAAATCACTTCCCCTGCGTGTTAGACCATGTACACAAACCAATACCTTGGAATTATTAGGATTACCCCAGGCGTGGTAAGCCATACGATGGGGACCATCAGGGCTTGTGCACGTAACGAAGAAGGTATCGCCATCATGAATCACCTGCGGCTTTTGAATCTCATCATTCAGGTGCGCGTCATGCGCATGCTCATCAGCCATACCAGGAACTTCTGGCTGTAGCGTTACATGATCAATACCGTGTTTATCTAGTAGCATCTCATTAATACGTGCCATGATTTCAGGCCATTCACTAATACGCTCAATTTCGATATGGCCAATCAGTGCTGGGAAGCTAGGAGTCATTTCCCAGACGTGCAGATCATGCACTGCCAAAACACCTGGCACCTTTTTTAAATCCTGACCAACCTTTAAATAGTCGATATGTAGAGGTACTCCCTCCATTAGGAAGTGATAGGACTCTTTCAGAATAGAAATAGTGGACTTCAAAATTAAAAGGGAGACTAGGATAGATAAGATGGCATCAATTGGCATCCATCCAGTAAGCTGAATCACGATACCCGCAATTAGAGCAGCTATAGATCCCAGCAAATCACCCATGACATGAACCAAGGCAGCGCGGGTATTGACACTCTTTTTATCGCGCGACAGCACCCATGCCACCACAATATTCATGAGCAGACCAATGGCAGCTACTATCGTGACTGTTAAGCCATCTACCTTATGCGGGTCATAGAAACGACTCACTGCCTCAAACATAATCCATGCGACTAAGGCCAACATCGCAATGCTATTAACAAAAGCCGCTAAGGCCTCGGCTCTTCCGAATCCAAACGAATGTCTTGGTGATGGCGGACGACGGGAAATAATTTGCGCCAACAATGCTAAGCCCAGCGCAGCAGCATCGGTCACCATATGACCAGCATCTGATATCAGCGCTAAAGAATTCGCAAAGTAAGCAGCGGCACCCTCAACTCCTGAAAAACCGAGTGTGAGCACCAAGGCAATGAGCAAGAGATTCTGATTAGAGACTTCCTTGCTATGGGTATGCTTAGCATCACCCTGCTTGTGTGCGTGAAGTGAATGATCTACAACGCTCATAAAGGAATCTTTAAAAAAGAAAATGGGGTCATTGACCCCATTATTTCACTATCCAACAAAAAAGGTCAGAAACCTGAGACATCTATAGGGGCACCTGTTTTGGATATGACCTCCTCTTTAGTTACGCCAGGAGCTAACTCCACCAACTTCAAGCCCTTTGGCGTGATGTCGAGAACGCAAAGGTCAGTAATGATGCGGCTAATAACACCCACACCTGTTAGTGGCAGAGTGCACTTAGGCAGAATCTTGATTTCTTCTGTGCCGTCTTTTTTCTTAGCAACGTGCTCCATCAAGACAACCACATGCTTTACGCCAGCAACCAAGTCCATGGCGCCGCCCATACCCTTCACCATCTTGCCGGGGATCATCCAGTTCGCTAAGTCACCATACTCACTGACCTGCATCGCACCTAAAATCGCGATATTAATTTTTCCACCACGAATCATGCCAAAGGAATCTGCAGAAGAGAAAATGGAGGAGCCAGGCAAAGTCGTAATTGTTTGCTTGCCCGCATTAATTAAATCGGCATCAATCGTTTTTTCAGTTGGGAATGGGCCAATACCTAATAGACCGTTCTCAGACTGCAGCCACACTTCCATGCCTTCCGGCACATGATTAGCTACCAAGGTTGGCATGCCAATACCTAAATTGACGTAATAACCATCCTTTAACTCTTTAGCAGCACGTGCTGCCATTTCATCTCTATTCCAAGGCATATCGATCTTCCTAAATATTCTGTACTGTTTTATATGGTGTCTAGGGGTATTAAGCAGCAGACAAAGTGCGTTGCTCAATACGCTTCTCAGGCTTAGCGTTCAGTACCAAACGCTGAACGTAAATACCTGGTGTATGAATCTCATCGGGATCCAATTCGCCGTTCTCCACAATCTCTTCTACTTCAGCAACAGTAATCTTGCCAGCCATGGCTACCACTGGATTGAAGTTGCGAGCCGTAAGGCGATACACCAAATTACCTGACTTATCAGCCTTCCATGCCTTCACGAGTGAGATATCAGAAACGATTGCGCGCTCCATAATGTAGCGCTCACCATCAAACTCTTTTTCTTCTTTGCCCTCAGCTACCAATGTGCCGACACCAGTCTTGGTATAAAAAGCAGGAATGCCGCAACCGCCAGCACGCAACTTCTCAGCTAGGGTTCCTTGCGGAGTAAATTCCAGCTCAAGCTCGCCAGCCAAAAACTGACGCTCAAATTCTTTGTTCTCACCTACATAGGATGCAACCATCCTTTTAACTTGTCTTGAGTTCAGAAGTAAACCTAAACCAAAGCCATCCACCCCAGCGTTATTAGCAATCGCAGTCAGATTTTGCGCGCCAAGGTCCTTAACGGCCTGAATCAAGGCCTCAGGAATCCCGCACAAGCCAAAACCGCCAACAGCAAGTTTTTGGCCATCCTTCAAGATATCCCGCAGGGCATCCACAGCCGATGGATAAGTTTTATTCATAAATTCGTCCTAATATTGCCAAAAAAGGTAAAAAAGTAATCATAACGCTTTAGGCTAAAAGCCCATTGGCATTGGGCACTTACTCGGTTTTTATGGCTTAGAACTAAACTATAGGTATTGCGTAGTGCTTTAAAAGTAGCAGAAATGCTCAAAATCATAGGTAATGCCGGAGAAATGAAATGACTGCCCAGGAATTACTCGAACAGTTTGGACCCAGAGAATCCATGGACTACGATCTTGTCATCGTGGGGGGCGGTCCTGCAGGCTTGTCTGCTGCCATCAAAGCAAAACAGCTAGCGGGTGAATCTGGCAAAGAGATTAGCGTCTGCGTACTCGAAAAAGGCTCTGAAATCGGCGCACATATTCTCTCTGGCGCAGTCATGGACCCCAAAGCGTTGACTGAACTCTTCCCCAACTGGAAAGAGTTAGGTGCACCACTAGATACCGAAGTAAACCAAGATCAGTTTTTATTTCTAACTAAAAAGAGCGCATTTCAAGTTCCCAATTGGATGCTGCCCCATTGCTTTAAAAATGAAGGTAACTATATTGTCAGTTTGGCTAATGTCACTCGCTGGCTAGGTCAACAAGCTGAGAATCTGGGCGTAGAAATCTTTCCAGGTTTTCCGGCTGCAGAAATTCTCTATAACGAGCAAGGCGCAGTTTGTGGCGTCATTACGGGCTCAATGGGTTTGGATAAAGCAGGTCAACCCACTGATCAATTTCAGCTTGGCATGGAATTGCGTGCCAAGTACACCTTATTCGCTGAAGGTTCACGCGGACATTTAGGCAAACAACTGATTGCCAAGTTTGCATTGGATAAAGATGCTGATCCACAAAGCTATGGCATTGGCATTAAAGAGTTATGGGAAGTTGAGCCCTCCAAGAGCAAGCTTGGTCTCGTGGTTCATACCGCTGGCTGGCCATTAGAGAGCGATACCTATGGCGGCTCATTCTTGTATCACTTGGGTGACAACAAAGTTGCCGTTGGTTTGGTCGTTGGGCTGTCCTATAAGAACCCCTACCTCTCTCCGTTTGAAGAGTTTCAACGCTATAAGTTGCATCCCAAGATTCGGGAAACCTTTGAAGGTGGTAAGCGCCTGGCTTATGGTGCACGGGCACTGACAGCGGGCGGCTTAAATAGTTTACCTAAGACAGTGTTCCCTGGTGGTGCACTGATTGGTTGTGATGCTGGGTTCTTAAATGCCTCACGCATCAAAGGAAGTCATGCTGCCATTAAGACCGGCATGCTTGCAGCTGAGGCTGCGGTTGCCGCACTTGCCGATAATCGTTCTGCTGATGTGTTGGCAGCCTATCCAAGCGCCTTCAGAAATAGCTGGTTGCGTACCGAGCTAAACCAAGCGCGTAACTTTAAGCCGTGGATGTCTAAAGGACTCTACCTTGGCACTCTCATGGTGGGCCTTGAGCAAAAACTCTTGGGTGGCAATATGCCTTGGACGATTCATTTAAAGCATGCAGATCATGAATGCCTGGAGCCAGCAGCACAGCATCAGCCAATTGACTATCCAAAACCAGATGGCAAGATTACTTTTGATCGCCTCTCATCAGTATTTATCTCCAATACCAATCATGCTGAGAATCAACCAATCCATCTGACCTTAAAAGATGCATCGGTACCAGTAAGCTTGAATCTCAAAACCTATGCCGGTCCAGAGCAACGCTACTGCCCTGCCGGTGTTTATGAGTATGTAGAAAAAGATGGTCAGCCGCAGTTGCAAATTAATTCGCAAAACTGTGTGCATTGCAAGACTTGCGACATCAAGGATCCAAGTCAGAATATTGTTTGGATTAGCCCTGAAGGTGGTGGTGGTCCGAACTACGCATCGATGTAAACCATCTGGCGCATTACTTCTTCATTCATCCAGCGGGCTAGCGGCTGGGGCGCAGCTTCCCAATCGCCATACCTCCTAGACCGCAGGCTAAGGCCGCCATCACAAATACATTGCGAGGCTGTGTAGCATCCCATAACCAACCAGCCAGCAAGCCACCAAGCGTTCCGCCTAAGCCATAAGACACGGTTGCCATTAAAGCCTGTCCTCGCGCCTGTAATGGGCCAGTAAACCAACGTTGCAATAATTTCGTAGCAGCACTGTGGTGTGCGCCAAAAGTACCCGCGTGCATGAGCTGAGCCAGAATCAGCACCCAAGTGAGTGGGAAAAAAGCCATCAAGATAAAGCGGAACACGCCCATACCAAAAGCGATTTGCAAAACTACTTCGGCGTCTAAACGACTAAGCACTCTGCTCTGAAAATAAAAGAAGATCACTTCGGCTGCAACACCTAAAGCCCAGAACAAACCAATCTGAAATTTGTCGTAACCTAAATCGGCTAGGTAGAGCGAATAGAACACATACAAAGCAGCGTGCGCAAAGATCATAAAAAATCCGGAGAGCAAGAACCAACGCACATCCGGATTCAATAAAACAATCAGCAGTTCGCCCTTAACCATCTTGCGACGCTCCATCTTGGGCTCATGCAAGCGAAAGGTAACTAACGCCAAAAAGATCAAAATCACCGCGCCCACGATGGGATATAACTCGATACCTTTGCGCTGAAATAATTCACCCGCAAATAAGACCATAGCAATAAAACCAATCGAGCCCCATAAACGCAAACGGCCGTAACGCTTGTCAAATGAATTGTCTTTAAACAAAGCATGGACAGTAGCGGATTCACCCAAGGGCATTAAGCTACTGAGGATGGTGTGCAGTACAAACATCCAAATAAAGAATGCAACATAGCTATTGAGAAAAAAGATACTCAAGAAGGTCACTGCCGCCAAGCAAGCGCATAAGCGAATGATGCTAATACGATTAGACAGATAGTCTGACAACCACCCCCAAGAGAACGGCCCCACTATTCGTGTGATTTGCAGCATGGACATTAAGACCGCAATCTCGATAACACTAAAGCCACGATCTAGAAAAAAGAGGCTGGCGTATGGAGAAACTAAACCAACATAAGCGAAATACAAAAAGAAAAAGGACCCGAAGGCCCAACGCACTGAAGGTGTCATTTTCTTTTTAGGCTTCTAAAGTGAATTTGATTAATCTGTTGCAGAGCCGGGACGTGCAGCTGGGATCGACGCAACACTGTGTTTCACATCACCGCACTGAGCGCGGTGCCGCAAAGCGTGATCCATCAAAACTAAGGCTAGCATCGCTTCCGCAATTGGGGTAGCACGAATACCTACACAAGGATCATGACGACCCTTAGTCTGAACAGTCATAGGCTTGCCATCTAAATCCACCGATTCTTTTGGACTCAATATACTGGAGGTTGGCTTGATGGCAATCGACACCCGCAAATCTTGACCAGTGCTGATGCCGCCTAAAGTGCCGCCCGCATTATTGCTAGCAAATCCATCTGGATGCAACTCATCGCCATGCTCACTGCCACGCTGCATTACTGACTTAAAGCCAGAGCCAATCTCAACGCCCTTGACCGCATTAATACCCATCATGGCATGTGCAATATCCGCATCTAACTTATCGAATACAGGCTCACCCAATCCGATGGGCACATTACGCGCCCGCACTTCAATCTTCGCACCGCAAGAATCCCCTGCTTTGCGCAGTGCATCCATATACGCTTCTAGCTGAGGAACGATATCGGCATTAGCAGCAAAGAAAGGATTGCTCTCAATGAGTGCTGCATCCTTAAATGGGATTTCAATTTCACCGAGCTGGCTCATGTAGCCATAAAACTCCGTGCCATATTGTTCTTTGAGCCACTTCTTGGCAATCGCTGCTGCAGCTACTACCGGAGCAGTTAATCTTGCTGAAGAGCGCCCACCCCCACGAGGATCACGCAAACCATATTTGTAGTGATAGGCGTAATCAGCATGACCGGGTCTAAATGTTTGCAGGATGTTGCCATAATCTTGACTGCGTTGATCGGTATTCCGAATTAACAAGCCAATGGGCGTGCCAGTGGTTTTGCCTTCATATACACCAGACAGAATTTCGACCCTATCAGCCTCTTGACGCTGGGTTACATGACGTGAGGTTCCTGGCTTGCGGCGATCTAAATCGAGTTGCAAGTCTGCTTCACAAAGAGACATGCCTGGAGGACAGCCATCAACAACAGCGCCAATGGCGGGACCGTGGGATTCACCAAAAGTGGTGACAGTAAAGAGAAGCCCTAATGTATTTCCTGACATATTGACATTATGTCATTGCTCGGGGGCTTGGGCTAGGCTGAGCCTATGGGGTAGATTTTTCAGCCTCTTCTGGCCAGTCGCGGATGTAAGCTTTGAGCATGGTGTTCTCAAAGTCCTGGGCCTCAACAACGGATTTAGCCACGTCGTAGAAAGAAATCACGCCCATCAGCATCTTTTGATCAATCACCGGTAGATAGCGGGCATGGTCAACTAGCATCATGCGGCGAACCTCATCAATCTCTGTCTCCATATTGCATGTCAAGGGCTTGGCATTCATGACGCTTTGCACTTTGAGATCATCCAATTTGCCATGGTGTTTTGCTAAAGCCGCAATCACTTCACGGAATGTCAGGATGCCTACGAGCTTGTCGTATTCCATCACCACTAAGGAGCCAATGTCGTGCTCGCTCATGACCAAGACGGCGGTTTGCAAAGCAGTATCCGGTGCCACCGTAAATAGTGTGCTGCCCTTAACGCGCAATATGTCGCAAACTTTCATTGAATCTCCAGCTATGGGTTCTTATTGAACCAATATATGCTTATGCCCCCAAGGAATCAAGCGGCATGGGCAGTATTTCAGTAACGAATAACCCTTACAAGCCCATTACGAATACTAGGAAGATTGGCAACTAAGACCGCCCCAGCCAAAGTAATCCACCAGGTCAGGTATATCCAAATCAGCGCTAAAGGGAAGATTGCAAAAGCACCGTAGACCGTTTTGTAAAAACCGACATTACCTAGAAAGAGTCCAAATCCAAACTTCATTAACTCAAAAGTAAGGGCCGCAAAGAAGGCGCCACTAAAAGCATCACGCCACTCAATTTGGGCATAAGGGAGGATTTTGTAAGCTACTGAGAATACGGCTATGGCTAGAAGTATTGGCACCACCGTTGCCACGAAACCCAAACCAAAGCTCAGGGTTTCTGTCCACCCCTCTGCCGCACTAAAAAGAAGACCACTTAAGTAGGTTCCAATACCTAATAAGATGGGCCCCAAGATGGTTGCAGAGGAATAGATCACAATCTTCTTCAAAATCGGTCGGCTTGCAGTAACACGAAAGATCTGATTAAAGGCGTTTTCAATCACTGCCAATGTCATGATGGTCGTAATCACCAAGCCGAGCAAACCAATCAAGGTAAGGCCTTTGGCCTGAGCTGAAAATTGATCCAAGTAATTAAAGACCTGCTGATTTAAGCCTCCCGGCATATAGGTATCAAGCAACCAGGCCTGAAAGGCATACTTAATACGCACCACACTGGGGAGATAGCCAATCAGAATGGAGGCCACCGTCAGCATCGGAATCAAGGCCAGCGTAGTAGTAAAGGCTAAGCTGGCAGCTACCTGCTTTAGATTTTGACCCCGGTTACGCTCCCAGATCTCTTTTCCAAGAGAGAGCCATAATTGAGGATTCTGTATGAGGCGCATCGCCCATATCATAAGAGATAAGAGAAGAATATGAGCCAATCTGACATTTTAGTTTTGTACTACTCACGCTATGGAGCAACCCGAGACTTAGCTCGACTGATTGCCGAAGGTATTGAAAGCGTCCCAGGTATTAACGCCAGGCTACGCACTGTTCCAACGATCTCTACAGTATGTGAAGCTACAGAGGCCGCTGTCCCAGCTGATGGCGCCCCCTATGTTGAATACGCCGACTTAAAAGAATGTATTGGTCTAGCTCTGGGCTCCCCTACACGCTTTGGCAATATGGCCGCTCCCATGAAATACTTTTGGGATGGCAGCTCTTCAGAATGGCTCAATGGCGCCCTCATTGGCAAACCAGCTTGCGTCTTTACAAGCACAGGTAGCCTGCACGGCGGTCAAGAAAGCACTTTACTCACCATGATGATTCCCCTGCTTCACCATGGCATGATGATCATGGGTCTTCCGTACAGTGAACCCGACCTGATGAGTACCTCAAGTGGTGGCAGTCCTTATGGCGTTACCCACCTGGCGCATGCTGATGGTCGAGCGCCAATCAGCACTGAAGAGCAGCGCCTAGCAATTGCCCAAGGTAAACGCCTGGCAATTACAGCACTCAAACTCATTCAAGGGTAATTTATGCTCAAAAGCTGGCTCTCCAAAAACCCCTACCAACTCATCGCTACGGCAGCTTTTATTGACCTATTCATTCTGTGTATTGCTTGGGAATGGTTTATCTCGCCACTGAGGCCGGGAGGCTCTTGGCTCGTTCTCAAGGCCATCCCCTTGTTATTTGCGATTCCAGGTCTATGGAAAGGTAATGTTTACACCATGCAATGGGCCTCTATGCTGATCCTGCTCTACATCACCGAGGGCTTGGTCCGTATTTTGGAAACTGGAGTCAATTTCTGGATGGCCGCCTTAGAAACGGCTATTGGAACAGTCGGGTTTGTATGTCTGCTAATGTTCCTTAAACCCATTAAAGCGCGGGCAAAAGCAGCAAAAAAGGATCAGGCCGCGGCAGAAAACAGCCTTAAAGGATAAAAACCATCAATTTGACTGGTTTTTGTTAATTTCTTTAAAAATATTACTTATCTGTGTCATCCCAGCTACTTTTCCATGCGTTGTATGCTCATGGAGGTAGTAAATATGTCAACAAGACTAAAACGCTGGGCCCGCACAATTGAACAAATCGACTTGTCCAAAAGGACGCCTGAAGTCGCTATTGGCTATTTAGATAGCAAATACCGCGATATCGCCTGGCGTTATATCCGTATTTTGGGCTTTGAGCGCACTATTAGCTTTATGGCCAGCAACAACTTCCACCCAGAATAAACCGCTTTACTCAAAAAATAACCCCAGAAGATCTCCTCTCTGGGGTTTTTCAATTTAAAGCTCTAAGGGATCAAGCAATAGAAGGCATTAATTGCTGCTTTTGGTCTTTAAAGCCTCTTCCAGCTGATTAATCTTGTTTTGCATTGCAGATATTTTGGCATTGAGGGCACCTACATTTAAGAAGCTTTCCTCGGACACTTGGGCCTTCAGGTTATTTCCCCAACCTAGCCAGGATGAGTCATACACCTTCACCTTCTTAAAGCCCAGATTTTTGAGGACTGTCGCTGTTTCAGCGGCACGCACGCCGCTTTGGCAATAGACCACCGTATCTTGATTAGGATCCAGATTCGAATACAACTTTTTCAAATCTGCCTGACTTTTTAGAGTCATTCCCGAATTATCAGAAACTTGCTTCTTACCAAGCTTAATAGACGTTGCAGGATCCTGCCAATTTTCCTCGTAAGGAATATTGATCGCATTGGGAATATGGCCCCCTCGAATCGCACGAACATCTTTGCCAGAAAACTCATCGGGAGTTCGCACATCAATAATCTGAACCGATTTAGATTGAGCTAACTTCAGCATCTCCTCATTCGTCACTAGCAACTGAGGCTGAGGCACTAGCGTTACAGAGACAGCCGGCATGCTGGGGCGCTCCTTTTGAAGAGCTAGTCCAGCCGACCTCCAAGCATCAATCCCGTCATGATAGATTTGAGCCTGCTTACCACCAAAATACTGAACCGTATAAAGGCCAAAGTAAGCATATGGATTTCCACGAGAGCCGTACACCACGATGTCTTTATTCACATCAAGTCCAGCAGCATTAAAAATCGCTTGAATTTTTGCAGTGGCGATATAGTCTTCTTTGTTTGCATCCCTCAGAATATTGCCTGCATCACCGATATTGATGGCGCCAGGAATATGCCCCTCTAAGTAACTCTTTTCATCGCGCACATCCCAAAGAATTGCGCCTCGGGCTATGGCCTCCTGCACTTGCCCTGTCTGAATAATGGCATCATTTTTTTGCGCAGCAAGCAAAGAGCTCATAAGCAATAAGCTGATGGAGAAGATGTGTTTCACGGATAGATGCATACAGATACCTTCTTTTCAAAATAGGACGTAAGGTTAAATATTAACCCCTTGCTCTTTTTGGGGATGAAATACCTGCAACACCAAATTAAATATAGCCCTGACTGTCACAAACGCTTGAAACTATGCCGAATAAAACGTACGATCAGACAATAGATTAGCTATTTAGCAGATTAAATAAATAGTACCCACTTGAAAGGAATAGGCCATGAGTCAAAAAAAATTAGTCAAGCAGTTAATGAAAAAACTAGATAAGCTCGAGGAAGATAGAGAAAAGCTAATTGACAAGCTGGCAAAAGCGTTGGATAAACTTGAGAAAAAAACTCCAGTTAAAAAAGTTGCCTCCAAAAAAGTAGTAGTCAAAAAAGTTCCTGCAAAAAAGGTTCCAGCTAAAAAAGCAGTAGCTAAAAAAGTGCCAGCAAAGAAAGTAGTGGCAAAAAAAGCTGCCGCTAAAAAAGTTGCGGTCAAAAAAGTTATTCCAGAGACACCTCCTACTGAATAGTCATTTGTTTTGCAGAGGCTGCCCTTGAGTAATTCTGAAATTCATGAACATACTTACGAGGCAGACCTCAGACTTCTTCAAATTGAATTAGTCAAACTTCAGCGTCATATCATTCAAACAGGTAAGCGCCTCTTAGTAATTTTTGAAGGGCGCGACACTGCTGGCAAAGATGGTTCCATCAAAAGCATTACAGAACATTTAAGCCCTAGGGACAGCAGAGTCGTTGCTCTGAACAAGCCCTCCCCGCACGAGGAAGGCGAATGGTACTTCCAAAGATATGTTGCGCAGCTTCCGACTGCTGGTGAATTCGTATTATTCAACCGCAGTTGGTATAACCGTGCTGGCGTCGAAAAAGTCATGGGCTTTTGCACTGATGCTCAGTACAAGCAGTTTATGAATACAGTTAACGATTTTGAATCTCTGCTAGTGGGATCAGATATTCAACTCATCAAGTTTTACCTAGACATTAGCAAAGAAGAGCAAGCAGCTAGGCTCAAGGATCGCGCCAAAGATCCACTAAAGCAATGGAAGATAAGTCCAATAGACCAAAAAGCACAGAAGATGTGGGATGCCTATACAGATGCTAGAAATAGCATGCTCAAGAAAACGAGCTCATCAGGTGCTCCATGGACTATTGTTAGTGCTAACGATAAAAAGCTTGCGCACCTCAATCTGATTGCTAATTTGTTATCACGAGTTGACTACCCAGACAAAGATAAGAAGATCTTAAAGTTTGATCAAACTATTGTGCTGACTTGGCCTGCGAATTCTAAAAAATTACCGAAGCTCGCTCAGTAGATTAACGATCTACCACTGCCTAAATTTGAGCTACTAGTAGCCATAGTCGCGTTTACTGAAATGGAAATTGAGGTCAGTAATCTAAGATCTTTGAGAGAAAATCTTTAGCTCTCGGCGATCTCGCTTCTGGATTACCAAAGAACTCATCTTTACTACAGTCCTCAATGATTTTGCCTTGATCCATAAAGATCACGCGATGGCTTACCTTGCGAGCGAAGCCCATTTCATGGGTAACACAGCACATCGTCATCCCTTCATGAGCGAGTTTCACCATGACATCTAATACCTCTCCCACCATCTCGGGGTCTAGGGCTGATGTTGGCTCATCAAATAACATCACAATCGGATCCATGCTCAAGGCACGGGCAATCGCAACTCGTTGCTGCTGACCGCCAGATAATTGCCCAGGAAACTTATCTTTTTGAGCCATTAGCCCAACACGCTCTAAATACTTGAGGCCGTGCGTCTTAGCTTCATCTTCCGATCTACCTAAGACCTTCATTTGAGCAAGCGTCAGATTTTCGGTAACACTAAGATGCGGAAAAAGCTCAAAGTGCTGAAACACCATGCCAACACGTGAACGGAGCGTCGGTAAGTTTGTTTTTGGGTCATGTAGCGAAATTCCATCAACGGTGATCTCACCGCCCTGAAAGGGCTCAAGAGCATTAATAGTTTTAATCAAGGTGGATTTACCAGAGCCAGAGGGACCGCAAATCACCACCACCTCGCCTTTTTGGATCGATGTAGAACAATCGGTTAGCACCTGAAATGAGCCATACCATTTGGACACGTTTTGAAGTTCAATCATGATGATCTATTTAATTTATACCGGATGAGATTAGCGAATAATGGCGACTCTAGCTTGTATCTTACGAACCACTTTAGAGAGCGAGAAACAAATTACAAAATACGTTGCTGCAGCCAAAATATAGGTTTCAATTGGGCGGCCATAATTTTTACCCGCAATCTCAAATCCTTTAAGTAAGTCGTATGCTCCAATGGCATAGACCAATGAGGTATCTTGAAACAAGACAATGGTCTGAGTCATAAAAACAGGGATCATGTTTCTAAAAGCTTGGGGCAAAACTACCAGACGCATGTTCTGACCATAAGTCATACCCAATGCTTCCCCTGCATAGCTCTGCCCCTTCGGTACGGACTGAATACCAGCCCGCACAATCTCCGAGAAAAATGCTGCCTCAAATGCAATGAAAGTAATCGTGGCCGAAAGATCTGCCCCAATGGGCCTGCCAATTAACATCGGAATGAGCAAGAAAAACCAGAGGATGACCATCACCAGGGGAATGGATCGCATGGTGTTCACGTAAAAGGTAGCGGGATACACCAATGCTGGCTGTCCGGATAAGCGCATTAAAGCTAAAAATGTCCCAAATAGGATGCCTCCCACTGTTGCAAAGACAGTTAACTGAACACTAAATACCAATCCCTTCAAAATATAGTTGGTAAATAACTCCCAATTATAAAAACTCAGATCTAAGCTCAGCATGTCATTGACCCCGTCAACATCTAGTGAGCCAAGCTTGCGTCATTGGAAACAATAAAACCCGGAATACGATTACGCTTTTCAATTAGCGTCATTACTCGATTGACTGCGAATGCCGAGAGCGCATATAGCAAGGTCACTGCTAAGTAGATTTCAACACCCTTAGATGTTTCTTCTTGGGCCTGCATTGCAAATAAGGTTAGTTCCGGTACAGAAACCGCAAAAGCCACTGAGGAGTTTTTAATGAGATTCATGCTCTCCGAAGTCAGTGGTGGCATCACAATCCGTAATGCCATTGGCAAGATAACGTAACGGTAAGTTTGCAGAGTTGTTAAACCCAATGCCGTGGCGGCAGCCGTTTGTCCGCTAGGCAGGGATTGAATACCCGCCCTGACCTGCTCAGCTATACGAGCAGATGTAAAGAAGCCCAGAGCAATACTCACCAACCAATACGATGGTAGAGACTTCAAAGGCAAAACAAATGAAGGGATGACGTGATACCAAAGAAAGACTTGTACCAAGATGGGGATATTACGGAATAGCTCTACCCAAGCAGTAGAAATACGAATTAACCATCCATTTAAAAAGCTGGTAGTTGGCAGAGTACGTAGAGTACCCATCACCGCACCCAGTATGAAAGCAATCATCAAGCTTAGGGCTGCTACCGCCAAAGTCCAGCCCCAGGCCTTCATCAGCCAATCTAGATAGCTTGGATCACTATTTTGAGCTAAGCCAAACAGCGCGGAGAAGCAGTGATCAACTGCTTCTCCGTCTAAGGTGTTCTTACAAAAAACACCTAAATCTAAAGACATATTGTTGGCTCGTATTTAGCGATGACTAGCGATTATTTTTTGTTGTAGTCTTCAGCAGGCTTGTCGTTAAGATTAGCCCAAGCGTTTTTAGTTGCTGGGGACAATTCAAGACCAACAACAATATTCTTTGGAGGAATTGGAGCTAAGAACCATTTATTCCAAAGCTTAGGCATATTGCCATTAGCCACAATCTTAGCAATCGCAGCATTTATAGCAGCCTTAAATTCTGGATCATTTTTGGGGACCATGATGGCGATAGGCTCAGTTGCCAGTACCTCGCCAACAATCTTGTAGTCTTTAGGATTCTTGGAATTAGCAATGTTGCCAGCCAGGATTGAACCATCCATGACGAACGCATCTGCGCGGCCCGACTCTAGCAATAAGAAGCTGTCGGCATGATCCTTGCCAAATACTTCGTCAAAATTGACGCCATTGGCCTTTTCGTGTTTACGCAATAACTGCACGGAAGTAGTACCTGTGGTTGTTGCTACCTTCTTACCCACTAGCTGGGCAATTGAATTAATTCCTGAGTTTGCCTTGACAGCAATTCGAACTTCCTCGACATACAAAGTATTGGCAAATCCAACATCCTTAGCACGCGTAGAATTATTAGTAGTGGTACCGCACTCAATATCTACAGTACCGTTTTGCACCAAAGGCACACGGTTTTGTGAAGTTACAGGTTGATAGTTAATGCGCAAGGTACTCATCCCCAATTGCTCTCTAATACTACCTAAAATTATCCGGCAAACCTCAACATGGTAGCCATCAAAACGACTATCACCTGTGGTGTAGGACATGGGTATTGAGGATTCGCGAACACCCATAGTGATTGCACCAGTAGATTTCATCTTCTCCATTGTTACGCTGGCAGCAAAAATTGGTGTAGCGCCCAAAAATAATGTTGTAGCGATTAAGTAGTTAAGACTGAGTTTTTTGTTTTTCATGAACATCTTTCTCTTGTTATATATATTAATATTGATAGCTAGTATTTGAATGTGAAAAGAGTGAAGCTATCGCTGCAATCATTAACAGAGGGGCAGGCTACGCCTCAGAAGAATGCCCTTCTAAAGTGAGGACCATCCGAACTACTTGTTTGGATCTGCACTAACATTCAAAGATACCTCGCTAAACTACTGTAATTGTGACAGATAGTGGGCAATTGCCTTTAAATCATCGTCCGTCATACCGTAAAGGGATGCCGCCATAATTGTGTCTCTACCCCTAGCTTGATTTGAACGAAACTGTCTCATGCTGTACAAAAGGTAGTCTTCTCTCT